>Ga0182024_10005683_pt1 | contig 27823 bp, 23 predicted proteins | sample P32metaG_FD_120480 | JGI IMG/M metagenome (GOLD analysis project Ga0182024, IMG submission 120480) | Permafrost microbial communities from Stordalen Mire, Sweden - P3-2 metaG (Illumina Assembly) | ecosystem: Environmental > Terrestrial > Soil > Wetlands > Permafrost | place: Sweden: Stordalen...
ATGACTGACCACTTGGCCTCCTTGCCAGATGAGTTTGTCGAATCACACATCTTCGCATCCGAAGCCCGTTTGTCTATCCCGTGGCGCGTACACGGGTTAGAAAAGTTGGAAGTGCCATTCGTGTCTGGATCTTTCAATGCGTCACAGTCCCAGAACCGCAATACGCAGATCCCTGGTTTTTCAAGTGACACGCAGACCCTCACCCTAACCGTCTCCCGGAGTACCGGGAGAGGGAAGCCGGCGCTGCCGGCATGTCCCTGTAGTCGTTTCAGTTGCCTGGCACCTGGTTGATCGTATTGTCGATCTCCAACTTCACCGGCTTGGCGTCGGCGGCGTCGACGTTCACCTGGATCGCCATCTGCATGACCGGGCGGATGTCGGGGATCTCGAGATGGACGGTCTTGCCGTCGGGGGAAAGAGCGATCGATTTCACGTCGACTTTGTCGCGGCCAACCTTTTTCGGGTCGGAGACTTTGTATTCGTCGGAGCCGTACTTCTTGGTCCATTGGTAGTTCCACCACTGCACGGAATAGTTCTGCGCGTCCGTGGCGGACTTGCTGTCCAGGGGGACGGTGAAGCTGATGTCGATGCCGGACTTAGTAATGTGTAACGCTGATACGTCGCGTACCGGGTTGGACTCGCTGCCCTGGTAGCGGACGCGCTGCAATGCGCCGTCGTGGCCGGCGTCGGTCTGCCAGCCGCGCAGGCCGGCGACGTAGAGTTGGCCGTCGGCGGGGTTGAAGCGGGCGCGCATGATGCCGGTGTCGAATTTGAGGGGGAACCTGACGATGCCGCCTTGGTGGACGCCATCGACTTCTTCCTGGAGGACATGGAAGAGGGAGCATTTGCCGTAGGAGAGGTAGAGCATGTCGCCCTTGAACGGTCCCCAGCGGTCGTCGGGGACCCAGGCCTGGCCGCCGCCGGAGTTGTCGGGGTTGGGGTAGGGGACCCAGAAAAGCGGCGGGTCGTATTTGGTGGGGAAGGGGTTGCGGTGGCTGGTGCCGGGCAGGCCGTAGAACCCGCCTTTTTTGACCAGGTTGACGCGGTCAACCGGAGTCCAGATGCCCTGGTTGTCGCTGCAGGAGACTTCGCCGTGGGGGCCCATGCCGGTGCCGTTGGGGGCGCGCAGGCCGGTGGCGTAGTTCTCCAGTTTCTTGCCGTCCTTGGAGAGGTGCAGGACGCAGCCGTTGTTGACGCCAATGGGGTCGAGCAGTTCGGTGCCGAGCAGGGGAGCGCCTTTGGTGAAGAAGAAGCTGCCGTCGGGGGCCTGCTGAAGATCGAAGACGAACTCGTGGAAATTGGGGGTGACGCTGATGTCGTTGTTGAAGTTCTCGTAGAAATCGGCTTCGCCGTCGCCGTTGAGGTCGTGGAGGATGGTCACCTGGTCGCGGCACAGGACGTAGATCTCGTTGTTGACGATCTTGAGGCCCAGGGGCTGATAGAGGCCGGTGGCGAAGCGCTTCCAGGCGAGCTTTTCGAGCTTGCCGTCGATGCCGGAGACGATCCAGACGTCGCCGCTCCAGGTGCAGACGGCAGCCCGCTTGCCGCCCTCGAAGAAGTCGAACCCGCCGATGCGCATCCAGCTTTTCCAGGGGTTGTCGTCGGGGAGGGTGAGAGTGTCGACGACGTAGGGCTGAGTGCCTTTGCCGAGAACGCCCTGGGTTTCGATCAACTGCGGGTAGCGTGCGGGGCCGCCGTGGGTCATCGTATCGACGTCCACGACTGAACGAGCGGATTCGTAGGGGGATGTGCCGACGGGTTTGGGGTTGCCGATGACGAGCTTGAACTCTCGAGCGGCGTTAGCCGCGGGGACCTTCAGCAAAATGTGGTTCCTGGCGATTTGCCAGGTCGCGCCGGGCGGGGCCTGCTCGACGGCGGCTGTCAGGTCGTCGAGGACGGCCAGGTCCTGAGCGGCGCCGCCATCTTGCTTGGAGAAATCGGCGGCGCCCGGCGGTGCGATCCCGCGGGTGCCCGGCGCTGCGGCGCTTTCGCAGACCACGATCGTCTGGTCTTGCAGGGACGGCCCGAATTTGAAGGTCCGAGTGAAGGCGCCGTGGCCCTTGCCGTCGTCGTCATACCAGGGGCATTCGAGCACGTCGCAGTCGCCGACGGTATAGGAGAAAACGACGTGATCGCCGTCGATGTAGAGGCCCTTGTAATGGGCATACTCGTGGGGGAGCGGCACGTAGGGCTCGGGGCGCGGGTCGAAGAAGTCCCCCTGCGGGGAAGCCCATCCGGGAGTGGATTGGCTGGTCTCGAAGACGATGTCACCCTGGACGGCCGGTCGGGAGCCTTCTGGCGGGCGATGGGTGCCGTCGAACGGCGTGCCCATCAGCTTGAGCCACCCGCCGGTCCATCCTGCGGCATAGCGCATCAAATTGGTATCGAAGCAGACCGACGCATTGGGGCCTACCTTCACGGTGATGGCCCTGACGGTCACGCCCTTGACGGTCTCGGGATCGTTCGGCGGGTGCATCGTTACCGACGACGTGAGGAAGGGGCCATAGTCCATTTCGTTCCACCGCTGGGCGGCGGGGGCCGGTCCTGCAAGGCAGAGTAGTGCCATTGCGGTGACGAGGATGGATCGTTTCGGCAGTTCGAAAGCGGCGCGTTGCGGCATCAGTGGGTGCTCCTCCAGGTGCCCGAGCGGGCGGCCAAGACATGGTGGCGCACCCGACCGGCCGGTGGAACATATTGCCGCGCGGCCATGCCGTCCATAGGACGAGCTCGCGGCGTCGCAGATCAGTTGCGCCCGTCCGCCGAGTGCACCGGCGCCCCGAGTCCACTGATGGGCGACGCGTCAAGCGGCGCTTTCGAACCAGTCGTGACCTAGAAACACAAGAACCCCCGGTTCAACCGGGGGTTGCTTGTTACGCCAGGTGTCAGGCTGCCCTCATGGCCGGACCGGCCGCGACACTAGCGACCAGCCCATTTGCCGGCGTTCCGCCCCCGTCACATCTTCTCTCCGGAAGACACCTCATCTGCACCGACGGACATGCAACGCCGTCCGTTACATCGAATGAATCGAAAAAAGCACGAGCGAGGGAGAATGTGTACTGGCCGTGCCGCTATGACCTAATGCGCCGCTGGCGGTGGTGTCACGCCGACATCGGAGTTGACGCCGACAGGCGCGCCCGCATCCAGCAGGTGCAGCATCTTCATGGACTGGGCCGTGGGGTGGAGGTTATCGGGGTTGAGGTTGGGGCCGGCCTGGAGCGCAATCTGGTCGTCCTTCAGCCCGCGGTCCTTGAGATAGACCAGGACCGCCTCGCGGCGGGTGCCCTGGTCGGCATCGGGCGGCAGGTCGAGGTAGACCGTCAGGGGCGAGTCGCCGCGCTCGGCCTTGGTCATGAGGTCGAGCTTCTGCATGCCCAGGGAGTTCAACTCCGCGCCCTGGAAGTGGTAGGGGCGGAGGGTGGCGTCGGTGCGAGCGGCGTTGGCGGTCTGGGCGGTGACAAAGCGGTTGACCGACCGGGCGTCTTCGTCCTCGCGGGTGAAGATGTCGGAGCCGACCTGGGCCTCGCCGATGTATGCGGGCTGATCGGGCGTTTGCTGGCAGCCTGCGGAGGCCAGCAGTGCCAGGGCCGCCGCCAGCGGCGCCGCGGTCAGGCTGGCAAGCCCGCCACGGGCGATTCGCAGCATGCCGATTGGGTTACGCTTTTTCATGGTCAAAGTCCCTCTTGCTTTCGAGATCTCGGTTTCTCTCAATGAATGTGCCCGAGCAGGAGCACATGCAAAGGTGATGCGGCCCTCCGGGCCAGCGGTTAAACTTTTTTACATAGCGCCCGATCCCACACGTTCATTAGTTCATAATCGAGCTGTGCATCAATTCGAGGATCGTCGGGCCGCACAGGACGATGAACGTCGACGGGAAAATGAACAACACCAGCGGGAAGCTGATCTTGACCGACGCCTTGGCCGCCATTTCCTCGGCGGCAAACTGGCGGTTGAGACGAAGGGTCTCGGCATAGATGCGCAGGGCCTGGGCGATGCTGGTGCCAAAGCGTTCGGCCTGAATCAGCATGCTGGCCAGCGACTGCAGCGATGCGTTGCCGGTGCGAGTGCCTAGGTTGCGCATGGCGTCGGCGCGACTGAGGCCGACGCGGGTCTCCATGTGGGCGATGCCAAACTCCCGCGCCAGGGCGACGTGGGCCATGTGCAGTTCCGAGCCGACGCGCTGCATGGCGGCATCGACGGTCAGGCCGGCTTCGACGCAGACGACCATGAGGTCCAGCGCGTCGGCCAGGCCGTGGGTCAGGGCCTTTTGATTGCGTTTGATCCGGTTTTTGAGCCAGAACTGCGGGCCGATGTAGCCGACGATCCCGCCTACGGCGAAGCCAAGGAAGACCTTGTCGGTCATGAGGCCGACGACATAGCCGCCGATGACGCCGACGGCCAGGAAGATCACTTTGCAGCCGACGATGACTTTGAGGGCGGTTGGGGAGTAGAGGCCTGCGCGGTTCAGGTTCATGCGCATGCCGGACTCGGCTTCGCGGGTCTTGGGCATGAAGGGCTTGGCGGCGGCCTGCCCGACCTGGGCCATGATCTGCTTCAGGCTCTTGCTGGTGGATTTTTTGGGGGCGCTGTAGTCCTTGGCCGAGGTGCCGGTAAGCCGGCCGCGGAGCTTGTCCTCGTCCTCGTTGCCGGCCATCAGTTTGACGACGAAGTAGACCACAAGGGCCACCGCCCCGGCGCCACAGCCTGCTAATATGAGTTGATTGTCCATATTAATGTCCGTGGTCAGTTGTCCGTGGTCAGTTGTCAGCGATCCGTAGTTGGTCGTCGGCTTCCCTTGCAATTAACAACTGACAACGGACCACGGACAACTGGCCCCCTCACACCTTAATCGTCGTAATCTTCCTGATGGTGAACAACCCGAGCATTTGCAGTGCGAAGGCCGTCCCAAGGAAATAGAGCCCGGTGCCGTGCAGGAGCTTGTTGCAGTAAACGGGGTTCTGAGTGTAGCAGAGCCCGAACATGACTGCCGGGAAGGCCACCAGGATGTAGCCGGTGAAGCGGCCCTCGGCGGTCTTGGCCTTGACCTGCTGGGCCAGGCGCACGCGGTTGCGGATCATGCCGCTGATGTTCTTGAGGACTTCCGACAGGTCGCCGCCGGTCTGGCGCTGGATGAGCAGGGCGGTGACGAAGAAGGCGAAGTCGGTTGAATCGATCCGCAGGGCGGTATCGCGCAACGAGTCGTCCAGCGACTGCCCCAGACTATGCTGGTCGTAGCAGCGGCGGATCTCGTGGCTGAGCGGCGCGGGGAGCTCGTCGGCCATCATCTGCAGGCCGGTGCTGAAGCTGTGGCCCGCCTTGAGCACGCGGGACAGGAAGTCCAGGGCTTCGGGGAGCTGCTCGGCCATCGCCCGCTGCCGCTTGGCGCGTTTGCTGTTGAGCACGAAAAACGGGACGTAGGCCCCCACGGCGAAGCCGGCCAAGCCGCCCAACATCGATCCGCTGACGACGAGGAAGACCGTGCAGCCGGCGATCCCGGTCCCGGCGGCGATCCACAGGAACTTGACGATGCTCGCATTGGGGTAGGCCTGGACGAGCCGGCGGTTCAGCGCCTGGACCAGCGGGTGCAGGGCGATGGCTGACGGCAACCCCACAACGTCGAGCTGGCGGCGAATCGACTTGGCGACCGGGTCGGCCGGGTCGCTGCGGGTCTCGTTGCTGAGGCGCTGCGACAGGCGGCGCTTCTCGCGGGTCGCCGGGTCAGACATCACCGTCATCACGCCCCAAATGAGCAGCGCGACGGTCAGTGCGATGATGGCGGGCAACAGCAGTTCCATAAGTTCTTCTTCCCGGGGGCGAATCGGGCTGTCGGGCCGTATAGAACAGACCATTTCGGCGATCCGCCGGCCCGCCTGTTACTCACATCGACGCCCGGCGGCCCCGCGATTACTTGAGAGCCGGGAAAATGTTCTCATTGCTTGCGCCTCGCCGCGACCAGACCCTTCGCTGCGCTCAGAGTGACGGCTTGAAGCCGTCAGTTATCGATGACCCTGCGTGCGAAGAGGTCGGCGGGCAGGCGGATACCGCGGTGCTCGATCCTTTCGGCACAGCGCGGGTGCATGCCGGTCGCGACGAACCGCCCCACCGCATGTCCGTCGCTGTCCACGCCGCTCTGCTCGAACGTGAACAGGTCGTGTGCGCTGATCTGGTCGCCTTCCATGCCGGTGATCTCAGTGACGCTGACGACCTTGCGGCGTCCGCCGGTCAGGCGGCGCGACTGGATGACGATCTGCAAGGCGCTGGAGATCTGATTGCGCATGGCCTTGGTGGGGATGTCATAGCCCGCCATGGCGACCATCACTTCCAACCGGCCCAGCGCGTCGCGCGTGTTGTTGGCGTGGACGGTGGTCATGGACCCGTCGTGGCCGGTGTTCATGGCCTGGAGCATGTCCAGGGCCTCGCCGCTGCGGCACTCGCCGATGATCACCCGGTCAGGGCGCATGCGCAGGCAGTTCTTGACCAAGTCGCGCTGGTTGACTTCGCCCTTGCCTTCCACGTTGGGCGGGCGGGTCTCCAGGCGCACGACGTGCGGCTGCTGGAGCTGCAGCTCGGCCGCGTCTTCAATGGTGATCACCCGCTCGTCGGCGGGGATATAGCGGGAAAGACAGTTGAGCAGGGTGGTCTTGCCGGAACCGGTGCCGCCGCTGATCAGGATGTTGCACCGCGCCTGCACGGCAGCGGATAGGAAGTCCATGACCGCGGCCGGAAAGGCGCCATGGCGGATCAGGTCTTCAAGCTGCATCGGCTTGGACCCGAAACGCCGGATGCTCATGGCCGGGCCATCCAGCGCCAACGGGGGGATGATGGCGTTGACGCGGCTGCCGTCGGCGAGGCGTGCATCGACCATGGGGCTGGTTTCGTCGATGCGGCGGCCGACCTGGCCGACGATGCGGTCGATGATCTGCCGCAGGTGCGGGTTGTCGCGGAAGCGGACTTCGCTCAATTCCAGCCGTCCGCGGCGCTCCACGTATATGCGGTCAAAACGGTTGACGAGAATGTCGCTGATGGTCTGGTCCTTCAGCAGGCCCTCGAGGGGGCCCAGCCCGAAGGTCTCGTCCATGATGTCGTCCATCAACCGTTCCTGGTCGGAATTGTTGATCAGTCCCTTTTCGGACTGGCACAACTCGCGGACCAGGAGGCGGACTTCGCCGCGCACGGCCTCGGGAGGCATGGCGCGGAGATTCTGGATGTCCAGCCGCTCGACGAGCCGCTGGTGGATCCGGACCTTCAGTTGCGACATGTAGATCTGCCGCTCGTTCTGCGGTACGGCCGGCGCGGCCGGTGCGCTGGGGACGGCGCGGCGGGTGGGGGCCGCCACGGGGATGACCGGCGCCGGCGGCACGGTCGCGCCGGGCGCGGCCGGGACCGAGGCGGCCGGCTTGACCGCCGTCTTATGAACGTCGCTCACCGGCGCGGGGCCTTCCGTGGAACTCGATTTGGCGCTGCTGAACAAACCCATGGCGTTTATTCCAGAATGCTGAATGCTGAATCCTGAATTTTGATAAACGCTGAAGCGGGAGCGGTTTTCGCCATTCAGCATTCATGATTCAGCATTCAGCATTTCCTCTAGTTCCGCCCGCTCTTGCCATTCAAGGTGCCGGCCAGGGCGGTCAGGCTGGTGCTAATTTCCGACCTTGGGGCTCGAAGGACCACCGGCTCTCCGAAGTTGATGGCGGCGATGGCGTTCTTGAAGTCGTTGGGGACCATCCAGGAGATCTTCAGGCCCAGGGCCCGCTCGACTTCTTCGGGCTCGATGTCGCAGCCCTTTTTGACGTAACGGTTCACGACGATCCTGATCTTGGTCGACTCGATGCCCATGCGCCGCATCGCGCCGACGAAGCGCTCGGCATTCTTGGCGCTGGGGACGTTGAGCTGCATGACCAGCAGGTTGATATCCGCCGACGCGATGGCCGAGGCGTAGATCGGGTCGATGCTCATGACCGAGTCGATGACGACAAAGTCGAAGAGCCGCCCCAGGACGCCCATGAGCCGGGTGACGCCCGCGCCGCTGACGCGGAGGGTGTCTTCGGGCAGGTCGGGGCGGGCGAGGATGGCCAGCGAGCTGCCCGGATGGATCGCCAGGGCATTGTCCAGAAGCGTCTTGTCGAGCTTCTCGGCGGCCTCCATGACGTCGGCGATGGTGAAGCGGGGGCGGGTATCGAAATAGCTGGCGACCCCGCCGCGCAGCAGGTCCAGGTCGATCAGCACAGTCTTACCGAGCTTGGCCAGCGAGGCGGCCACGTTACAGGCGACGGTGGTGGACCCGCACCCGCCGATGGTCGGGATGACGTGGATGACCTTGGCCCGCTTGCCCATTCCATGGGCCTGGGCGACACGTTCCAGGGCGGCTGCGAACTTTTCCTCGCTCATCGGGAGCGGGATGAACTCCTTGATACCCAGGTGCATCGCCTCCATGAGGAGGTTGGCGTCGAGCATCTGGCTCATGAGGAAGAAGCTGACGGCGGGGAATTGCCGGGGCAGGGGCCCGACTGCCTTGAGCGAGGCTGATGCGTTGGGGTCGAGGTTGATGACAACCAGTTGCGGCCCTTCGCTGCGGCCGAGCATTCCCGACAGGCCTTCCACGGTCGCCATCTGGGCGACCACCGGGATGCCGAAGCGGCCCAGGAAGTTGGCCAGTTCCTGCCGGTTGTTCGCGTCCGGGTCAACGATAGCGCAGTTCATTTGCACGTACATGGTTTTCCTGAATCGTTGGGTGACCCATCAAGCCAATTACCTGCGACAGTGGCGCCGGAGGCCTGCGCCTGATCCGGCACAATCGCTACCTATTCACTCGGCAAGTTACCGTCGCGACTGAAACGGCGGCGAGCCGCCTCCGAGCGATTACCGTTCCACGGCATTGAACCCATAGGGTCCGAAATAGCGTGCCGGCCCGGGCTTGAGTTCCTGGCTGGCGGGATGTTTGACCTTGGCGCCACCTGGGCCGCCCAAATCCTGGTTCAGGAACAGATCGTTCTCGGTCGGGATCGACCAGTGCTCGCCGGGAAGGTCGGGCACTTCGCTGGGGTTCATGGCGTCAACGATTTCCGGCGTCACCAGGACGACCAACTCGGTCTCCTGCCGCTGATAGCTGACTGACCGGAACAGCGCTCCCAGCACCGGGACATCGCCCAGCCCCGGCACGACGTTCTTGGTGGCGTTGATGTTGGATTGCAACAGGCCGGCCAGCGCCAGCGTCTGGCCGTCCTTCAACTCAACCGTCGTCGTCAGGTTGCGCTTGGTCAGGGCGGGGATGGAAAAGCCGTCGAACGTGACCGCGTTGCTGTAGTCCAGTTGACTGACTTCGGGCGACACTTTCAGGCGGATTTTCCCGTCGCCCAGAACGACCGGGACGAAGCTGAGGCGCACCCCGAACTCCTTGTATTCGATGGTGATCGCCGCCGCGCCGCTGGTGCCCGCCTGCGGGACCGGGATGGGGATCTCGCCGCCGGCCACAAAGTTGGCTTGCTGACCGCTGCTGGTGACCAGGTTGGGCTCGGCCAGCAGGCGGATCAGGTTGTTGGAGCGCATGGCCGTCAGGAACGCTTCGAAGCTGGTTTTGCCGATGCTCCCGCCGCCGAACAGGGCGATGGACGAGCTGACCGATGTCCCGACGCCGGCATTGGTGTTCAATTGTCCGATGCCGGTACCGCCCAGGCCGTTCCCGAAGCCGAGAACCGATTTGCCGTCCTGCAGGTCGACATTGAAGCCCAGTTGGCTTTCGGCGGTGCGTGAGACTTCGGCGAAGCGGACCTTGAGCATGACCTGCTGCCCCCCGGCAATCTGCATGAAATTCAGCACTTTGCCGTAGTGACTCACCATGTCGGTGGCCTGCTCGGCCAGGACGAGGGTGGGGACACGGCCCTTGAGCACGATGGCGTCGTTGGCGCTGGTGGGGACAATGTCGGTCTCGGGGAACTCCTGCTTGAGCAGGGCCCGGATGCCTGGGAGGTCGTAATCGACCACCACTTCCACGACGTGGTTATGGTCGTGATCGTCCCACAGGATGACCCAGGTCTTGCCTGCGATATTGCCTCGAAGGAGAATGCCGGTGGCGTCGACTTCGTAGTCGGCCACGATTTCAGGGCTCGAGACGCTGACCCGCTTATACGGGGTGCGGGTCTTGATGACCACGCTGCGACCGATGAGCAGGTGGAGCTTGCCATCGGGGGCCAGCCCCTCGATGAAATCGCCGTCGCTGCTGGGTGGCATCTCCGCCGGTGCAGTGGTCGGTGCGGCGGTCACGGTCGCGGGGCGCGTCTGGGCTGCCGCGGTTGAAGCAAGACTGGCGGCCGCCGCCAGTACGATGGCTGGGTATCGGAGCAGGCCCGACATCTTCGCATAGCAGTTGCGTCCACCTAGTATAGCCATGGGTTTGGTTTCCATTTTCGGCATCTCCCAACGTCCGCGAGCCGCTTGCCCGCAAGAAGAACTGCGCCGGTCCGGCGCCTTCGAGCGTCCTTGAACTTGCTGAAAATCGCGACCGGTCGCGACAAGAGATCGCGACAGCCGCCGATGCTCTGCGAAAGATCACCGCGACGAGCCGGTATTGAATGGGTTGGTCTTGAAGGCATCCGACTGGTCCACGTCGCTGACCGCCGACGGGCGCGGCGACTGGGTCGCTTCGGGGCCCGGCCGGCCGGCGACGGCCTTGGCGGGCCGGACCGCCTTTTCCGATCCTCCACCATTGGAGGGGTCGGCATCGCCGCGTATCGGCAGGCCGCCGCCCGGGTCAGCCGGCATCGGCAGTGTGACTCGAATCACGGCTGAGCCGCGGATGACTTCGACGTTCCGGAAGTTGCTCCGCGCCGCCGGGGTGGTCGCCTCGGCCAAAGCCGATTCCGACGGTACGGTCGTGGGCCGGGTCTCGGCCAGACCAATGGCCTCGTCACGCGGCGTACCGTGCAGTTCGGCGATAAACGTCCGATCGTCCTTGAGCGGCGCTCCGTCGCGGCCGCTGCGCAAGACCAGCCATGGACGGGCCGTGCTGGCGGCCAACTGCAGCATCCGGCCCTGGTCAGGGGTGACCAGAAAGGTCACGTTGTTTGTCGGTGCCGATGGCGGCGCGTCACCGGACGAAGCGGTGAACTGCCGCCCTACCGCAACAATCTTCAGGTTCTGAAGAACGGTTCGGGCGGTCTGCTGCTTGCTCCGCTCGTCGGGGACGATTGCCATCACGTCGACGTGGCACCCAGGCACGACCATGCCGCCCAGACCCGTGATCTCATCGATGTTCACGGTCATGGCGCGCATCCCTTCCGGTACCAACGCGCCGAGCCCGACACCCGAACCGGTAGGCGCCAGCAACGTTTCCAGCACGGCCTGGCCTTTCACCAGCGGGGAGGTCGGGACCCGGCCGATCAGCTTGTCGGTGCTCGTGAAGGCCTGGGCCGGCACCACGCTGCTCGGGACGTCGGCCGCGGACAGGTCCTCGGCAGTCAGTTCCTTGCCCGGAGGCACGTCACGCGTGGCAACGACCACGGGTGTCGTGTTGGAGTTTACATGCGGCGCCGCCGGCGGCTTGAGCAGCTTGCGGGCCATTACCATTGCCACCAGTCCCAAAATGACGGCAAGAACCAGCGGCATTGCTTTCTTCACGTTCATGGCTTCTCCATCTGGATCAACGAGCCCGATCCGACTGTGATGTGATTCGGCAGTCTGTCCAACTGTCTTTACAACTTGACGGGAATGTTCCGTCCGCGACGCGGCTGTGGGGTATGCCGGGTACGCGGCTCCGAGCCACGGAAGGGATTCAAGCGAAAAAGCCCGGCCGCGAGCGCGGCCGGGCTTGTATGTTGACGGTCGGGATCGTCCTCGTCGGCTTAAGATGGATGTCACTGGACGAGCTGAACGCTCTCCGCGGCGGTGATGGTGCCGGTGAACGAACCGCCATTGTTGTTCCATTGGTAGCCGTCCATGGTGGACAAGAACAGCCTGGTTGCATTGGGCGGCACGAGGAACTGCTGCGTCACGCCCGAACTCGTCATGCCGTCGCCGATAAAGAACGGCTGCTTGAGTTGGATGTCGTTGTACTGCGTCTGATTCCTGGTTGCCGGGTCCGTGTAATCCACCGCAGCGGGCGCGGGTGTGGTATTCGGGGCGGCGTCAGTTAGAAAGACACCCATGAGCGCGTCGATCGGCATGGTAACCGCGCCAATCCCATTCTCGGCCGCCGGCGTGGGGCCGCCGGGCGAATCACTGCCGTGCTCCAGGATGAACCCGTCGTTCCCGTCAGGGCCGTCGTAGGGCAGTGTCGGGTCGTGGCGCACCTGGCCGGTCACCTTGGTCAGAGTGATGTAGGTGCCCGGAATGACTGGTATGGAAGTAATCTGATACGGCGGCGCGTTGCTCGTGGTGTCGTCCCAACTGGCGGTGGACCCGGGGGGCATGCCGGCCAGATAAAGGTCGGCGGCGCCGGGCGTGGTGAACGGGGCGCTCTGGCTGCCCATGACCGCGGCAATAGCGGAAACCTGCACATCGCAGAACCTGTGCCCGAGGACCGCGGCCCAGGTCAGCGGGATGGAGTTCCCGTTCGCCGCGTTGCGGGCGACCGTGACCTTCACCGCCGGGGTACCCGAGCCCCAGTTCGTGCTGAACGTGCTTGTCGACGTGTTCCACGAGCCCCACTGGACGGTGACCGCCGGGGCCACGCCGGAGTTGCTGTCCACGGGGTTATCGGCAGCCGAATAGAGTTGGGCGCCGGATGCGATGGCCGTGTTCTGGCCGTATTGAAGGTATATCTCGACGTAGCCCCGGGCGGTAGCGTCGGCGCATCGCTGCATGTCGGTCTTGACCATCTCGACGTGGCCCCAGTCGATGCCGATGGAGGCGATGCCAATCAGGCCGATCATCGACACGACCACATAGGGCAGGGCCGAGCCGGGGCGTACCCTTCCAGCCCAGACCGGCGCCGGGCGCGAATCGTTGGAAGCTTTCATTGGAATGTTCTCCCGTTTGCGGGCGACAGTCGCCGTTCTTTGCCACGCCGTTGGACCGCGCTCATTCCTTGATCATCGTCGTCGTGCCGATCAGTTTCTTGGTGGCCGGGATGACTCCAAGAGGCCGCACGCCAACGGAGCCGTAGTTCACGGTTACGGTTGTCTCGATTGACGCGCCGGCCGCTACGGTCGAGATGTCGGAATAGGTGGCGCCACCCGAGGGATTAGTGAATGTGAGCGTATAACCGGAGCTGGTGAAGCCGGCGGCGGACATCGTTTTGGAAACGGCGGCGGTGGCGCCGGCCTGCGTGGCGGCGCCGAGGATCGCCTGGCGGCACCCATCACGAGAGGCGGACTGCACCGTGTGCTTGGCATACAGGTACTGGCCGAACTCGATCATCCCCATGCTGAAGTAGAGCAGGACCGGCAGGGCCAGGGCGGACTCCATCACCGCGCTGCCGCGCCGGCCACGACGGGCGCCGGGCCTTTTTTCAGGCGGCCTGCTTCCCGGCAGTCCGATGGATTGAGTATCGTCGCTCATAGTCATCCTCCTATTCCTTGACCATCGTCGTGATGCCGATCAATTGCTTGGTGGCCGGGATGACTCCGAGCGGGCGCACACCGACCGACCCGTAGTTGACGGTCACGGTTGCCTTGATCGCCGTGCCAGCCGCCACGGTGGAGACGTCGGAATAGGTCGTGCTCCCGGCGGTGTTGGTGAACGTCAGCGTGTAGCCGGAGCTGGCAAAGCCCGCTGCGGACATCGTGTTGGCAACCGCGGCGGTTGCCGCGGTCGTGGTCGCGGTGCTTAGGATGGCCTGGCGGCACCCGTCGCGCGCCGCGGCGTCAACCGTGTGCTTGGCGTAGAAATACTGGCCGAACTCGACCATGCCCATGCTGAAGTAGAGCAGGACCGGCAGGGCCAGCGACGCTTCCATCACTGCGCTGCCGCGCCGGCGCCGCCGAGCGTCGCGACCTGTTGCAGCGGGCCTGGTGTGAGGCAATCGGATAGATTGAGTGTTCTTGCTCATAGTCTACCTCCGCAGACCGAGACATACACTACGATCAGCGTCGCGGCAAATACGGGCACCGCGAACGGAAGCGGGCGATCGACGCTGCGGCAGGAACGCCCCGTTGCCGTCACGTGCTCCAACCCGACGTCATTCAAGTGCCAGAGGTTGATCGCCACGACCGCGCTGTTGTGCAGCAGGGCACGAAACCGGCCGGTAACCGCGGCCTGTGTCAGTACCATGAGCATGCCAAGGATTGCCTCGACGGCGAAGACCTGCAGGATCCCCGCCGCGCCGATCCAGGCCCCGATGGCGGTCAGTAGTTTCACGTCGCCGCCGCCCAGTGCGCCGATGACGAACAACAGCAGCGGCAGCGCGAACCCGATGAGCACGCCCAGCGCCGACTCCCCGGGCGAAACCGTTCGTCCCGGCAGGAAGCTCTGGGCCACGCCGGCCAGCAGGAGGGAAAGCGTCAGCCAGTTGCGGATTCGGCGCGTGCGCAGGTCCTGCACGGCCGCCCAGAACAGGGCGGCCGTCAGCGGCACGAAAGGCAGGAGGCGGTAAACCGCCATAAAACCGTCCCAGCTCAAAGCGAAGAATTCGTGATCGTGGTCCAACGCGCCAGGACCCGGGTCCCGACGGCGCCGATGGCGGCGATGGTCGCCACAATGATCAGCCCCAGGATCAATGCGTACTCGATGACCTCGCCTCCCTCTTCGTCATGGATGAAATGGGAAGCCAGGTCCCTAAAGCGTTGCATTCGGCCTCCTTTCCGCTGCCGGGCTGGAGTTCGAAGACGCGTTGCCGTCCCGGTGCGTCTTCAGGTCCTAGCGCCAAAAGCGCGGCACGCCAATGCGCCGGGGGCGGGACGGTGGATTTCTGCCGCCCCGCCCCAAGCTTGTGCCATCGCAGACGTTCGCGGTTCGACTCGACCAGTCGAGGGACTAGATCGAGTTCTGCAGCGAAGTCCAGCGGGCGAGCACACGGTTGCCGACGGCGGTCACCGCGGCAATCGCGCCCACGATGATCAGGCCGGCGATCAGGGCGTATTCGAGCACTTCGCCGCCCTGCTCGTCCTTCACCAACTTCGACACGAGGTTCTTCATCGCCTTCATGAGTAGTCTCCTGTAAGAGGCGACCTTCATCTTCCTCGACGAGACACCACCCCGCTTGGGGCCACTCCGGGCCGCTGCCACGCACCGCAACAAAGGCTCCGTCGCCGCCCGCCGGGGCGGTTGTCCGCCCGACCGAGGGGTCTGTACGAGTGCCGACGCCTAACGCGCCACGACAAACCGCAACAAGCGCCTTGCCGTGTCGTCCCCGCGATTGACGGCGCCGAAGAACGCTTCGGACCGCCGGCGCGGGAAACGACTGCACGCCTTTCATCGGACCACCGGCCGGGTCGCTTAACCCGACTCAACAGATTCTTGCCCGCCGGCGTTCGCAGGATATCTTTGAAATCGCCGGTGCCGCTATAAAGCGCATGGCCCGACATGCATCGGCATTGGATTGCATGTATCGTCGGCTGATGTTGCCCGCCGGCCGCGCATGTCCGATAAGCCCCGCCAAGCAAAGCAAGCTGTTTAACCGCCATCGCGCAGCGATGCGCTTCCGCGGCGCATGACCGATAAGGTCCCAGACGCAAAGAAATGGCCGCATTCGGCCGACATTGGCTGTATCGACCCATTACAGACCATCCTGTTCCCCTCGCTCCGCGCCGCCCCGGCGCGCAAGCGCTTGTGGTTTGGAGCGGCATGCGTTGCCGTGTTTCTCGCGACGTTGGCCATCACCTCGCTGACGCACTCGCCCGCTGGCGCAACACCGCCCCGAGGGTCAGCGGCGACGGCCACCTCGCAATCCGGGACCATCGGGCTGGATTTCATCGCCTTCTATACGGCGGGCACGTTTGTACGCGAAGGCCGATCGAACGATCTGTACGATCTATCGGCGGTCCAGGCGTTCCAACGCGACCTGGCCCGCACGAACGGCGTCGACCTGGGAGACGCGATGGGGCCGTGGTGGAACCCGCCGTTCTACGCCTGGGTTTTCGTGCCGCTGTCGTATTTGCCTTTCGGCGCCGCGACCCAGGTCTGGATGGGCGTCAACCTGGCTTGCGCGGCCGTAGCGGTATGGCTGCTGTGCCGGATGCTGCCGCCCGGCACCGGCTGGCGGTCGTGGGCGTTGGTGCCGGTGCTGCTGGCACTTTCCGTGCCGTTCATCCACACCATGACCCATGGCCAGAATACCTGCAGTTCGTTGCTGCTGGTGACGTTAACGGTGACCGCTTGGCGCTCGGGCCGGGGCCTCCTGGCCGGGCTGGCGGCGGGGTTGCTCTTCTACAAGCCGCAGTTGGCCGCCGTGCTGGCGCTGGCCCTGATGGCCAGCCTCGGCTGGCGCGCGGCGCTCGGGTTGGCTTTGACCGGGGCCGCTCTGCTGCTGGTCACCCTGACGACGCTGCCCGGTTCGATCGACCACTTCCTGCACCAGATGCCGGCCAACCTGCATCACGTGCAGACCCATTGCATCTACAACTGGGACCGCCATGTCACGTTCAAGGCGTTCTACCGGCTGCTGCTCCAGGGGACCGCCAAGGGCGAAGTCAGCGGCTGGGCGATGGGCTTGACTGCGCTGAGCACCGCCGCGGTGGCCGTCGGCCTGTTCCGGGTCTCGCCGCTGGACCGCTGGGTCGACCCAATTGCCGCCGCTGCGCGTAAGTCATCTCAACCGCACCGGGCTGGGGTCGATCGCTTCATCGCTGCGACGATCGTTGCCACGCCGCTCTTGATGCCCTTCTATTTCGACTACGACTTGCTGCTGCTGTCGGTGCCCGCGGTGCTGTTCGCCGCGGAAATGATGCGGCGCGATCGCCGCGTGGCGATGCCCCGCTGCGACCGGTGGCTGCTGATCGCCTGGCCTGTCTTTTACGCATGGCTTCTGATCAACGCCGATATCGCCGAGAGCGTCCGGCTCAATCTGGCCGTGCCCGTCTTGAGCGCCGTGGCGTCCCTGATGATCGTCCGGGCGCGCCATCGCCAGGTCATGGTTGTCGCAAAGGAGGCGCCTGAGCCGATCCTGGCGCGAGCGGCGTAGCGGCGATTCCAAGCAAGTCCCCGTGGGAAAAGCGGAGACGTCTACGCTCCGGTCCGAGCAGAGCCGAACTACCCGCTGAAGCGGGCAGACCGGCGTTCAGATCAGGATTCCCGCGCGCGCAACCCTACTCAATCAACGAGGCGATCCTTGACCCGTCGGCTTTGCCCAACCCTTTGCCTTACCCCAACCCTTCGCCGCTTGTGGATGGCCGGCCTCGGGATGCTCCTGTTTCTCTGCGCGCTGGTCACCGCCAGCAGCCTCGCGGGCCCGCAGCATTCGCTGCTCGGCGGCGCCCACGGCGCGGACCTCATTCCCTCGTACATGGCCGGATGCTTCGTGCGGGAGGGCCGGCCCGATAAACTGATGGACTACTCCCAAGCCGAGCGCTTCCAGGCACATCTCCGCCGGATCAACGGCCTGGAGCAGAACGGGCGCACCGGGCCATGGCTCAACCCGCCCTGGTTCGCCGCCCTGTTCGTGCCACTTGCAACCCTGCCCTTCCCCGCCGCGCAACGGGCCTGGCTGGCGTTCAACGGGCTGCTGCTGGCGGCGTCGCTCGTGCTGCTGTGTCGAATGCTGGCGCCGTGCCGGTCAATCCGTGCAGAACCCACGGTGAACGCCATCCCGGATCCGACGCGCTGGGTGAGACCCACATGCGCACTCCCCAGTGGCTGGCGTCTGTGGGGCCTGGTTCCGCTGCTGCTGATCACATCCATGCCCTTCATCCAGGCCCTGGCCAGTCAGCAGAACACGTTCCTTTCGCTTTTTTTCCTGACCGTGACTGTCGCGCTCTGGCGAAAAGGCCATGGCCTGCGTGCGGGCCTGGTAGCCGGCCTGCTCCTCTTCAAGCCGCAAATGGCGGCGCTGGTCGCGGCGGTGCTATGTTGCAGCCTCGGCCGCCGGGCAATCGCCGGGCTGGCAATCACCGCAACTGCACTTCTCCTCTCAACCGCGTACGCCATGCCCGGCGCCCTGGCGGACTATGTTCATAAGCTCCCCGCGATGCTGCCCTGGCTCGTCAGCGGGCGGCCGTACGCCTGGGAGCGGCAGGTGACGTTCCAGGGGTTCTGGCGCCTGTTACTCCAGGGCCGGGTGACCGGCCCGGCGTCCGGACCGGTCCAATTGCTTTGGCTCGCCTGCGCCGCCGCAACGGGGGCGGCCTTGCTTCCCGCGCTGAAAAATGCCGCAACGGCATCCGCTCCATCGCCCGAATGCTCCCAGGACATCACCAGCCGGGACCGGCTCATCGCCGCCACCATCGCAATGATGCCACTGCTGATGCCCTATTACATGGATTACGACCTGCTGCTTCTGGCGGTGCCGGCGGTGCTTCTGGCCGCGGAAAGGGCCCGGGTTGTCGTGCAACCCGACCGCTCAAGCCGGGCATTGATGATCGGCTGGGCGATCCTGTTCCCGTGGCTGTTCGTGAATGCCGAAGTTGGGGAAGCCACGCACGTAAGCCCGACCGTGCTTCTGTTGACGGTCATGGCCGGGTTGTATGCGTACCGCGCCGCCATGCCACTTCAGGAGTCAGCAGGCCTTGCTACGACGGCCACGCCGCCTCCGGCTGAAGATATGGGAATGTCACCGATTGCGGTTGCCGCTTGAGCCTCGACCGTGTAAACGCATCCATTACGTTGCGCGACATTCTCCCTCTCCCGGAGCCACCATGAGCCTTCGGCTCACCCGCGATGATGAAAAATGGCCACATCGGCCGACGGCTTTGCCGTCATCCTGAGCGCAGCGAAGGATCTCTTGGGGTCGCGAAGGGAAGAGACCCTTCGCTGCGTTCAGGGTGACGGCCTGAAGCCGTCAATCGCATTTTCAGAGCAGTACCGGGAGAGGGGACCAGAACCGAGTATCGCCAGATGCAGGACTCAAGCAACGTTTCCTCCTCACGACCTTGCGCCGACGCAGGCCAGCGGTTACCATGCATGCTGCGAAGCGGTTTACCCACGGCGGCCCGCAGCCCTTGTAGTTACCTTGACGCGTCGCAAGACCGGAATGTTGTCTCCCGTAAGGAAAGCGAATGAAGCTTAATTTCTGGCAGTGGCTAGGCGTGGTCCTTCTGGTGGTCGGCGGGAGTTTATACATTTACAGGCAGATGAAAACGCCGCCGTCCCCAAACCCATCCCCGACATCGCAGCCCGTTCCCGCCAACAGGCCGGCGACCTGACGTACTTGAGATGACTGATACCCCCGCGACGGTCGCATTAGACGCCCGCCCGCCGCCCGGCCCTGCCGGCGGGACGCTCCGGCGTGACATCGCCAGCGCCTACCTCGTCACCGCCGCCCGCGTCGGCGCCTGGGCGGTCGTATCCGCTCTGGTCTACCGCAGGCTCGGCGCTGACGCCTTCGCGATGCTCGCCCTGATCCGCTCGACCGTGGGACTGCTGGCCTATACGTCGCTGGGGCTGGCGCCGGCGATGGTTCGGGCATTGGCGGAGGCCCAGTCGCGAAACGAAATCAAGCAGCGCGTGATCGGGGGGTATGTGAGCCGTCTGAACCCCCTCCCCAGCCCTCGCCCGGAGCACCGGAGGAGGGAGAAAACTCAGTCGGTGGCCGACGTTCGACCCGCTCCGCCGCCATTTCTCGCCACAGGTATTCCGGAGCAGGGCAGGGAGCCGGCTCCCGCTGACGCTATGACCCGGCCGGTTCTTTCTTACGCAACGCCCGTTCTTCGCCGCCAGGCTGATCCCTGGGAACCGGTATATGCCAGCGGCGAGGTGCTTGCCTTCGTATCAGCCGTGGTGGGCGGGCTACTTTGCGCCTTGTATGCCGTCAATACCGAGCGTTTGCATTCGGTGCCGCGGAGCCTGGTCGACCCGGTGACGGGCATGGCGATGTTTTTCGGGTTCGGCATGGTCCTGCGCTTGCTGAGCGAGGCACCAGGCAGTCTGTTGCAGGTCCGAGGCAGGATTGCATTGGACAACGTCCTGCTCGCCGGGGGCGAGGCCGTTTGGATTGGCGGCTGTCTCATCTTTCTCCTTAAAGCGGACCTGGGGCTGGTGGGCGTCGGCTTGGCGTTCCTTGGCGGAAGCTTGCTGGTCATTTTTGGCCGTGCCGCCATCGCCCGCTGGGTCACGTTTCCCGTTGTAGGTCTGCGCACCGGGGCCAACTGGCGCGATGCGCGCCGCCTGCTCGCCTTCGGCGTCGGCGTTGCCATCGCCCAGGCGGCGGATTTCCTTTATGCACCCACCGACTACATCCTCATCAATTGCCTGATCGGGGCGGGGACGGTGGCCGTCTACGCCCCGGCGGTTCAGATTGACGGCGGGCTACTGCTGATCGTCACCGGCCTGGCGACGGTGCTCCTGCCGCACAGTGCCCTGGCGCACGCCGCCGGGGATCGCGCCGCCGTCCGCCGGTATTATGTTCGCGGGACCCTGGCGAGCGTCGCCTTGCTGGTGCCCGCCGCCGGGGCGGTCTGGCTCGCCGCGCCGCGGCTGCTCACGCTCTGGCTCGGCAACCCAATGCCCCAGACGCTGGCCATCCTCCCGATCGTGCTGCTCAACACCGTCATCGGCGGAAGCAGTGCCGTCGGCCGGTCGGTCCTGCTGGCCATGGGAAAAGTGCGCGCCTTCAGCATTTCGGTTGTCATTGCCGGCGTAGTCAACGTGATCGTCAGCTTCGCGTGCGTCCGCTATTTCCACCTCGGCCTGACCGGCATCATCCTGGGAACCATTGTGGCAGTCGTGGGCCGGTGCGCCATCTGGATGCCGTGGTACGTGCTGCGGGCGATGAAGAGGGTTTCGCCTCTTCCCGGAACTTGCTGAATGGGTGCCATGGGCAAGCGTACCCGCTTGCCCGTGCTTTCTCCCTCTTCCTAGCCGGCTCCACGGGCAAGCGAGTACGCTTGCCCATGGCACCCAACGGATCCGGGGTGGCGCATCGTCACATCATCAGACAATCGCGTTACCGCCGCCGCCTGCCCCGGCGTGGGGGCGCTTGAACTTGTGTAGACGTCCTTGTTGTTTGCAGGGCGGTTTGTCCCCGTCTACCCCCGCCGTGGTATGATTGCCTTCGGGAAACCGCTGCATGACCCAACCCGCCACCCTCCCCGCCGCGACCCACCGCCCGCTGCTCTGCGGCGGGTGCGGCTACGACCTGCGCTCGGCCGACGGTCGCTGCCCCGAATGCGGCCGCCGCTTCGACCCCAGCCATACCATCGACGCGCTGATCCCCTGGGAACGCCGGCCACACTTGCGCTACATCGATCGCGTCCAGGCATACCTCAGGACGGTGGGGCTGATGACGTTCCGAGCCGGGCGGGTGGCCCGGTTCCTGGACCACCCGGTGAGCTTCAAGGCGGCCCGCCGGTTCCGGCGGGTGACGGTGCTCCTGACATTTCTATGCGTGCTGGGAGCTGGCTTGGTGAGGTACACCTGTTTGGAGGACACGCACCGGGTACTCTCCTGGCGCACCGAGCCGCGCCTGATCATTGAAAATCCCTGGTCGCTTGGCGTCGGTCTTGCGGGTCTACTTCTGGGCCTTTCCTTCGCCACCCGGCTCACGGCGGCAATGTTTGACCACCGGTCGCTGCCTGATCCGCGTCGTCAACGTGTGGCCACCCTGGGGCAATACGCCTGTGCGCCGTTGAACATCGCGGTCCTGGTGTTCGTGCCGATCACGCTCTGCTGGTGGATCAGGCCGGGCGTGCCCAGTGGGGGGTGGGGGGATCACTTCGCATTCGAATTCACCGATGCGCTATTCCAACGGACGCCGTTTATTGTCGGCGGAATCGTCCTGCTCTGGCTGGGTAACACGCTTTGTCTCCTTCGCATTGTCACACGCTGCCGCTGGCGGCGGCTCGTGGCGACGGCCATCGCACTCCCGCCGATCTGGGCGGCCTGTCTCATTGGGGTCCCGATCCTCGCGATGCTTCTGGCAGCCCTGGCGGTCTTGATGGCCGTCAACCCCGCGTGACAATTCACTTCGTCGATGAAGGCGCGGTGGCGGGCATCGTCGAGGGCAAGGTAGCGGGAACTGGCCTCAATTTCGTCGGTGGGAGAAACGCCGGCACTGGCAATGTTACGCCGGCTGGCAACGGCGGCATGTAGCCGTGAATGAGTGACGCGGTTGTTGCCGGTATCTGTCCGTTGTGATCGATCTGATACAGCCGGGCCGCAAGACTGACGGCCGCGTGCGCATTTTTGAACGCGTTGCCGCCTTGAGACCGGGCGAAGCGATAATCTACCTGGGACGGCCACAGTGAAACGACCCAGTTCACCCCGAACATCTCCTGGACACGGTACAATCGAGCGCGCGGCATGGGACGGGTGGATGGCGACGCCGCGCCAGACTCCCCGGCTGCCAGGTCGGCGTAGTAGCGAAGATCACGCGCCGCAAGGCGGAGGAAATAGGGTCGGGCGATCCGGTCGGTGACGCTGTCCAGCCACGCGGGGGCGACGTCATAAAGTGCAGGTTGACGGGATTGGCCATCCCACTTGAGTTTGTAGTGTCGGACTTGCCATGTGAATTGGGGGGTTGCAGACACAACCAGGTTCGGCCGCTCATGCGCCAGCGCCCGGAGCATTCGCTTGTGTCCCGTTTCAGCATCGAGCAGGTCGGCAATGATCGCACCCACGTCCGCCCGCCGGGCTTGACCAGGAAGGTCCCCGGCACGCAGGTCGGGGGCGGCAGATTCAAGCTCTTGAGCGGCCATGGCATCGATGCCGGTAGCGATGAGTTGGTGGACCACAACTTCGCGACCGCCAATGCTGCGTGCGACCGCAAGAATGTCTTTGATGTACGCGATGGCTGCCTGGTCGTCGCCGCTGGCATGTGCGTGGCGGGCGGCATAGACGAGCAGGTGCGCAACGGATCGCGCGCCGTCCAGGTCGTCAAGCTCGGCCATGCTCATTTCAAAGCTTGCGGGGTCGCCTGACCCCGTGGGCCCGAAGTCCGCGGCGACCATTGAGTCCATGCGCCGGGCATCGTCCAAAGCGACCCGGTTCGCATGAAGCGCGTGGCCGAGCGCCTCGACCGCCTCGGGTGACAGCGGCGGGTCGAAGAAATCGTCCATGGAATGCTCGCGCTGCTCCAGAGTTTCGACCACCTCGGCAGCGGCCCGGCGAAGCACGAGTGCTGCGTTCTCGGAATCCGGGACCCGCGCGCTCGGGAAGTCGGTCTCCCAGACCGGCTCACCTGCGGATCGCAGGCGGGTGACTTCCGCCTGGAAGCGATGCCAGGCGATCCGGTCCCATGTTGACCATGCGACAATGACGAGCGTGACAAAGACCAACGCCGCCACACCCCAGCGCCGCCCGGGGCTTGGCGGCATCGGCTCGTCGTCGATTGCAGCAGTGATGGCCGGCCTCATTTGCCCGCTCCGATCCCCTCCGACTGATGGGCAACCCAGTGGCTGAAGATCCCCGTGTAAACCGTCCGCCCGTCTTTCTTGACATCCACCCACAAGAGCCGGTCGGCAAACGTGCACCCTGCCAGGTAATGGCTGATTTCCTCAGGCACGGCATCCCTGCTGATGGTTGGCTGCGAGCCTTTGGCGGTAAGTTGCAATGCCGCGCGGGTTTGGATCAGGTAATCCTTGAAGCTCGACTCCGGCGGGCGGGTCAGGCAGGCCACGGCCAGCAGGGCGGCGGTCAGCACGAAGATCAGGAAGGTCTTCATGGCCGCTCAGTATACAAAGACCTTGGCTCAGCACCGGCTAATAATCGCAACGCTTTCCCTTCTCGACCCGTATTACCCACAGTGGCGGCGCTGGCAGCGTTTGTCTCGCGCGATGACTTACAGTACAAAGTGCCGCACTCCCAGAACGAGCGAATCCCCCTTATGCGGAGAAACTTGCGATGAATTCAACCCAACCCTTCGATCACGATAAACCCAAGCCTTCCCGTCGTCAGATCGTCAAGACCGGCGTTGCCGCCGGCATCGCCGCCTGGCTGTCGGCTGGCAAGTTCCCGGCCATCCTCCACGCCGACGACAAGGCCGGCGACAAGCCGCCGATCCTCGGCGAGGGCGACCACAAGTTTGAATGGCTCGGCGACTGGGCGAAGCGCCCCGCCGACAAGCCCTGGGGTAATACCCACGCCGTCCAGGAGACCGCCGACGGCCGGATCTTCGTCCATCACACCGGCCCTGAGTCCATGCATGTCTACGATCCCGACGGCAAGTTCATCGAAGCCTGGGGCAAGGAATACCACGGCAACGCCCACGGCATGGACCTGCGCAAGGAGAACGGCGAGGAGGTCCTCTACCTCGCCCCGACCGGCATGCACAAGGTCTTCAAGACCGACCTCAAGGGCAACGTCCTTCTGACCCTCGACTTCCCGAAGGACGCGAAGAACAAGAAGGGCGACCCCTGCTACGCCGACGCCAAGCCCTACGTCCCGACCTTCACCGCATTCGCCCCCAATGGCGACTTCTACGTCACGGACGGTTACGGCGCCGGGTACATCCACCACTACAACATCAAGGGCGAATACCTCAGCACCTTCGGCGGCAAGGGAAATGCCGACGACGAGACCGCCTGCCCGCACGGCATCTTCTGCGACACTCGCGACCCGGCAAAGCCGATGATCGTTGTCGCCGACCGCGAGCACCATCGGCTGCAGTACTTCACGCTCGACGGGAAGCTCGACCATCTGGTCGTCAACGCCAATGGAGAGAACGAGAACGGCCGGCTCCGCCGGCCCTGCCACTTCAGCCAGCGCGGCACGGAAATGGTCATCCCCGACCTGCGCGGCCGAGTGACCATTCTCGACAAGGACAATAATGTGATCGTTCAGCTCGGCGACAACCCCGACGCCGGTCAGCGCGCCAACAACGGCGTCAAGCAGGCGGACACCACCCCCGGCCACTTCTGCTGCCCGCACGGTGCGACGTGGGACTCCCACGGCAATATCTTCGTCGCCGAGTGGCTGCCCTACGGGCGGTTCACCAAGCTGCAAAGGTTAGCTTAGAAAAGGTCACTTCCCACCAGCAGCCTCGCCGTGCAGCAATCCCTGGCTGCGCATCCAAGCTTCACAGCGCTGCGGCCATTCCGAGCACGGCTCTTTGGAGGGGCGCAGGCCGAAGCCGTGGCCGCCGGTGGGGTAGATGTGGACTTCGGCGGGGACGCCGGCGTGCTTGAGGGCCAGGTACATCTCCACGCTGTTGGCTGACGTGATGCCGTCGTTTCCGGCATGCACGAAGAACATCTGCGGCGTCTCGCCGCTGACATGGAACTCGGGCTTGAGTTGGCCGGTCTTGTCATCGACCAGCCAGGCGGGATAAACGCAGACGCCGAAATCGGGCCGGCAACTGAGCTTGTCGGCGTCGTCGACCGCGTCATAGGTGCGATGATCGAAATTGGTGCAGGCCAGCGCCGTGAGGTTCCCTCCGGCGGAGAAACCAAGAATGCCGATGCGCTTGGCGTCGATGCCCCACTCGCCGGCCTTGCTGCGGACGAGGCTGATGGCCCGCTGCGCGTCTTGGAGCGGCGGGGCCGAATTGACTTTGTCCGGCCGCTTGGGGACGCGGTATTTGAGGACGATGCCGGTGACGCCGATGGAGTTGAGCCAGTCGGCCACTTCGGTGCCTTCCAGGTCCCAGGCCAGCACGGAATACCCGCCGCCCGGGCAGATGATGACCGCCGCCCCGGTATCCTTGTCTTTGGGTGCGCGGTAGAGGGTGAGGGTGGGCTTGGTGACGTTGGTAATCAGCGTGATAGGCTTGTCGCCCTTGGGCTGTTGCTTGGATGTTTCGGCGCCGATCTTGCTGGTTTCGCCGGGAACGTCGCCGGGCCAGACGTCGATGACCGGCGCGGTGGTGGGCGCGTCGGCGGCGCGCGAGGTGGCGGGGATCAGAAGAGCAGGCAACAGGCACAGGATGGGGTGGAGGTGGATGCGCATGGGGGAGTTATAGATATCGGTGGAGTGTCGGGCAAGTCACCCAGCCGCTGGCGCAAAAGTCGCCGCTTGCGGCGTCGCAAATCCGTTGCCATGCAAGCGGATTTTCTCGGGGCTGACCCCGTTATGGCGCGCCTGTTCCGCTGCTCGGGCGCGTCTGAACCTCGCTGTTTCTCGGTCCGCTCTGGGTCTCTGCGGTGAATCCTGGATTTTTCCGGGATAGAATCCTTTTTGTGACCATCGCCACGACAAAATCGCACGACTTGTCCGACACAACAGACGCCCCCAGCCGGTTCCTCATCGGGATCGATCTGGGCACGACAAACTCAGCGGTGGCCTACGTAGACACGGCCCAGGCGAAGTGGGCCGTACAGGATTTCCCGGTCTTGCAGCTTGTCGGCCCCGGAGAAGTGGAGGCGCGGGAGACGCTGCCGAGCTTCCACTACGAAGCGGCCCGAGGCGAATTCCCGGCCGGAGCCTTGCGGCTGCCCTGGAGCGAAGACGACCCGCAATTCGCCGTCGGCTTCTTTGCCCGCGACCACGGGTCGGCGGTGCCGGGGCGTCTGGTCGTTTCCGCCAAGTCGTGGCTGAGCCATTCGGGGGTCGACCGCACTGCCGGGCTGCTCCCCTGGCATGGAGCGGCGGACGTAGAGCGGCTTTCCCCGGTCCAGGTCAGCAGCCGATACCTCGCCCACATCCGCGGCGCCTGGGACCACCAATTCCCCGATCATCCCATGTGCCGGCAGGATGTGGTCCTGACGGTGCCGGCCTCGTTCGATGAAGTCGCGCGGGAGCTGACGGTTCAGGCGGCTCGGACCGCCGGCCTGGTCAAGATCGTGCTGGTCGAAGAGCCGCAGGCTGCCTTCTACAACTGGATCCACGCCCAGGGGCCGGCCTGGGAGGGCCGGGTGAAGGCCGGGCAACAGATCCTGGTTTGCGACGTAGGCGGCGGCACCAGCGATTTCACGCTCATCCGCGTCCGCCCCGCCGCCGGCGGAAAAGTCCTCTTCCATCGCGTGGCGGTCGGCGAACACCTCATCCTCGGCGGCGACAACCTCGATCTGGCCCTAGCCTACGACATCGAAAAACGCCTCACCAACGGCGGCAAGCTCCCACCGCGGCAATGGGGCCCTCTGGTGCGTGCCTGCCGGCAACTCAAGGAAACGTTGCTGGGGCCAAATCCGCCCGAGCATTTCACGGTGACCCTGGCCGGCGGCGGGTCAAAACTGATCGGCACGTCCCAGCAGGTCGACGTCACACGCCAGCAGGCCGAGTCGCTCCTGCTGGATGGCTTTCTGCCGCAGGTCCGGCTCGACGAGCGGCCGGCATCGCGGCGGTCGGGCTTTCAGGAGTTCGGCCTGCCCTTCGCCCCCGACGCCGCCATCACCCGCTACCTCGCGGCATTCCTGACCGCGCACAGCCAGCAGCAAATCTCGCGGGAATCACCCGAAGCCCAGTCTTCATTCAGTATTCAGCATTCATCGTTCAGCATTTCCTCCGCGCGTCCCGACATGGTGCTCTTCAACGGGGGCCTGTTCGAATCGCCAGTCCTGCGTAAGCGGCTCATCGAAGTCCTTTCGTCGTGGTTTAATGAGCCGGGCGCGACCGACCCCTGGCGGCCCGCAATCCTGGCCAACGAACGGCTCGACCTGACGGTCGCGCGCGGAGCGGCTTATTACGGCATGGTCCGCCGCGGGCATGGCGTTCGCATTTCCGGCGGATTGGCGCATTCCTACTACATCGGCGTGGAGACGGGCCGGGACGGCTCGGCTTTGTCGGCCGTCTGCCTGCTTCCGGCAGGCGTCGAGGAGGGGCAGGAGGTTGACCTGTCGGGCCCATTCGACAAGCTCAGGACAGGTCGGACCTTCGAGTTGCTCATCCGCCAGCCCGCCGAGTTCCCCCTCTATGTGTCGGCCACCCGGAC
>Ga0182024_10005684_pt1 | contig 27822 bp, 24 predicted proteins | sample P32metaG_FD_120480 | JGI IMG/M metagenome (GOLD analysis project Ga0182024, IMG submission 120480) | Permafrost microbial communities from Stordalen Mire, Sweden - P3-2 metaG (Illumina Assembly) | ecosystem: Environmental > Terrestrial > Soil > Wetlands > Permafrost | place: Sweden: Stordalen...
ATCGACGATCAGGACCTGTGGGCCTGCCCAGAATCGCATCGTGTTCTCCCAGCGTCCCTCGTTCGCCGCCTTGGAGGTGCGGGCGACGAGGTCGGCGGCGGTTGTGTAGTGGACGCGGTAGCCGGCGTGCACGGCTTTGAGGCCGAGCGCGATCGCGAGCATCGTCTTGCCAACGCCCGGTGGGCCGATCAGGAGCACGTTGGCCTTCTCCTCGATGAATCGCAGGGTGGCGAGCTCGTCGACGAGCTTGCGATCGATCGAGGGTTGGGCGGTGAAGTCGAACTCCTCGAGCGTCTTGGTCGAGGGGAACCCGGCGAACCGCATCCTGCCGGCGAGCCTGCGTTCCTCGGTCGCTTGGACCTCGACGTCGAGCAGGTCGTGCAGGAACTGCGTGTAGCCGGGCTTGTCCTTCTCGGCGCGCTCCAACGCGGCGGGGAGGTGCTCGGCGATAGCGGCGAGCTTGAGGTAGGCGAGATGGGATCGCAGCTGCTGGTAGGTGGCGTGCTTGTTCATCGTCCGGCGACCTTCGCGATCCGCGCGTACTGATCGAGATCGACGACGACGCCGCCGGTGCCGCGCAGCCGGGCGGCCTCGGCGAGCGCTCGCTCCCCGGGCGGTCGGTTCGGCTTGCGGGGGCACGCCTTCGTGGTCGTGAACGCGTCGAGCACCGCCCGTTCGAGCGACCGGGCGTGCTCCGGGGTGCGGATGACCTGGCCAGCGCCGGTGAGCGCGCGTCGGTGCCTGGCGATTCGACGCCTGGCGGGCGAGTAGATCTCCAGGTGCATGTCTCCAAGCCGGGCGCGAACGGTGACGGTCTGCTCGACGTGGCCACCCGCGACGCCTTTCCTAACTTAGGTCCGCAGGTGCCTGGGCAAAGGCTCAGGACCATCCCAACTCAAGTCCGCAGGGGAATGAAAACTTCCTCAGAGTCAGCGCTCGCGCTTGGGCTGCTGGAATCGGAGAATCGCGTTCAACGAGCTGCGGAAGGTCGCCGAGCACCTGGTGGCCGAGGACCACCGCAAGCTCGCAGACGTCCGACTGACCTGCTCGAGCGGCGCGATCGCGGGCTGGGCGTCCGCTGCTACGGCTGACCGAGAAGCATCCCGCCCGAGGGACGGTGGCAGCCGGCCTAGAATCCCTTGAGCGAGTGGATCAGGTTGATGATCGCCGGCGTCATCAGAACGATGAACATCGACGGGAAGATCAGGAAGACCAGCGGGAAGAGCATCAGGATCGGGGCCTTCTGAGCCTTCTCCTCGGCCAGCGCCTTCCGGCGGGCCCGCATCTCGTGGGAGAGCGACCGCATGATCAGTCCGGTCGAGATACCCATCCGTTCGCCTTGGGCCATGGCCCTGACGAACGACCTCATCGCCGGCGTGTCCGCGCGCTGGCCCATGTTCCTCAGGGCCTCGTCGATACCAAGACCCATCGTCTGCTCCTGCAGGGTGAGTCGCAACTCGTCGCTCAGGGGCGGCGCGAACTCGGGCGCGGCCTGACGCAGGGCAGCCGAGAAGCTGAGGCCGGCCTCGACCATGACGGTGAGCAGGTCGATCAGGTCAGGCAGCCGCCGATCGATCTCCTTTAGCCGCTTGCGCGCCTTGCGCTGAACGTAGGTGAGGGGGAAGACCCAGCCGGCGAACATCATCAGGACGGCCGCGAGGATGTCCAGGATCTGCCCCCCGCCCGTGGCAGCGATGATGACGATCGGGAGCAGCACAGCGCCCAGTACGCGGTAGCCGAGCATCGTCCCCGGCGAAGTCGTGTACATGCCAGCAGCCATGAGCTGCTCGCGCATCTGGTCCTCGCCCACGGTCCCCATCCGCCGGCTGAGCAGATCCCCCAGCCAAGTGGCGCCCCCGGTGAAGATCGAGCGCTTTGGCTCCGCGCCCAGGATCGTGGGTACTACCGCATCGGAGGTGAACCCGTACTCGTGGATGGTCGACAGGCGCTCCGCGGTCCGCATTCGGCGGGCGCCGAACGCGAACAGGAGGGCTGCTACCGAGATCCCCAGGCACAAGACCCCCATTGCCAGAAATAGGAACATGCTCAATCAGACCGTGATGTTGATGATGCGACGGATGATGTAACTACCGGCGCCCATGAGCCCGACCGCCACACCAAGGGCGATCAGCCCGGGCGTAGTGTGGAACAGCGGATGCGCGTAGGACGGGTTGACCAGGGAGATGATCAACAGTAGGCCCGCTGGGAGAGCGGAGAGGACGAAGCCGGCCAGACGACCCTGCGCCGTGAGACCCCGAACCAGTCGGCGAATCTCGATGCGCCCGCGGATCGTATCGGCCACCAGGTCGACCACCTCGGCGGTGTTCCCGCCCGTGTCCCGCTGCAGGCCCGCGACAATCGCCACGTGCTGAAAGTCCTCACTCTTCATGCGCTCGGTCACGCGTTCCAGGGCGTCCTGCAGCGGCACGCCGAGGGCCTCGTCGGTCACCGCCCGCTTCAGTTCCTTGCTGGACGGCTCGGGTGCGTCGTCGACCACTGCCTGCAGGGAACCGACGAACGTCTGCCCCGCTCGCATCGCCGAGGCGATGACCTGCAGGTTGTCGGGGAGTTGCTCGGAGAAGGCGCGCCTCTGCCGATCAGCCTTTACGCGCAGCCCATAGTACGCGCCCGCCGGGACCAGGAAGGCAAGCGGCGCAGCGATCACGCTGCCCGTCTCGGTCATCAGCAGCCAGCCGACGAGCAGGGTCACGACAACAACAGCGGCGAGGATCTGGTCCAGTCCAACCGGCACCTCGGCGACGTCGAGGTCGACCCTCAGCTGGGCCAGGAACGGCGACCGGGCGATCGAGCGAGACTGCTTGTCTCCGAGGGCCCGTTGCACCAGTGAACGTGCATCGAGCTCCGGCGCGGCGCCGGTGGAGACGAACTCGCTGACCCGGCGACTTACGTCGGTTCGACGGGTGACGGCCAGTAGGACGGCCAAGCCGAGCAGCAGTCCGAACACCACACACGCGGCCAGCGCTCCAGCGGCGCTCGAGAAGAAGCCGGTTGCGATCGGAACGCTCATCGCCCGAAACGGCGGCCGTGTGCTTCCGCACGGGGAGTGGGCATCCGACCCGCCGCGGCCACCAGCGGCGCCGAACCGAAAGTGTGGCTTTCCATCCACTTGGGCAGCGGCACGCCGTGTCGCTCGAATTTATTTGAGGTAGGACGGAGGCCCGTGTAGACGAGAGTGCCGCCACCCTCGATATGGGTCTTGTCGTACTTGTATTCGAAGATGTCCTGCAGCGTCACCGTGTCACCCTCCATCCGCTGAACCTCGGTGATTGCAGTGAGCTTGCGTGCGCCGTCGCTGAAGCGCTCAATCTGAACGACCAGATCGAGCGCTCGGGAAACCTGCTGGCGGATGGCGCGAATCGGGAAGTCGACGCCGGCCATCAGCACCATCGACTCGACACGGGCTATCGCGTCGCGAGGGGTGTTGGCGTGGCAGGTGCTGAGTGAGCCGTCATGGCCAGTGTTCATCGCCTGGAGCATGTCCAGTGTCTCAGAACCACGGCACTCGCCGACGATGATCCGGTCGGGGCGCATACGCAGAGAGTTGCGCACCAACTCCCGAATCGGGATCTCACCCTGACCCTCGACGTTCTTGGGCCGGGACTCCAGGCGGATGACGTGAGGCTGATGCAGGCGGAGCTCCGCTGCATCCTCGATCGTGATGATCCGGTCGTTCTCCGGAATCGCGGTCGACAGGGCGTTGAGCAGCGTCGTCTTACCGGAGCCCGTACCGCCTGAGATGAGGATGTTGAGCTCGGCCTTGATGCACTGGTCCAAGAACTCTTTGGCCTCTACCGGCATGGAGCCGAGACCGACCAGACCACCGAGATCCCAGCGACTCTTGGAGAACTTACGGATGGTCAGCACCGGCCCGATCAGCGACAACGGGGGGAGCACCGCGTTGACGCGGCTGCCGTCCGGAAGCCGAGCGTCCACAAGGGGCGAGGATTCATCGACCCGACGGCCCACCTGGGCCACGATCTTGTTGATGATCCGTCGCAGGTGGTGCTCGTCGCTGAAGCGGACGGGCGTCTTGTGGAGCACTCCGCTTTGTTCCACCCACACGTCGGTCGGCCCGTTGACCATGACCTCCGTCACCTCGTCGTCCTGGAGCAGAGGCTCGATCGGACCGTGGCCCAGGGTGTCATCCGCGATCTCCTGGACTAGGCGGTCGCGGTCCGCGATGGCGATCCCGCGCTCCTGAGCCAGCCGATTGCGAATGTCCGTGAGCACCACATCGCGCAGGGACTCTTGCGACAGCGTCTCGTTGTAGAGCCGCGGTCCCAGATCGGAGATGACCGCCAGGTGCACCCGATCCTTGAGCTCGGCGAAGCCGTCAAGCGGCGCGGAAGGCTCGCTCGCGGCCGTGGTCCGTTGACCTTGCAGGCGCTCTCGCAGTTCCATCTTTTCGTTTCCTCAGCTAATTCCGTTTGTCGCGACTGATGCTGTCTCGGTTAGTGGCCGCGGCGCATGAGCACGCGGCCCCGGGAGTGGTTTTCGGCTTCCACCGTCTCTGGCGCGGTGGTGAGCAGGCTGGCCAGGGACTCGAAAGCCCGTGCGGCCTCCGATCGACGCTGCGAGATCACCACCGGAGAGCCCTCATTGACTGAGCGCGCGATATCCCGGTGGCTCGGCACCAGGATGTCCGGATTGCGCCCCAGGATGCTGAGCACGTCCGCCCGCGTGATCCCCACGCTGGTGTTGGCCCGGTTGAGGATGACGCGAACCCGGTTTGGGTCATAGCCCATCAGGTCCAGCGTCTCCATGCCCAAACGTGTGTTCTTCAGCGACAGCGCGTCCAGCATCCCCACCATGCAGATGGACGTGGAGGCGTCGATCGTTGTGATCACTTCGGGCGTGAACGACGGCGGCGTGTCGACGATGATGAAGTCGAACTCCTCTCGAAGCACACCGAACACATCCGAGATGAACTCGGGCGACACCGAGGCGGCTTGGTCGGGCCGCGCCGGCGCGGCCAAGACTCGCAGTCCGGAGGAATGCGTAAGCAGGAAGGCGTCGAGCTTCTCGGCATCCAGGCTTCCGCCGGACACCGCCAGATCGAACGAGGTGGTGTCTGGAGTTAGGCCCAGCGACAGGGCGACGTCACCGAACTGCAGGTCAAGGTCGACCAGGACGGCGTTGATCCCGCGACCGGCCATGGCCACCGCCAGGTTGCAGCTCGTGACGGTCTTGCCGATCCCGCCCTTGGGCCCAAGCACGCAGATGATCTTCCCGAACTCCGTGCTTGGCTCTGGAACGGTCGAGGTCCGGGCCATCGCCTTGCGCATCGCGAACTCGATGTGTTGCTTGGTGGCGTCCGAGACGACCGGACCCGGATCCATCGGCAGAAGGTCATCGGCGCCGGCGCCGAAGGCCTCTTCGACATACCCGTTGTTGGTGCCCAGACACAGCATCACGACCGGGCGGCCCGGCCGCGCGCCTCGCCACCAGTTGACCAGTCCGAGCGCTTCCTCGGACCCTTCGCGGCAGGCCACCAACAGCACGTCGGCGTCCGAGCGCTTGACCGCGTCGGTGGCGGGATAGAGCGTGTCCACCACCTCGGCCACCCGGATCTCGGAGTTGGTGGACAGGTGCTCAGCGACGAGCCCCGACTCGACCGACTGGTCGTGAACGAGCAGAGCGTTGATAGTGGAATGCATTAGTAGGTTCCCTTTGAGCCGACCTGGACGGACTGTGCTGCTTGAGTTGAAGGCCGCAGGGTCAGCCACAGCTTGGTGGCATCCGATGCCGCCGAGAGTTGCAGGGCCTGACGATCGCTGACTCTCAGGACGACATCGCCGCCGGTGTTGGCCAGCACCGAGATGTTCTGAGCGAGCACCGTGGCGGTGCCGCCGTTATCGTCCATCACGTCCACCGTGTTCCCTGCCGTCAGGTACGAGGTGAGACCGTGCGGAGCATCAAGCGGAATTGCGATCGCGCGCTGTGCCCCGGTCAGGTAAGCCCCGATCGTGACGGCGGTGTGCGTGAAGTCGGCGGCCGTCACCTGCTGACTAGGGGCGATACTCGTGGAGGACACCTCTCCGGCGATCACCGACGGATCCGTGATGGCACCGGCGATTGCCGCTTTTGAGGAGACCTGCGTGCGCTGCAGCAGCCCCTCGGAAGCGATGGACGACGCCGGCGTTCCGGCTGGGATGTATTTCGTGGCTTCGAACACGTCCGCGTTGGCCGGCGGCGCAACAGTCGAGGTGCTGTTGCTCTTGTAGTGCTGGACGAACAGGTACATGAGGAATCCGGCGAGAATTGCAGCGAGCGCGGCGACCGAGATGGCGCCCCGCCGAGTGGCCAGCAGCTGGGCGGTCCAGCTGCCGCCGATCCTGCTACGTGAGTTTTGAGCTTCCATTTGGGTTTGTCTCCTTGCGGGGCGTTTCCTGAGTTGCCTATCGGCGTAAATCGAGAAGTGCTGAAAAGTTTTTTTTTCGGTGCGCTGGGTCGCTGAACCGTCAGCAACCCGTGGTGGTGATCGTCGGGGCGGGGATCGTCGTCGTGCCGCCCGGATAGTCGTGCGAATCGGCTCCGAGCCAGGTGGAGCTCGTCGGGTTCGTGACGGTGGCCTCCATGCGCATTGCGCCCGTCGAGCCGATCGTGATCGTGCTGAGTCCGCCCGTCACCCCTCCGATGCGACCAACTCCGCCGGTCAGGATCCCGAGCCAGTTGAACGTGCTGTTGATTCGTACCGCCAGCGTGTCGCCGGTGGAGAAAGTGGTGGTGCCGGATCCATCACAGACGGTTACCGAGGCCTGGCTTAGGTTGCCCTCTGATGCGCCCTCACAGTCGATGTAACCGACGAGCGTCGTGTAGGTGGTCGCCGTCCCGCTCTTGGGGGTATAGATGCAGCTTCCAGGGGTCGTATTACTGGAAGCGAGCACCGCCGTGGCTCGCGCACCCAGGTTGGCCAGGTTGGTCGTGTTGTTGTACTGGTTGATCGCGAGGCCGAAGTCGATGATTGCGAAGATGATGAACAGCAGCAATGGCACGACGAGCGCGAGCTCGACCAGCGCCTGACCGTCCTCGCGGCGGAGGTTGATCGGCGCATCGCGCCCTGGTGCCAAGGTATTGCCGCGGGTCTGCATGGGCTATGGCCCTTTTTCCAGGACGGCCTAGACGTTGATCCAGGCTCGTCCCGCGAGGGCCGTCGAGCGTCTTATCGGCAGGTGGGGCTCTGATCCGTAGAGCCCGGTGGACGATCAGTCGCGCATAGCTGGGAACAGAACGACCTCACGGATCGTTCGTTGCCCGGTGAGGATCATGATCACGCGATCTATGCCCACGCCAATCCCGCCGGTAGGCGGCATTCCCTGCTCCAGGGCCTGGATGAAAGCCTCGTCGTATGGCTGGGCCTCCTCGTCGCCCGCGGCCGCCAGCGCGCGCTGGGCCTCGAAGCGCTGCCGCTGGTCGTCGGGATCATTCAGCTCCGTGAACGCATTGGCGATCTCCATGCCGTCCGCGAAGGCCTCGAAGCGCTCCACCAGACCCTCCTCCTGCCGGTGCTTCTTGGCGAGAGGGGACAGCTCGACCGGATAGTCCATCAGCAGCGTGGGCTGGACCAGCGTCGGCTCGACATGCTTTGAGAGCAGTTCGTCCACCAGCTGCGGCCAGTTGTCCTCGCCCGGCGCCGTCAGCCCTCGGGCCGTCATCTCTGCGGCCAGCGAATCACGGTCCCGCGCGGCCCGGATGTCGATTCCGGTCCGGGACCGGATGGCATCCGCCAGGGTCTCTCGGCGCCAGGGGCTCCGAAAGTCAATTGGCCCCTGATAATCGACCGCCTCGGCCACCGCCCGCATCAGGTCTTCCAGACGGGAGGCAATGTCCAGATAGTCGGCGTAGGCCTCGTAGAACTCCAGGACTGTGAACTCAGGGGTGTGCTTCGGTGAGAGTCCTTCGTTGCGGAAGTTCTTGCCGATTTCGTAAACTCGCTCCAGACCTCCCACGATCAGGCGCTTCAGATAAAGCTCGGTCGCGATCCTCAGAAACAGAGTGCGATCAAGCGCGTTGTGGTGGGTCGTGAAGGGCCGCGCGGCGGCACCGCCGTACAGCGGCTGCAGAACCGGCGTCTCGACCTCCACGAACCCGTGCTCATCCAGGTAGCGGCGGATCGCCGAGATCGCGCGCGCGCGTGTCATGAACACCTCTCGGCTCTCCTCATTGGCCATCAGGTCCAGCTCTCGATGGCGATAGCGGGTCTCCACGTCGGAGAGCCCATGGTGCTTCTCCGGGGGAGGACGGAGCGACTTGGCCAACAGCGAGTAGGCCGTGATCCGCAGGGTCAGCTCGCCTCGCCTCGAGCACAGGGCTGTCCCCTCGATCCCGATCAGGTCCCCCAGGTCGAGATCCAGCAACGCTCGCATGCCGTCCGCGCCCAGCTCGTCCAGCCGGGCCTGAAGCTGAATCCGACCGGAACGATCGACCAGGTCTAGGAAGGCCATCTTTCCCTGACCGCGGCGTGCCACCAACCGACCCGCCACCCGGTGGCTCACCGAGGTTTCCTCTCCGGGTTCGAGCCCGGCATGCTCCCCGCGAACCCTCGCGATGGGCTCTACGTCCGGAAAGGCGTGGGGGAACGGATCCACGCCGGCTTGGCGCAGCGCTTCCAACTTCTGCCGACGTGCGGAGAAGACGTCGCTCGGTTCCTCGGCTGAACTCATGGCACGCGGTGGGGAGGCGTCCCCGGCGGCGAGGGCCTCAGGTTGAGACTTCTATCTTGGTGATCTTCAGCCGGCGCTCGCCCTTGGGCGTGGAGAAAGCGACCTGCTCGCCCTTCTTGTGGCCGATCAGCGCCTTCCCGGCTGGGGACTCGTTGGACAGCTTCATCTCCGACGGCTTGGCCTCAGCCGACCCCACGATTGTGTACTTGCGCTTCTTGCCGTCACCGTCGATGACGTGAACGGTGGTGCCGATCCGTACCAGGTCGTTACCCAGGTCGGAGGCATCGATCACCGTGGCAGACCGGAGCTTTTCCTCCAGCTGGGCGATGCGCGCCTCGAGCATGGCCTGCTCGTTCTTGGCGTCGTCGTACTCGGCGTTCTCGGAGATATCGCCGAATTCGCGGGCCTCTTTGATGCGGGCAGCCACCTCACGTCGGCGTGTGGTGGACATGTGGTCCAGCTCCGCCTTGAGATTGGCGAGTCCTTCGGGAGTGAGAATGACGTCCTTTGGCATAAGCTCGAGCAGTCTGGCGTGGGCAGAAAAAAACCCGCTCGGCACGGGCATTATGGCCGCGTCACTGAGCGTGGCCGAAAAAGTATAGAGATCGCTGTCAGAGCCTCTGGGCGGAGCCCAGAGACTGCTTGGACCCCCATCTGATCGCCGCTGCCCGACCTCCACGGTTCGGGCGCGAGGAGGTGCCGGCCGCGGGGGCTCGACCGAAGTACAGCCTGGAGGCCAGCCAGATGATCGTCGGCACCATGACCAGGGTGTAGGCCGCAGCTTGTAGCTCAGCGCTGGGATGAGCCAGGAAGTGAACCGGGATCAGCAGCGCCAGGGTAGCCAGGCCCCGGACGGGAGCAATGAACACCAACAGCACGGAATAGATCATGGAGAGCACTGGCCAGCGGCGGGTCTGCGCCTCGTAGACGAGCAGCGCCAGAAGGAACGGAAAGTGGTAGTAGAGGTTGTCCCAGGGGTCCAGGGCGGCGCGGAGCAGCAGCACCAGGACGAGCAGCAACAGAAGCTGCTCCTGAGTCCTCGTCTCGATTGCGCGGCTGCGCCGCAGCCACCACAGGCCGGCAAATGGGAATGGGAGGATCACGATCAAGATTCGGGCGTGAGCGGCGAGCCAGGATGATCGACCGAACCACCACAGCAGCTGGGCCGGGTTGAAGATGGTCCCGGTTCCCGTGCCGGCCAGATTCGCCACTGCAGCGCCTGAGGCAGATTGCTGGATCTCCAACAAGCCACCCAGCACGACGCCGGCCACCGCGACGATCGTCAAGCCCGCACGGACCCGATGTGCCGGCAGAGCTAGTAATACGACCGGAAGTGCGGCGAGGGCCCAGGATTTGTTGATGATCGCGGCGGCCAGAAAAACCGTGCACCAGGTCGGCCGGTTCCTGAGGGCAGCCAGCAGGCTGGCCACACAGAGCACCGCGCCTAGGACATCCTCCGGATGACCCCCAAAGATCGCGATGAACAGAGGCGGCGTTAGGGTTCCGACGAGCATGACGCCGGCGGTATGCGGAGCAGGATCGGCCCGCCGGCGCTCAAACAAGACCCAGGCCAGCAGTATCGGCAGCCCAACCAGGCATGGGATGGCGCTGGCAATGTAGACGGCACGCCAGCCTCCCCCCCAGATGCTCGGTATCAACGCGAAGGGTGCCCGGATGAGAAGCGACCCGACATAGGCTGGGCCACGCTGCACGAAGAGGACGAAGTGCCCTTGGAAGAGTGCCTGGTAGGCGGGCCAGGCCTCCCGGTGAAAGTCGTTGAAGTGACCGGCAGCGCCCGCGGCCCAGGTGACGACCGCGAGAATCAGGCCGAGCATGGTCATCGACAGAGCGGCCAGGCCGACGTATTCCCGTCGGCCGGGTACCGTCCGGTCTCGCTCTACACCGTGTGATCCAGCTTGGGCAGCCCGACTGCGATTAGACACGCTGTTCACCTAGATCGGCTTCGCGGCCGGCGGACCTAACCCTGCTGCCCGCTCGGCTCTGCGGCCAGTGGCCTCTCAAGCATGATGCCAACCGCGCCGATACGCGTCGAGCATGGCACTGCTCCCGGCACGACCTTCGTCTAGGCGTCGCTAACCCCTCGGTGGGTTCTCACGATGAGCATCACCGCACATGATCGACGCATGACCGAGGCGGCTGCGGGGATCCTGGAGAGACCCTCCTCATCGTCGGCCGAGACAGAGGCGCTACCGGGCGCAGCCACGTACCGCCTCTCGATCGTGATCCCGTGCCTCAACGAGGCTGACACGATCCGGGAGTGCGTCTCGAGGGCATTCACGGCACTCGCCGTCAACGACATCGCAGGGGAAGTCATCGTGGTGGACAACGGCTCAGCCGACGGGAGCGCTGGGATTGCTACCGAGGCAGGCGCCCGAGTCGTGCACGAGGTCGAGCGCGGCTATGGGAGCGCCTACCTCGCGGGACTGGCGGCCGCCCAGGGTGAGTACATCCTGATGGCCGACGCCGACCTCACCTACGACTTCTGCGAGACCCCGAGGTTCCTCGCCGAACTCGAAGCGGGAGCAGACATGGTGATCGGCAACCGGATGAACAACATCCACCCGGGCGCGATGCCGTGGCTGCACCAGTACATCGGGAACCCGCTTCTATCCGGCTTTTTGAACCTGCTGTTCAAGACCGGCGTAGACGATGCTCACTGCGGGATGCGGGCTGTCCGGCGCGACGTTCTCGAACGCCTCGACCTGCGCACGACCGGGATGGAGTTCGCCTCGGAAATGGTGATCCGCGCGGCCAAGGAGAAGCTGGACATCCGCCAGTTCGATATCGAGTACCACCCCCGTGGCGGTGAGTCGAAGCTGTCGAGCTTCCGGGATGGCTGGCGGCACCTGCGCTTCCTCCTCGTGCACTCCCCCACCCACCTGTTCATCGTCCCGGGCGCGCTGATGACCGCGCTGGGCACCCTGATCCAGCTATTGGTGATCGCACAGCTCCCATTCTTTGGCCGTGCGTGGCAGATCCACGCGATGATCGGCGGCGCCCTCCTCACCGTGATCGGCACCCAAGTCGTGGCACTCGGCGTTTTCGCGCACGCCTACGGGACGTACTTCATGGGAGAGCGCGACCGCTGGTTCGACCGGGCTCGGGCCCGCTACCGCCTGGAGCACGGGCTCCTGGCCGGCGGCGCAATCCTCCTGACCGGAGGCGGTGTGGGCATCTGGATCCTGATCGACTGGATCTCCCGGGGCTTTGGCGCGCTCGGCGAGGAGAACCTGGCGGTGGTCGCTGCGACTCTGCTCATCGTAGGGATTCAGGTGTTCTTCTCATCGTTCCTCCTCTCGATCCTGGGGCTCCGCCGGCGCGACAACAACACCCAGCGGGCTCGGGGCTGGAACCCCGCCTCTGAGGTGGCCTTCAAGTCCGACGGCGAGTAGGTCCTGGCGCCGCCCCCGCCGCTGGTTGTGACAGGCTGCGCCGACCGTGCGGATCTGTCTGGTCTACGACTGCTTGTTTCCGCACACCGTCGGGGGTGCAGAGCGGTGGTACCGCAACCTGGCGGAACGGCTTTCGGCCGCCGGCCACGACGTCACCTATTTGACGCTCCGCCAGTGGGATCGCCGTGAAGCACCGACCGTAGCCGGTGTCAAGGTCCGTACCGTCGGGCCGCAGATGGCCCTCTATGCGGCGCCAGGCAGACGTCGCGTGCTACCCCCGATCGTGTTCGGGGCGGGAGTTCTCTGGCACCTTCTGCGGAACGGAAGGGACTACGACGTGGTGCACACCGGGTCGTTTCCCTACTTCTCTGTGCTGGGCGCTTCCGTGGCCCGCGTCCTCCATCGCTACCGCATAGTCGTCGACTGGCACGAGGTGTGGACGAAGGAATACTGGCGCGAGTACCTGGGGCGAGCGGGCGGACGCGTTGGCTGGATGATCCAGCGCATATGTGCCGGAGTCCCTCAGCAGGCCTTCTGCTTCTCCGACCTTCACGCCCGACGACTGAAGTCGATAGGCGTGCGGGGATCTGTGACCGTGCTGCGCGGGGAGTTCGGAGGACCCTCACCCCGGCGAGAACCGCTGCCGGCTGATCCAGTCGTCCTGTTCGCCGGGCGTCACATCAACGAGAAGAGAGTCGAGGCCCTGGTTCCAGCGGTCATGGTCGCGCGGGCGCAGATACCGGCCTTGACAGGGATCGCGTTCGGCGACGGCCCCACGCGCCCGCGCGTGCTGGCGACCATCCGAGAAAGTCAGGCCGAGGGAATCGTCCTCGCGCCGGGTTTCGTGAGCTCTGAGGAGCTCGCCGAGAAGCTCGCGAGTGCGCTCTGCATGCTCCTGCCCTCGAGGCGCGAGGGCTACGGACTGATCGTGGTGGAAGCCGCAGCCATGGGTGTACCGAGCATCGTCGTACGCGGCGACGACAACGCAGCCACAGAATTGATCGCGGAAGGCGAGAACGGGACCATCGCGCAATCGGCCGAGCCGGATGAGCTGGCCATGGCGATCGTTCGCATCTATGACGGCGGCGAAGGTATGAGGGCCGCCACTCTGGCTTGGTACCACCGTAACGCCGCAAGCCTGTCGCTCAGCGGTTCGCTCAACCAGGTGGTCCAAACCTACGGAGGAGCGCGCGGTTGACCGTGGCCTGGGGCGGCACCGACGAGCGCTCCGGACGCGCAGTCCGCTGGTAGCGTCGCTTCGATGCTCTCGACCGTTAACAAGCCGCGTCAACGTCGCCTACTCCTGGTCTCTTACCAATATCCACCAATGCCATTTCTGGGGGGTGACCCCTGGAGCGGACTGACGAGGGAGCTGCGCAAGCACGGCCATCGGGTCAGTGTTCTCACGACGGGGGCCTACGGTCACCTTCCGAGCGACGACCAGCTCGGCCTGGTGAGGACAGCTGATCTGACTTCCTCAGGGCCGTTACGTCGTCTGCTGAAACGCCCCCCGCTCAGCCACGAACGGGACACCGTCGCCGTATCAAAGCCCCCGCCCAAACTGCTGACCCGGACGCTTGTCCCGGACCCGTTCCTGCTCAGCTGGGGCGCCTGGGCGATCCCTGCCGCACGCCAGCTGGTCAAGCGTGGGCGGATCGACTGCGTGATCACGACCTCCCCGCCCAACTCCAACCATCTAGTCGGCCTCGGCCTCGGCCGGTCTCGCCCGGCCTGGCTGGCCGACTTCCGAGATGGCTGGATCTTCGAGCCGCTACATGAGCCCTTCCCGACCTCATTGCAGCGCCGCCTGGATGAACGCTTCGAGAAGCACGTGGTCAGGACTGCCGACCGGGTGATCGCCGCCACCCAACCCCTGATCGAGGACCTTCAGTTTCGCTACGGCGCCGACGGCTGTCTGGTGCCCAATATCTGGGACGAGGAACTGGAGACCGAGGTGGCACAAGCCACCCCTCCCCCGCTCGATCACGAGCGGGTGAACCTGGTGTTCACCGGCCGGCTGGCCGGGGTGCGCGGACAGGACGATCGGGGACTTTTCGAAGCACTTTCCCAGCTCGCCGAGCAGGAGTCCGATGTGGCGGCCAGGTTGAGGCTGGTAATAGCCGGACAGGTATCACCCGACCGCGCTGCCATCTTGGAGCGCCCCGAGCTTCGCGGCTTGGTCCAGATGGTGGGTGCACTCCCGCGCCCGGCTGCCGTCGCGCTTCAGCGCCGGGCCGATGCGCTCCTACTGGTCACCTCACATCACAGGTCGATTGCCACCGGGAAGCTGTCGGAGTACCTCCAGGCAGACCGACCGATTCTGGCCCTGGCCGGTGATAACGAGGCTGCCCGGATCGTGCGCCAGACTCAAACCGGCGAGGTCGTGGCCCCGGACGACATTCCAGCCATCGTGCAGGCACTGAAGCGAGTTGCCGCCCGGTCGCTGACCTACGCTCCTCGGCAGATCAATGAGTACACGGCATCACACGCGGCGCTCACCCTCGCCGAGGAGATCGAAACGGCGATCGCAGCCCGAGAGCGGTCTTACGTCTGAGCACCCGGGTCAGACCGTTCGGGTGCGGCACCCAGGCTGCTCGAAGCTCGTCAGGGACGCTGGAACATGAGGATCCTGCTCGGTCCCGTAGAGATCGCCGGACAGGTTGCGCTCTCCGCGCTGGCCATCCGCCAAGCCGACGGTCACGCAACCGCATATACGCCGATCCACCCGTTCGGATATGCGGCGGTTCCGGACATCTCCCCACCCATACGTCTCAACGCGTCCGGACTGCCTCGTCCTCGATGGTGGTCTCCAGTCCGGACGGCACGCCTCCTAGCCGGCCATAACGTCATCCACTATCACTTCGGGGCAAGCTATCTGGGGCAGAAACATGGCCACCTAGATGCCCGCCTGTGCCGCAAGGCCGGCAAGAGAGTAATCGTGCAATTCCACGGCAGTGATGTGAGGCGGCCCTCGATCGAAGCGGCCCGGAATCCTTATTACGCCGCAATCGCCGGCGAGAGCGATGCGCGGGCTCTCAGCTGCGCCGCCGTCTGGTCGGAGATCACCGGCGGGCACTGTGTCCTCTCGGACGTGGGACTTGATGCCCACGTTGCCGACCATTTTCCGCATGTCCATCACGTTCCACTCTGTGTCGACCTGAGCCGGTTGCCCGCCCCGCCGCGCGAGCCCGATGCCTCACGGGTCCCCGTCGTGATCCACGCCCCGACCGATGTGCTCGGCAAAGGCACCGACTTCGTGCGGAACGCCGTGCACAGGCTCACCGAGAGCGGGCGCACCTTCGTGTACACCGAGCTCCAAGGACGAAGTCAACGCGACGTCGCCCGTGCCACAGCCGAGGCTGACGTCGTGATCGACCAACTGCGTAGCGGAACATTCGGCGTGTTCGCACTCGAGGCCATGGCCCTGGGCAAGCCCGTCATCTCCTACATCCAGCCGTCCCTCATCGGGAGGTTTCCCCCGGATCTTCCCATCGTCAACGCGAATCCGGTCACGGTGGAGAGCGTGCTCGCGGACCTGCTGGACGACCCTGGCTTGCGGCTCGAGATTGGAGCGCGATCACGCGCCTACGTCGAGCGCGAGCATGCTCTCTCGACGCTCGGGCCGAGGCTATTGGACATCTACGCAGGTCTTCCGTGAACCCCCGGGGACCGACGTCGCGTCCCGGCCAGGTGAGGCGCCTGTCTGACCGCCCCTCAGCTCAGGCGTCAGCGGATCAGCGTCTCGCGATAAGCAGGCAGGACTGACACGTGTGCCCGGCCGGAGCGCTGGATTGCGCGTGCCACGGAAAGTGCAGCCAGGGCGTCGTGTCCGGTGGCCAGCTCGTCTGAATCGCCGGCCATGGCCGCGAAGAAGCCCTCCCACTGAACGCGCAGGGGCTCGCGGCGTTCGAGTGCATAACGCACCATGTCGCCTTCGCCGGCGCCTCGCATGCTCTTGAGCGTGTCCCAGTAGATGGACTCGGTCGGGTGAGCGTAGAACGACAGATCCTGCGTGAGGTAATCGACCACGTAGCTTCCGCCCTCGCCCGTAACCGTGAGTTGACGCACCTTGGTAGGCGTGAGCCAGTTCACCTCGAGCAGCCCGGCGGTGTTGTCATCAAAGCTCAGAGTCGCCGCGATCAGATCCTCAGCGGCGGTATGCCGCCGCTGAGCCGTCTCGGCGAACACTCGCGCCACCTCCGCGCCCGTGAGGTATCGCATGACGTCGATGTCGTGCGTCGCCAGGTCCAGTGAGACGCCGAGCATCGAGTCGCGATCCGGCAGGGGGCTGAGACGACGCGCATGGACCTGATAGATGCGCCCGATCGTGCCCTGCATGAGGCGCCGCTTCAGCGCGATCACGGCTGGGTTGCTGCGCTCCACCAGCCCCACCCGCAGCAGGACGCCCACCTGCTCCGCCTTCCTCACCAGCTCCAGGGCCTCCTCCTCATCCGCCGCCATCGGTTTCTCGACTAGTACGGGTAGTCTCAACTCAAGAGCCAGGGCGGCGACCTTGGCCAGAGCGCCAGCCGGTACGGCGATGCACACAAAATCGATGTCGTGACGCTCGACTGCCTCCTCGACCGTCTCGTAGACGGAGACGCCGCGCCGGCCGAAGGCCTCTCGTCGTTCTGCCTGCGGGTCGACGCCTGCGACCACCGTGACCCCCTCCATCTGGCTGAGCACGCGCAGGTGAATCGCGCCCATATACCCGAGCCCCACGATCAGGCCCGAGAATCGCTGGGGGTCTCTAGGCGCCATCTCCCCCCGCGGTGAGCCGATCATGGGCAAGGCGTTTCATCTCGCTCTGGATCGAGCGATGGATCCCGATCTCCCGGGCCGGGTTGCCCAGGACCGTCTGGTGCTCCCCGACATCGGCGGTCACTACGGCCCCGAGCCCGACGACTGCACCCGCGCCCACGGTCACGCCTTCCCGGATGCAGGCGCAGGGAGCGATCCAGGCGCCAGCCCCGATGATCGCGCCGCCTCCCAGCATGGCGTGCGCGATCACCGCTGCATCGGCACCGATACGCACGTTGTGAGCGACGTGCACGAGGTTGTCCACGCGAGCGCGAGTTCCGACGATCGTGTCCGCCAGCGCTCCGCGGTCTATTGACGTGTTCGATCCGATCTCGACTTCATCCTCGATCACGACGCCTCCGAGCTGGGGGAAGGGCTGCAGAGCCCCCGAGGCGTCCCGCTCGTAGCCAAAACCATCCGCGCCTATGACGGCGCCGGATCTGATTACGACCCGACGCCCGATCCGGGTTCGGGAGTAGATATGCACTCCGGCCTCCAGAACGGTGTCTTCAGCGATGCTGACGCCCGCCTGGATGGTGCAGAGGGGACCGATGGACGCGGTCGGCGAAACGTCTGCGCCCTCGTCGACCACCGCACTCGGGTGGATTCCCGAACTCGGGCGAGTTGGAGGGAAGAACCGCTGGAGTACCCGGATGAAGTCCAGGCGGGCGTTCCGACTGCTGATCACGACGCTCTGGATCTCGCCGGTTCCCAGCGATTCGAGAGCAGGCTCATCGACGATCAGGAGCCCGGCACCGCTGTTGCGCAATTTGTCCGGGTCGCTGAACCTTGCCGTCGCAAAGGCCAAGTGCGGCGGTCCGGCCTGATCGAAGGGCGCCGGTCCCTCCAACTCCTGCTCGGCCCTCGGTGCGTGGCCGGAGTCGTGCACGCGGCCGCCGAGCAGTTGGATGATCTCAGCGACCCGAGTCAATGGTGTCTCACAGACGACTCTCGCGTTCGTCGTGGGCCTTGGGAGCGGGATGGACCTCCCAGGCGGGGCCCATGTACTCCGTGATGTACGCGCGATGCTGGCGCGTCGTGTTGTCCAGCAGGGTCCCATTCAAGAATGCCCATCGATCCTCGCCTGCTTCCCCAAGCCATAGCTCCGGGTGTGTATTCAAGAGGACACGCTCAGGCCCTGCGTCCACCAGACACGCGAGCAGAGATTCGTCCCTCCAGGCGCGACAGCTGTCGCTTATGTACCCGACAGCGTCAAAACGCGGAGCCTGCGGATGGATGTACCGGTCCGTATAGCGTGGGATGTCATCGCGTCCGCCCCAGGGGAAGTGCATGCAGATCGATTTGACCTGCGCGTCGACGATCTTGCTGAGGACCTCGACCTCCCAGTCCAGGTGCTGGAGAGCGCGGGACTCATCGGCTGGATAGGTACTCAGGTCGTAGTGCAGCCCGATGCTGTGTCCGGCTGCCACGAGCCCTCGGAGGATGGCGCGGTTCTCCGGATAGGCAGGATTGAAATGGAGCGACAGCGGGACGAAGTACGTGGCGGAAACACCGAGGTCACTCTCCACCGCGGCGATCCGCTCGATCCCCGGTATGTGGAGGTCGACGTCATGACGGAGGTAGACAGCCTTTCGATCCTCCGTCGCCGGCATCGCTTCGACGGATAGAAGCTCGTATCCGCGAGCGGAGAGTTCGTCCAACATGAGCGCGTACTCCGAGACAAAGAAGAGTGGCAGGCGAGCGGTGGTAGATCGAGGCACGCCGGGATTGTCTCATCGGCCGCGGAGGACGCCCCACGCCGCCCTATGCTTGGCGCAATGTGCGGCATCGCTGGGGTCGCGGGCGCTGGAGCGACCGATGTCGCCGGCCTCGAGCGCATGGCCGCAGCGATGGTCCATCGGGGCCCGGATGGACAGGGAACCTGGAACGATGCTGATGTCGGACTGGCGTTCAGGCGGCTGGCGATCATCGACCTGCACGATCGGTCAAATCAGCCGCTCCATCTCGACCCTCTGCACCTGGTCTTCAACGGCGAGATCTACAACTACATCGAGCTGCGCGAGGAGCTTCGCGGCCGCGGTCATCGCTTTGTCACGGACGGCGACGGCGAAGTGCTTCTGCATGCGTGGGCAGAGTGGGGGGAGGCGGCGCTCCCACGGCTCAACGGGATGTTCGCCTTCGCGATCTGGAATGCCCAGACGAGAGAACTGACACTGGTTACAGATCGATTCGCAGAGAAGCCACTGTTCTTCCATCGAGGCCGGACCAGCCTGGTCTTTGCATCAGAGGTACGGGCCTTGCGGGCACGAGATCCGCATCTAGCCTCCCCCGACACCGCTGTAGCGAACCGCTTTGTGGCGCTGGGACAGATGCCGGTGCTGCCGGCGACGTTCTTCGCAGACATCGAACGTCTGCCACCCTCGCATCTGGCCCGGTGGCGCCCAGCCCAGCCGCTGGCGATCGAGCGCTGGTGGACGCCCCGCGTCGTCGAGGTCCCCTCCTCACCGTCAGCGGCGGCCGAGAGGCTTCGGGAGCTGCTCCGGGAATCGGTGGCGCTCAGGCTTCGGAGCGACGTTCCTGTGGGTACTTCGCTAAGTGGCGGCTTGGACTCCTCGGCCATCGTCGCCCTGATCTCACAGCTCGCGCCCGGACACTCGCGCCACGCGTTCACGGCCGCGTTCCGAGGCTTCGACCGGGACGAATGGTCGTATGCCGAACAGGTGGCGGCGCTGACGGCGGTCCCGTTCCACCACGCCGTGCGTCCCCAAGAGGGCGACCTCTTCCGCGACCTACGGGCTCTGGTTGCCGATCAAGAAGAACCGTTCGTGAGCACGAGCATCTACGCGCAGTGGCGGGTCATGCGCGCCGCCCGAGAGGCAGGAGTCATCGTGATGCTGGACGGTCAAGGGGCCGACGAGCTGCTCGGGGGCTATCCAGGTCTCGAAGGCTGGGTCCTCCGCGAACGCGGCATGCGATTGACGCTGGAGGCTCTCGTGAAACAGCCCCGACTCGCGCCGTCCATCGCCCTCGCCTACTCGTCGGGGCGGGCCCCGAGAGCGATAGCCGCACGCCACAGATTGCGGGCGGCCTCCCCGTATGTCCCGCCTGCACTGGCCAAGGAGGCAGCTGACCACCACGAGTCGATACCGGACTGGATCGCCAATCAGCCCCCCGTGCGCCGGGAGCTGTTGACACAGGCGTTCTGGACGAGCCTGCCTCAGCTCCTCCGGTTTGCCGATCGGGACAGCATGGCCTCTTCGGTCGAGGTGCGCCTACCGTTTCTCGATCCGGGAGTGGCCGAATTCGCCCTATCGCTGCCTCCGGAGATGCGCTGGCGTGAGGGTGAGATGAAGCCGCTCCTGCGAGATGCCATCCGGGGCCTGGTCCCCGCCGATGTGACCGCGCGCCGAGACAAGGTGGGGTTCGAGACACCCGAAGCGCAGTGGTTGGCCAGCGAGACCGGACGGGCACAGGTGGCTGAGGTCCTGCTCAGCGACCCGATCTCCGAGACCTGCGTGAGATCGGAGATAGAGCGGGACCTGTCCCAGGGCTGGTGGAGGGACACGGGGGCGATCTGGAGGGCGGTCAACCTGGCACTCTGGCGCGCCGAATGGTTGGGCGAGGATGGGCGCAAATGAGCCGCGCCCTGGTCATATCGCTGAGCGACCTGGGTCGCGATCCACGCGTGGATCGGCAAATCAAGTTTCTGCGCTCAGCCCACGAGGTCACAGCCGCCGGGCTTGGGCCGCCGCTCGACCCCGACGTGGAATTCGTAGACCTCCGTGTGATGTCGCAGTCCGTGGCCCGAGAGCTGGCGCGTCAAAGCTGGTCTCTGCTTCGTCTGATCGCGCGAGGCTACGAGTCGGTGTATTGGCGGCATCCCATCAACGTCAGCGCTCTCAGCAGCCTGGCTGGGCATCAGGCCGACGTGGTGGTGGCGAACGATCTAACTGCTCTTCCACTGGCGTGTCGTGTCTCCGGTGCGGCACCGGTGATCTTCGACGCGCACGAACTGGCCACGGAAGAACACGCGGAGCGACTGTGGTGGCGCCAGTTGATGGCGCCGTATGCCGACCATCTCCTGCGTGCCTATCTTCCCCTTACGGCCGGCATGATGACGGTGGCACCTGGCATAGCGCAGCGATATGCCGAGATGTACGGGGTCGACCCCGTCGTCGTGACCAATGCACCATGGAGGAGCCAACTTCAGCCTCAGCCCGTGCACGATCCGATCCGCCTGATCCATCACGGCAACGCCGATCCTCAGCGGCGGCTCGAGCTGATGATCGAGACGGCGGACCTCCTGGGAGACGGATACGAGCTTTCCCTGATGCTCGCTCCCAGCAATCCGCGGTATCTGTCGCGACTGGAACGGATGACCGCCGGCCGCCCCAGGGTCCGCCTGCTCGAGCCGTTACCGCTCGAGCGGATTGTCGAGGGCTGCAACCGGCACGACGTGGGGATCTACTTGCTGCCACCGGACAACGAGAACATGCAGCGAGCTCTGCCGAACAAGCTCTTCGAGTTCATCCAGGCCCGTCTTGCCATCGCGGTGGGACCATCGCCCGAGATGGCAGCCATCGTCCGAGAGCACGCCTGCGGCGTGGTGGCGGATGATTTCACGCCGCGCGCGCTGGCGGACGTCCTGGCCGGCGTGACGCGCGAACAGATTGCGACCTTCAAAGCCGGGGCGAATGGCGCTGCTCAGCTTTTGAACGCCGAGCAGAACCAGGAGATCGTGCTCAGGCTTGTGTCGCGCGCGCTCTCAGGCTGATTCTCCGCAGGGCGTCGGGTTCGACAGCGATCGCTGCAACCAAGAGGCTGGCGCAGAGACTGACTCCCAACCGTACGGCCAGGGAGGTGACGTGCAGACTGGTGGCCCGGTCGGAGACGAACATCGTCCGAGTGACCAGCACTGCGATCACGGCCACCACGGCAGCCGAGAGCAGCCTTCGCCAGTAATGCGGCACCGGATACAGCCGGTGACTGACGTACATCGTGGCCAGGAACCCGACCGCCGAAGAGAGCAGGGTCGCCAAGCCGGCTCCCCGCACACCGAGCGAGGGCACGAGCGCGAACGCCAGCCCGAGATTGAGCAATCCGGCTACGACGTTGGCGACGGCGATGCCTCGCGTTCGACCGGCGACTGCCGGACCCGGAGCAAACACGTTCAGCCCGGCGAGAAATGTGGCGGCAACCAGGAACGGAACGACTCGTGCGGCCCCGAAGTAGGCCGCGGCGCTGAGCAGCCGAACGAGCGGCTCGGCGAGCAGCGAGAGAAAGATGAACGCCACACAGCCAAGCGCCCAGAACATGCGAAACACGCGGGCAATGTCCCGAGGTGTCTCCGGGTGATCGTGGGCGGCCACGACGTTTGGAGTCATCGATCCCTGCACCCCCATCAGCAACACCGTCATGACCACGGCGATCCGGAATCCGATGCCATATACACCGACTGCGGCCAGAGACCGCTCGTGCTGTAGTGCCAGGCGATCTGCGTAGCTGTTGAGGAGCACGCCAAGGCTCGATGGGACGAGTGGGATCGAGTAGGCGAGCATTGAGCGGGCTTTGCTCCACTGAAAGCGGAGGCGGTAGATACGTGGCGACAGCGCGGCGGCTACACCAAGGCCGACGGCACACGCGGTCAGCTGCCCAGCCACGACCCCCAGCGCCCCACCTCGCAGAACGAATACGTAGACAGCGGTCGCGCCCGCCGTCGTGACGGCCACGACGACACTTACGGCCGCAAAAGCCGCGGGTCGCATCAGCCATCTGAGCTGATCCTGAATCAGGTACAGCGCGCCACCAAACCAGATCGTTCCCAGGGCCACTCGGAGAACCTGAACGTCGACGCGAGGCGCCAGCAATGCATGAGTGAGCGGACCGGCGAAGACGAGGCCGACGACGACCAAAAGCGTATAGCTGGCGATGCTCCAGATCAGAGCCGTGGAGGCATAGAGACTGCGCTCTTCTGCCTCCTCGGTCCTGATCAGGATCCGCCCGAGTCCCTGGTTGATCTCGAGTGCGACCGTCAGGAACGCCAGACTCGTGAGCACTCCGACGATGTCGATGACCCCATAGTCCCGCGGGCTGAGAGTGTGAGCGAGGAACGGGAACAGGACGAACAGCATGGCCTGGCCGAACAGGCCAGCGCCGGCATAGATTGCGCTTTCCCGAATCAGCCGGCGGAACACAGGCGAAACAGTAGATCAGTCACCGGCCATGGCCCGTAGTCTTGGAAGGGTGCTCGGGGAGCCTTGTTGAAGCCTGCCGTCAGCGTCCTCATCGGCGCTTTCAACAACGCGGACTCAGTTCGCAGAGCCGCCGAGTCGATGCTGGGTCAGACGGTCTCAGACCTGGAACTGCTGATCATCGACGACGGATCGGCGGATCAGACCGGACAGGTCGCGGCCGAGATCGCCGATGCCGACGCTCGTGCTCGGGTCCTGTCGCTCCCCACCAACGTCGGGATATCGACAAGTCTGAACACCGGGTTGCGCGCCGCGCAGGCTGATGTGGTCGCCGTGCTGGACGCTGATGACTGGTCTGAGCCTGCACGCCTCGAGCGCCAGTTGGGGCTGCTTCATCAGCAGCCCGGCGTGGCGGTGGTGGGCTGCCGCATGCGAGAGGTCGACGAAACCGGTAATGAGCTCTGCCCGCGCACGAAATTCGCACCGGGCGAGGTCAACGACGTGCTCACGCGATTCAACCCGGTTCCGAATTCGTGCAGCGCCTTCCGCAGAGTCTTGGCGCTGCAAGCCGGCGGCTACGACGCTCGTTACAGGTGGGCGGCTGAATACGACCTGTGGCTCCGGCTGGCTGAAGGTCACGTCGTCTATGCGCTTGACGATGTTCTGGCCACTCGGGTGATGTCGACACGCAACGTGGCCGCGACGCGCGAGCGCGCTCAGATCGCCGAAGGTGTGTCCATCCGCATGCGGGCGATGGCCAGGCGACGAAGTCTCCGAGGCATGACCGGACTCATGTCTCCCGCGGTTTCCTACCTGACGCCCATTCCTCTCAAGCGGGCTCGTCGCCGCCGGCTCGGTCAGGCTCCCTAACCCGTCCGAGCGCCGCAAGGTACAACGCATGGGTGCGCTCCACGAATCTGCTCGCGCCCAGCTCGGCCTCAACCCGAGCCCGGGCGCGGGTTGCGAGCGCTTCGCGGAGAGCCGGCTGGTCACTGAGACGTGCAAGGGCGTTGGTCATGGCCCCCTCATCCCGAGGGGGGAAGAGGATCCCGGCGTCACCAACAGCCTCCGAGTTCCCGGGAGCGTCAGCCGCCAGGACCGGCAGGCCGTGCGCCATCGCCTCCAGGACGGCAAACGACAGTCCCTCCCGGTCCGCCGGATGGAGAAATACGTCCCCGGCGGCAAACAGAGGACGCAGATCGGTCCGATGTCCGAGAGGCCGTACGATCGGACCGGCCAGGCCTGCCAGCTCACCTGCCTGACGCCCGTCACCGGCCAGCAGCAGGACCATAGGCACGCCGCGCCGGCCGGCGCCGATCGCGGCTCTGGCCGCAACCACGGGAGCCTTGCGCGACTCAAGCTGTCCCGCAAAGACGGCGACGAACGCCTCGGGCGAGATCTCGAAGGCCTGTCGTGCGGCATTCCTCTCCGACTCGGTGATCGGATCAGGGAGGTCCACCCCGTTGTGGATCACGTGGAGCTTCGGGTGATCCACCTCACTGAGGATCGGCAGCAGCTCGTCCCGCTCGGCCGCCGAGCAGCAGATGAACGCTTGGGCGGCCGAGGCCGTCGCGCGAAGTCCACGACGTACGAGCCACAGTCGCCAGCCATCGGAGCGCCGAAGAAAGTGCAAGCCGTGACTGGTGATGACGGTCGGGCGACCCCGGAGCAGCGATTGCGTGGCGATGCTCGCCATGTCGCCGTGCGTGTGCAGAAGGTCCGCGGTGCGCGCGGCCCCACGTAGCGCCGGCCAACCCGCCGGGATCGAGCCAGCGGCACGAATGGGGGCGCGCCCGGAACTCAGGTAGTGCCGCTCGTGGAGCACTCCAGGCATTCGCTCGAGGTAGTCGATGTAGGTCTCTCCACCACCTCCGCGGTGCGGCAGCACGTGGAGAACCCGTACGGACACGCTAGGCGACCACGGGAAGACTCACGCGGGAGAACTCTTCGCGAGCTGCCTCGAGCGTCGGCGCTGTCTGCAGTCCAGCCTGAAGAGCCTTCTGTGCCTGTCGCGTTCCGCCTAGCCGCTCCGCATACCACGGATAGAACTTGCGCAGGTAGTGGTTGGCCCGCTCCTCACCGAGATGCTCGACGGCGCGCTCGGCCACCCAGTCCAGCTCGGCCAGGATCTCCACTCGGGTCGGCTCAAGACCCTCCTCGCGCTGGCCGAGCAGCTCTGCGAACAGCCAGGGGTTGCCGAGCGAACCCCGCGCCAGCAGCACCGCCGCGGCACCTGACTCGTCAAACGCGCGTCGCGCCGAGTCGGCATCGCGCAGCCCGCCGGAGATGAGCACCGGGACGGGCAGCGATTCGACCAGCGTTCGGGCAAGCGCATAGTCCGGACTCCCGGCGTGGCGCTGCGAGGCATGACGGGGATGGATGGCGAGACCGGCCACGGCCCCGGACTCCGCTAGCGCGCGAGCCGTGCGCACCCCGGAATCATCTCCAGGCCGCAGGCCGGTGCGCAACTTGACCGTGACCGGAAGCCCGCTGCCCGAAGCCGCGGCCCGAGCCAGTGCGACGGCCCGATCAGGGTCAGCCAGTAGCGCCGCCCCGGCCCCGGTCTTGCAGACCTTGGGCACGGGGCAGCCCATGTTGATGTCGATCAAATCGGCTCCCGCCTCCGCCAGTCGCTCGGCGGCCGAGGCCATGACCTCGGGATCAGAGCCGAACAGCTGCATCGAGACCGGATGCTCTTCCGGATGGATGCGCAGGAGCTCCTGGCAGGTGCGCTCGTTGCGGTAGTGGACCGCGTAGCTGGAGATCATCTCCGAGACAGCCAGTCCGGCGCCGTAGCGCTTGGCCTGCAGGCGCACGAACCAGTTGCCGATTCCAGCCAGCGGCGCCAGCACCACGCGGTTGGGCAAACGGACGCCGCCGAGCGTCCAGGGATCGGTGAGCGAGGCGGTCATCGAGACTTCATGGTACGAATGGCGCCAATGGACGTCGGAGGCCTGCTCAAGCCCTGGGTCGACATCGTGCTCGAGCAGGTGCCCGGGCTGGAGCTGTTCGACGCCCATACGCACCTGGGCGAGAACGATCCGGACGGCATGCGCCAAAGCCCGGATGAGCTGCTGGAGATCCTGCGTATATCCGGCGCCAAGGGGGCCTTCGTGTTCCCGATGCACGAGCCAGACGGCTATCCACCCGCCAACGACATGGTCATGGAGGCCGCGCGCGCTTCGGACGGGATGCTGGTCCCGTTCTGTCGGGTCAACCCGCACGACAGCGCCCTGCGTGAAGCCGAGCGGTCAATCGACGCCGGGGCTCGGGGCATCAAGCTGCACCCCCGGGCGGAGAACTTCCCGCTCGACCATCCGGACTTACCGGCGCTGTTCGCCCTGGCCGACGAGCGGTCGCTGCCGGTCCTGATCCACGCTGGCCGAGGTATCCCCGCGCTGGGTGAGCACGTGATCGGCTACGCCGGCCAGTATCCGAACGCGAGGATCATCCTGGCGCACGCCGGGATCACCGACCTCAGCTGGATCTGGCGCGTGGCGGCCGATCTGCCAAATCTGCTGTTCGACACGGCCTGGTGGATGCCAGCCGATCTCATCACCCTGTTCTCGTTCGTCCCGCCAGGGCAGATCGTGTTCGCCAGTGACGCCCCGTATGGGCACACACTCGCCTCCGCTGCCTTTCAGCTGCGGATCGCGCTCCAGGTCGGCCTATCTCCGGAGCAGATCCGGCTGATCGGATCTGGGCAGTCGATGCGTCTGGCCGCTCTCGAAGCTCCGGAAGGCGCCGGGCCGGCCATCGGCGAGCAGCAGCATCCACCGCACGTCCTCCTCGACCGCGTAGCGACCTTCGTTCAGACGGGCACGATCATGTCCTTCCGGGGAGGTGACGGCAGCGAGATGCTGTCACTGGCTCGCCTGGCCTGCCGGGTGCCGGACGAGGTGGACGATGGGCCTGTGTTCCGGGTCGTCCTGCAGCTGCTCGACGCCTACGACGAGGCCACCCGACTCGAACCAGAGAACCGTCGCCGGCTGACCTTCCTGGTGATGGCGATCACGGCCGCACGGACGCCCGACGTGCCGGTTCCGCCCGCTTAGCCCCACCCCCGGCGGCAGCTCAGCGCGGCTGGTTGCGCTCCCAGATCAACCGCAGTCCGACCAGGGTAAGCAGCTCGTCCACCTCGTCGATCGTCTCCCGGATGAAGGGCACGAGCGTCGAGGCGAGGCCTCCGGTGGCGATCACCGCGGTCTGATCGCCCAGCTCATCCCGGAGTCGGCGGACGATGCCCTCCACCTGGCTGGCGAACCCAAAGGCGATCCCGCTGCGCACGGCATCCACGGTCGACTTGCCGATCAGCGCGCGGGGTTCGGCCATCTCCACTTTGGGCAGCTTGGCCGCGCGCTCGTACAGGGCGTCCAGGGAGATCTCCGCGCCGGGGGTGATGATGCCGCCCAGGTACTCGCCTGCGGCCGACACGGCGTCATAGGTGATAGCGGTGCCAAAGTCGACCACCACGCAGGTCGACTGGTAGCGCTCGTAGGCGGCCACAGCGTTGACCAGGCGGTCCGCTCCGACCTCCCGGGGGTTGTCGATCCGGATCGGCATCCCGGTACGGATGTTGGGCCCGACCACGAGCATCTCCTGACCGAGGTAGCGCTGGGCCATCGCCGTCCACTCATCGATCAGCTGGGGGACCGTGGCGGAGATGATCGAGCTGCCGATCTCGGCAAAGCCCATGCCGCGCAGGGCGAGCAGGTTCGACAGCGCCGCGCCCAGCTCGTCCTGGGTGGATTCCCGGACGGTGGCAAAGCGCCA
>Ga0182024_10005685_pt1 | contig 27815 bp, 19 predicted proteins | sample P32metaG_FD_120480 | JGI IMG/M metagenome (GOLD analysis project Ga0182024, IMG submission 120480) | Permafrost microbial communities from Stordalen Mire, Sweden - P3-2 metaG (Illumina Assembly) | ecosystem: Environmental > Terrestrial > Soil > Wetlands > Permafrost | place: Sweden: Stordalen...
AACTGCAGTCTCTCGTCCATAACCGAACACTCCTTCCACGGCATCACTTCCCCCCTTTAAAAAGGGAAAAAGTGTAACCTATGTGTCCGGTACGATCTGTTACCTATGTGTCGGGTCGCTCAATGGTGTTTTTAGCAGGTTGGCGGTTAAAGAAAATATGCCTGGTTTTCGACCAAAATTAAGTCCGTTGGCTCGAAGGCTCCTGCTCAGATTTTTTGCCGGTCTGATGATCGCTTACCTGGCTTTCGGAGCTTTCATCTGGTGGGCCATGCGCCAACCCCCAGAGACATTCGGGCGGGTGATGGCGGGAATGCCCGGCCCAGTTCCTTTTTTGCTTTTCCCGTTTGAAACGGCCTGGATGCAAGCCCGTGGAGGCAGCCTGCACGTAGGAGATCCCGCGCCGGACTTCTCACTGCTGAAGCTGGACAAAAGCGAACGGGTCCAGCTCTCCAAGTTGAACCAACGCCGACCGGTTGTGCTTGTGTTCGGAAGCTATACGTGACCGCCATTCCGGCGGGAGGCTCCCGCCTTGAATAAGCTTTACGAGCAGTATGGCGATCGCGTCGCTTTCCTGGTTGTCTACATCACCGAAGCGCATCCCAGCGACGTTTGGCAAATGCAAAGCAATATCAAAGAGAAAATTGTTTTTGCCAGCCCGAAAAATGCAGAAGAGCGGGCATTCATCGCTGGGGCATGTGTACGAAAACTCGGGATTAAGTTTCCCGCTGTCCTCGACGAATTTGGCAACTCGACGGAACAAGCATATACAGGCTGGCCCGACCGCATTTACTTGATCGACTCCCAGGGTAGAATTGCTTACAAGAGCAAGCCTGGCCCATTTGGTTTTAAACCTGACCAGTTGGGAGCAGCACTTGCTCAGGCCTTACCGGCACGAGCAAGTAAGTAAGACGGAGAAATGCCGGGCCGCCACCCACACCAAGACTGGGTCCCGGTGCTGGAAGTGGCGGCCCGGGAAGGCTTCGAGCTCATGCTGGGCTGCAAGCCGGCGGTGCCGGCAGCCGAGTTGGAGTCATCCCTGAACGTGACTTCCATGGTAGGCCGGGAAATTGTGTGGGTTGCTGAGCGTGCGTTGCGATGGGATGTCGGCCACGCTCATGGCTTCGAAGATGCTGGGCGTCGAACCGGACAAGGTCGGCGGGGAAATATCAGATGCGCTCGGCGAAATCTGCAACATGGTGGCCGGCAACTTCAAGAACAAAATTCCCGGTCTGGGTGACGGCTGCATGCTTTCTCCGCCCACAGTAATCACGGGGAACGACTATAGTCTGCGCTCTCTCGCAGACTCCCCCGCCCTTGAACTCAGGCTGCTGCTTGAAAGCATGCCCATCGTCATCTCCCTCCAGATCCCCAGCTAAGCTTCTGTTTGGCCACACCGGTATTCGCGTTCCCCGCGAGATATGACCGACGGCCACAATCATCCGTCGAGATGTGAAAGAATTCGCAAATTAAGTTCCAAAAGTTTCACGATTTCTGTTTAATGTTCTCCACCATCCAGGTCGAGCCTTTTTGACCAGATGAGCGCGTAACCCTCCGACGGCAAGGATGGGGAGACCTTTATGAAAATATCGAGGATTGTGCTGCTGTTGTTGGCTGCGATGGTGGGGCCGGCGATATCTTCGGCCCAGGATGCCACGGGAAGAATTTTCGGGACGGTCTACGACCAACAAGGGGCGGTAATCCCAGGCGTGCAAATTCGCGTGACCAGCACGGCTACCCAGGACGTGCGCACCGCGACCACGGACAAAGACGGATATTTCCAGGTGTTGGCGCTGCCCATCGGAAATTATAAGGTCACCGCCGAGCACACTGGATTTCGTACGGTGATCGGCGCCGAGGAGAAACTCTCGATCAACCAGGCACTGCGCATTGACATCAAGATGCGGGTGGGAGCGACGGACCAGACAGTCGATGTGGGGGCCGAGGCTGCCCCCGTGGAGACCGTCAACCCAACGCTGGGGCAGTCGATCACGGGACGAACTCTCACCAACATGCCGCTGAACGGCCGCGACATGCTGGATCTGGCGTTACTTCAGCCTGGGGTCACGGAAAGTAACGACGACAACGGAGGCGCGGGCAATTACAGCATCGCCGGCGGACGCTCCGACTCGGTGACGTTCCTGCTGGATGGCGGGCTGAACAACGACCTGCTGGATAACAGCAATCTGCTCGACCCCAACCCCGACGCCGTCGCCGAGTTCCGGCTTCTGGCCAGCGATTACACTGCCGAGTACGGGCGCAACGGCGGCGGGATCATCAGCGTCGTTACCAAGTCCGGTACCAATCAGATCCACGGCAGCCTGTTCGAATTCTTCAGGAACAGAGTGCTCGACGCGAACGACTACTTCAATATTCCGCAAGGCATTCCGCGGCTTGACCTTAAGCGCAACCAGTACGGAGCAACGCTGGGAGGGCCAATCGTCAAGGACAAAGTGTTTTTCTTTCTTGCCTACCAGGGGCAGCGGCAGGTTTCCGCCACGCCGGACATCGACGCACCGGTTTTCACGACGGCGGAGTTAGCCGGGGATTTTTCGACTGCCGACGGAGGCGCTCCCGACCCTGGGGTGGCGCAATTTCTGACGAACCACCCATATTTTGCGGATTCGACCGCGGATGCAGCTAACGCTAAAATTGATCCCACCAAGTTCGATGCTGTGGCCAAGGCATACATCGCTGCCAAGCTAATCCCGAGCACCCCCGATGGTTCGCTTTCCACTACGCTCGACACCGTGGACGATCGAGATGAATTGACATCCCGATTTGATTTCAACCTCAGCGCGAAAGACAAACTTTCCGCCACCGTTGGCGTAAACCGCACCAACTCTATAAATCCTTTTCCTTTCGCGAGCGTCCCCGGATTTCCCAGCCGCACCGCAGCCAATTACTACTTTACAAACATTGAATACACTCGGATCTTTTCATCGACGCTGCTCAATGAATTTCATTTTGTCACCCATCGCAGCAATTACCAGGGCGACCTTCCCATAAACCATCTGCCCAGCGGTCAAGCTCTTGGAATCGACATCACTCCTGACGTCACGACCGGTCCTACCAATCTCTATTTTGACACAGGGCTTCTGCTTGGACCGAGCGAGAATGGCCCGACGCGCTACGTAGAAAATACCTTCTCCTGGACCGATGCAGTTTCGTGGACGCGGGGAAAAAACAACTGGAAGTTCGGAGCTGGGTTCTCGCCTTATCAGGAAAATCTGGTTTACGACTATTACACGAATGGTGAATTTGATTTTTACAGTGGCGTTGGCGCGGATGTGGCTACGGGGAATGCGTATGCCGATTTTCTTCTGGGCGCTCCGGACGCTTACTTCCAGGGAGCCCTGGCTCCTTCCAACATTCGGAGCAAGAGCACTTATCTATTTGGCCAGGACGAGTGGCACGTGCGTAAGAACCTTGTACTGACCATGGGGCTACGCTACGAATACAACACGCCCAAGCTTGACACCGGAGGGCGCACTTTTTCAGTAATTCCAGGAGAACAATCGCAACGTTTTGTGAATGCGCCGCTAGGAATGGTGTTTCCCGGAGACCGGGGCGCGCCCCTTGGGACGAACTTCCCGGACAAGAAGAATTTCGCGCCGCGGTTCGGATTTGCCCTGGACCCAAGTGGAAGCGGCAAAACCAGCCTGCGCGGCGGTATCGGCGTTTTTTACGACATTCTGAAAGGCGAAGACAATCTTCAGTTCAACGGTCAGCCCCCGTTCGTGAGCAATGCCGGCTTTTATTTCGATAATGTTAAAGCGCACCAGAACGGGCCAATAGGCACCATGGAGGAACCGTTCCAGTCGGCCGGGGTTACGAACACATTTCCTTCGACTCCGCCTGCATCGAATGTCGATTTCACGCCATTTCTGCCGATCAACAGCACTGGCTTTGTTTATTTGGATGACCCTCACCTGCGCACGCCCTACGTCTACCAGTATAACCTGAGCCTGCAGCGCAATCTTTTTGCCAACACGGTGCTGGAAACTAATTACGTAGGAAGCTCGGGGCATGGACTAACGTCACTGAAAGACATCAACCCAACGGTGCTGGGGAGCTACAACCGGCAGCTGGACAGCAGTTGTCCCGCTCAATACGCGGCAACGGGATGTTTCGGTCAGCTTCCTGAATTCCAGAACGTCTCCAACGCAAACTATAACGCCTTGGAAGCGAGCCTCACGCGGCAGCCCAAAGCTTCACCGCTAGGCACGGTTTATTTCACTTTCGCCTACACCTACGCCCATAACCTCGACAATGCCTCTGGTTTCGCGCAACGCAATTTCACGGTGCCCGCTTACAGCCCGGATCTTTTCTACGCCTCCGGTGACAGCGATGTCCGCCATCGCATCAGCTTCAGTGGAGGATGGGATTTGCCTTTTGATCGCGTATGGTCCGCGGGACCGAAGCGCCTGACGCAAGGGTGGAGTCTGTATCCCATTCTTACTTGGCGAACCGGATTTCCTTACGACATTTCAGCCCAATTGCCCGATAGCACCGACCCTGCGAACCCCGGTTCTTCGGGTGCGGGCGACCCGTATCTTTCGCACGCTGCCATCATTGCGCCAATACAAACGTACGATCCCAGGCAGGTGCGGACGATTAATGAGATCACTTATAATTCAGTCCAGGTTCCCAAGCACCCTCTCGAATTCAAGTGCGTGATGACAAGCACTGCAGTCACTGGCCACTTTATCTTTAATCCCAATAGCTTTTCCAACGTGCCGCTAGAGAACAATGATTACTATGACGGAGGCACTCCCAATGTCTGTTTTCCGCAACTCGATCCCGTGAATAATCCGGCAGACCGGACGTACGGCCTGCACCGCAATGCTCTCCGCGGGCCAGGTGTGACGAATCTTGACATCGCGCTCGCCAAGACCACTTCGATCACCGAGCGAGTCAAGTTGGAGTTTCGCATTGAGTACTTCAATGCTCTGAATCATCTCGAACTCGCTCAACCAACGCTGCTTGACAATGCGACCAACATTAACAGCACCCCAGCTAACACGAGCACGCCGCTGTTCGGCCAGATCACGACGACCGGGACTTTTCGCGGCGCTACTCCGCGTATCGGGCAGTTGGGAGCGAGGCTGACGTTTTAGAATTAGCTAGTATCCGTTTATTTGCCGATCTAATTTGCCGATCTTACTTGCCGATCATCAGCACAACCCGGAAGCGGACTCTTCCGCTGATCATTTGATCGTAGGCTTCGGCGACATTTTCCAGCGGATAACGCTCAATCATGGGACGAACGCCGCTCAGTGCGCTGAACGCCAGCGTGTCTTCGGAATCTTTGGCTGTACCGGAGGGCCATCCCTGAATAGACCGCCGGGCCATGATGAGTTGTAGCGGCGTGATGGTGAGGGGCTCCACGCCCGCTCCGACGATTACCAGCTTGCCGCTCGGTCCCAGTCCGTCCACCAGAGCCGAGATCGATTTCGAATCAGGGGCGGTGGCGAGAACCAGGCGCGCGCCTCCCAGCTTTTGCAAGGCTGCAGCGGGAGCCCCGGCGCTGGTGTCAATGTAATGGTGGGCGCCGAGTTTGCGGGCCAGACGTTCCTTGTCCTGACCGCGCCCGATGGCGACGGTGCGAAAGCCCATCTGGCGCGCGTACTGAATTCCCAAGTGACCCAGGCCGCCGATACCCTGCACCGCGACCAAGTCTCCCGCCCTACCGCCGGCATTTCGCAGTGAGTTGTAGACAGTAATGCCTGCGCAGAGCAGAGGCGCGGCTTCATCTGCCGGCAAGTCGTCGGGAATTGCGGCAACAGCTTCAGCGGGGGCCACCATGTATTCGGCATAGCCGCCATCGAAACTGATGGCAGTAATCTTCTCGAACTGGCAGAGATTGAAGTCCCCACGACGGCAGGGATCGCAAGTGAAACAGTGTCCTCCGTGCCAACCGACGCCCGCGCGCTGGCCGGGTTTCCACTGCGTGACGTCGGCCCCAACCGCATCAATGCGCCCAGCGATTTCGTGTCCAGGAACACGCGGATACTGAATTCCGGGCCAGTGGCCTTCCTTTATCAAGGCATCGCTGTGGCAGATGCCGCAGGCCTCGACTTTAATACGCACCTGCATGCGACCGGGCTCTGGGATGGGACGTTCCACTACTTCGAAGTTTCCACCGGCTTTGCTTACTTGTACGGCTTTCATGCTAGGCATTTGGGGAGTCCTTAGTTAGGAGATAGGAGATGAGTTCTTAGTGTTTCTGCTTAAAGTATGGATGAGAAACCGGATACCGGAGATGCAGAAATTGGGTAATGACTCAGTCGCAAACTTCTGCGTCACGCGCCGCGAGCGTGCGAAGGATCGTTACTCCGAAACAGGGTCCGTCAAAGAAGCTGGCGCACTTCGCGGGGAGAATTGACCCGGTTCGAGAAGATAGCCGTCCCGCGTTCGTATGTGGTAATTCTTTGCGCGCTCACTCGTCAGTTTCACCGTGATCGCGCGCCAGCCATGATTCGGATTTGCCTGCGGATAGTAGCTGAGCGAATAAAGATGTGCCAAGTCATCGCGGATAGAGGCAAAGGCTTTTTTTTCGTCTCTCCAGGTGCTGGCAAAATAGGCTTTTCCGCCCGTGGCCTTGGTCATGCGTTCAAACACAACGGTCGAAACCGGTTCCAGCTGAGCTTGTCGCGTGCTGATCATGTAAATGGATGTTCCGGTTGATTGCGCCAACTGGGCCACGTCCTCCGGAGGCACCATGCTGGAGTTGTCGGGCCCGTTGGAGAAAACCACCACCACTTTTCTTCCCGTGTACTTGGCGGCATCCTTCACCGTCAACAACAGACAGTTGTAGAGCGCGGCTTCGTCTCCGGCGACGGTCGTACGCACACCGCGCAAAACCTGTGAGCGGTCGGAGGTAAGTGGAGCGACCCGGGAAAGGTCGCGGCTGTAAGAATAGAAGGCAATCTTGTTGGCGCTTTCCAGGGAGCGAACGAAATCGGCGATGGCATCCTGCGCGAACACAAACCCGCGGTACATGTAATTGCTGGTGTCGAACAGGATGAAAACGTTAGCGCCAGCTACGAGCGAGCCCAGCGTCGTGGAAGAATCCCCCGGCGAAACCTGCTGGCCCGGGTCATCTGATTGGCCCGAGGCCTGTGATAAAGGAACGTCCACCAATCTGCGGGTAGGGCCGTTGCCTTCCGCAAAGGTGGCGATCTTTTGCTGAATTTTGTCCTCGGTGATGACAAAGTCCTGAGGACGAAGGCCCGTAATGTAGTTCCCCTTGTTGTCCGTCACCGCCACATTCAATTGCACCAGATTGACCGAAACGCGAATGTGCGATTCGCTCTCCTGGGCCGCCGCCCAGTGGGAGAAGAAACCGAGAGAAAACCAGAGAAGTAGGAAATATTTCTTTATCATGCCCGTACCTATCGACGTTCAAACCTCAGGCGCTAAAGTGTGTTGAGTCGCTTGTGCCCTACCCGGCACCTCCGTGCCGGGCTATCAAATGCCGCCCCTGCGGGGCTGGGATCTGCTGACTCTGGCCCACCGCTTCGCACAGAAATCCAGAATCAAATTCTCACGCACCGCTCTGAAACCCGAACAGGAAGCGATGCGTTGTTGCAACTCCCAATCGCTGGGCCTTACAAAAATCAGAACCTTTCCGTGCCTTGCTAGGGTCGGGAAATAACACCGGCGGCCGGCGCCAAGGCAATCTTGCCTTGCCGGAACTCGTCTCCTGTTTCCTGCATGGCACGAAGCAATGCCGGCCAATCCTCAAAGTCGGTGGCAAAGACTTTCTCTACCATGCGACGAGTAAGTTCCGGCACCAGACGATGGAGCATTACCGGTGAATAGCCCATTTCATCCGCCAAGCGCGCCCAATACAGATTGCTGGAATCCCAGGTCTCGGCCAGCAAGCGATTGGACTGACCCTCGAAAGCAGGAAAGGGTTTCACATTCAGCAACTCGCGGGCATAACTCTGGGTCAATACGGGATGAGGGACGCCGAAGTCGTGCGACAACCGCTCCCAACTAACCTCGGACGGATGCTGACTCGCGAGGCCTTCCAACTCTTGACCGGCTGGCCCCGAATGGCCGCTCTCGCCGGGAAATCTCCGGCGAAACTCGGCCGCCAGGTAGAAGCTATCTGCCGGCGTGATGGTGGGAGACATTTCAGCCATGCGACCCGTACGTAGAGCTTGCAGCGTTTGTCCTGACCTGAGCGGGGCCATGCGATCAGAAAGAATACTCATCACCTTGGTACGCAGATCCTCACTTCCCGCCGCAGCCGCCAAGAGTTCCTCTCCAGATCGCTGGTAAAGGGTGACGGCATGAAGTTCGCTCCGGCTGACGGCCCACCAGCGCGGCAAGGTTGCACTAGTCAAAAGAGCTGGCACCAACTCCCTCCAGATCAGAGCCTGGACGTTCTGTGGGACAAGAAAATCCTGTTCCACCTCCGCCAGCACGTAGGGCAGGTCGGCGAGTGAACCCACCAGATGCGCGCCACCTCCAGCAGGTGAGCCCTCACCGAACAACTGGGGTGATTGCCAGAGCTGTTCCACGCCCAGGATGGTTTCTCCGGCGAAGTCATGGGAACGGACGAAGAGCGGATTGCTGTGCAGGATCTGAGCGCCTGGCGGTTCGTAGTAGGCATAGTTCAAGCCCACCAGCGTGTCCCTCAGGAAAGGAGAGAGTTGACCGCGGGCATCGTCTAGTTCTGCGGGAGAACCCGGCGACTTGATCATTTTCGCCAGATCGGTCCGCATCTGCAAATCAGTGTGATGGTTGTTATAAATTCCCGCCGCCCACAAAGTCCTCTCGCCGCTGGTGAAGATGGGGCGCGGCATTTCGAATTCGCGCAGCTCTCCAGCGAGCGGGGCCAACCTGTCTCCCACAGTTGCTCCCTTCGCCATCTCATGCAAGCCATCGCCCAGAGCGAATAGGGTATCGAGGGAAACCAGGCGCTGTCCGTCGAGTACTGAACGGATTTCGTCGGACAGTTCCTGATGGACCCGTTGGCCTTCCGGACTCTCTTGATGAGGACCTGCGAGCAAATCGATAATTTCATCCTGCGAGCCGTTCGGTTTGCCGGTCGCTGCCACAAGCAGCCCTGCCAGCGAAGTGCGGGCTGCGTCGAAGAGTTGGGGAGATGAGGAAACCTTCGCAAAAGGCTCAATGACTTTCTGCCACGAACTGTTCAGATCACCGCCCGGGATTTGTCCCTGACGGGCGAGAATTTGCCAAAGCCCGATGTTGGCCTGAAAGATCCCCATAGTGTTTCCACGCAGGGTGTGGTTGGGAAGCATGTCAACAGCCTCGGCCACATTCAGAAAGCGAGTGATGGATGCATCGCTCAAATCTGGAAACTCGGAAAAAATCAAATACCAATTACTGAACTGGGCAAACTTGTTGGCCAACAGGACAACGGTCTTTGGGGACAGTCGCTTCTCTGGAGACCGTCTCCGGTCGAGTTCACTCAGCGCCAGATAGGCTTGCAGCGGTCCAACATCGGTCGCCAACCGGGAAAAGGCGAACATGGCTTCCAGCAGCTGTTCGGGACGGTCCCATCCTCTGGCTCGGTTGCCCCAGTCACGAACAAGTTTGGACTTGGCCTTCTGGCGAAGGACCTCCTTCCATGCATCCAGATCTCCGGGGACGTACGGTTCTCCATTGGGCTGCCACTGAAGGCGGGTGAGCAGCAGAAGAAGCGCCGGTGCCGGTCGAAACGTATGACTGGCAGCATCGCCGGCGCCTTCACGTGGCCGGAAGGCTTCATAGAAGCGCTTTAGCCGATTGGCCTCAGCGAACTGCGCCTGCTGGGTCTGGCTGATGCGTGAAAGGGCATCAAAGTAGGCGGCCAACCAGCCTTTATCCTTGGCGAGCAACCGGTCAACAAAGTCTGCTGGCGAGTCAGGACTCGCTCCCACCAGGTTCTTCCAGCTCGCCTCGGCGCCCGGTCCCCCGGGCACGATCACGTGTCCTGACCGGACACAAATCTGACTTCCGTAGAAATTTAGGATAGAAGCGAAGGGGAACAGTTTCCCTAGCCCGAGAGATTGTTGTAAGGCAATCCTGGTTTCCGTATCGCTGCGAGACAGGGCAAAGTAAAGGCGGGCCAGTGCAGGATTGTGCAACAAACTGCCAACTAAATCCTGAGGGCCTTTGTTGTTTTCCGTGCTGGCAGCCGTCCAATCGCTTTCCCTAAACAGGATAGGAACCCGAGACGCGGGGAACGCATAGGTGAAGGGGTCACCTTTCTGGAGCGCCTCTTCGAGCTCAGGCAGCGGGAAGCCCGAATCGATTGTGAGAAAGGCCCTTTCGGCGTCGGCGGTCACCAGGGAAGAGCTGCTCTGCCCGCAATCTTGCCGCACCCGGTACCCCAGGATGTGGAGCAGTGGCCCGGCTTCATCACAGTTGGCGACACGAATCATGTCGCCCGGACCGGCCAGGGCCGATAGTTCTCTCGCCTGGTGAAGGTAACGTTCCAGCAGAACCAGAAACTCAGTGGGTCTGCCACTCTGATAACCCAGCGTGAAGACGTTGCGAGCTAACAGCGGCAAGACGTCTTCCGGCGAGATCTTCTGGCTGACGCCGGCCATGCGCAGGAACGATCGCAGGGGGCCAGGAATGATCGCCTCATTCGCGGAGGGCGACGCTGGCGTCGCCGTTTCTTGAGACTTTGTATCCGACGCAGGGGCTGGAGAAGAAGCAGCCGGCGTCCCGCTGTGGGCGTAGGCCGAAGAACAAAAGCACAAGCTTAGAAAGCCCGCTGCGAACAGAGCAGGCAGGCGAAGGGCGCCCATGACAACAGTGCGGCTATGGTGCATGACAATTCCTCATTCCTCACAAGGCCCGAACATCACGCTGCGAATTCAACTGCCGCAATGGTTAAGACAGACGTCTCGATGGTTTGCAGTCAGACCGAGACTCTCAACCCAGCGCTTTCGACATCGTGAAACCCGTATGCTGAAACACTATACAGGCGTAAATGGCCCCCTGGAAGCCAGAAGTGCTAAGCCACCAGGGGCGGGCTCCGGTCGTCGGCTACTCTGGCAGTTTTTGTTCGCCGCTGACGGCAAACTCCGCCTCAGCCTGGGGAGCAGTTGTTCCCGGTTGTCCCCCTCCTACGGTGATGCCGTATGCTCCCGCAGCCACGATCCGATCCCCGTCCGCGTTCACTTCGCTCAGGTCGCGCGCATTGAGGATGAACTGGACGTGTTGGGTTTCGCCGCTTCCCAGATGGATCCGGGCAATTCCTCGAAGCGCGTGAATCGGAGCGCTGGGAGACTTCGGGAAGGTCAAATACAGCTCCTCCACCTCGTCACCTTCGCGCTCGCTTTCATTCTTCACGTCGGCTTCGACAGTAAGTGGATCGCCCGCGTTCAGGTTCGTGGTGGAGAGCTTTAGATTGCTGTAGCTGAACTTCGAATAACTCAGGCCGTAGCCGAAGCGATAAAGTGGCTGACCCTCGAAGTAACGGTAAGTCCGGCCCTTCATGGCGTAGTCTTCAAATGGCGGCAATTGCTCGACGCCTTTGTAGAATGTCACTGGCAAGCGGCCGGCTGGGTTGTTCACTCCAGCGAGGGTTTGAGCAATAGCGGTTCCGCCTTCCTCGCCTGAATACCAGGCGTCGAGAATTGCATCCGCGTGTTCACTCGCCCAATTCACGGAGAGTGCGCTGCCATTCATGAGGACCACGATAAGCGGTTTGCCCGTGGTCTTTAGCCCTTCCAGCAAGTCCTCTTCTTCTTTTGGCAGATCAAGGCTGGTGCGATCGCCGCCCTTAAAACCGGGCACGTCCACTTTCATCTCTTCGCCCTCGAGTTGAGAGGTGATGCCCACGACTGCGATGGCGGCGTCAGCCTGCCTGGCGGCGGCAACAGCTTCTGCAACGGGGTCAGAGATCAAGTTGAGCCACACCAGTTTCGTGCCAAAACCTCCGCGTCGATACTCGAGCTTCAGGGCATACCGATGTCCTTTCTCGAGTTGAAGGGTTGCGGTTGTCGGCTTGGGATCGTGCAGCATAGCGTCGTCCGCGATCAACTTACCGTCGAGCCAAAGCCGGTTCATGGCGCCAACGATACCGACCTGGTAAGTGCCTGACTCGGCGGGCGTCAGAAAGCCCGTCCATCGCACCGAAAAGTCTTTCATGCCGTAAGGTGCGGTAAGAGCAGACGCGTCGGGATGGAAAAGTTGGAGATCCACCGCTTGGTCCACACGAACTACCTGGGGATCGCCTTCGAATTTCTCACCCGAAAAGTATTCTCCCTTCAGGCCAGCTTGCCCGTCCTTGGTTGAGAGAACCGAAGCGGGGACCACGCTTGGTTGCCGCAAGAAATTCATCCCCGGCAGGAAGGTCACCTGAGCAGAAGGAAACTGTTTGAGGATGCCCTCCAAAGCCGTCGTCGCTCGTGAAGCCGTGCCGCTGTAGTTGCCGTGCAGCACGCGAACCGATTCGGCGAGCGGCCCGAAGACTGCAATCTTCTTAGTGTCCGCGCCCAACGGCAACGCACCGTTGTTTTTCAGCAGAACGATGGACTCACGAGCCGCTTGCAGCGCGAGTTCGCGGTGTGGAGCGCTGTCGATTTCCGATTCCGGCGTCAGCGCATACGGCACGGTCTCGGGGGGGTCGAAGAGTCCCAGGCGCATGCGTGCAGTAAACAAACGCTTGAGCGAAACATCGAGATCTTTTTCGGTCAGCAAACCCTGCTTCACGGCGTCAAGAAATTTTACGTAGTCGGAGTTGTTGGTGGCCTTGGTGAAGAAGTCCGCGCACTCGTTGTCCATCCCCGTTTTCATCGCGACTGCGGCGGACTCAGCCAGGCTCTTGGTGAAGCGATGGCCGGTGAAGATATCAACGATGGCATCACAGTCGGACACAACATACCCATTGAACTTCCATGCGCCCCGCAACTGATCTTTGAGCAGGAAAGTGTTCGCGCACGCTGGTTGGCGATTGACGCGGTTGTAAGCGCACATTACCGATTCCGCTTTACCCTCAGTCACGGTGGCGCGGAAAGCGGGGAGATAGGTGTCTTCCATATCGTGCTTCGATACCTGCACGTCAATGCTGTGCCGCGATGGCTCCGGTCCACTGTGGACTGCGAAATGCTTTGGCGTGGAAATAACGCGAACGTATTTTGGATCGTCTCCCTGCAGGCCGGTCACAAACGCCACACCCATTCGCCCGGTGAGGAAGGGATCTTCGCCGTAAGTCTCCTGCCCGCGTCCCCAGCGTGGATCGCGAAAGATATTGATATTCGGAGACCAGAAGTCGAGGCCCTCCATAATGTCCCGCCGGCCTGCGCGTACCGCCTGATTATGTTTCGCTCTTGCTTCCGTGCCGATAACGACGGCCATGTTGTGAATCAAAGGAGCATCAAAAGTTGCAGCGAGTCCAATCGGCTCCGGAAATACCGTGGCGGTGCCGGCGTTGGCGACTCCATGCAGGGCTTCACTCCACCAGTCGTAAGCAGGGACCTGCAGCCTGGGAATGGCCCGAGCCTGGTTCACCACTTGCGAAGCCTTTTCTTCCAGAGTCATCCGTGAAATCAGGTCATCGACACGCCCATCGATCGGCTGTGAGGGGTCCAGGTAAGCAGGAACGCTGGAAGGCTGCGCCGTTTGCGCAACCAGACTGGCCACCGCCACGAGCAGAATCGCCAGGACATAAAAAGTCGTAATTCGAATGCGGCTTGAGTTCATAAGGCTCGGCATGAAACTCGCTCCTAGGAATCCGTGGCAGTTTGGCACAATCGGGCACAACGAGCAAGGCGCAGTGGTCATTGCGTTCGCAGAGATCGTCATCAGCCCTGTCCTAACGGACAGGTAATCGGCTGCCTGGTTACGTGGCCTTCCGCCAGAGCATTCGGGCAGTTCGTAACCTTGTCGCAGGCGGGCGCGCAAAATAGCCTTAGTGGTATGTCGCCACGCTCTCTCTTATTCTCCTCCAACGAGGAGACGTCGCGCCAACTTCGACAAGCTCTGGAAGAGCTTGAACTTCAGGTCGAGCACTGCCCCGAAATTTTTTCAGCGGTGGAAAAGCTCACCGGTCAGGCTTTTGAGGTCATCGCCGTTGATTGGGACGAAGGCGCGGAAGCCAGTTTCCTGCTCAAGACCGCGCGCGAGCTGAAATCCAATCAGGCCGCAGTCACGATCGCCATCGTCAATGACGGCGCCAGTTTCCCAGCCGCAGTTTTCGGCGTGAATGTGGTGCTCCGCAAGCCGGTCCTTTCCGACGAAATCAAATATAGCTTGCTTACTTGCGATGAATTCCTGGCCCACATGAGGACGTGGCTGGTGCCCGAAGCAACGACCGCGAATCAGGCGACCCTACCTGTCGCGCAAGAGAACCGCCGATGGCCGGTAGTGCAGGCAGGTGAACTTGCCGCAGAGCCACTTGCAGCAGACCCGCTTGGGCCCTTCCCCATTTCAAGCTATTCGTTAACGGAAGACAATCCATACGACGATGACGAGGCGGAGCTTTTCAGCCAGTCTGGAATTCAGAGTTTATTTCATTGCGCCCGGAAGTTTGGCGCTGCCAGGAAACCCCGCGACATCAGCCGGTTCATCCTCGTTGCGGCCGCGTGCGTGGCGTTTCTTGCCGCGGGCTACGCTTTCAGCCAGCCCACAGGGCATAACCCTGTGGCCCTGGCCCTGGTCAAGACTTATGACCGCACCGTGCAACGCGCCAGCAAGTGGATGCACGGGCCGGCACAGGATGATGCGGACGATGGAAGTGCGAACGATGAAGAAGCAGCCAACTACGATCAGCCGAATCCTCCGAGAAACCACAGGATCACAAGAATTCGCGTGGTACCGGCACGGAGCGTCGTGGGAGCACAAACGAACACCGCGGGGCTGGTAATGCAAGCTTCCTCTGACACGCAACCCGTGGAAGCGCAGCCAGAGCCCACTCAAGATCAGGCCTCCCCCCTCACAACCCCGCTTGGTGTCCCCGAGAGTCTGAAGACGCCGCCCCTGCAACACAGGTCGGACGATCCGGCCCCGAACGTCTCCATCTCGTCCCGGCTGGTGGGTGTGCTTCAGCCGGTCAGCCTTACTCAGGACCTGGCGGACCAGCTGCTGCTGGAAAAAGTTGTGCCTTCGTATCCCCTACGAGCTTTGCAGGCGCGATTACAGGGACCAGTGGTGCTGGAGGCATGGATCGGTACCGACGGCGCGATCCGTGAGTTGAAGTTGGTTCGTGGTTCGTTGCTCCTGGGAAAAGCCGCCTGCGACGCCGTGAAACGTTGGCGCTACAAGCCGTACCTGCTGGATGGCAAGGCGGTGGAAGCGCAGACCTTCGTGACGGTGGACTTCCGGCTGCCAGCGGAGATGGAAGCGGTACAGCGCTAGCAGGCTTCGAAAATGGTCAATTCAAGTTCTTGGCGCTTAAGCGCGTACCGAGAGCAAAAACCTTTATCCGAGCGCTGAAGCGCTGCTCCACCCAAAATCGAAGTCTTTCCGCAGCCAGTTAGCTCTTGATGGTCTTTGTAGTCTCGTCCCACTGCACAGCACTTTGACTGAAGTACGATGCGTTGGCCAGGTGGCAGGCCAGGGCCGCATGATGTCCGAACACCGTGTCCTCGACCACCGGCTTGCGCGAGCGTACGGACTGGAAGAAGTTCCAAAGATGCGGCTTCACTTCGTCGTAGGGAACTCCGCGATAAGTGATGCCCTCGGTCGGAAATCCTTTGTACGGTGCCAGATCATGCTCCTCATGCCACTTTGCGATATAAGCAGTGCGCAAATCTTTGGGGAAACTCGACGCGTAATAGCTGGGTTCGTCGTCGACTCCGGATTGCGAAGAGTAGGTGACGGTAGTGTCCGTAAGCTCAAGCACTCCTTTCGATCCCATAAAACGATAGATCTCCGGCGTCTCCGTACCAAGATTCAACCGCATGTAAACTGGAACATTGCCATATTCAAACAGCGTGGCATGAACATCAGGCATGTTGCGGCCATCTTTCCAGCGTAGAATTCCGCCCATGGCCATCACTCGCTTTGGGGCCTCGTTGATGCCGAGCACAAATTGCATGCCGCTGATCAAATGGACCAGGAGATCGCCGGCCACGCCAGTGCCATATTCCTTCCAGCAACGCCAGCGCGCATAGATATAAGGATCGAACGCACGCTTGGGGACAGTTCCCTGCCAGGTCTCCCAATCCAGAGTGGTCGTAGACAGGTCGGGTGGGGGCGGATATTCCCAGGCCCCGGTCGGATCGTTGCGCCCGAGCGAGCCTTCAACCATCATAAGATCGCCGAGCACTCCCTGGGCCACGAGTTCCTTGGCCTTGGCGGCAATCTGCGAACTGACGCGTTGGGAGCCGATCTGCACGATGCGTCCGGATTTTTGCTGGGCGGCAACCATTTCAACGCCTTCAGCGGCGGTGTGCGACATGGGCTTTTCGCAATAGATGTCTTTGCCGGCGCTGACCGCATCTATGACGACCTGCTTGTGCCAGTGGTCGGGAACAGCAGCGACGATGCAGTCAATCTCTTTGTTATCGAGCAACTCCTGGTAGCGGCGCGTGACCGGCAGAGCCGGGCCGACAATCTCTCTGGCCAACGCTTGGCGGCCATCGTAAAGATCGCAAGCCGCCACGCATTCGACTCCAGGCAAAGTGATGGAATTGGCGAGCAGTCCCGAACCCTGCATGCCCACGCCGATCATGCCGAAGCGCACCCGATCACTGGGCGCAAGGGATTGCGGCAAAGCAAACAGCGGATCGGGATCGAGCAAAATAGTCTTGCCGGCAAGAGTCGCGCCGGCAGCCCCGGCAGTGATACCCATAAACTTGCGGCGGGAAAAATGCCTGTCCTTCATCATGATTAGCCTCCGGCTATTTCTTCAGCATCTTCACTGCGACGTCCTTGAAGAATACTACGTCATCGTCGCTGTGATTTTGCAGGCCGATGTAGCCATCTTGCGGGCGCGGGCCGCGTTCGGGTTCAAACGGAAACTTCTTGGGCGGGACAGGATCGCCCTCGGTGAAATCGGTGACCTTCACGCCGTTCAGCACGACAATGGTGTGCGGGCCGTCCAGAGTAATTTCCATGGTGTTCCACTCCGGCCCAGGCTTGCCGGAGCGCGCCAATGGCTTGGTAAGCGAGTAAAGCATTCCGGTGATGTGATACTCGTCTTCGCCCTCCGCCACGTTATCGATCTGCACTTCGTAGCCGTAGTTCACCGGCATCCAGGCTTCACGGGGCTCGATGGGAATGCGAATGAAGACGCCGGAATTATCGTTCTTGTCGCGCATCTTATAGACCACACGAATCACGCAGTCGCCCAGTTTCCCACCTGTCCAATAGAGCAGACCCATGCCTCCGTGAGTGCGGATGAGGCCATCTTCCACGGTCATCTCTCCCGGGCCAACGTGCTTCCATCCGGTGAGATCTTTGCCATCGAACAGTTGTTTCCACTCCCCAGACTGGGCCGATGAGGCCGGAACCAAGATTGCGAGAGCGAGACATAACAACGTAAGACGTTTCTGCATGCGAAGAACCTCCCTGGTGACGAAAAACTATACACCAAATCACGAGGGCTGGCGATCCAGCTTAAGTCTTTTATTGTTAATGCAGTAGGGGTTTCGAGGTCAGTCACTGTGGCTTCGAGCTTCTAGCCAAACCGCCGCCCTGACTTAGCTAACATCTAGAGGCTAGCAGCTTCGTCGTTACCGATGGGCCCTCTTTATGCTTGCAGCAAAGCGCTGGAGTGCGGCATCATAAGAGATATAATTGAGTTAGCGACGTAGAAAGCGACTTTCACTCCCGGAATATAAATTCGATGTCCATGAAAATAAAGACCGCAATTCTCGTTTCGTCCGCAGCCATTTTGGCGTTCACGCTCGTAGGTGGAATTAATGGAGTGCGTGCCTCAAGCGGCGACGGCGCATACCGGCAACTGCAGGTTTACAGCGAAGTCCTGTCGCGCGTGCGCAGCGAATATGTGGTGGAGCCCAATATCCCGGAAGTCACCGACGGGGCCTTGCACGGATTGCTCGAGTCGTTGGACGCAAACTCAAGCTACCTGAGTGCAGCGGAATACAAGGACTACAAGGCCCACAAGACGGAAGCCAAGGGCGACATCGGCGCTGTGGTCTCCAAGCGTTTTGGATACGCCTCGGTGGTCGCCGTCATTCCTGGCAGCCCAGCCGATAAAGCAGGACTGCAGGACACTGACATCCTGGAAGCGATTGAAGGCAAGAGCACGCGCGAAATCTCGCTGGCGGAAGTTCACAATCTGCTGGTCGGACAGCCGGGATCGAATGTGACTCTTGCTGTGGTACGCGCCCGCCGTTCTGAGCCCCAGAAAATGGTGATTACTCGCGATCTGATTGCCATCCCGCCGGTGACCGACAAGATTGTCGAAGAGGGCATCGGGGAAATTCATGTGGATGCGTTCACCAAAGGCAAGTCGGAAGAGGTTGCATCGAAGGTCAAGGCCCTGCAGAAGTCAGGCGCGAAGAAGCTGATTCTAGACCTGCGCAACTGCGCTGAGGGCGAGGAATCGGAGGGGATCGCGACCGCGAACCTGTTCTTGAATCACGGAACAATCACTTACCTTCAAGGTCAGAAGTATCCGCGGGAAGCTTTCAATGCTGATCCAGCCAAGGCGATCACCACGCTGCCGCTGGTAGTGCTGGTGAACAAGGGAACCGCGGGGCCCGCCGAGATTGTGGCGGCCGCGGTGCTGGAGAATGCTCGCGGCGATATTGTGGGGGACAAGACCTTCGGCGACGGCTCCGTGCAGAAAGTAATGGAACTGAAGGATGGGTCCGCGCTGATCTTATCAGTCGCCAAATACTATTCACCCTCGGGCAAGGCCATTCAGGACAATGCCGTAACTCCGAACGTCCTGGCTGCCGATGTTGACGAAGATGCGGCCGTACCGGATGAAGACGAGAACACAATTCCCGCGGATGAGGTCAAAAAGCCAGCTCCACAAGAGGATGAGCAACTGGACAAGGCGATCGAGGTTTTGAAGAACCATACGAGCTAAAAGCAGTCGTTGGCCGCCCTTCGTTGGTCGTTGGCTTGGGAAAATATGGATCGCGCGTCTTCGGGCGCGCGATTTTTGTTTTATCCGATACTCCAAGGAAGCAACGCCGGGCGTGTAATCTCCGGCTAGAATCTAGGGAGACGCCGTAGAGCAAACCTGCACGCTTCTTGCCGCGGAGCGGCGTAGGAATGCAGCCTACGGCGCAAGCCGTGGGGAGGAGCTGGAAACAGACAAGCCCGAGCGGGGCGAACGAGCAGGTCTCACGCGCAACCCTGTGACGGCCCAGAGCCTAATGCCTGCAGCCCAGAGTCTCTCCCTGCTATCCTGAACTGAATCTCTCATGGAATCCCTGGATCAAGCTCTTGCTCCGGCTGAAGTGGCCCGGCGGAGGCTTGTTGGCCGCGTCCTATTCGCTTTGCTGGTGCTGGTTTCCAGCCTGGTGGGTGCCACTGCGGGGCTGCTGCTGGTTTATTCGACCAACCTGCCGCAGGTGGAGGAACTCGAACACTATCGGCCCAGCTCGACCACCGAACTTTACGACGATCAGGGACGGACGATCGGCTCGTTTGCTCTGCAACGGCGCGTGGTTGCCGCGTACGAAGATTATCCGCAAGTTCTGCGCGACGCCTTGATTTCGATTGAAGACAAGGATTTCTACCGGCACTCGGGCATCAATGTGTGGCGCATTGCGGGTGCGGCGTACCGCGACATAGAGTCGGGCGGGAAAGTGCAGGGCGCATCCACGCTGACCATGCAACTGGCCCGAAATCTATTCCTTTCGCCCGACCGCTCTTTCCACCGGAAAATTCAGGAAGCGCTGCTGGCCATCCAGATCGAACGCCACTTCACCAAGCCGCAGATTTTCGCCCTTTATGCCAATCAGATTTATTTGGGGCATGGGGTCTATGGGTTCGAAGCGGCGTCGGAGTTCTATTTCAGCAAGCCTGCGAAACAACTTTCCCTGGACGAAGCCACGCTACTGGCGGGTCTTCCGAAATCTCCTTCGTACTATTCGCCGATCAGCCATCCCGATCGCGCCCTCAAGCGGCGAAATCTGGTGATCAATTCCATGCTCGAAGACGGCAAAATCACGGCGCAACAGGCTGCCGCAGCGCGGAATCAACTGCCGCAGTTGAACCTGGCGCATGATCCCAATTCGCTCGCGCCTTATTTTGTGGAGGAAATCCGCCGCTATCTGGAGAGTAAGTATGGTACCGATCAGGTGCACGAGGGCGGGCTGCGAGTCTACACATCGCTCAACATGGATTTGCAGCGCGCCGCAAACCACGCTGTGCTGGATGGCTTGGCTGCCTACGAACGCCGCCACGGATGGAAAGGACATTTGCAGAACATTTTGTCCGAGAATGTTTCCCTGGCGAATTACGAGCATCCTGATTGGGACGACGATCCCGGAGTCAACGATTACGTCCACGCTCTAAGCACCACAGTCTCGCCGGGGGCGGCTGCGATTAAATTCGGACGGTACGCCGCCAATCTCTCGCCCGCAGATATCGCCTGGACCCAACACAAGATGCAGGACGTCGTGAAAGCAGGCGACATCGTGTATGTGAAGATTCTTTCTCTCAGCTCGGAGGGCAAAGCCCGCGTGAGCCTGGAGCAGGATTCTGGCGCGCAAGGAGCGTTGCTCGCGATTGACAACGCCAGTGGAGAAATCAAGGCGCTGGTTGGCGGACGGGATTTCAATGACTCGAAATTCAACCGCGCCACGCAGGCCCAGCGGCAGGTAGGATCATCATTCAAGCCCTATGTGTACACCGCAGCCATCGATCAGGGAGCGAGACCTGACGACACCATTCTTGACGCGCCGACAACTTTCCAGACCGCTTCAGGCCCGTACACGCCGCACAATTACGAAGAAAATTTTGAAGGCACGATCACGCTGCGACGGGCGTTGGCGCAATCGCGCAACATCCCAGCGCTGAAGATCGCTGACGGCCTTGGTATCAAGACGGTCATCGAATATGCCCATCGTTTCGGGGTCGCGTCCAACATCCCGGCCTATCTTCCGGTTGCGGTCGGAGCTGCGGATCTCACGCTCTTCGAGCAAACGTCGGCTTACAGCGTTTTTCCGAATGATGGAGTGCGTATAACTCCGCGCTATATTACCAAGGTGACCGACTACGAAGGACGCGTGCTGGAGGAAGACTATCCCGAAGTAAAAGACGTGGTCAGCGCCCGCACCGCGAGCATCATGACTTCGATGTTGCGGGAAGTTGTGCAGCACGGGACGGGGATTGCGGCGGCGAGCATGAGGTATCCGCTGGCGGGAAAAACGGGCACGACCAATGATTTTACCGATGCGTGGTTTGTGGGATTTTCACCCTCAACCACCTGTGGTGTCTGGGTGGGGTATGACGAGAAGAAATCACTTGGAAACAAGGAAACCGGCGCACGTGCGGCTCTGCCCATCTGGATGGACTTCATGAAAGTTGCGCTGTCTGGCAAAGACCCAGGTAACTTCCAGCCCCCGCCGGAACTGCCTCCGAATTCAGTAGCGCAGAAAGTTGATACTCTGGATACAGCGCCAGGTGCGGATGAGACGCATTGAGGGCTTCTCACCGAAAGTCGGGTCGCTGCCGACCGCTATAATCCTTATTCCATGAAGTCTTTCTTCCGTCTCGTGCTGCTTTCGCTGGTGCTGCTGATCGTGGCGCTGGTCTCGGCACTCACGGCCATGCGCTTTGCGATTCACAGCGGCGAGGTTGCGGTCCCTGACTTGGTCGGAAGGTCTCCCGCGGAAGCCAGAAGGATTGCCGAAGAAAAAGGGCAGGAAGTGAACGTGGAGCGCCAGTATTACAGCGCCACCGTGCCCGAGGGAAGAATTGTGTCGCAAATGCCGCTGGCAGGCACAAAGGTGCGCCGGGGATGGGAAATCAGCGTGGCGGAAAGTCTGGGACCGCAGCGGGTGGCGATTCCCAATGTGCTGGGGGAGAGCGACCGGGCGGCAGAAATCAACATTCAGCGGCGCGGCCTCGACGTAAGCGCGGTGGCGCAGATTGCCCTGCCGGGCACGGCGGCCGACCAGGTGATCGCGCAAAGCCCACCGCCGAACGCCAGCGGAGTTTCGGCGCCCAAGATCAGTTTGTTGTTGGCGGAGGCACCTCGGCCTGCATCTTTTGTGATGCCAAATTTTGTTGGGCAGCAGTTGGGCGGCGTGACGTCCGTTCTGCAGAGTGCGGGATTGCGCGTGGGAACGGTCACAGCGACCGCGGCTTCGGACAACCCTTCACCCACCAGTGCGCCGCTGCCAGCCAGCACGATTGTCGCTCAGGATCCTGCTGCGGGACAACAGGTGAATGTGGGGGTAGCCGTAAATTTCGTGATGAGATAACGTCCGGCCACGGATCTGCACGGATGATCGCGGATCGGGCACGAAGTTGGTGGCTAGACTTTTTCCGTAATTGCGGCGAAGAAGCCGTCGCAAGGATGCATTCCCGGAATCGTTCTCAAATATGACCCCATCGTAAGCGAATCGAGGTCTTCCCAAGCCAGATCACCTTGCGCCCGCAGCCGCTCAAGTTCCACGTGACCATTAAGCACGTGGAGCGACGGATCAGCAGCCAAGGCCTTTTCCACAACTGCTGAATTCTCTTCTGGTTCCAGGGAACATGTCGAATAAATCAGCCTTCCGCCGGGTGTTACCTGTTTCATCGCCGATTGCAGAATCGCCAGTTGGCGGGCTTGAAGATCCAAAAGATCGTTGGGCTGCAGCCGCCACTTGATCTCGGGATTGCGGGCAAGCGTACCCGTGCCGGAGCAGGGGACATCGGCCAGCACTCGCTCAAAAAGCTTGCTGACTGGGAACTGACGCACGTCAGCAGCAATCACCAGCACATTTTTCTCAGGCACCAATTTTCGCAGTAGCCGAGCGCGGTGGGGGTGCAACTCCACGGTAACGATCATTGCCTCTGGATTCTGGCCAGCCAGTATTCGAGTTTTTCCTCCCGGCGCAGCACAGCAATCCAAAATACTGGAAGCTTTGCCCACCAGCAGCGCGGTCAATTGCGATGCTTCGTCCTGAATGCTAACCCGGCCTTCCCGAAAGGAACGGGTCTGGGTGACATCGCCGGATTGCACGCGGCGCGCGGAGGCCAGCAATCGACCAGGAGCGAGTACCACATTTTCCAGCGCCAGTTCCTTTTCGATTGAGGAGGAAGCAAGCCGAACTGCAGTTTCTGGAATGCTCTGGTTATGTTCGCAAATCTGCTGCGCTGCATTCTGGCCGAAGCACCGCGACCAACGTTCAACCAGCCAAATCGGGTGCGCAGAAGATTCCGCTAGTTCCGAGATAGTTCCCGTACGGATTGCAGGGGTAACGCTACGTTTTTCGGCCGAAGCTTGAGCAAGCTTGCGCAGCACGGCATTGGCGAAAGGAACGGCGGAATGTTTGCGAGAGCGCTTCACCAATTCCACGCTTTCATGCACGGCAGCCCGTTCCGGTATGCGATCAAGAAAAGAGAGCTGATAGGCAGCGAGACGCAGCGCGGTCAAAACTTCAGCATCCAGCTTTTCCAGGCGCTGGGATGAATGTTGCGCAATTTGTTGGTCTAGCAACGACCGCCAGCGGAGAACGCCCATCACCAGCTCCGTCGCCAAGCCATGATCGGCTGCGGAAAGCTCGGAGTATTGCGAGGAGTGCAGAAGCTCGGAAGCATAAGCATCCTGCTGCTCGATTCTGAGCAGGATGTCGAAGGCAGCTTCGCGGGCGGGAGATATAGCCATCGGTTATAGCTCCTGATTCAGTGTCGCCGTGATTTACCCAAGCGTTTCGCCATTACTTGGATGGTAGCCATGAATGAAGTCGCGAGCCGCCATTCGCTTCTTGCCCTCGAGTTGGACCTCCAGCAGTTCAAGAGCCGTGTTCCCACCGCATCCCACCAGCAAATGCTCCGCATCAACGAAAAGTTCGCCCTCGACCAAATTGCGCTGAGTCGGTGTTGCTGTGTCCCAGAGGTGCAGGTTCTTGCGGCGAAAACTGGTGAATGCGCCAGGCCAGGGCTGGAATCCGCGCAGCCGGTTGCAGATTTCCTGGGCGGTGCGGCGGAAATCGATACGACCGTCTTCTTTTTTGAGGATCGGCGCATGGCTGGCCTTCGCCGGGTCTTGCGCACGCGGATGAGCCTTGCCGGCTTGCAGTCCACGCAGTGTGTCCACGATGAGGTCAGCTCCAGTCGCAGCCAAACGAGGGGCAAGAGTTTCAGCCGTATCCGTGGGCGCGATCGTTATTTGCTTTTGTTGCAGAATGTCTCCGGTATCGAGGCCTGCATCAATGCGCATGGTGGTCACGCCAGTGACAGCCTCGCCCGAAGCAATCGCCCATTGTATGGGCGCAGCCCCGCGATACTTTGGCAGCAATGATGCATGCAGGTTGATGTTGCCCAGCAGCGGGAGATCGATCATCCACTGTGGAAGAATACGACCGTAGCCGACGACAATGATGGCATCGGGGCTAAGCTCGGAAAGTTGGGCACGAAACTTCTCGTTGGTCTTAATCTTCTCGGGCTGTGTAATCGGCAACCCCAATTCCAGGGCGCGTTGTTTGACGGGAGAAAGCGCCAGTTCCAGGCCGCGTCCGCGCGGCTTGTCGGGCTGGGTGACCACCAGACGCATAGAAAATCCAGTTGCGAACAGCATCTCCAGCGTGGGAACGGCGAAACGCGGCGTGCCGCAAAAAACGAGATTGAGGGCTGAAGGCATTAAGGGATTGAGTCAATTCCTACCACTCCCCAGCTTTGGCGAGTTTTCGGATCTTGCGTTTCATCAAGTCGCGTTTCAGCGCGCTGATGTGGCTGATGTAGAGCTTTCCGTTCAAATGGTCGGTTTCGTGCAGGAAGGCACGGGCCAGCAGTTCTTCGCCGGTCCTCTCGAACCATTTTCCGTTTTCATCCTGAGCGCGGATGGTGACTTTCGTCGGGCGCGTGACTGATTCCCGAAAATCAGGGATGCTCAGGCAACCTTCGTTCTGCGCCTGCTTGCCTTCCGTATGGATGATCTCCGGATTCGCCAGCACCAGTTTGGCATCGGGATCTTCCTTGAAGGTAACGTCTATAACGGCGAGCTTTTTGGAAATGCCGATCTGTGGGGCCGCGAGGCCGACTCCATGCGCCGCATACATCGATTCGAACATGTCTTCCACCAATTTCTTCAGTTCGGCATCAAAAACCGTCACCCGCGCTGCGGGTTTTTCCAGGACTGGATTTCCAAACTTTACGATGGGATAGATCATTCAGTAGTTCTTCAGTTGTTGGCAGTAGCCTTTAAAATTGCGCAGCGTCTCTAACATGGAATCTCCGCCGAACTTCTCCAGAGCGCAGCCGGCAATCGTGAGCGCGACCATGGCTTCCGCAGCCACGCCGGCCGCCGGCACCACGCACACATCAGAACGCTCGTAGGCTGCCTTCACCGGTTCTCGGCTGGCGAAATCGACCGACTGTAAAGGACGCCGAAGCGTGGAGATCGGCTTCAGATAGCCGCGCACGCGGATTTCTTCTCCGTTGGAAACGCCGCCTTCAATGCCACCCGCATTGTTGCGGGTACGACTAAAGCCAGTGAAACCCGCCGAGGCAGAATATCCTATCTCATCGTGCACGGCAGAACCGAGAGAAGAAGCAGCCGTGATTCCCGAACCAATCTCCACCGCTTTCACCGCCTGCAATGACATCACAGCAGCTGCTAAAAGTGCGTCCAGGCGTTCGTCCCACTGAGCGTAGGTCCCCAGGCCGGGCGGGACCTGGTTTGCCACTACTTCGAAAACGCCGCCGACGGAGTCTCCCGTGCGAAGAACTTTGTCTACTTCTGCTTTCATGCGCTGCTCGGTGTCGGAGTCAGTGCAGTTCAGTAAAACTTCTTCTTTATTCCACAAGACGCGAATTTGCTCCCACGCGATTTCTTTCTCAAGAACCGCGCTGCCGACCGCAACGACGTGACTAAGGACCTCAATACCGAGCTCCCGCAGGAAAAGTTTTGCCAGAGCGCCGATCGCAACCCGGGCCGCGGATTCGCGCGCCGAGGCGCGTTCGAGCACATAGCGTGCTTCCGAGAAGTTGTATTTCAAGGCGCCTGCGAGATCGGCATGACCGGGACGGGGAGAACCCACGCGCTTATGCTTGGCGGGATCGCCCTCCTCCACGGGCAGCGATTCCTGCCAGTTCTTCCAGTCTTTGTTTTCCAACAGCACGGAGATCGGCGACCCAATGGTTTTGCCATGGTGCACGCCGGAAAGAATGTGGGCCTTATCGGTTTCGATCTTCATGCGTCCGCCACGGCCGAATCCTTGCTGGCGGCGCCAGAGTTCGCGATCCAGAAATCCCTGGTCCACCTTCAACCCAGCCGGCAGGCCAGAGAGGAAGGCCACCAGGGCTTCTCCGTGAGATTCTCCGGAAGTGAAGTAGCGCAGCATTTCTTTAGAATTGTATCTGATGGCCCAGCCCGGATCGGTCGACCAGCAAGTTTCCCTCAATCTCAAACGGTACAATCATCCATGTGAGCGCTGCTTCAACCCCGGCCGTCACCAGCACGCCCTCCACCCCAAAGACGCAATTTACCCTGCGGCAGAGAATTCTGTTGTGGCTGATCACGTGGACGGGTTTTCTGGTGATCCAAATGATTGGGCCAACTCTGCGTTTCGCCATCTCCTGGGAAGACGATTCTCCGGGCAGTTTGGAAGCGCGGCCGTTTGTCTATTCCTTTTGGCATGCCTGCATGCTGCCGGCAATGTATTTGTGGCGAAACCTGCAAATTCGCGTCATGAGCAGCGATAGTTTCGACGGCGAATACACCGGGCGCATCATGCGGAAATTTGGGTTCGTGAAAGTCCGTGGTTCAAGTACTCGTGGAGCCGTGCGGGCGCTGTTGGGTATGCGCCGCGCACTTGAACAAGGCTGGACCGTGGCGTTTACCATTGACGGCCCCCACGGCCCACGGTATGTGGTTAAGCCGGGGCCGGTGCTGTTGGCGCGGTCCACGGGAATTCCCATGGTCGTGTTGCACATGGCGGTGGAAAATGCCTGGGTGCTCAAGACTTGGGACCGGCTCATGATTCCCAAGCCATTTTCCCGCGTGTTGATGCGGGTGAGCCGGCGGATCACGGTCCCGAAAGATGCGGACGATTCGCAGATGGAACGCTCTCAGAACGAACTGCAATCGTCACTCGACCGGGTGCGGGAATTCGCGGAGGCGAATATTCAAAAAGTCGGGAGCGACGGCTTCCCGATTCGCAAACGCTAGCCGCCGGCGCGGTCCTCCGCGCTTTCATATAAAATTTCGAGTGAGTCGATCCCCGAAGAAATGAGCCCCCATGCCCGCGACCATCCTTGACGGCAACAAGATCGCGAGGGAAATCCGCGCGGAGGTTACCGCTGACGTAAAGACAATGACAGCTTCGCGAATTCGACCGGGCCTCGCCGTGGTTTTGGTGGGCCATGACCCGGCATCCGAGATTTACGTGCGCGGAAAAGTGAAAAGTTGCGAAGAAGTTGGCATCTATAGCGAAAAGCTGACTCCGCCGGACAGCGTCACTACGGAAGAACTGCTCGATCTGGTGGAGGATCTGAACCTGCGTAATGAGATTGACGGAATCCTGGTGCAGCTCCCCCTGCCGCCGCAAGTCGACTCCAAGAGAATTCTAATGGCGGTGAATCCGGCGAAAGATGTAGATGGTTTCCATCCGGTGAATGTAGGCTTTCTTTCCACGCAGCGTCCGGGACTTGTACCGTGCACACCTGCTGGCGTCATGGAAATTCTCAAGCGCAGCAAGATTCCCATCGAGGGCCAGGAGGCCGTGGTCGTAGGACGTAGCGATATCGTGGGCAAGCCCGTG
>Ga0182024_10005686_pt1 | contig 27807 bp, 29 predicted proteins | sample P32metaG_FD_120480 | JGI IMG/M metagenome (GOLD analysis project Ga0182024, IMG submission 120480) | Permafrost microbial communities from Stordalen Mire, Sweden - P3-2 metaG (Illumina Assembly) | ecosystem: Environmental > Terrestrial > Soil > Wetlands > Permafrost | place: Sweden: Stordalen...
CTGCGCTACGCCAAAGGGCTCCGCTACGCGCGCGGGTCCCTCTGTGGACTGCAATCGCTCTTCACCTAAAGGGGGTCATTATTGGACGCGAAATCGGGGTCGCAGTTGGAAGCGATTTGACAAATTGGCTCTTTCATCGTTCTGTCAAATGGGTCCAAATCTTGCTCATCACGGATGTGATCGGACTTTATGTGTGCGGCGTATATACAAGCAGTCCCTGCATCCGTGGTAGAACTGGTGGCAAACCACGCCGCCATCAGCGGATTGGTGGTCCAATCCAGCAACCTTGTTGGCACTCCGTGGTGCTGTGCGACGGCTAGCCATTCGAACTCAGCGTCTATTGGAATGCGCAACTCTAAGCGCGCGCGGCGCTGAAACGCCCGCAGTATACGTTTTTCCCTAGTAAAGTGATCGATTGCGCCGGGCTTCGAAGGTTTGTACCAATCAGTTCCTTTGAGCTTTCGCCCGATGGTCGGTATCAACCCTTGCGAAGCGTCTGACACTCCCCGGAACCACCAGGATGAGAGAGCGTGATCACTGCAAAATTCGAGGAATTTATTCCACGCTGTCCTCTCTGAGTCATCGGCCAAAATGAATTTCGAGGTCTCGCTCCGTGAAGATAGTTGGACCCTTTTACTCGACGCCATTGGCACACCTTTGAATGGAAATGAAAGTTTGTGGCGCTCCAACCAAAGCCATGTTTGCCTACAGGCTAGATGCGCTGCAAAATGAAGCCCTCAAAGGCCATGTACCGGCAATGAATTCCAGCAACCATTCGCTCAAGTTGATCGCGCTCCTCGCTGGTCGCAAAAATGACCTGTTGGTTCGCTGACTTAGCCGTCGCCGCGCGTTCTAACAGGTGCTTGAAGCTGATCTTCGCGGCCTCCTGCTGGCGTGGCTCGTCAAACACTACAAAGCCGGGGTGGTTCGTAGGCATATGGCGGCCAAGCTCCATCAATGCAAGCTGATACGCCCATTTCAGTCGTATGGCATCGCTGGCGGAAAGCTCAAACCCGATCTCAAAACCCTCTTTTTGTGGCTTGAAATTGTCGAGCGAGATGTCGATTTCACCTGCGGGAAAAGTTGTGAAGTCATATTCCGCCACCTGGTCGCGGATAAGCTGTGTAAATCTGGCAATCTTTAGCTTATCGCTTTCCGAGAACCTGTCTGCGGGCAACGTACGAGCGACCTCCAATAGCTCCGCATGGCGCGCCGCTGTGACGAGCAACGCTGCCTTCAAAACTTCAAATCGTTGGAGCGCATCTTCCATGCCTTGGAGGCGACGTTCTAACCGTAGTCGATCCTCTATTGCCGCAATCGACGGAGCAGATGAGGGTGAAACTAGGTCGGCACGCAACGCACGAATTCGGGCACTTATCTCATTGGCCTTCTCCGTCTCGATTGCCAGTTTGCGGTTGAGCGTCTCCAATGCCTCCGCCGACCTTGTTTGCAGTTTCTGGAAAATCGCCCGTTGAGCCTTGATGTACTCGATGTTGTCTTCGACGGGCATCACTGCGGTGCCGGCCCGTTGAGCGAGCAGGGTGTCTGCGATTGGCTGTGTACAAGTTGGGCAATGATCAGCCGCCAAAGTAGCGGTCAGAGTTGAACCTAGAGATCGCAATTTTTGAGCATCAACATTTTTCTGTAAGTCTTCGTCCAGCGCCGCTAACCGCCGCCTGGCTGAATAGCTCTGACTCACCTCAGTTTGCTTCGCCCGAAATAAAGAAGCCCGCCGCGCGCTACGGTCCGCGTATTCATCCGTTAGTTTGCTCAGTTCTGCTGTGGCCTCGTTTGCTACCTGTTCAATTGTCGGAACCTGAGCGGCCCTCATCTCCTCGACCCGAGCCCGAAGCGCCACCACTATGGCCTGCATGGGCAGCCATTCATCACCCTCGGCAACTGCGAGAAAGGAGGCCGCGATTTCATCCTCGGAAATCGTTGGTACTGTCGGAAGCCCTTCCACCCGCGCACTGACGGAACCCGCAATCGCGACCAATTCTTCTCGTTTTAGAGTCCATGCCGATTTGTTTGCCGCAAGGTCCAGATCGAGCTGCTGCTTTCTAAGCTCAATTTCATGCGTGCTCAGACCAAGGAGAAACTCAACGCTGCGTCGGGCCACGTCCCTAATTTGAAAATAGCTGGGTAGCGCAGCCGGAAGGGCTGACCAACCGGCCTTTTGCTCGACGTAAAGCAATGGGAAGATAGTTTCGACATATAGCTGGGTCTCGCTGCCGTCATACCTCCTCACGCGGGGGAGCTGCCATCCGATAAACTCGGCGAGGAACCGATGGAAGCCCGCCTCCCTCTGTGCAGCACCGGGGTCGAGAACAAAGAAGTCCCGTTGTGTGTAGTGACCATTTGGGGTCGAGAGTGCAGGCCCGAAAAGCACCGAAATGAGTTTTCCGTCAACATCCGAAACGACATTTCGCTTGACGGTTATTACAACACCACGGTTATTTTCGATCTCGATCCAAACGCTCGACTGCAACACATTGTGCCGTTGTCGAGTTCCAGGATCATCGAGGTATGTCGTCATCACATATGGCAGCGGAATTTCGCGACGCGGGCTCAACATTTTTTCAAGCCCGAGGGCGTACAATATGCCTTGCAAGCACGTTGACTTGCCGCACGTGTTGTCCGCCCAAATCACGTTCAGACCGGGATCAAATGCGATGTCCGCCCCATACGTACCGGCGCTCGTTTCTGCTCTGAGCCGCAATTGCCTAAGGCGAAAGGTCAAACAAGTGTCTCCATTCTCATGATTTTTTCTATGGCCCTTTCGGTTGCGAGGGGCTTCATGGTCGCTAGGAAGTTTTTCTCTTCCTCCAGCACTGGCGCGCCCATAAGGTCGTCGCAAAGCCGAAGACCTTCCGGTGTCAGTTGCGCGCTTTTCCCGTTCACGAGCGTCAACAGTCCCATGCTCTTCGCGAATGCAAGTGCACGGTTGACCCACGGCTCGACACGCACAACGAGATCAGCGGGACGAAGCGATCCGTCAAAGACGCGCGCCGCACTGGTTCGGCTTTGTGGAGTGCGAACCGAGTGTGCAAGAAAGTGGAGCTTCTGGAGACTGGCTCGCTTTGCTCTGCTGCTTCCCAAAATCAGCACTGCCAAAGCGATGCCCCACGCTAATCGCAAATCCCCAGGCACCGGATCGGGCCGGGGACGCAGCACAAAGGGGCCGTCTAGAAGGGCGTTTACGATCAAATCAGACATGTGCGTAAGGCGGGAAATCTAATGGACACCGCATTAGCCAATCAGCGACAGTCCCGAGTGCAAGCTGCTCGGCGCTTGCGTTGGAAAAGTTGGGCACTGTTGCTTTCAACTCGCGCGCGAGAGCCTCAAGCTCGGTTCGTAGAATTTCACTTGGAGCACCAAACTCTGGCGGGCCATAAAAGCAGAGCCGCTCGGTATGTCTTGAAATCACACCAATAACCGACTCGTACAACTGTGGCGCACTTGTCCGCAGCATTTCTATGGCGTTTTCGCGCTCCAGAAACCATTCTACAGCGCGGTTGACGGCTGAATTCAAGTCAGCATCATTCAAGTTGCCCGCTCGCTTTCGCATCTTCTCAGTCAGTGTGGCTACGAGAGTATTAGACGCGCCCGTCCAATTGACGATTTCCTGCTCGCTCGGCGGCTGGCCACCAATGACAACGGAACGGCGCTGAATAGCGCGTGCCATTACGTTGGCCTGGTCGAAGCTTTCCAAGTCGTGGATGATCGCCTCAAAATCGTCGGCGACGAACGAAAGTCCACACAATCTGACTTCGTCGCTTTTTTTTGTAAGGTGCTTATTGACTTGAATGCTGTCGTGAAGCGGGACCACCAAGGCCCACCGACTGATTTTCATGCTGCCAAACAGTTTTTGGAGTTCCGCTGCGTTTGATCGAAGTTTCCCTAGGTCCAGCGTGATTTTCGCTTTCTGTTTTTCGGCTCGATCACTGACCTCGCAGGGTTCCTGAACGGCGTAGCACTGGTAAGCGATCCGGTCGGCCAAGCAGTAGTAGTCGATACCATGGTCGCCTCGGTGCCGCGCGGGAGCCTTTAGAACATTAGTGGGGCCATGGCGGTCTTGCAGAAGGCCGTAGACGAAAAGCTCCCACTCATTCGGGTCCCAGTATTCCAAAAAAGACGGCATTTGAAAGTCCCTATGGCAAGCCGAACGACATCGGTGAGGTCACGAAGGTCATGATAGTTGCCTAACCTACTTTTTTTGTGGCGATTTTGTCTTCGTGGGTCTCTGCGGATCGTGCAGCCCGCAATAGTACTTACCACGACGTTGTATCGACGCCCGTCGAGTACACTGAACTGAAAACGGAAGTTTGAGCAGGCCGCAACAGCGAGGCCGTTGCGTATCTCGGTAGACCTTTCTGCGCTCGCGCTTGTCCATTACATGCACCTTGCCTTCAACGTTTTCGAACTGGCTTGGGAATAGGAGCGCGCCGGAAGCGTGCGTTCAATCGCCCTGCGCCGCGCATTGCCATTTCACGCTGGCCACCCAATCACCCCTCCCGCACCCGCAAAACCTGCCCTCGAAGCTCCCAAGCCGAATACGAAAGGGATCAAGCATCCTTCTCCCCAACGCAAGCGTGGAAGTGCATGCACATTCCGGCATGCGCTTCTGCGCCGCTCACAGCAAGATACTCTCTGGCGGTCATGCGCCAGATTGGCACCCGAATTGGCACCGCATACGACGGGAGAGGCCGGGATAGGCTGTCAGTGCGTTCCAGAGAGGGGCGCAATTTTTGCCCGAAACGCTGATTGGATAGGGAGGGTCGGCAGGGGATGGCATGGCGGCGCGCGCATTAGCAAACCGCCCCAGCCTACCCAACCAATCGGTACCCGCACCACCAAACTCAACGCGCAGCGACGGTATTTCTGACGGTATCCAAAGCTTGCCTCTTCGAGATATTGCACGATAATCAAAGTGTTAGGCGAGTTTTGCGATCCCTCTTCTGGCACCAGTTTCCAATCCCGTTGCGAAAAAATCTGTTGTCATCCGGTCTGAAACTTCCAGGCAGGAGGAAAGTCATGCCGGTCGAATTGGGATATTTCACCCTGAAAGTAAGAGACATCGGGCGGGCGCGACAATTTTATGGTGCGCTCTTCGGTTGGGAATTCAACGGCTCGCCGCAGGGCGCGCATGTGAAGAACACGAACCTTCCGATCGGACTGCATGCCAGCGGCCCCGTCGATGTTTCATTTGTCTATTTCCGGGTACAGGATATCGACACGGCTGCGAAGCAGATCGCAGAACTGGGCGGCGCGGTTCGCGAGCGAAGCGAAAGCCCGTCCGGCCTCATGGCCATCTGCGTGGACGATCAGGATACGGTATTCAGTCTTTGGCAACCGGCGCCAGGCTTCGGCTGATTCGGCGCACAGGCGGCAAGATAACAAGGCCCGAGCGGCCCCTCACCCGCGCTGGAGCAGAAATCATTGCACGTATCTGCATCCCTCTCCCACAAGGGGAGAGGGGAATCGGAATCTTACATCGGCGGCGGGAAATCAGCGCGGGATGTCCCCTCTCCCCTCGTGGGAGAGGGGAAACATTCGAGTCCTCGCGCTACCGCTCCGGCGCGGGTGAGGGGCCGCTCGGGCTGCGTTATCCTGGCGGCCGCGTGTCGCTTTCGGCACTGCGAACCGGGTAACGTAAACTTGAACCAACCGGAGATATGGCGCACAAATCCCAACGCAAACTGCTCGGGAGACGTTCTCAAGCGTGAAGATCAAGTTGCACAAGGGCGATCTGCCGGACGGGCTCGATCTGGGACCGAGTGTTGCTATCGACACGGAAACGCTCGGCCTCAATCCTTTTCGGGACCGGCTTTGTCTCGTGCAGCTTTCCTCAGGCGATGAGGTCTGCCACGCGGTGCAGTTCGCACCTGGCGAATATGCCGCGCCGAACCTGAAGCGCATGCTTGGCGATCCGAAGGTGCTGAAGCTCTTCCATTTCGCGCGCTTCGACATCGGCATGCTGAAACGGTATCTCGGCGTCACGGCCGCGCCCGTCTACTGCACCAAGATCGCGTCGCGCCTCGCACGCACCTACACCGACAAACACGGGCTCAAGGACATCGCGCGCGAGTTGTTGGGCGTCGAGCTTTCCAAGGAACAGCAGAGCTCCGACTGGGGCGCACCCAATCTGAGCGAAAAACAGCTTGCCTACGCCGCCAACGACGTGGCGTATCTGCATCGGCTCAAAGTCGCGCTGGATGCGATGCTCGTCCGCGAGGGCCGCGCCTCTCATGCAGAAGCGTGCTTTACCTTTCTGCCGGCGCGGGTCGAGCTGGATCTCGCCGGCTGGCAGGATACCGACCTTTTCGCGCATTGAACGTGAGGCGTATGGGGCGGTTGCCAGTTCCCCGCGCTTGAATGCCGCAGGATAACGCCGCATAATCCTATCGGTCCGGCACGATTTTCGCTTAAGAGCCGTCTCCGTCGGGGGCGCATTGAAAAGGCCACGGTGTTTCTGGGGGAGAGCCCGCGGCCGCATTGTTGACAGGTGTCCTGCATGCATTCCGCTGCCCCGATCGCCGCGTCCCGTGTGTTGACGCGGGAAGATCCTTCGGGGAGTCCGCCCGACCTCACAGCAGCGCGCCGCGTCCTCGATTGCGCCGCCGACGCCATCGAAGGATTGAGTGCGTCTCTCGACGGGTCGTTCAGCCGCGCGGTCGATCTCATCCTGGGAATCCGCGGCCGCGTGATCGTCAGCGGAATGGGCAAGTCCGGCCACATCGCGCGCAAGATCGCGGCCACTCTCGCCTCAACCGGCACGCCATCCCATTTCGTACATCCGGCGGAAGCAAGCCACGGCGATCTGGGCGCCGTGACGCGCTCCGATGCGCTGGTCATTCTTTCCAACTCCGGCGAGACACCCGAACTTTCCGACCTGATCACTTTCGCGAAGCGCTTCGCGATTCCGCTGATCGGCATTGCCGGCCGCGCCGATTCCGCCCTGTTGCGTGCGGCCGACATTGCCCTGTTGCTGCCTAAAGCGAACGAAGCCTGCCCGATGGGCCTCGCGCCAACGACATCGACAACGCTCATGCTCGTGTTGGGCGACGCGCTTGCGGTCGCTGTCATGGAGCGGCGCGGCTTCACCTCCGATCAATATCGCGAGCTTCACCCGGGCGGCACACTCGGAAAGTCGCTGATCCGCGTTGGCGACATCATGCATGGCGGCGGCGAGTTGCCGCTCGTAGGCGAGGCCATGGCGTCGCGCGACGCACTCAAGGTGATAACCGAGAGACGCTTCGGTTGCGCAGGGATCGTTGACGGCGATGGGCGGCTTATCGGCATTTTCACCGATGGCGATCTCCGGCGCTGCGTCGATCGCATGACGCCGGACTCGAAAATCGGCGAGATGATGACGCGATCGCCCAAGACCGCAGCGCCCGCCGACCTTGCCGCGCAGGCGCTGGCCACCATGAACGCGCACAATATCAACGTGCTGTTCGTCGTCGATCCCGGGGATGGGCTGGGCAGACCGATCGGGATTCTGCATCTGCACGATTGCCTGAGAGCGGGACTGCAATGAGTACGGGGCAGGCGCAAGGCGAACAGGCGATTGCCGAGCCGCTTGGCCGGCCACCGGTCGTCCGTACCCCTCGCGACTGGACGGCGCGGACGCGGGCGACTGCGCGCCAGGCGAAGCGCTACTCGCGCTTCGTAACGATCATGAAGCGCGCGTTGCCGCTTGCCGCAGCGGCCCTCCTTGCAGCGGTGCTGATCTATGCGCTGCAGCCGCGCCAAAGCCGCGAGCGCGTTGCGATGACATTTCAGCGGCTCGGCATCGTCAACAACGATCTTGCCATGCTGAAGCCGAGATTGAGCGGCGTGGACAGCGATGGCGATCCTTACATCGTGACCGCGGACGAAGCGATCCAGGATACTGCCAACGCCAAGCGCGCGCGGATGAAGAATGTGGAAGGCGATGTCACCCTCAAGGACGGGAGCTGGGTCGGAGCGATTGCGCCCCATGGCGTGTTGGATGCGAACAAGCACCTGTTGGCGCTCGATGGCGCGATCGCAGTCTATTCCGACGGAGGTTACGAACTGCACACGTCGGCGGCGATGGTCGACATGCAGACTGCAACCATCATCGGCAATCGCATCGTGACCGGACAGGGGCCAATGGGCACGTTCCGCGCCGACCGCTTCAAGGTCGACCGGCATGCGAGACAGGTATTTCTCCATGGAAATGTGCACATGACGATCGACGGCCACAAGGCGACCAGCACATGAAGACGGCTCCGTTCGTCCTCGCCCTGGTTCTCGCAGGATTCGTTCGGCCGGCGTGGCCGGCGACGGCTCCCGCACCCGCCGCGAAGTCCGGACTCGGTATGGGTCAGCATAATTCGAACGCACCGATCAACATCTCGTCCGACAACTTCGTCGGCGATCTCCAGACCAAGGTCGGAACCTATATCGGCAATGTGATCGTGATTCAGGCGGACGACAGGCTGCGCGCGGACCGGCTGAAGGTCAACGTTACCGCGGGTAAACCCGAACGCTTCGAAGCAACCGGCAACGTCGTGTTCGTCTCGGCGTCGGGGACAGCGACCGGCGACAACGGCATCTACGATCTTGGGCCGCGCACCGTGACAATGACGGGGCACGTCGTACTGACCAAGAACAAGGACGTGATGCACGGCACCATGCTGGTGGTCAACATGGTTACCGGCGAAGCGCACCTGTCTGCGCATGGCGCGCCCGGCAACCGCGTGCAGGGTCTCTTCATTCCTCCTCCGCAGTCCTCCACTCCAGGCGCCAAGCCGCATCCCGGCGCGGAGCAATAGGTTCATGCTTCCTTAAAGGCGAAAAGGCACAGTTCTTGCGATGACAACGGTCTCCTCCACCCCGCATGACGAACGCCGCGAACGCGAAAAAGTGCGTCTCGTGGAAGGCAGCCAGGGCCTCGTGGTGACGCGCATCGGCAAGAGCTTTCGCCGGCGTCCCGTGGTGCGCTCGGTCAGCCTGTCCTTGCGGCGTGGCGAAGTGGTCGGACTTCTCGGACCGAACGGCGCCGGAAAGACGACCTGCTTCTACATGATAACCGGGCTTGTCCCGGTCGATTACGGCACGATCGAACTGGACGGTCACGACGTGACGAAGCTTCCGATGTATCGCCGCGCCCGGCTCGGTATCGGCTATCTGCCGCAGGAGGCCTCGATCTTCCGTGGACTGACGGCCGAACAGAACATCCGCGCGACCGCCGAGCTCGCCGAATCCGATCCGTCGCGGCTGGAGTCACTGGTCGAGGATCTGCTGGCGGAATTCGGAATAGCACATGTGCGCGATACGCCGGCGATCGCGCTTTCAGGAGGCGAGCGCCGCCGCGTCGAGATCGCTCGCGCGCTCGCGACCCATCCCTCCTACATTCTTCTCGACGAGCCGCTCGCTGGCATCGATCCGATCGCGGTGACGGAAATACGCAACCTGGTACGGCACCTCAAGGATCGCGGCATCGGGGTTCTCATCACCGATCACAATGTTCGCGATGCGCTCGACATCATCGACCGCGCTTACATCATCCACGAAGGTCAGGTGCTGAAGGAGGGTCTGCCCGGAGAGATCGTGGGCGATCGCGACGTGCGCCGGGTTTATCTCGGCGAACGGTTCTCACTTTAGCGAACGGCCGGGGGCGCGGACATGTCATGGCGCTGACGCAACGGCTGGAGCTCCGCCAAGGCCAGACGCTCGTCATGACTCCGCAACTGCAGCAGGCGATCAAGCTGCTGCAATTGTCGAATCTCGATCTTGCTGCCTATGTCGAGCAGGAACTCGAGCGCAATCCACTGCTGGAACGCGACGAGAGCGCGGACGGCGCCGCGGAGCCGCAGGAAACTGCGGATGCCCCGGCCAGTGATGGCGAACCTCTGGACACAGCACTCGCGCGCGAAGATTTCTCGAAGGCCGAGGAGCTGGACGCGGAACGCGAGGATGTGTTCGCCGAAGACTCGGCGCCGCCGATCGGCGCGCCGCTCGCGGACTGGACCACTCTGCGCGCCTCTCCGCTTCCCGGCGGCGACGAAAACGGGATCGAGCGCGTGCTCGCGCGATCGGCCACGTTGCAGGATCACCTGCTGGAGCAGCTGAGCATCGCCGGCCTCGATGTTACGCGGCGTCTGATCGCGATCGCCCTTATCGATGCGATCGACGAGGCGGGTTATCTGAGGGTGGAAGCGGGCGACATCGCCACCCGGCTGGGCGCCACTTGTGAGGATGTCGAATCGGTTCTGCGCGTGGTGCAGGGCTTCGAGCCGACGGGGGTCGGGGCGCGCAACCTTTCCGAATGCCTGGCCTTGCAATTGCGCGAGAGGGGACGACTGGATCCCGCGATGAACGTTCTGGTGTCGCATCTGGATCTCGTTGCGCGGCGCGACATTGCCGGGTTGTGCAGGCATTGCGCGGTCGATGCCGAAGATGTCTCCGACATGATTGCCGAGCTTCGCGCCCTGACGCCGAAACCGGGCCTCGCCTTCGGGTCCGAGCCGGTGCAGCCGGTTGTTCCCGACGTGTTCGTGCGCGAGGCGCCAGACGGCGGCTGGCACGTCGAGTTGAACGCCGACACGCTACCGCGCCTTCTCGTGAGTGCGCGCTATTACGCGAAGGTTGCCGCGCGCGCGCGCGACAAGGACGCGAAGACGTATCTCACCGAATGTCTCAACAGCGCCAACTGGCTTGTGAAAAGCCTCGATCAGCGCGCGCGCACCATTCTCAAGGTGGCGAGTGAGATCGTGCGCCAGCAGGATGCATTTCTCGCCCACGGCGTGCGCCATCTGCGTCCGCTCAATCTGCGCGCCATCGCGGACGCGATCGCCATGCACGAATCGACGGTCAGTCGCGTGACGTCGAACAAATATATCGCGACTCCCCGCGGTGTGTTCGAACTCAAATATTTTTTCACGGCGGCGATACAGGCGACGAATGGCGCGGACGCGCATTCCGCCGAATCGGTGCGCGATCGTATTCGCGAACTCGTCCTGAACGAAGCGGCCGGGCAGATCCTGTCCGACGACCGCATCGTGGAAATCCTCACGGGCAACGGCGTCAGCATTGCCAGGCGCACCGTCGCGAAGTATCGGGAAGCGATGCGAATTCCTTCGTCGGTCGAACGGCGCAGGCTCAAAAGGATCGACGCCGGGCAGCCGGAATTCCAGGCGGCGCTTCGATGATTTCTACAATTGACAGGGTAGGGGTCGCGACCTATGGTCCGCCGCTTTTTTCGAGCCGCCTCTGTCTCAACCGGGCGCGAGATCCAAATCAGACGGGGTTGGCGTCCATGTGGGGCCCATGAAGGTTCGGGTTTCGGGCAAGCAGATCGAAATCGGCACGGCGCTGCCCGATCTTGTACGGCAGCGAGTCGAAGCGGCTCTCGGCAAGCATTTCAACGGCGGCGCCGAAGCCAATATAGTGTTCTCGCATGAAGGATTCGGCTATCGCGCGGACTGCACCGCACATCTCGACTCGGGCGTTGTCCTGAAATCGCAGGGCGAGGCCGTCGATGCGCAGCATGCGTTCGATGCGGCTCTCGACCGGCTGGAGAAACAGATTCGCCGTTACAAGCGCAAGCTCAGAAATCACCACGAAAAGGCGAAACTGCCCAAAGACGCAGACGCCTGACCGCAGCCAGGAAGGCATCATGGAAATTGTCGATCTGCTCGCGCCCGAAGCCGTGATTGCGGCGCTGAAGGCGCAGAGCAAGAAGCAGCTCCTTCAGGAGCTGGCCCAGCATGCCGCGCGAATCACCCAGATTCCCGAGCGGCGCATCTTCGAAACCCTGAACGAACGCGAGCGCCTGGGCAGCACAGGCATGGGACAGGGCATCGCCATTCCGCATGGGCGGCTTGCAGGCCTCGGCCGCATTTGCGGATTGTTCGCGCGGCTCGAGACGCCGATCGCCTACGACGCCGTCGACGATCAGCCGGTCGATCTCGTCTTTCTGCTGCTCGCGCCGGAAGGCGCAGGCGCGGATCATCTGAAGGCGCTGGCGCGCGTGTCGCGGCTCCTGCGCAACCAGGCCACCTGTGAGAAGCTTCGCGCGGCGACGCGGCCAGAAGTTCTCTATGCGCTCCTCACCGAACCCACCAACGGCGGCGCCCACTCATCCCAGGCGGCGTAGGCGCCACGTGCGCAGCCGGATCCGTGCACTGTCCCTAGAATAATTCCGAGCACGCGCTCCAATTTTCCTCCCCCAACGTGGGGGAGGTGGTTTGCGGAGCGTAGCGGAGCAAACCGGAGGGGGGAGTCGACGCGCGCCGCATCACTCCCCCCTCCGCCTCGCTGCGCTCGTCACCTCCCCCACGTAGGGGGAACAAAAGAGAGGATTTGGGGACGCAAGAGCAAAAACGGTGAAAGCCTGGGTGATGGGGAACCGAGCGTGCCTCAGTGCAGGCTCAGCGGCGTCAGCTCGTTCTCGATAGCGGCGCCATAGGCGGATTCCCACGCATCGGTGAAGCCGAGCACGCTTCCGTCGCTCGCGTGCAGGACATAGAGCTTCACATTGTCGGGAACCCTTATGCCGGGAGGCAGAATCCCCATGCGTCGCGCCTCGATGGCGGGCGTGGGCTTGATGTAGGCGATGCGGCCGCCAAAGGGCCCGGCGCCGATCGCGTCGATGTCTGAAATATCCCTCATGTTACTCATAACGCGTCTCCTTCCGGTCACGTTCCGCGCCCATCCCGTCCGCGTCGGATCTTATGTCGATCTTGCGGACCACACTTTCAAGCTTTGGGCGGCCAAGCTCGATGAACAGCATTCCGTGTTCGAGCGCGGCGCCGGTCACTTCGATACCTTCCGCCAGCACGAAGGCGCGCTCAAACGGGCGCGCGGCAATGCCGCGATAGATGAACGTGCGCTCGCCATTCTCCGACCGGTGCACGCGCACGATCAGTTGCCGGTCCTCGAGCGTGACGCTCAGCTCGTCGCGGCTGAATCCGGCCACCGCGAGCGTGATGCGCAGCCTGTTGGCCGCCAGAGTTTCGATGTTGCAGGGTGGATAGGATTCGCCTGCGCTCTTTGCAGTGCGTTCGATAAGCTGTTCGAGATGGTCGAAGCCAAGAAGAAACGGGCTGCCGAAAGCTGAATTGCGGTTCATGTTCAAAGCCCTCCTTTGAGCGGCTTTGCCGGCTCCGCTTGTGCGGCCGCCGATTGTGGCAGGTTTGCGGCCCACAAAGGGCGCCGCGCCTGGATAGAATGTGGGGAATGCGCGGCACGGATCAAGAACCCGAATTGCCTGCGATTCCGGAGCATGGCCGATGTCGACGCCCCAAATCGTGCTTGACGATCCGCGAAGCGCCGGCGAACGGATCTGTGCCCGTCCGCTCGAAGTGGTTCGCGCCGACGCAATCGGGCAGGTGGACGCCGCTTTTGCGAAGCTCGAAGAAGCGCTCGCCGCGGGCCGGCACGCAGCAGGATATTTCTCGTATGAACTCGGTTACGCGCTCGAGCGGCGCCTTGTTCCTCTCATGCCGTCCTCACGCAATGTTCCGCTCTTGTGGTTCGGTATCTTCGCCGATTGCGAATTTGGCGGCGGATGCGCGGACGAATCCGCGCCAAGCGTCCATGCGGGAAGGCTCGTGCATGAATGGGACGAAGCGCGCTACACCGCTTCATTCGAACGGATTCGCGCGTTCATCGCCGCCGGCGATCTCTATCAGGCCAATCTGAGCTACCGCGCGCGATTCGCGTTTGTGGGCGAGCCGTATGCGTTCTATCGCGAACTCCGCAGCCGCGCGCGTGCGCGTCATTGCGCCTTCATCGACGATGGCGAGCGGCAGATCGTGAGCATCTCTCCGGAACTGTTCTTCGACATTTCGCCCGCGGGCGTAGTGCGGACGCGGCCGATGAAGGGCACGGCGGCGCGCGGCACGACCACGGAGGAGGACAGTGCGGCGCGCGCGCGGCTTGCGGCGAGCGAGAAGGAGCGCGCCGAAAATCTGATGATCGTCGATCTTGTGCGCAACGATCTCTCCCGCATCGCAATTCCGGGAAGCGTCGAAGTGGAGAATCTTTTCGAAGTGGAGACCTATCCGACCGTCCACCAACTCGTGTCGACGGTCGCGGCGCGCCTCGCGCCGCGGATGCGCGTGGAGACCATTGTCCGGGCGCTGTTTCCCTGCGGCTCCGTGACCGGCGCGCCCAAGATTCGCGCCATGGAGGTGATCCGCGAAATCGAGACGAGCCCGCGCGGTGTCTATTGTGGCGCCATCGGATATTTTGCACCCGACGGATCGGCGGCTTTCAACGTCGCAATCCGTACACTGACAATTAGCGGAGGGAACGGCGAACTTGGCATTGGCGGCGCCATCGTGTTCGATTCGCGGGCGCGGGCGGAATATGAGGAGTGCCGCGTCAAGGCGCGCTTCTACGAGGCAGCGCGCCATCCTTTGCAGCTGATCGAAACGCTGCGATACGAACCGGGCGTGGGATTTCTCCGCCTCGACCGGCATCTCGCGCGCATCGCGTCGTCGGCTGCGGCGCTCGGTTTCGAGTTCGACGCGGCTTGTGCCGGGCACGAATTGCAGCGATGCGTTGCGGGCCGGTTCGAAACCCTGCGCGTGCGCCTCACGCTTCATGAGGACGGCATGATGTGCGCCGAGGCCGAACCGTTCATTGCTGCTCCTGTTCCGTGGCGGTTCGCGGTTTCACCCGTACGCGTGTCGAGCGGCGACCCGCTCCTGCGCCACAAGACAAACCGGCGCGTGCTTCACGACACCGAACATGCACGGCTTTCCGCCGGGCTTGGCTGCGACGAGGTTCTGTTCCTCAACGAGCACGACCAACTGACCGAAGGCAGCCGCACGAACATTTTCCTTGAGATCGAGGGTCGGCTCCTGACTCCCTCCCTTGCATCGGGCTTGCTCAATGGCTGCCTCCGTCGCGAACTTCTCGACGAAGGAAGCTGCTTCGAAGCCCTGCTCACAAGCGCCGATCTGGACAGCGCAGAAAGGGTGTTCGTCGGCAATTCCCTGCGCGGGCTCGTCCCGGCAATACAAGTGCCTCATGCCGAACCCTACGGGATTCACACAACGTGACTCCTACAGGTTCCTCCCCCGCGCTTCGCGCGGAGGAGGAACCTGTGGCGAGACCGTTGAGAAGTGTGAATGTCGTAGTGCTGAATCTGAGGCATGAGGATCGGTCAAGCGGGGTTCACACCGCGGGAGCCGGTGCGAGAGCTGGAATCTCCAAATTGTTGTCGCAATCCGCCTGACGGTCCCGGACGCGAATACAACTGGCGCGGCGGAGAAATGCCTCGTCGTCAAGCGGCTGGGCGGCAAGCTTGGCGGTCCGAAGATGCGGACAGACCATTGTCGGTTTGCCGGCGGGATTACGATGGGTGCAGCTTCTGCTGTACTCGTTCCAGTCGAAACTCTTCCATCCCCCGCAACCGTGAACGATCTCTCCTTCCACCGCGAAGTCGCACCTCGCGCATTCGGCGAGGAAATATTGGTGCAGACACTGACGTTGGACGCTGGCCATGGCGCTCTCCTGGGCGCCAATCAATTTCGACCCAACATGTTAGGATTTGCTTGCAAGTACAGATCGGCATTGATGCAAGATTGCCGGGATCCATCCGCGGCACGAGCGGAATTCCCGCCTGAGGGCCGGGTGCGTAAGGTGTTGGCGCTCACCCCGGATCGGCCCACTTGTTCGAGAGAGGGAGAATTGAACTCGCAACCTGGTTGACCCATATCAACCGATGGATCCGCGGAGCTTGAGAGCGTCGCGGTATTCAGAGCATGTTCAGTTTTGAAAGGCCCGATTATGAAATCTCTCAGGCTTCTGGCCGCTGCGGCGTTGATGGGGATTTCGGCGATCGTGTCGGCGGCATGCCTTGGGCAGGATGCGCCGCCTCCCGCGCCGCAGGCTGCCGTGCCGGCCTCAGCGCCATTGACGCAGCCGCAGCTGGATCAGCTCGTGGCGCCGGTGGCGCTTTATGACGATCCTCTGCTCGCCGACATCCTGACGGCATCGACATACCCGCTCGAAGTCGTCGAGGCCCATCGCTGGGTCTCCGAACCGGACAATGCCGGGCTCAAAGGCGATGCCCTGACGACGGCGCTTGCCGGACAGAGCTGGGATCCCAGTGTGAAAGCGCTGGTGCCGTTTCCGGATGTTCTGGAAAACATGGACAGTCATCTGGATTGGACGGAGAGCCTTGGCGAAGCGTTTCTCGCGCAACAGGGCGATGTGATGGACGCCGTGCAACGTTTGCGGCACCAGGCCGAGACGGCAGGCACGCTCAAATCCTCGCCGCAGGAAACAGTGGCAAGCGATGGCGGCGACGTCACGATTTCATCGCCGCCGTCCGATGTGATCTATGTGCCGGATTACGATCCGTGGTGCGCTTACGGCCCGTGGCCCTATCCGATCTACGGGCCGTATTACTACGCGCCGTGGAACGGGTATTGCGGCCCTGACGATTCTCTTGTCGCTTGGGACGCGGGAGTATTCCTTCCATTCGCCTATTGGGGATGGGGCGATTTCGATTGGCACAACCATCACATCCGGATCGATCGCGGCCGCTACGATCGGTATCATCCCGGTCACGAGCCGGCAGGTAATGTCTGGCAGCACGATCCGACCCATCGCGCCGGAGTGCCCTATGGCAACCCGCGCAATGTGCAACAATTCCGACCTGCGCAGGAAAGTCCTCCATCGTTCCGCGGCTATGAAGGACGCGACGGCGACACGTTCGGTTCGTCGCGGTCGAGCGCGCCGGCCTTCGAGAGCTTCGGCTCGGGACAGGAAACGAGAATGCAATCGGAGCGCGGACAGAGCAGCCGCGGCGGGATGTTCGGCGGAGGCGGCTTCGGCGGCGGCCATGGGGGCGGTTCCCGGGGACATCGATGACCGCCAAACATCCGCTCTTCATCGACAGGAAACATTGTGCCATGGACAAGACTCTTTCAGCTGCCGTGAAGCCATTCATTCTCACCCTCGGCATCGGCGCGCTATGTTGGAGCAGCGCAAGCTTTGCGGCCGCCAGGCCGCAAACCTTCGCCAGCCCCGAAAAGGCTGTCGATGCGCTCGTCGCCGCCTCCCGCAACAACGATTCGACCGAGTTGCTCAGGCTCTTCGGTTCGGCGGGAAAGGATCTGATCAGCTCGGGCGATCCGGTGGCCGACAAGGATATGCGCGCGCGATTTGTCGAGCGTTTCGGCAAGGGCGAGAAAATTCTCAGCGATACCGCGAACAAGGCGACGCTCGTCATCGGCACCGAAGAATGGCCCTTTCCAATCCCGCTCGTGAAGCAGGGCGGCGTCTGGCATTTCGACGCCGCGGGGGGAGCACAGGAAATCCTCAACCGCCGGATTGGCCGCAACGAACTGAGCGCAATCGCCGTCTGTCGCGATTACGTCATGGCGCAGCATGAATATGCCGCCGATCTCGAGGCCGAAAAGAAGCCCTCCGAATATGCGCAGAAAATCGTCAGCAGCCCCGGCCAGCATGACGGTCTCTACTGGCAGGTCCAGCCGGGCGAGCGCGAAAGCCCCATCGGTCCGCAAATGGCGCATGCCCGCGCGGAGGGTTACGATTCCGCAGACGTACCGCACGCGCCCTATCACGGCTATTTCTATAAAGTCCTCACGCGGCAGGGCGCGGAAGCTCCGGGCGGCGCGCGCGATTACATCGCCGGCGGACATATGACAGCGGGTTTCGCGCTCATCGCGTTTCCCGCGAAATACGGAGATTCGGGTGTGATGACGTTTGTCGTCAATCAGGCCGGTATCGTGTTCGAAAAGGATCTCGGACCCAATACGGCGAGCGTCGCAACCGCGATCGCGGAATTCAATCCCGATGCCACATGGAAGACGCGTTGAAGTTTCAATTTATTCCCAGCAGACTTTTTATACCCAGCAGACTTTGGCGTTGGCGATGGGATAAGTTATCAACCGCGCTGAAATTGAACCGGTGCGTCGCATTACGACTGGGCTCTATGCGCTATGCGCGCTGAACCCGCGATGCGGTTTCCGCCTATTCAGGATCAAATGTTTGGCGCGTTGCGATGACAAACAGTGTAGTTGGTGAAAATCAACTGACCGCCGAAGTCGCCAAACCCTCCGGCGGGACGAGTTCGAATCCTGTCCAGTGCGCCAGTCCCGTACAGAAGTGAGAACCGGGCTGTCGAAGTCGCCGGACGTGACGGTTGCGGCGATGGCGGCACTGGGGCCGGTAATGATGGCCTTTTCGCGGTTCAGTATGATTTCCGAGACAAGCCCGCGCAGATAACGGCGCTTGAGGGGCTTTGGAGCCTCAAGCAGGCGGCGTTGAAGAGTGGCGGCTAGTGTTTCCGCCTGTTGGTTTGAGAGCGTCTGCCGGAACTCTGGAACGTCCGAATCGATGCGGGAGAGGTGTGCTGCAGCTTCTCCGCGTTCGCGCTCGACTTGTGCGAGTTGCGCGCGGAAGGATGCGGTGTCGGTAACGGTGCCTTCGCGCAGCGCGCTATAAAGCCGGTCAACCTGTTGTTCGAGGTTTTTGATGCGCGTGCGCAAGGCACCGCGTCTCTGAATGTTTGCCGATGAATTCGCGCGTTGGTGCTTGCGGGCGTGGGCGAGAAGTTCCGGCAGGCGTTCGGGGGTTATCAGCTGTCCCGCAAGGGCTGTGAGAACCATGTCGTCCAGCTGGGATTCCCGGATGGCCACGGGATGGGAACAGGCGGCGCTCCCCTTCAGCCGGTGCGAAGCACAGGCATAGTAGCGGTAACGTCCGCTCTTTCCTGTGCGGACCATGAGCGGCGCGCCGCAGCATTCGCAGCGGACAAGTCCAGTCAGAAGCACGTCGCTGTTCGAGATTCGAGCGGGCGTCACGTTGGGGCGGCGTTCGGCGAGAAGATTCTGAACGCGCTTGAAGGTTTTCGCAGGAATGATTGTAGGGACTTCCTGCGCAACCCATTCGTCTTTGGGCCTTGCGCGTTTGGCGCGGCTGTCGTGCCGGTTGAAGTAGTGCGTGCCGGAATAGGTGTCGCGGGTCAGGATCGCGTGAACGGCGCTGGTATAGAATAGGCCGCCGGCCCTAAACGTATGGCCGTGGGCGTTCAGCCATGAGGCGATATCCTTCACACCCATAGGGCCGCTTCTGCCGTCGCCTTGCAGGAACAGCTTGAAGATCAATCGCACCGTCTCGGCTTCGGTAGGCTCGATCTCAAGCCGTTTCTTCGTTCTCTGGCCGCGCTGTTCGACGGCAATGGTGCGATAGCCAAGGGGCGGCTTTGAGCCATTCCAGAATCCTTGGCGCGCGTTTTCAAGCATGGTCCGGGAAACATGCTTCGCCGTCTCGGCACTATGGAGCGCATCGGCGGCGGCAATGATCGTTTCGGCAAACTCGGCGGCGGCACCTTCGCCGAAGTCCTGGGTCATGGAGACAAGCGAGACGCCGTGCTTCTGGAGTCGGCGCTTGGAGACGACGTAGCCCGCCGTATCGCGGAAGAATCGGGATTGGCTGTGGACGAGAACGATATCGAAGGGGGAAGGATCGACGGAAGCCGCGTCCATCATTGCCTGAAACTGCGGGCGCTTGTCGTCGCGTGCGCTTGCACCGGGATCGACAAACTCACGGACCACATACCAGCCGCGCGCGTCGCAGTGCCTTCGCGATTGCGCGATCTGATCCGGAATCGAGATGTCGTTCTCGGCCTGCCTTGTTGTTGATACCCGCGCGTAAATCGCAACCCGTTTGCTCATTCCCCATGATCCTCGCTGTTGTCGTTGGCTATCGGCGGAAGGGACTCTAGCAGTTCCGCCAGAACTTCCACTTCCACCAGTTGCACCGGCATTGCCTTAGGGAACCGGACTTCTGCCTTAGGCAGCTTGTTCACCGACCGGCGCTTTCGCGCGTTATCGTTGGCGATAGTCCCGCGTTCCGGCTTTGGATCACGGGGCAGCCTCATGACCGGCACTCCCGCAATCCACAGGAAAATGGGCCAGCAAACGGCGCGGACGTGAAAGGCAGCATGGCGTCAATCGTCCTCTTCGTCGTCGCAACCCAAGCCGTTATCTTCAAAAACCTGTTCAACTCGGTCCTCGACGTCCGCGAGCGATTCGGTGCCTGCGATGGATTCCAGATCGCTCTTGACCGCGCTTTCGATGCGCCAGGTATCGGGGAAGCTCAGGCCGTCAACATCGCGCAGTTCCCGTTGTGCATAGGCGAGTCCATGTTGAATGAGACGCTGGCGCTGTTTGGCGAGATGCGCGGCCTGTTCCGTCTTCGCCTTCTCTTCGCGGTGCATCCTGTCGCGGATTCCTTCCGCGAGGCGGATCAGTTCGGAGAGCGGAATCTCTTCGATGGCGAGGGGCTGTAGTTGCTGCTCGATGGCGAGGCAGACGCGCGGCTTGAAGTCGGAAGGAACAAGGAATCCCGCAAACCAGCAATCGACAGCCTGCCGCTTCACGTCCTGAATGATGCTGCGGCGTTTCTCCTGCCGCTCCCGCTTCTCCGCTTCGCGGCGCTCGGCCTGCGTTGCCGAATCCCCTTGGCTTCGCCTTGCTTCCTCCTTGGCGCGATCCTTGGCACGCGCCTGTTCGGCTTCCTGCTCGCGCAGACGCTGGCGCTCATTCGCCTTGGCTTCCGCTGCGCGGTCCAGTTCGGCATGGGCGTCTTCGACTTCCCGCAGTTGCAGCCGAACCCGCTCAGCGGCGAGCCGCTGTTGCAGCTGGCGTAACGGCAGATCGCTTTCGTCCGGTTCGTCCGCCAAATCTCCGCCTAGGCTGCCATTGCCTAGGGTCCCGCTCCCTATGGAATGCTGCCTGAGGGACTCTACCTTGGCAGCTTTCTCCGGCCTTCCCTGATAGGCAGCACAGGACTTGAGATGCGCGCGCACGCCTTGGGCGTTGCCAAAAGTCTGCCCGCAGAACCGGCACTTCGCGGCCATTGTCAGTCGCAGCCGTTATCGTCGTCGTCATCGGACGCTGCGAGCATCTCGTCCGCGTCGTCGTCATCGACGGCAGCCAGTTCGTCCAGTGTGTCATCAATCTGGTCCCGCACGCTCTGAAGCAGCTGGATCAGGTCCGCGTTGAGCGCCTTCAGTTCCTTCTTGTTCATGGGTTCCACTCCTCTCCGATTTGCCTCTTTGGCCATTTGTGCTAGGGTATAATACGCCAGAAGCGAAAGCATAGCAATATGTTACGATCAAAGCAAAAAGTAACTCCGACCAAAATGGGCAGGCCACGCGAGTTCGGAGAGCGTCACCCGCTCGGATTGCGAGTGACCAAGGAGACGAAGAAAAAGCTGACCGACGCGGCCAATGCGAGCGGGCGCTCACAGAGTCGGGAGGCGGAGTTCCGGCTGGAACAGACGTTCAATTCCACCAACACGCTGTTCGATGCGCTGGACCTTGCCTATGGACGGCACTGGACGGGAATCCTTCTCGCGCTCGCCCACGTATCGCAACTGACCGGCACGCGCGGGCTTGCCGTGAACGAGTGGAATTTTGAAGGGGCCGAGGATTGGATGATGGACCCTTACGCCTACGATCAGGCCGTCAAAGCCGCGAACACGATACTGGAAGCATTCAGGCCGATGGGCGACGTTTCAGCCAAGCCGGTTGGCGACTTTGCACGTCTTCCGCGTGCGAGTCTGGAATCGCTCGGCAAAGAATTCGCGCTGGACTTCCTGCAGCAACTCAAAAAGCCAAACGAGCAGCGATCCGACGCGGAAATTGCCAGCGCGGCAAGGCTGCGGTTGGCGGATTTGATTCCGAAAATGCGGGGCTGATCGTCTTACATACTCCGGGATGGCGTCACGCACGCATGACCGCTAGTCTCCAGTTCCCAATATCATCCTGTCCGGCGCGCCAACGAATCCGGAGGCTCCTCACGGGTGAAGCTTGCGATGCGTGGTATAATGGGAGTACCTCAAAACGGTTGGCGCCGTGGAAGCTTTGTACGTCCGACTGGAGAGATACTGGAGATATCCATGATTCAAATCTGGAGAATCGGCTCACGCAATCTCGTTCGCGCGCTTGCGCTGGCTCTGTTTGTTCCAGTCGCGGCTGCTCACGCCAGCAGCTTCAAGGTCCTTCATTCGTTCACCGGAAACGATGGCTGCTATCCGTGGGGTAGCGCAATTCTAGATGGAGCGGGTAATCTCTACGGCACAATAGCTGGTGGAATTTGCACTGACGGCGATGGGACCGTTTTTAAAATTGCTCCCGACGGGACGGAAACCATGCTCCATGCCTTCCCGGGAGGGAGCGGCGGGGCGATACCCTTGGGATTGGTAATGGATAAGAAAGTCAATCTTTGGGGAACCACGCTCCAAGGAGGAATTGGGGGAGGCGTCATTTTCAAGTTCAATTCAAGGGACAAGGAAAAGGTGATTCATACTTTCGAAGGATCGCCCAATGACGGCTGCGATGCAGTAGGCGCCATGGTCATCGACGGCGGCGGCGATTTCTATGACACGGCATCCTGCGGAAAATACGGCTACGGCGCGGTCTTCACACTTGCGCCGGATGGCAGCGAGTCGCTTCTTTACTCCTTCAAGGGAGGCCGCGACGGCTTTTACCCCACTGCCGGACTGATCATCGATGCACAGGGCAATTTTTACGGCACGACCGACTCTGGCGGTGAAACAGGCGTTTGCAGCGACGACTTCGGTGGTTGCGGCACGATCTTCAAGCTTGCGCCAAGCGGCACAAAGACGCCGCTGTACAAATTTAAGGGACCGCCGAACGATGGTGAACTGCCCCAGGGTAACTTAACCATGGACACCGCCGGAAATCTCTACGGTGCCACGAATCGCGGTGGCGTCGCCGGATGCGTGGGAGACGAAAGCTGTGGCATCGTGTTCAAGCTCGCGCCGGACGGCACCGAGACGGTGCTTCATTTCTTCAAGGGTGGGAAAAGCGATGGCGGAAATCCCCCTGCCGGCCTGATCGCCGACAGTGCGGGGAATCTTTACGGCACGACGGAGATTGGAGGAGGCCGGGAATCCTGCAACTTCGGTGCAGGCTGCGGCACGGTATTCGAGATTGCACCGGACGGGACCGAAACCATTCTTCACAAGTTCAAGGAGGCAACGGACGGCGCCACTCCGATGGGCGGTCTCATTGCCGACGCTGCGGGTAATCTCTACGGCACGGCCTACTATGGCGGCCAGTACGGTTACGGAACGGTGTTCGAGATCACGCCCTGAACAACAAGCAAAGCGGCAAGGGCGTGCTCAAATTCAATCGCGCCACGCTTTGAAAATTATAGTCTGTTGTTCTGACAGGGATTGGCAGAAGCGCAGTGTGTCTGGGCTACGATCAACCAGTTCTCACTTCTATCCTGTCCGGTGCACCAGTCATCAATCGTACTCGGGCAAAACGGCCAATAGTGTACATTCAGCAAAATACACTGACGCCGACCATGGTAACGCGGCGGCTGTTCACCCAAGCTGACCGCGCGGCCGCACCGTAACCGTAGTCGCTTTTAAGAATTGAGAACGGAATCGGTCTTGTGGATTTTGGCTCGGTGCCCGTCGCCAACTGTGACTGCGTCAGTCCTGACCACCACGCGCAAACCAATTCGCCCAGTGATCGGCCCACCGCTCAAGAAACGCTTCATCCTTCAGGCCGAATGCGGGATCGCCGCGGTCGATGGAAATCAGATGCAAAACTACAGCACCAAAAATGATCAGAGCTAGCTCTCGCGCATTGTTCCTAGGCGCCCTCGAACGCAGCAGGACGTTTTCGACCCACGGCACGACATCCATCGTGGCAAGTCGGGCATTGGCGCGTCGAGCCGCATGACGAAGGGCCAGAAGTTTGTGACCTTCTCGTTGCAGCAACAATCGAAGCGGACGATAATTCTCGGCGTGTCGGAGCAAACTACGCGCAATGACAAGTAATTCTGCTCGTGGCGATTTGAGCGAGATGACATCTTCCAGGCGAATGTCGGCGATCATCTCTTCCGCCATTCGATCGATGGCTTGGACCAGAACATCGTCCTTAGACTTGAAGTGCCGATAGAAGCCGCCGGCTCGTCGAGTAAGGCCGGCTGCTTCCTCGATATCGCCGACGGTCGTTTCGCGGAATCCGCGCTCGCAGAAAAGCTTGACTGCCACCGCAAATAATCGGTCCCGGCTGGATGCGGAAATCATGAAAGCGCTCCTCATGTAATCGTATGATGACTCTATGTACTCGTTCGGTTACAAAGTGTTTTACAGGTTGGGACAGGGGTATCCAATGAGGGTCTTGAGAAAAATACTGAAGTGGGCCGGGCTGGTCCTCCTGGTTCTCGTCGTCGCAGGCGCAATCTATCAACAGATCGGGCTGTTGCTGGACGACAGGCTGGCGCCGCCGTCGAACGACATGATTGCGGTCGATGGCCGCGCCGTGCACCTAGTCTGCGAGGGCGCGGGGCCACGCACTTTCGTGCTGGATGCCGGCGCTGGCGCCGGTGTCTTTGAATGGTACCGCGTGCAGCCATTGCTTGCCAAAGCTGGCCGGGTCTGCGCTTTTGACCGTCCGGGTCTTGGCTGGAGCGCGTCGGTGACCGGTGGCTATGACGGCATAGTGGCCGGTGATCACCTCGCCGCGCTCGTCAAGGCCGCACATATTGCAACACCATTCATCTACGTCGGCCATTCGCTTGGTGCCAATTTTGGCGAGATCTATCAGGCCAGATATCCGCACGCTGTTGCCGCTCTCGTGCTCATTGAACCCGGCATGCCGCCAGATTTGCTCGAAGACTTTCACGGCACGCGCAGCGAGGCGATGGAAGCGTCCGACTGTGACTACACTTGCTATGCAGCGGGCTTGGCTACGGCGGTTGGCGTCACGCGTCTGGCGTCGTTGGCGCTTGGTCACAAGGCCTTGGACGAACGTACCCGCAGCATCTATCAGGCTTACCTGACGCGCCCGGCCACCCTCATGACGACGCTGGCCAGTCTAGGCGCCGCGACCAAGACGGCCTACGAATGCATGGACGTTCGTGAGTTTGGGAAAACGCCTGTCCTGACGTTTGCTTCGACCCAAACCCGCGAGCCGGAAAGCAATGAAACGATCGAAGACGTGAAGAGATGGCAGGTGCACCAACGCGCCTATCTCGCGGATCTGGCCGCGAAATCGACACGTGGTGGCGGCCTCGTTATCGTCCCGCACTCGACCCACTCCTCAATGGTGTTGGGCAAGGAACAGGCCGCGTTCGTCGTCCGAGCGATTTTGGCGTTCGTCAAGCACGCAGGACTTTGAAATCGAGAGTGGCAGTTGTCGAAGCGAATTGGCTCCCTTCGATCCCCCCAAAGCAATCGGATCGAGCTCAGAGCGGTCGGAGATCGGGGACGGCGAAAGGTGCGGTATAGTCCCTGCTGAAATTCGGCTTGACGCCGCTGGGTGGAGGGTTAGCGCGAACCAGCCGAATGGAATGCAGCTGCCGACATTCCGACCACCATTACCTCAGTGCAAAACACCGCATGTACACTATCGTCAAGAAGGCGTCCGCTTCTGACCCAAAGCTGACATTCGAAGATGCGTCACATACCGGCTTGACCTGACCAGCTCCTCCCGAGCCATTCTCTCTATCCACTTGGTTGAAAAGCCAGGTCATTGCTTAATGTTCCCAACAACGCCCAAGTCGGTGTCCGAGATTGTCTTCTCTATATCACTGGCGGTTTGGAGGAGCGTCGAGCGGTCATCCATAAGCATTTGCAGTTGCATAGAAGTCATTTCCGACACTTCATTTTCCGAATCCACCTGGTTCTGGAGATTGGTCTGGGCAATCCCGACATTCCCTACATCGATGCCTGCAATCTCGTCTAAGACATACTTGCTAAGGGTGCCTGCTTGGCTTGGTGACGATCCCCCTAGGACAACCTGAACTGCTCCAGTCGCGATTGGAATGACGGAAGAATCGGCTGCTGTGAGCCAATTGGCTGCTGGTACCCAAATTCCTGCTGATGATACAGCCGCGTCAGCAGCGTATCTAGGTCCGGTTACCGGCGGAGAGTATGGGCTCACTGTGGACTTGAGTGTTCGTCGGACATAGGCCGAGTACGGGTTTGCCGAGAGCCTTAGTGCGTGTCGGACATAGGCGGTGAGGCGATCCAACGCGGCGCGATCCTCAGTCGAGAGAAGTGCTTTAATTTCCCTGTGTCGGGCGATGGCGCGATCATACTTGTCTCGAAGGGCAAAGCCTTGGGCACCGCCGGCTTGCACTCCTGCTCTTAGTTGGCGGCCCTGCGACGGTGTCACCACAGTTAGGCCGACCGCTCGCAGTGCTGCAGCGTTGTACTTCGCCGTCTGCGTACGCCTCGGCGGCGTCACACAGACGTGGTCTTGAGCGTCGGCCATGCGCCAGACATAGCCCGTTAGGCAGGCGGGGGGTCCCCGACCCTCGATGTCATACGGCCGTGTTCCAGTATGCTGGCCGGCTGCCGCGTTCTCCTTGGCCACTTGTTGTTGTTCGTCCGATGTGACGCATACGTGGTCCTGGCCATTCGCCATGCGCGGGACAAAGCCCGGCTTGCATCTGCCGGTGATGATAGAAGGAGTCGTCTTGTTTATTACGTGAGGGAACGTGACAGGATTGAGCTTGGCCGCTCCCGTCGGCGAGGACAAGCTTGCCCGCGAAGATGAGGCGCCTGCCTTAGCACCTCCCAATGTGGTTGCCTTAAGACCTCCCACTGTGACCGCCTTAGCACCTACCACTGTGACTGCCTTAGCACCCGCACCGACTCGTATCGTATGGCTTACCCTGTTCGAATGGCTCGCATTGTCAGCTTCCCCAGCAGACGCGCCACCACCTGTTGTCAGCGCCAATGCCGTCCAAGCAATAACAGACGCACATACTATTGGTGAAGGTTTCATCTCGCTCCCCCTTAAATCCGAAACGCTCGCCATGCTACTCCCCTGCCCAAACTTTATGAAATGTGCCGACCGGGCTTGACCTGTCCCTTGTGAAATCATCATCCGCGTGATGGGCAAACGCAGAAACCGCAGGTTTAGCCTTACGGGTTCTAGTACAAGCGGCTGGGAGAGGCCTTCCGTTGGCGTGTCCGCTTATGGCGCAAAGCTGCCATTCGGCATCGGCGCTTGTGGGCGTCGTCAGTGCATTTGGCCACAACCACCCCGACCGCCAGCGCCCGATAGTGTAGTTCATGACAAATGCACTATCGGCAGACGCGTGGCCCATGCTTGACATCGAAGCACCTGCAATTGCCGAACTCGAACAGCCCTCGGGCTCCCAGCATTTCAACGATGCCGGGAGCAGATAGAAGCGCGCGTAAGCGCGCGCCGGGTGTTTCCTCTGGACGGTTGGAGTCGATAAAGTAAATCATGAGGAACCCATATTCGGTGACCGGCAGAAACGTCTCCTCCGGCAACCGCCGGTCCTCTGCCCGGCGGCGGATCACCGATCAACCTAGCGCGTTATCGCTCGACTCCGAAGGCTACAGGCGAAAAAATGCACGGTTGAATCATTCTTCGCGCTGTTGAAGCGCGGCGTTTACGGCCAATTCCATTCTATCAGCGAGGCTCATTTGGCCCGCTATTTTCGCGAGTTCGATTGGCGGCATTCCAATCGCTATCTGTCAAATGCCGAAAGGGCAGACGCCTTGCTCGCAGGAGCGAAAGGCAAGCGTTTGCTGTATCATCACGCTGACAAAGCCGCGCACGCCTAAGCAAAAGGCGCGCGCTTTTCTAAAGTGGCGCGCTAGAGCGTGATGCACTCATACTGAAGCATATCCGGCATTTGTGATGTCAAATCGCTTCCAACTGCGACCCCGATTTCGCGTCCAATAATGACCCCCTTTAGGTGAAGAGCGATTGCAGTCCACAGAGGGACCCGCGCGCGTAGCGGAGCCCTTTGGCGTAGCGCA
>Ga0182024_10005687_pt1 | contig 27797 bp, 19 predicted proteins | sample P32metaG_FD_120480 | JGI IMG/M metagenome (GOLD analysis project Ga0182024, IMG submission 120480) | Permafrost microbial communities from Stordalen Mire, Sweden - P3-2 metaG (Illumina Assembly) | ecosystem: Environmental > Terrestrial > Soil > Wetlands > Permafrost | place: Sweden: Stordalen...
CCGCGACGGCTCCCGCCGGCAGAAAAGACAAAATAGAAACATGCAGAATTTCACAGAACTAAAGATTTCAGATTACACAAAGGATCGTCTGGCATTCGCAAAATTTGCGATCCCGACGCCGGTCCAGGCCGCGGCCATTCCGGTCGCGCTGGAAGGTAAGGACATTCTGGCTACGGCTCAGACAGGCACCGGCAAGACGCTGGCCTTCCTGATCCCGATCATCGAGCGGCTGCTGGAGAGCAAAGCGAGGGGAATCGAAGCACTGGTGCTGGTCCCTACGCGCGAGCTGGCCATGCAAGTGGTCGATCAATACAACGCGTTGCGCGGGAAGCAGTTATCCCCTGCGGCGCTGGTCGTGGGCGGATTGCCCGAGGCCAAGCAGCTTGCCGCCATTCGCGCGGGAGCGCGTCTGATCGTAGCCACCCCGGGACGTTTGGAAGATTACCTCGGCCGCAGCCTTTTCAATTTCAAGACGCTTCACATTCTTGTTCTGGACGAGTCCGACCGCATGCTGGACATGGGTTTTCTTCCCGCGATTCGCAGAATCGTAGCGGTATTGCCGAAGGATCGCCAGACGTTGTGCTTCTCGGCCACTCTGGAAGCTTCCGTCGCCAATCTGGTGAAGGATTATATGAAGACGCCCGTGCGCCTTGCGTTCGGCTCCACATTAAAACCTTCCGAGAATGTGCGTGTGCAGGCTTTTGAGGTATCGAGCGACCGCAAGCAGGAAATGTTGCAGCACCTGCTCTCCAAGGAAACCGGACGCTGCTTGATTTTCGCGCGCACCAAACGCGGAACCGACAAGCTGGCCCGCAACCTCATCCGCGAAGGATTTGCCGCCGCCGTGATTCACGGCGACCGTTCGCAATCCCAGCGCACCGCGGCTCTCACGGGCTTTCAACAGGGTCGCTACAAAATCCTGGTGGCCACGGACGTTGCGGCACGCGGCATTCACGTGCAGGATATCGCTCACGTTATTAACTATGATCTACCAGATATCGCCGAAAACTTCATCCATCGAGTGGGCCGCACAGGCCGCGCCGGCAAAAGCGGAGTCGCATCGACACTCTTCGGCCGCGAACAGCGGTCGGAACTCATGCAACTGGAGCGCACGCTGGGCATTCGCATGGAGCGCATTCAAGTGGATGGCAGCAGCATTCCAGAAAGAAAAGAACGCACCACTCCCATCGTGCAACGCTTCCCGTTAGCATCCGCATCGGGGGCCGTTTCGGGGATGGTTCGCCTTCCCGGCGAAATCATGGAAGTTCAGCTGGAAAACTAGCTTCGATCATCGTTTGCCGGAGGACTGTAAATTCGATCAGTCCTTCGGCAAGCAATCCCGCCTGACCCGCGTCTATACTTAGGAACACTTGGAATTCCTTTCCGCGCGCACCAACATTCGCCGCTGCAGACCCAGCTCTGTTTGAGTTGTCGCACCGTCTGCGGGGGATCTTAAATCGGGATTTTTTCCGATGCGCAGTGATCGGGAGGCAGTCCCATGGAGAAGCAGTTTTTGCTACGACAGGATTGCATCAGCACCATTGTGGGCCCGCTCGGTCTCATCGCGATCGGATGCGCAAGGCTCAGTTTTCCCCCACTATCCTGTAACTAAATACGCCAGTTTCCGAGAAGAGGGACTTCTCGGGACTTGGAAAAAAGTTAGACACTTTTCCGTAGACCTCTGGAGAATTTATTTGAGCAGCGGAGTGTTCTCGGCAGAAGACGCAGTCCCTGATTAGTATTCAGCGAAGATCAGTGAACCGTATAGTGAATTACCACATCGTGCCAGCTGGTCTCTTTCTCGCCAGTCGCGTAGAGTTCGCCGCATTTTTGGCAGTCCACTAAGAGGTTCTTTGAATCGATCCATTTCACCGATAGCCCGGCATCGTCTTGGAGCGACACGACGGTGTGTCGAAAGGGGTTTAATCTTGATCTAGGCTGCACTGTGCTGAGGTAACGAAAGTCTCTGCACTCAGCAACGTACTTTCCGTCAGGACTCACCGCGGATTGCCCCACGTTCCCCGAAAAAAGTCTGGCACTGACCATAAAAACTGCGAGGATCACGGCCAGCAAAACTACTAGCCTGAGGGCGCGGCGAAACGGTGATGTACTCAATGGCGTTCTCCGCTTCCATACTTCCAGCCGGACTGGTTGCGGGAGCAGTATAACACTGGGCTTTTGGCACATGAAGATCCGAAGAGCGGTGCCCTTGCGGATTCCGCCTGTGAAACGGCGTTATCGGTAACTGGCCCACCACCAAACCGATGGCCTGGCCGGATATATTCGAGGATAGCTGGACGTTGACTCTGCTAAACTTTCGCGGGGATTACCATGAACAATTCATTTCCGGCATTTCAGCAAAAATTGGTCGACATCGGACAGCTCAAGGCCGCGCTGGCCGTCCTCAACTGGGATAAGGACGTCTTCATGCCGCCCAAGGGCAACGCGCCGCGCGCCGCGATGCTGGGATATCTTGCGGGCGAGTTGCACGACAAAGTCCTGTCAAGGGAATTTCGAGATCTGCTGAGCGAAGCCAAGTCGGCAGCCGATGCGGGAGGGCTGTCCGCGGGCGAGAGCGCAATTGTGCGCGAAGTCTGGCGGGATGTAACCCGCGAGGAAAAACTTCCGCTGGAATTCGTGAAGGAGATCACGCAAGTTACTTCCGAGGCGTATTACGTTTGGATGGATGCCCGCAAGAAAAAAGATTTCAAATTATTTGCGCCGCACCTTACAAGGATCGTCGCGCTGAAACGCCGCGAAGCGCAACTGGTTGGATTTCAGAAATCGCCTTACGACGCGCTGCTGGATACATTTGAGCCCTATGCGACCACGGAGGAAATTGCCGTGGCCCTCGGCGATCTGAGGAATTTTCTCGCCCCGTTCATCGTCAAGATCAAGAACTCCAAGGCCCGGGTATCGCCCGATACCGTTGCGGGAGATTTCGATATCGAGAAACAGAAAACGTTTTGCGCGCTGGCCGCAAGCCGCATCGGCTACGATTTTGACGCCGGGCGCCTGGATGTCAGCGCTCATCCGTTCAGCACCAGTTTTCACCCGCATGATGCACGCATCACCACGCGTTACAGCCGCTCCGAATTTATGGAATCGATCAGCGGAGTGATCCACGAAACCGGCCACGCACTGTATGAACAAGGCTTGCCCGCCGCTAGTTTTGGCACGCCGCTGGCCGAAGCGGTTTCGCTGGGTATCCACGAATCGCAGTCGCGCATGTGGGAAAATTTGGTTGGCAAGAGCCGCGCCTTCTGGACTTACTTTTATCCTCTGCTGCAAAAGGAATTTCCCGCTCCCCTGCAAAAAATTTCGCTGGAAGATTTTTACCGGTCGATTAATGCCGTGCAGCCGTCGTTTATCCGCGTGGAGTCCGACGAAGTTACCTACAACCTTCACATCATTTTGCGATTTGAAATTGAGAGAGCGCTGATCGAAGACAACCTCCCGGTCGAGGAACTTCCCCGCATTTGGAATTTAAAGATGAAGGAATCGCTGGGCCTGGATGTGCCGGATGACTCGCTGGGCGTTTTGCAGGACGTTCACTGGTCGGGCGGATCGATCGGGTATTTCCCCACCTATTCGCTGGGAAATCTTTATTCGGCGCAATTTTTCGCCGCCGCCCAGCGCGATATCCCCACACTGGACGACCAAATGTCGCATGGCGAATTCGGCAGCCTGCTCAAATGGCTGCGCGAAAAGATTCACGTCCACGGGAAACGTTACTCCGCACAGGAGCTTGCCAAAAGCGCCACCGGCGAGAAACTGAACAGCAAATATTTCACGGAGTACATCTCGAAAAAGTACGGCGAAATTTACGAATTGTAAGTTGCGGCCTGGCGCACATTGCAGGGTCCGGAGGAGCAAATTATTTTGTCATTCCGAGCGGAGCGAGGAATCCCTCTTCGGTTTGAGTCCGCGAAAAGAAAGAGAGATTCCTCGCTCCGCTCGGAATGACAAAAGATTTGGGGCTTTCTCCGTAGTTTGCTTTCTCTCTTCCCCTCAATGGGGAGGGGGGTAGCCGTTCGCGCCATACGCGCGGGCTTTGGCTTTCGCGATTGCGGCGTCGAAGCGTGGCGTGCTTGTGGGATCGAAGGCAAAATATCCGCCGTTGGGCGAGCCGTAAATCCAGTTGTAGCGGTAGGTGCGAAACAGCAACTCCATATAGGGGACGAGGTCCTCAACTGTATTGGCGGTTGAAGTTCCGCAGGCGCCCTGGGTGACCCAGTTTTTCTTGGCTGATTTATCGCTCCACAGCGTCATGGTTCCAGCCAATTCCAGAATGCTGCTATATTTTTCCGACAGTGGAGCAAAGACAGCGGCTCGCTTTTCGATGGCCTGGCGAAGATTTTCAAGGGAAGTGTGGCAGTAGCCGAGTCCCACTTCTCCACCCGCCAGCACGCGCAGCGCAAGATGATGCTGCTGAATTTGCTCGAGCAGCCCTTGCGCAACGTATGTTCCCGCCAGATAGTAGGGCTTGCCGTCAATCACTCTGTAATCGGTGCGGGTAAATCCGGTGAACAGGAACCAGAGCGCCGCGCCCGGATACTCCTCCGCAGCAATATCCGCCATGCGCGCGCCAACCTTCTCCAGTGCGTTCAGTACTTCCGGTTGCGGCGTGGACGTCATTCCCGCCAGGTCAGCGACATCATCCGCCTTGTAGTTGTTGTAAAACTCGATGTCGCAAACAACGCCAGGAACGCCGGTCTTCCGCGCAAGACGCAGCGCGCTGCGCCAAATTTCCAGGAAATCTTTCTGCGCGCCTGCCTTGCCGTCGAGATCCAATCCCTGAAATTTCTGGAAGTAAGGAACTTTGGTGAGCAGATTCCCTTCCGCGTCGTTCGCGCCAACCATGCGATTCAGATAGACCCACGGCCAGATATCCTTGCTGGTGGATTTTTTCCAGCTGTCAACCTGCGCTTGCATCGAAGCAAAAACAGGTGCTGGAGAAGTGTCATAGGCATCTGAGAACGAGACTGCCAGACCGTCGTAAGGCGAGCGATCGAACTGCGCCATCTTCTGCGAGTCCATCTGCTTGGCCATGGCCGTGTTGACCAGCAGCAGGTAATGTTCACCCAACTGGGATGGCAATGCCGCACGCGCTGGCGGACTTGCTCCCGACTTTAGAACGGTAATAAAAAAAAACACCACCAGAAAAAATAAAACAATGGATATCCAGGTCGACGGAAACAATTCATACGGCTTCTTTATGCTTGGCTTTGGAAGGCGTCGCATAATCGGATCGTACCACTCCCAACCAATCACTCATAGTCACAATACGTGACTAATTTATATTTTCTGACGGCGGTCGAAACGTCAAATTCGAGCCTTCTCAAACTTGAATTGATCGCGGGGTTCGTAGCGCCTGCGGGACGCCAGCGCTACAAAACCCGCTATCCAGAGCGAGCCGCTCAGCCTTCCTTTTGCGGTGTGCGGAGCAAATGTTATGCTGCCCAATCCATTCGGAGGCTGGCATGTTGCTCACGGAAAAAGTTGCGGTCATTACCGGTGGCGGACGAGGAATTGGCCGCGCCATCGCTCTGAAGTTTGCAGGGGAAGGCGCCGCAGTGGTGGTCGCGGCGCGAACGGTATCGGAAATCGAATCTGTGGCGCGGGAAGTTCGTGAAGCGGGCGGCCGTTCGGCGGCCGTTCCCGCGGACGTCGCGGACGAAAAACAGTGCGAGCGTCTGTTCCGCGAAGCCGAATCCATATTCGGCAAGGTCGATATTCTGGTGAACAACGCGGGAGAATATGGCCCGGTAAAACCAATCGAGGAAATTACTCCCTCGGAGTGGGATCGAGTGGTCGCGGTGCACCTGCGCGGCGCTTACCTTTTGACGCGGCTGGTGCTGCCAGGAATGTACGAGCGCGGTTCCGGCGTAATCCTGAACATTTCGAGTCTATCGGCCAAGTCCGCCTTCGGTTGGGGATCGCCTTACGCCTCGGCCAAGGCTGGCATGCTGGGGATGACGCGGGTAGTCGCCGCCGAAGCGGCCCGCAAAGGTGTGCGCGTGAACGCGATTTGCCCCGGTCCAGTGACGGAAACAAAGATGTCAAAGGACTTGGGACAAACGCTGGCGGAGCGCCTGGGAGTTTCCAAGGAGGACCAGCTCAAAGGCTTTCTAAATACGATTTTGCAGGGCCGCGGCCAGACCGCCAACGAAATTGCCGCCGCCGCACTTTTTCTCTGCTCGGAAGCGGCCAGCGCAATTACTGGGCAGGCTCTGAACGTGGACGGCGGAGCTGCTTTTTGCTGATGTCCTCGGCCGCGGTTAGGGCCCGCTTGGCCTGATGCCCTGCGAGGCCGATTCCCCAGCGGCTGGCGCGATCGACCAGATATAAGACCAGCGCTAAAATAGCGCAAACAATGAAGATACCGGTAAACAGCATGAGCGCGGCGAGCAATTCGCGCACAAAGTAAATCTGCAGGGCAGCAAAAGCCCCCAACGAAATCCACAGCCACTTCCGAGCCTTTCGTTCCCGAAACATCTTACTGAACTTGCTGACCTTCACCGGAATCCCCCCCGTATTTTCGCCACGCATTATAGATGCAATTCGCCGCCCAGAAGAGTCAATTTGAGATTAAACCGTAAGCCATTCTTTTTCATATGGTACGGAGGTGCGACCTGGCATGGGACCAAGGGCATGGAGATACTAGTACGGGGTTTTACAGCAATTTTATGGAAATTGGGAACACTTTTTTGCATTTTTTGTAGCGCGGCTTCTCGTCTTAGGCTTGCAAGGAGGTGGCAAGTATTTTTGTCACGAAACGTGCCTAATTCGCGCTAAACGCATTTGGGGACGAATCATCCTGGCCGGAAATGAGCCGGGCATAGCCCGAAAGGCTCAGCGGCCCTCAAACGGATAGCGGTCGCCCGCCTGCACAGCTGCGCTGATGCGCTGGCGCATGGCCACTGTGTCGGCAGGCTCGCGCTTCATGAAGCGCCGCAGCACGGCGAGTTGCGTGCGCAACATGTCACCTTCAAGCACCGCGGCCAGGGCTGTGCGCGCGCCGACTTCGACTCGATCGGCGGCATCGTGCAGAAACACGCGTGCAGCGTCCGCCATGACGGCGGCCGAAGACGCGCCGCGCGTCGACTCCGCTTTTTGCACGCGCCGCAACGAAGATTCCGCCGCGTAGCACTCCATGACGATATCGGAAAGCGCGGCTACCACTTCCTGCTGATCGGCAAGGCGCTCGCGGTACTTTTCAAGCGCGGCTCCAGCCACCAGCAGAAACGCTTTCTTCAATCCCGCCAGAATTCGTTCCTCATCGGCCCACTCGCCACCCGGCGGCTCCTCGAAGGATGGCCCGGCCATGATTTCGTCGCGCAATTTCGCGCCGGCCTGCATCAGAGGCAAAGCGCCGGACATGGCGCGCTTCATCAGCATCTGGATAATAAGCATGCGGTTGATTTCGTTGGTGCCCTCGAAGATACGGTTCACGCGCGAATCGCGGTAGGAGCGCGCCACCGGGTAGTCTTCATGAAAACCGTAGCCGCCGAAAATCTGAACCGCTTCGTCCACCACAAAATCGAGCAACTCCGACCCGTATACTTTGCTGATGGAGCTTTCGATGGCGTACTCCTCGAAGACTTTCATGGATTGCTGCGACTTGTCCGCACCGTCACCCGCCGCCGCAATGGCTCGGTCCATGAGGCCCGCGGAGCGATAGATCATGGACTCGACCGCAAAAATCCTGATCGCCATCTCCGCCAATTTGGCGCGAATGAGGCCAAACTCCGCGATGGGCTTGCCGAAGGCCACTCGCTCCTTCGCGTATTTCGAGGCGATTTCCAGCGTGCCTTTTGATCCGCCGGTGCAATAAGCGCCCAGACTGAATCTTCCGGCATTCAAAATGTTAAATGCAACGATGTGTCCGCGGCCGACTTCGTGCAGCAAATTTTCCTTGGGAACCTGGCAATTTTCAAAGAAGATGGCCGTCGTCGAGCTGCCTTTCAGGCCCATCTTTTTCTCTTCCGCGCCGGCGGAAAATCCCGGAAAATCGCGTTCGACGATAAAGCAGGAGAATTTTTCGCCGTCAACCTTGGCAAAAACGATGAAGATGTCGGCGAAGCCGCCGTTTGTGATCCACATTTTTTGCCCGTTTAAAATCCACGAATTCCCGTCGGGAGAGAGTACGGCACGGGTGCGGGAATTTTGCGCGTCCGATCCAGCTTGCGGCTCGGACAGGCAGTAGGCCGCGAGCTTTTCTCCTGTCGCAAGCACGGGCAGATATTTCTTCTTCTGTTCCTCGGTGCCAAAGAAGACGATGGGCAGCGTGCCGATGCCGGAATGCCCGCCGTGGCTCACTCCGAAGGAAGCGTAAGCAGATAATTTTTCGGCCAGCTGCACGCTGGAAACTTTGTCCAGACCTGCGCCGCCGTATTCGTCGGGCACGCCTCCGCCGAGCAGGCCAATTTCGCCGGCCTTTTTCAGGAGTTGTGCAAGTAATCCGGGTTTGTGCTGCTCAAGATCGGAAATAGCGGGAACGACTTCGTTGCGGATGAATTCTTCCGCGGTCTGGCCAATCAGTTTTTGATCGTCCGTAAGTTCGGCGGGAGAAAAAACATCATCCGGGGTGCAGGACTCCACCAGGAAACTGCCTCCGCGGGATGCAGCCCGAGGCAACGACGAAGTAGCCATGGTCTCTCCTATAAGTTAAAGGAAACCTTCGCAGCAGCGCCGTCAGCGATCAGGCCGCGCCGGCTGCGGTCTTAATCTCTCCAATGTAGGAAGCCGGCAAGTTGTGCTCGCCCGCGCCATCCAGCATCGCTTGCAAGTAGGGTGCCGACGGGCGCAAGCCTTTTTCGATTTTCGAGGCAATGTAAATCTGCGCCGAGACGGGCTGCCCGCCATCGGGCGTCACCTGCACTTCGATGCGGCGATAGTGCTCCGGGACGCCTTCGTAGCGGTCCACCATTCGCAGCGCGTTTTCTTCCAGCTTGTACAGCACGCCATGCACGGTTTTGCCCGAAGCCATCTGAATATTGGCTCCGGCCGTGCCACCGCGAACTTTCTTGTTGAATCGAACTTCGTAATTCGGAAGGGAGGCATTGTGCTCCTCCAAAATTTTACCGGCGCGGGAAAGCATCTGAACGCGGTTCATGTTACTGCCATACGCAAAATGCCAAACAGTTCTGGAAGCCATGTTGCCTTTCTCGATAAACGGGACGGATTGAGCAGGTGCGGTGTGAACCTCTATTGTAGCGGGGATGGCGGGCGAGAGCAAATCGAACACGTCACAGGGGGCTACAACTGGGATAGTAATCATGCGCCGCTTGTGCCGGCGCACACAGGACGTAACTTGGTATAGACTGAAGTTTCTTTCGGCGCGACACTTTATAGATTCAGAAATGCGGAAGGACACTCGATGCCAATTCCTCGCCCGAAGCAAATTCGCTTGGCCAGCATGGTAATTTGCGCGGCGCTTCTTGGCGTTGCGATAGGCGGCTTCGTCGCAAAGCCGGTGGCAGCAACGCCGGGCAAAAGCCGCGGCGCGGACGATGCCAGCGCCAAGGAAGGATCGCGAATCACCAGTGTGGCCATCGCGGGATCGCAGCCCGCGGGAACGTTTGCGGGAGTCGCTTATAGGAGAGTTTGGGGAACTGTTTTTGGAATTGTTGCGCCGAGGGACACCATACGAGGGTTCGATCAATTAAAGGGTGACGACGGCAACTACGTTTATGAATCTGAGTTTGAAATTATTGAGCCGGAAAAGTTAGGCACAAATTCAGTGATTGTGGTGGAAGCGGAGAATCGCGGCAGGCCCGTATTCCTCAATGCGCTGCACGAGATTGCCGTGGCGGGACCGCCATCCGCTACGACGAATGGTGGCGATGCCGGAAACGGTTTTCTGTTCGCGCATGGAACATCCTACGCGCGGGTGCAGTGGCAAACCGGGATTGCCGCGAGCGTTCCGACGCAGGCGGAGGGCGTGGGCGAAGTCATCATGCGCGACTTTGGCCGCCTGCTCGCCGGACGCACGCAACTGGATACAAAGCCGGCTGTGGAAATTGGTACGTACCACTCGCTCATTCTCGGCGGTGTCAGCCTCAGCGGATTTTTCATCGACACATTTTTGGAGGAAGGATTTAATGCCGATCCCAACGACGGCAGCGCAGTCTACCAGGGAGCAATCGCGGTCGACGGTACAGGCAACTGGCTGGCGCTGAATGAGCTTGCAGCTGCCGCGGACTCAAAGCAGTTTCCTTATCTCGTGCCGGACGGCAGGCCTCTGAGCACCTGGCAGATATTGGGCGGCCACGCCAGCGATCCGTTTTACGTCGACATCGCCAACTACACCGATTTTTACCGCCTGCGCGCCAGCCTGACCGATGTGGACTCGAAAAGCAAACGCATCCGGCGTTACGACTGGCCAAGCGCTCACGCGCCAGCGCCGATTGACCAGAGCGGCATGAGCGCGCGCGTCAGCCGTTGCAACGGCGGAGTGGTACTGGACCTCAATCCCATTTCGCACTCTGCGTACCTGCGCGCTGTGACCTTGGAGCTGGAGCACGAACTCGGCGTTCCATCGGCCAAGCAAGCCCCGCCACTGCCTCCCACGACGCTCTTTACGCTGGATCCCGATCCTGCACCATCGAAGCTGGCGAACTTTAACCCGCTGCCGGGTGTGCGCCTCTTTGTCCCCCTGATCGACGAGGACTCGCAACCGATGGGCGGGGTGCGCTTCCCGGATGTGGAGCACCCGGTGGGCAAGGCTGTGCCTGCTTCGCTGCCACCCGTGGTCACAACTTCCATTGACGCGACCTGCGGAAATTTGGGCGGCTGGCAGCAATTTTCGCCGGAGGAACTCGCTAAGCGATATGGCAGCGAAGCAAATTATTTGAAGCTTTATGCGGCTTCGCTCGACAAGTTGATTGCCCAGGGCTATGTGCTGGCCTCGGACCGCGAAGAAATGCTGAAGACGGCAGCAGCGCTTTACAATCGCCGCCCCGCTGGAATTCAAGCGGAGGCGGTGAGGTGAGGTGATAGGTGTCAGGCGGCAGGTGGCGGGTGAGACTGAGAATTGAAATTTCAGATTTGAAATTTCCGATTCCGGATTGTCTCAGGAAAAAAAGCGACGACATCTCAGCGCACCGGGCGATCTGCAACTACAAATCCACAAATACTATTCCACTCTGCTCGCGATTCGTGCCTTCCGTCCGCGGCACACCTATCTTAATTTCTTAATCCGCGACGCGCAAAACTCCCGCCAGAAATTCGACCAGTCGCAGTTGGTCGGTCCAGACTGCGTGCTGGTCCGGGTCCACATGTGAAAACGCGGGTGTAATTAGCGCTGCACGCAGATTCGCTTTGGGAATTTCTTTTTCCAGCCAGAGGCTTTCCGTGGAGGGAATGACGTCGTCGGTGGCGCCGTGCAGAATAAAAACAGGGGCACCGAGCGCGGCGAGCTTTCCTTGCGGCGAAATCGCGATCAATTGCGCGTCGTCCTCCTGAATCGCCTGCAATAGTTTCCGGCGCAATTGATCGATGTGCCGCGCGATGAGAATCTCCATTGTGGCGCGGCCCGCGGGACTGAGGCGCGGGTAGAACGCTTGCGCGTCGTCGGGCCGCTCCCAGAGCCATGCTCGCAGCGCGTCATGCGCAACCGGCAAATCGCTTGCCGTGAAAAATTGTTCCAGGTGGGAGTATACAAATACCGCCGCGCCATAATCGTGCGCGATATAGGGCTCAGTGTGGCCGTCAGGAAATTCCGCGAGGCTGGTGGCCAGAAAACGCGCAACCCGCGCGAGGTTGTCGTAAGCGCCCATCAGCATGAGGGCGCGTATGTGCGGGGCGTAGCGCGGATCGCAATCGGCCAGCAGGGAAAGCCCACCCGCGAAGCTCACTCCCACAATTGTCACCGGGCCCGTACCGAGGCGCTGCTGCAGCCAGGCAGTCGATTCGCCAATGGTGCTGATCGAAGCCCCATCGACATGGTAATCCGCCAATGCCGCGACTTCCGGGGTCAGAACTGAAAATCCGCTGCTGGCCGCGGCACGCGCAAAATTCACGAGGCGTGGCTCCTCCATTCCCAGATGATGAATGCCGTGAACCAGGACCATGCCGGGTGGACGCACAATTCCGCGTGGCGAGTACAGCCTGCCGCGCACGGCGCCTTGGGTGGTTGTGATCGAGACATCCTGCTCATCCACTTGATGCCGTTCCAGCCGCACCAGCAGGCCGGAGGCATGGGGATCGAGAAACTGAATCAGGAGGGCCGTGCTGCGCAGCTCATAGCGAAGCGCATAAATTCCCGCGCCAATTAAAAATATCAGCAGCAATGTGATGGGAAGAAACCTGAAACGCCGAGACGGCCGATTGCTGTCGACAGGCGTCGTTTCTTTCATGGAGGCGAGGATACAGGCTGCGGAAGAAGTCCCAAAATTTTTTGTCGTTTCCACCAAAACCTTTTGTCATTCCGAGCGGAGCGAGGAATCTCTCTTTCTTTTCCAGCGGCCAAATGCAGGAGAGATTCCTCGCTCCGCTCGGAATGACAAAATTATCGGAATGACAAAATTACTTACTTTTTCCGCAGCCAGGAGGATAGCTGAAAAATAGCACCGACGTCGCACCCGTGCTACTTGGTGTCAACATTCGATTTGGGCGCCGTATAGCCTTGCCGAGCATACACCTGAAACTTGACCTTTTTTCCCTTTTCGTTGAGCACCGTCAGCGGGCCGCCATCCGGCGCGACCAGTTCCACTTTAATTTTGCGATACTTGCCGTCGAGCGTTTCGTTGCTGGGCGTATACGCCAGACTATATTGGTTGCGCAAGCTGGTGGCCACTTCGTGCATGATGTCCGGAATTTCGCCGTCAAAGCGCGGCAGCCAGGCACGGCCTCCGGTCATGGCCGCAAATGTTTTGAGCTGGTTCTGCGCCTGAATGTAAACCATCTGCTGCCCGAATGCTCCAGGGGCCTGCGCGATAAACATCTGCTCGGCAACGCCGACGGTGAAAATAGTGGCGTCTGTTTCGCGGATTCGTTTGAGCGTCTCATCCAGATTCATGCGGCTGAAGGTGTCGATTCCGGAAGCCAGCACGAGAACTGCTTTCTTTCCCTTTACGTCCTTCATGCGGTCCAGCACGTCCGCGAGAGCATCGAACAAATTCGATTCGCTGAACGGAGGGTAAACCATGGCGCGCAGGCCTTGCATGATTTCGTCGCGATTGTGCGTGAAGTCCACTTCCACGTTGGGACGCATGTTGAACGATTCCAGAGCGATCCAATCGTTCGGCTTGAGGTTGCCCAGGAAAGCGGCCGACCAGTTGCGCGCGTTCATGGTAAAAAATTGATAGCCCAGTTTGCTGAATTCCAGAAGCATCACGATGGTGATCGGTGCTTCGGAAGGCCCGAAACTTGTTATGGTTTGCAGTGCGCCATCCTCGTTCACGCGGAAATTTTCCTTCTTGAGGTCTTTCAAGTAATTTCCATTGTTATCGGTTACTACCACGTCCAGGCTCACCACGGGCACGGTGACGGAAATCGAGAAGCCCGGACCATTCTGGGTTTGGGTCTGGGTTTGGGCTGGCGGCGCGGGCTTGTCCTTGTCCTGCGCCCAGGCGGAGAGTTCGCCGGGCGGAATGAGGAGCGTGAACAGCAGCGCGCTCAGAATCAGTTTTCGGAAGAGGGGCGTTCGCATGGATTGCTGACCTCACAAAATTAGTACGTTTCCCGGGAATATGCGGACCCAGTCCCGTAGCTTGAAGGGACGAGATGACCCTGCACTTACGATGCTGCCACGAAGCGGAGGGATGTTCAAATGCTGCTCCCTCATATCTCACCATGATACGAGCAATCCGATTGGTCGCTGCGCACTTTACTCTGGGCCGCGCTACCAAACCCCGTTTTTCTTCGCGGCACAGGCGCCCGTTTGCACAGGCTTGCATCCGTGACACGCATGGTACGATGAATTTGAGGCATGTGTGGATGAATTTTCTTTCGGAGGAATGCGCAATGTTGCATCGTGCAGGCCGCATTATATTGACCCTGGCATTGGCCTTCGCCGCCGCCATGGGCGCAAGCGCGCAAGCGCCCGCCGCCTCTCCCGATCTCAACAAGCTGGGCGATGAAGCGCAGGCCTGGCTGAGCGATATGGTTCGCATCAATTCCGTGAACCCGCCAGGCAACGAGGCCGCGGTTGCAAAATACATTTCCGCAATTTTTCAAAAAGAAGGCATCTCCAACGAAGTTCTCGAGATGGCCCCCGGCCGAAGCATTGTGATTGCGCGATTGCAGGCAGGCCCGCTGCCCGATCCGACGAACGCGCTATTGCTCGTCGCTCATCAAGATACGGTTGGAGTGGATACAGCCAAATGGACCGTGGATCCCTTTGCTGCCTCCATTAAAGACGGCTACATGTGGGGCCGCGGTTCGATTGATGACAAGGCCATGCTGGCTGCCAACATTGCCACCATGGTTCAGCTCAAGCGCAGCAAGGCTCGCCTCTCGCGCGACGTCCTGTTTCTTGCCACCGATGACGAGGAACAGGGCGGCGCAGCCAGCATCAAAGTGGCCATTCAAAAATATTGGGACAAGATTGCCTGCGCGTATTCGCTCAACGAGGGCGGCCGCGTAATCGTGAAGGACGGCAAAGTGCAATACGTGGGCGTGCAGGCCAGCGAAAAGGTGGCCTACAACGTCACGGTGACAGCCACGGGAACCTCGGGACACGGCTCCTTGCCCAAACCGGACAACGCGGTGGTGCATCTGGCGGCCGCCATCCAAAAATTGGGGACATACCAGGTGCCGGCGCAGCCCAGCACAATTACGCTGCGATATTTCGAGCAGCTGGCAAAAATCGAGAATGACGACATCGCCAAATGGATGCGCGCACTCGAGCAGCCGGAACGCACAGACCTGGCCGTCAGGCACCTGGCCGATGAAAGCCCCATGTGGAACTCGATGCTGCGCGACACAATTGCGCCAACCATGTTGCAGGCGGGAGTGCGCGTGAATGTGGTTCCGTCAGAAGCAACCGCCAATTTGAATGTGAGAATGCTTCCCGGCCATTCCATCGAGGAGTTGATGGGACAATTCGTGAAGATCGTGAACGACCCGCAAATCAAGTTTCAACTGGCGCCCGATGCCGGCGAAAACGCGCCACCCTCGGATTTAAAGTCGCCATTGTTTCAGACCATCGAGCGCATCACCCCGCAAGAATTTCCCGGGGCAATCACGGTGCCGCTGATGGGCACTGGTGCCACGGACTCCGCAAGCCTGCGCCTGCATAAAGTTCAAGCTTACGGGCTTGAGCCATTTCCAATGTTGGAAAACGATAGCTCGCGCGTTCACGCGGATGACGAGCGAATTCCCATCGACGGCTTCCACAAAGGGGTCGTCTTCCTATATCATGTGGTGAGCGACTTCGCGTCGTCGAAGTAGTCGTCGAAGTAGATTAAAGGTTCCTCTACCCCCTTCCACGCCGATCGGGATCGGACAAATACCATGAATTTTCGCAGCGCTAAAATTGTATGCACTCTGGGACCCGCCAGTAATTCCTCCGAAATGATTGAGCGTCTGATGCGCGCCGGAATGGACGTGGCTCGCCTCAACTTCTCGCACGGCACGCACGAAGATCATGCGCGGACCATTAAGCGGCTGCGCGAAAATTCCGCGCGGCTCATGAAGCCGATAGGAATTCTGGCCGATCTGCAAGGCCCCAAAATCCGCACGGGCCTATTAAAGGATAAGCAGCCCGTGCAATTGGTGGCGGGACAACGCTTCACCATCTCGATCAAACCGATTATGGGAACCAGCGACGGCGTAAGCACGACCTACTTGCGCATGGCCCGCGATGTCTCGCGCGGCGACCGCATCCTGCTTGGAGACGGCCTGATCGAACTGCATGTGCTTTCCACCACATCGACTGCCGTGCAATGCAAAGTAGTGAACGGCGGATTGCTGGGCGAGCATAAGGGCATCAATTTGCCCGGAGTGAAATTAAAAATTCCGGCCGTCACGCCGAAGGATCACCAGGACCTTATTTTTGCGTTGGAGCAAGGCGCAAATTTCGTTGCGGTAAGTTTCGTGCGCAGCGCCAAAGATGTGCTGCTGGCCAGGAAGGCCATAACACGCGCCAAACAGGATGTGCCCATCATTGCCAAGCTGGAGAAACCCGAGGCCATCGAACACCTGGAAGAGATCTTGGAAGTGTCCGATGGAGTGATGGTAGCTCGCGGCGATCTGGGCGTGGAAATGAGTCCGGAAAAAGTGCCCGTGGTGCAGAAGCAAATCATCTCCAGGGCCTGCGAAGCGCGCCGCCCGGTGATCACCGCCACGCAGATGCTCGAATCCATGACGCAAAATCCGCGGCCCACGCGCGCCGAGGCTTCCGACGTGGCCAACGCCGTGTTCGATGGCAGCGATGCGCTGATGCTTTCTGCGGAGACGGCATCCGGCGCGTATCCGCTGGAAGCTGTGCAAATGATGGATCGAATTATCCGCGAAGCCGAGGCCAACAATGCACACGTCCTTCGGCCCAGCCCGGCGCAATTCAACATCGCCGAAACCGCTTCTGAACTGATTTGCCACGCTTCCGAGGAATTGCATATGAAGGTTATCGCCGTGTTTACCGAGACCGGTTCCACGGCGCGACTGGTTTCCAAGCATCGTCCTCTTCGCCCCATCATTGCGTTCTCGACCATCCAGGAAACGCGCCGGCGCATGTCGCTCTATTGGGGCGTTGTCCCGCGGACCATTGGAAAGGTGCAGGACATTGAGGAATTGGTTCATGCCGCCGAAAAACGCCTGCTGGAAGAACGCCTGGTTCAGCATGGAGATGTGGTTGGAATCGTGGCAGGGACGCCTCTCTTCGTGGGAGGCACGACCAACTTTATGAAATTCCACGTGATTGGAAGCGATGAAGGGACAAACCGGCGCATCGGCCGGTAGAGATTTGCCTTGTGTGGCGCGGGCTTTAGCCTGCGGGTGTTCGTCCTGGCAAGAATCTGAACCCGCAGGCTGAAGCCCGCGCTACTCAAACCTAATTCACCCAGCGGTCGTCGGAACCGCGCGGCGGCTCCTCTTTATGTTCGCGCATGTAGACCTCAAATTTGCGCCGGGCGCGGCGGCGTTTCCAATCCAGGTAGTCGTTCCGGAAGCGATAAAGAAACAGTCCCCTGCGAAGATATAAATAGCCCACCAGCGCTCCGCCAAGATGCGTGACATGGCTGACATTATCGCCGCCAGTCCCCAGCGTCATAAAAAATTCAATGGCGATTGCCACCGCGACATAAATCTTCATTGGAATCGTGATGGGAAAGGGGATGAGCCAGACCTGACGGTCCGGAAACATGATTCCCGCGGCAAGCAGAACTCCATAGATCGCTCCGGAGGCCCCGATGGTAGAGGTTGTGAGAGATACGTTCATGCCGAAGTGGGCAAGCAGCGTCTTGACGATAACCGTCGTGCAACCTGCCCCCACTCCCGTCAAAAAATAATATTCGTAAAATCGCCGTGTGCCCCATGTGCGCTCCAGGTCGGACCCGAACATCCAGAGAAAGAGCATATTGAACAGGATGTGTAAAATACCGTCGTGCAGGAAGAGATAAGTAAAGGGCTGCCAGATCCGCAACCCGTGCGTTACCGCCAGAGGCACCAGCCCAAATTCACCGAGGTACCAGCGGACCACCGACGCGGGCGCAAAAAGCCCCAACAAAGTTTGTACAAGAAATACGGCTGTGCAGGCGATGACGATATTGCGGATGGCGGGCGTCAGCATTCCGCCCCAGTTGACACGAGGGCCGAACGAACCCGGGTATCGTGAGCGCGAACCCATTGTGGCCAGTGTAAGCGGGACAAGCCCGGTAGTCAAAGTGGGACAGCCACTCTACACTCCGAGCCTCCGCGAGGGGCTGGCTGTCCGGCTTTCTGCCGCCAAAACCGCAGATGAATTGACAGGAGTGACAATTCTACAAATCCCCCGGAAGCATTGCTTTGCCGCAAGACCCGATATAAAGTGTTTTGTCGCCCGGGAGCGGTACTGGAAGCTCCGTGCCAGACAGAAGTTCAGGTTGAACGTATTTGCAGGACACATCGGCCTACGCCCACGGCTTGCGTCCATCCCTCATTGCTGCAAAATGAATATGTTTAAAGGAGAGTTATTACCTTGAGAGATAATCTGAGAAAGTGGTTTTTCGTTTGCATTGTCCTGGGCCTGCTCTGCCCCGCGCTCTTTGCGGATACAATTTCCCTGAAAAACGGCGATCGCCTGACGGGATCCATTGTCAAGTCGGACGCCAAAACACTGGTTATCAAGACAGAGTTCGCGGGCGATGTGACCGTGCAGTGGTCCGCGATTGACACCATCAACTCCACGCAGCCTCTGCACGTCGGCCTCGCGGGCGGCCAAATGGTGGACGGGCCGGTGGCCACGAAGGACGGACAAATCCAGGTCACCACGGCGTCCGCGGGTGTGGTGTCTGCCTCCAAGGATTCGGTGCAGGTCATGCGCTCCGATGCGGAGCAAGCTGCCTTTGACGCTGCCCTCGAACGGTTGCGGCACCCGCATCTGGGCGACTTTTGGAGCGGGAACCTCGATACAGGGCTGAGCGTCACGCGGGGCAACTCTTCCACTCTCTCTTATACGCTGGGGGGCAGAGCCGTTCGCGCGACGGATCGTGACAAGATTACGGTATACACCACCGCAGTTTATGGAAAGACGGACACAACCACGCCAAGTCAGGTGATCGCGCACCAAATCGCGGGCGGCGTGCGCGGCGATATCAATTTCACACCCAGATGGTTCGCGTTTGCAGCAACGGATTTCAATTCCAACGCCCTGCAGCATCTGGATCTGCAAAATGTGGTCGATGGCGGCCTCGGAAGTCACATCATCAAGACCGCGAACACTCAATTCGACCTCTCTCTTGGAGCGGGCTACAACCAGGAATATTTCGGAACGTATTTCGTGACCAACCCAACGCCGCCACCCCCAACCAACCCTGTCGCGGCGGTCACGCAAAAAAATGCCGAAGCCACCGCAGGCGAGGAATTCGATACAAAACTCGGCGGCCGCTCTACGTTCACCGAAACATTCAATTATTTCCCAAACCTCACCGGCCCCGGCGGCTACCGATATACGTTCAACACGGTTCTTTCCACGGCCATCAGCAAATGGTTCGGCTGGCAATTTAATTTGAGCGATAACTTTCTCAGCAATCCGCCAGGCGGTATCAAGAAAAACGATCTGCTGATTTCCACCGGCCTGCGACTGACATTTGCCGGGCCCAAATAAGCGGCACGTGGTGATGTGGCGCCGGCGTCCCGCCGGCGGGTTGCGCTCTCTTGCTGCAACGGAAAACAGCCGGCGGGACGCCGGCGCCACAAAACCGGCGCTACCAGGAAATGTTCGAGCGAAATCCGAATGCAAGCCGCATCAGCATGACAGCATCAACGTAACACCGTGAACGGAATCGAGGCTTCGGTGGTTTCCCAATCGAGCGCCAGCGTACCCTGGTTGCTGCCGTCGGACCTCAATTCGATTTTGAAGGTTTCCACGGGACTGGCGAGCGTTTTGAAATTCATCCGGGTGCGGCCGAAGTCGGTGGAAGAATCGTAGTCCTTGTGAAATTGCCCGGTCCGTTTATTGATGATGAGGGTCCATTCGTTTGCATTCGGAAGAGTCCAGATGCTGTAGCTTCCGGCGGGCAGTTTCAGGCTTCCCATCTGCAACGGCGCTTCGCTTGTAATTTTGGTCGCCCAATTGGCTCCGGTGCACCAGACTTCGCCAAAGGGGACCAGGCCGCCCATCACTTTCCTTCCATGCATCGAAGGCGCGTAATACTCGACCGTAATTTTTTTGCCCGCAATGGTGGCCGCGACACTCGCAGGAGGACTGGTGTATTTCGAGTGTCCAAATTGACCGGAGGACGTCCAGGCAAACATGGCAACGAGAAGGAAGACAATCCCCGCGCCGCCGAATAAGAAAACTAATTTGCTTTTGGGGGTCGACATCGGCATTCTCCTCCCACGGGCCGCACACATTAAAGTTAATGCGCGGATACAAACAATCAATGGGCTGTAGAGCACTCTATCATGATCCGAAATCCAAGAACGATCGGCGTACTCTCCGACACACATGGATTGCTGCGCCCGCAGGCGTTGCGCGCACTCGAAGGCTCGGAATTAATTATTCATGCGGGAGATGTGGGTGATCCGGAAATTCTCGAAACGCTGAAGTCTCTTGCGCCGGTTATTGCGGTGCGTGGAAATGTGGAGACGGATGGGTGGGCGCTGGCCTTACCCGAGACCGAAGTAATCGAGACCGGTGCCGCGACCATCTACGTCCTGCACGATGTTCACGCGCTCGATCTCGATCCTGTCGCTGCGGGATTTCACATCATCATCAGCGGCCATTCGCATAAGGCGGAAAAGACGCTGCGTGACCGCGTGCTGTTCCTCAATCCTGGAAGCGCCGGGCCGCGGCGTTTCAATTTGCCGGTGACCATCGCCCGCCTCGATATGAGTCGACGCCCCATAGGCGTCGACTTCATCGACCTGATGGGCAAATCAACTGATTAATTCCCGCAACGTGATCTTGTGACGCCGGCGTCCCGCCGGCGGTTTTGCGTTGTCTCTTCGCGGCAGAAAGCCGTCGGCGAGACGCCGGCGCCACGGGGTTCCGCAAGGTTCTGAGTACTTTACGAATCACTCAAGCCATCGCCAGCATGGTTCACTGGAATGCAACTGGATAGCAAGATACGTTTCAGCTAAGTCTATGGACATCAACGACGATCCGAACCCTACAAGAACTTCGGACCAGTTGCTCCGAATCTGACCCTGCGGTCAGTAGCGCCAATCGATTAGCCCTTGTAGTCTTCCCCAATCAGCCCAGCCGCAATTTGGAATACCCGACGCAATGGAATGCGCTGGGAATGTTGTGCGGGCAGCGGGCTGGGAAGTATCAGGGGAGAAACCGTGAAACGTTTCGCACTGGTGATGCTGGCTGCGGCGGTGTTTCTAGGCGGGTGCGCCCAGGCAATTCTGCCGGGTGGACCAGGAACCGCGGGGGGCCCGGGCCTGACGGCGTTAACGGTGACACCGTCGGGCGCCTCTATCCGCGGCGTAACGCAGCAACAGTTCAGCGCGAAAACAGGGGACGGTTCGAGACCGGCAGTAAGCTGGTCGGTCAACGGAATTGTCGGCGGAAATGCGGCTCTCGGAACGATTGACGCGAGCGGAATGTACACCGCGCCGGAATTTCCTCCGGCACCCAATTCCATCACCATCAGCGCGGTCGAAACTTCGAACAGCAGCAGACTCGGCAATGCCAGCGCCACGCTGAATAATCCTGTGCCGCAATTGACCAGCGTGTCGCCAATGGGAATTCCCCAAGGCTCGTTCACGCTCACGCTGACCGGATTGCATTTCGCACAAGGTGCGGTCGCCTATATGGGCACCACCGCGCTCACAACGACGTATGTTTCCTCAACACAAATGACAGCAGCAGGCACCGCGACCAGCGCGCAAGCGGGAACGCAGATCATCACGGTACAAAACCCGAACCCCGGGGCAGCTACTTCGGCAGGCGTGAACATCGTGGTAGAGGGAAATGTCGTTGTGGTGGTGACGCCGGCAACGCCCATGGTGCGTACTGGCAATCAGCAAGTCTTCACAGCCACGGTAACCGGAGCCTTGAACGTGAATGTCACTTGGACAGTGAACGGCGTGGCCGGTGGAAACTCCACGGTTGGCACCATCGCGGCAAATGGCACGTATACCGCGCCTCTCACTTTGCCGACTCCGAACACGGTCACGGTGACTGCAACCAGCGTGGAGGATCCCACGCGATCAGGCAGCGCGACGGTAACGCTGGAAAATCCGATCCCGGTAATTAGTAGCGTGACGCCCACGACGTACACGGCGAACGCGGTATTTGAAATGACCGTAAACGGAACCGGCTTCACTCCCACGTCTATCGTGAACCTCGGCACCCTGGGGCTCAGCACGACTTTCATTGCACCGACGCAATTGGTGGCCGTGGGCCAACCCACATTGGCGCAAGTAGGAACGGTGCCAGTCACCGTGGTCAACCCCAATCCGGGAGGCTCCACATCTGCGCCGTTCAACGTGCAGGTGGTCGGGCCGAATTCAAATATCACCGTGACGATTTCTCCGAAGACCGCCACGCTTGGGGCGGGAAACGTGCAGCAATTCCAGGTCACGGTGACGGGATCGATCGATTTGAGCGTGACGTGGTCGGTGAATGGAGTGAGTTACGGAAACAGCTCGGTTGGCACGGTCGACTATCAGGGAAATTACACCGCGCCAAATAATATTGTAGGCCTGGGAAGCGTTACCGTGACGGCCACCAGCAATGCCAATCCCGCGAAATCGGACAGCGCCGTTGTGACTCTGACCAACCCGGTCCCAACGCTCACGTCGATCACTCCTTCAACTCTGGGGCTCGGGTCCTTTCAGATCACGCTGAATGGCACAGGATTTGTAAGCACGTCCACGGCGACGTTTGGCGGGCAGCCGCTGCAGGTGACGTACGCGACTTCGACGATGCTCTCTGCGATCGGCAACGCGTTGAACACGCAAGTTGGCTCGGTCGCTGTGAAGGTGACCAACCCTGCGCCTGGCGGCGGAATTTCCAACAGTCTGAATGTGACGGTGACGACCTCGGGCACGCCTGAGGCTTCGGCGGCTGCAGTCCGTTTTCTGGAGCAGTCTTCCTTCGGGCCGGACATGGAAAATGTGAACCAGGTGGTGGAGACCGGCTTCGATACGTACCTGCAAAACCAATTCGCCTCGACGGTCACGCCCTATCCGAATCCGCGGCCAAATGACAGCGTCAACAATGTGCAGCAAACATTTTTCCTGAATGCCATTGCCGGCGGGGATCAATTGCGCTTGCGCACGGAGTTGGCACTGAACGAATTTTGGGTGGTGAGCGCACAAACAGTGAACGACCCGCTGGGGTACACCAATTACCTGCGCGCAATCAGCAAGGATGCGCTGGGAAATTACCAGAATTTGATGACGGACGTGACGTTGACGCCAGCGATGGGGACTTTCCTGAACATGGTGAACAATGACGCCCCGCCGCCCGGAGAACATGCCAACGAAAATTACGCGCGCGAATTCATGCAGTTGTTCTGCCTGGGATTGAACCAGTTGAATCCGGACGGAACGCCGATGCTCGACAGCAGTGGAAATCCGATCCCCACGTATACACAAAACGACGTCATGGACCTGGGCCGCGCGTTCACCGGGTGGACGTATCCGGTGACTCCGGGCAAGCCGGCGCAGAATCACAATCCGGAATATTACGGCGGTCCGATGCTGGCGGTGGAAGGTTTGCACGATAGCGGACCAAAAACAATTCTGGGCCAATCGATTCCGGCGGGCCAGAGCGCGGAGCAGGATTTGGCGTCGGCTATCGGAATCATTTTCAACCATCCGAACGTGGGGCCGTTCGTGGCCAAGCAGATGATCGAGCACCTGGTCTCCAGCAATCCCAGCCCGGCATACGTGCAGCGAGTAGCCACAGCATTCGACACCGGGACGTTCAACAGCTACGGGTCAGGGAAACGCGGCGACATGCAGGCGATGATCGCAGCGATCCTGCTGGATCCGGAAGCGCGGCAGGGCGACAACCCGGCGACGGTGTCTATTACGGACGGCAAGTTGCGCGAACCTGTGGTGATGGTCGCAAGTATTGCGCGAGCCTTCCACGCCAAAACCGACGCGGGTGGGTTGGCGCAGTGGAGCGCCAGCATGTCGCAAGACGTTTTCAATGCGCCGACGGTGTTCAATTTCTTCCCGCCGGTCAATCCCATTGCGGGCACTACTCTGAATGGCCCCGAGTTCGCGATACTGGCGACGAACACGGCCCTGACGCGGGTGAACTTCATCAATGCAGCGGTGTATGGGTCGATCGGACAGAACACCACGCTGGATTTCAGTCCCGTTACCACTGCAGGCACAGCGGATCAGATGGTGGCATGGCTGGACACGCTGTTCCTGCACGGGAGCACGCCGACTCAAATGAAACAAATTATTCTCACCGCGGTCGGCGCTGTCGATCCCACGAATGCGACGGCCCAGGCACAGGCAGCGATTTATCTTTACCTTTCGTCGTCGATGTATCAGGTCCAGCACTGAGTCAGCATTGAGACACAGGAGAAAAGAATGACACGTCACACACGAAGAGATTTGTTGCGATTGGCGTGCTGCTCGGCGGCAGGCGCCAGCATGGTGGGCGGACTGAGCAAACTGGGGTTGGTGAGTGCGCTGGCACAAGGCACAACGGGTTACAAAGCCCTGGTGTGCATTTTCATGTTTGGCGGAAATGACAGTAACAACATGCTGGTGCCGATCGACTCGCGCTACACGCAGTATTTGCAATCGCGCAGCGTGTTGGCCCTGCCTCAAGGCCAGTTGCTGCCGCTGCAGGTGAACGGACAATCGATCTACGGACTGCATCCCAACATGCCGGAGATGCAGGGATACTTCAACAGTCAAAAATCCCTGGCGGTTATTGCCAACGTGGGAACGTTGGTGCAGCCCACGACGCAAGCCGCATACAATGCGTCTAAAAATCTGCCGCAAAATCTTTTCTCGCACTCCGACCAGCAGGACCAATGGCAGAGCGCGCAACTCGCCGGAACGCCGGTATCCGGCTGGGCCGGCAAGGTCGCCGACAATGTGCAGACGCTCAATGCCGCCGCGCAATTTCCGCCGATTCTCTCCATCTCCGGCAGTCCCGTCTTCTGCACCGGCATCAACACCCGGCCATTCTCTATGGACCCCGGCCAGCCGCCCGGACTGCAGGGATTCGATACATCAACGGCATCCCAGGCCCGCTATGCCGCGACACAACAATTGCTCACCTTTGACAGCGGATTGTCGATGGTACAAGCAGCGAACGCTGTAACCGGACAAGCGGTGAAGTTCGCGCAGGTTCTGTCGGCTGCGCTGAAGAGCATCCCGCCGTTGCAGACGCAATTCCCGGGTAGCTATCTGGGACAGCAATTGCAGCAGGTGGCCCAGGTGATTTCCGCGCGAAGCGCCCTGGGAGTAGCGCGCCAGATCTTCTTCTGCGCCGTCGGCGGATTCGACACGCACGCGGACCAATTGCCGCAGCAGGTGGCGTTGCTCTCGGATGTCAGCAAAAGCATGTCGTCGTTCTATCAAGCCACCCAGGAACTGGGAGTAGCCAATCAGGTGACGCAATTCACGCTTTCCGAATTCAGCCGCACCATGGAGCCCGGCTCCAGCGGCGGCTCGGACCACGCCTGGGGCGCACACCAGTTGATTTTGGGAGGCGCGGTGAAGGGCAACTCGGTCTATGGAACGTTTCCGACGCTGGCGCTGGGCGGGCCCGACGACGCCGACCAGAATGGCCGGTGGATTCCCACGACGGCGCTGGATCAGTATGCGGCCACGCTGGCGACGTGGTTTGGAGTAAGTGCGGCGAACTTGCCATCCATTTTCTCGAACCTGACGAATTTCCCGACCAGTAATCTGGGGTTCCTGGGCTAGCCGCAAATTTCAATTTAGCCCTCAGGCGACCTGACCCTGAATTGTAATGGCAGGAAGAGTTATTACTACGTTAAGTATTTATATAAGTAAGAGGTCGACGACGGCTTATGAAAACAATACTCAAACTTTGGATCCTGTTGCTGACTTTGGGACTGGCGTCACAGGTGCGCGCACAGGGGCCCGTAATTGCAGGGGTCGCACCGGTAATTGAGGGGGGTGTCGGGTACTCGTATATGCAGTCTGACGTACCCTCGCAGGGCAAAATGCCCATGACCGGGGTCCAGATGTCGGCAAGTGGGGATCTAAACACACACTTTGGAGTGAAACTGCAAGTCGAGTATACGCGGAACTTCGACGCGTTTCAGACCGGCCGCAAAGCCGACGTCTTGACCTACATGGTCGGGCCCGTCTTCTACGCGGTTCGGCGGCCCAAATTTGATGTCCATGTGCAAGTGCTTGTGGGCGGAGCCAGAGAGACCGGGGTGAACTTCGAGCCCGACGGAACGCTGGTGCGAGGATACGTAAACCACTTGGCGTATGCGGGTGCTGTGGGATTTCAATTTCGGGTAACAGAAACATTGTCGCTGAGGCCGGAAGTAGAGTACCTGCGCACTTCGTTTTTTAACTCAAACGTGGCCGTTCAGGGGCAAACCAACTTGGGAACGTCGCTCGGCTTGATCTACACGTTCGGGCGGCGGCGCGAACGGTAGCTGGCCGCCGCACAAGTCTTCTTCTCGGGACGGTGCCATCCCCGGTTTCCGAGAATCCCCTGTTTATCAGGCGGAATCGTCCGAAAAAATCCTCAATGGCAAACGGGCCAACACTTCTGTGCTTATTTCTCGATGCGCAATTCGTGAGTTCGGCGGTTGTACCGCGCAACGATGGGTGGGGCGGCAAGGGCACTTGAGCTTTCTCCGTGTATAAGAAGCCACTCCCCGCTTAGCTCTAGCTGTCTCGACCCGATGTACGTCGGTCGTGGCAGTATCAGGAACGCTTTGTCGTCTTTCCAGCCCCAGACGCCATCTTTCACAGGGGCGATCCACTCTATGCCGTACTCTGGGTCCTCCACTTGAGTCGTGCCCGTCTCTGCCGATTCCGCGACCGCCCACCAGTCATCGGATACCGAATACCACCTCGGTTTGAAATCACGAATGTCGTTTGCACCTGCATAGTTAATTGCCCAGAAGATTTCCGCGTCTTTCCAATCCGAACCGTCAAAGAACTTCGGTGAGAGGCGATGGTAATCCGAGTCCTCATAGTCCACGTAGTCTTTCCCATTCCACTTCAAACACCAGTCCGTGGCGATCCTCAAATCGTGGAACCCACCGTGTGAAACGGGTAGGATGTCAAACCGAGGGTTTTCAACCTGCCAGCCGAACCCATACTTTTGAGCGTACAACGGAACCCAATTGTCTCCACGTTTTTGATACAAAAAATACCAATTTCCACTCGATCCTGTCCACCCCGCGCCCGGAAAGACTATAAGTCCGGCCACACCGTCATCATTCAGGTCACCTTCCCAGACCTTGCCTTGGTCCTGAAATTCCTGCCAGCACTCCTTCTTCATTTCGGCTGCGTTTTCGCGGCCGACCACTGGACATAGGTCATCGCTTTGAATCATGTTTTTCGGAAAAACGCTCTTGGCTACCTCGTGAAAATGCTTCACCTGAGAGCTTGACTGTGCCGTTAGGAGAAGCGAAATCAGGAGCGTACCAATCATTGTAATCAGGGATTATAGCTCGATCGAGTCAGTCGGGCGTACTTTAGTGAGCACTAAAGTTCGAGCCATCGATTGAGATTCATGCGTGAAAACACAGCCAACTCCTGGTAAGTTCTATAAAGGGAGAAGTCAAGAAAAAACACATCTCCGTCGGCCGGAATTTTTCTTGCTTCGCAGCCCCCCTGACCGAGCGAAATCTGTTCTGACCGACCGCGCCATGTGCTCGGTGGTGGGGCAAGGTAGCCCCGTGGTTTGGATTTTCTCTATCAGCGGTTTTCATCACTTCTTCGCGACGAAGCCTGTCAGTTTCGAAACCAACAAAGCAGAACGGTGGTCAAATTTGGCGACCATAGTTCTATTTGGGACTCGTGGCCCATAGCTTTTTCTGGTTATCCGAGAGGGTCTAGGGTCCTCTATGAGACTGAGTGCCCGAGGCACGCAGTGCCTAGCTTCACAGCTGAGACTCGCTCTCGGACCAGAGTGTCTCGAGAACCCGACGGCCACCGCCAGAGAAATCTCCAGAGATGGAGCGGACTCGCTCAGAGACACTCAAGCTGTTTGTGGTTTCAGA
>Ga0182024_10005688_pt1 | contig 27785 bp, 22 predicted proteins | sample P32metaG_FD_120480 | JGI IMG/M metagenome (GOLD analysis project Ga0182024, IMG submission 120480) | Permafrost microbial communities from Stordalen Mire, Sweden - P3-2 metaG (Illumina Assembly) | ecosystem: Environmental > Terrestrial > Soil > Wetlands > Permafrost | place: Sweden: Stordalen...
CCAGGCGGGAAAGTCATCGGTGGCGACGGTCATTGGAGTCCCTCCCCAAGGCGCAGCCGCGGGGAAGTGTACTCCGTTGCAGCAAGAAGTTAACCGTCACGACCCGAAAAACCGTTTGGTGCTCGTATCTCTCGACCAGCTCCGCCGCGTCCAACTGCTTCAATTCGGCCACGGCGTTGAAGCCGTGGATGACGCTTCGCCTTGCCGTCGGGTCGGATGACCTGCCCGATGCTTCAATTCGGCCACGGCGTTGAAGCCGTGGATGACCACGCCGCTGGAGGCGCTGACGGACCACATCGACCCGCTTCAATTCGGCCACGGCGTTGAAGCCGTGGATGACGATGAATCTGGCGCGGGGCTGGTGCGTACCAGAAGCCATGCTTCAATTCGGCCACGGCGTTGAAGCCGTGGATGACACTCGGGATTTTACGACTCGCCGTTCGACCTGCACTTTCCCAAAAGATCCTAACCCCAAGCTGCCAGCTTGAGCAGGGAGCGGCAGAGGGCGCGTAATTTCCGCGACAACGGCCGGCGGCGGCCGGCCTGGCGAATTGCGGTTTGCACGCACAGGCGGCGCAAGGCGTTGCGCCGATCCGCGTGCGAAGGCCGACGGTCGGCCCGGTCCCAGGGACGGTCGCGGCGGTCGCACAACTGGCCTTGGGTCTTGGTCCAGGCCCACATCTCGATGAGGGTGTGTAGCCAGAGGTTCAGATGAAAGACCGCCACGTTGGCCCAGTAATACCGCACCTGTTGCTGCCCGGCGCCATGCACCTCCTTGAGGTCGTGGAAGTCCTGCTCGACGGCGGCCCGGTCGGCGACCGCCTCCAGGATCTGCGGCACGGTCGCCTGCGGGTCGGTACAAAAGAAGGCGACCCAGCCGTCCGACTCGCGCACCAGCGCCACGCGGATCAGCCCGCCCGCCGGCGGGTAGGTGGTCAGGAACGTCTTGAACGTCTTGGTCACCGTGGCGCCGTAGAGGGTACAGTCGGCCGTCTGCCAGCCGCGGCGGTGGCCGGCGCGCTTTGCCAGGCTGACCTTCTCCTTGCCGTACTTCGGCCTGCGGCCGCGTCGCCGGGGCGCACCCGGCCGGGGCGGCGCCGGCACGCTCCACAGGGCGGCGTCCTTGCGCAGCCGGCTGACCACCACGACCCCGGCGGCCTTGGCGGCCTTGAGGAAGGGACGCTTGGCGTAGGCGCCGTCGGCCACGATCCACAGCGTTTTGCCCAGGTACTTCAGCCAGGCGGCCAGCCAGGCGACCGCCTCGGCTGCCATCTCCAGCTTGGTGCGGAAGGCAACCCGATACCAGCGCGGCAGCTTGCCGATGTGCTTGCGGCGGACGTACAGCCAGGCGCGCGGGGGCAGGCCGATGGCGCCCCAGAGCGGGTGACGCACCAGCAAGGCCAGCGTCACCCAGACGTGGCCGTAGAGGAACTTCTGACCGGCCGGCCCAGGCGTCGGGTTGTGGTGGACGCCGGCGCCTTCGACATTCGGCCCGTAGCGCTGGGTCGGCGTATCATCCAGGCCGAACAGCAGGCGTTGACCGGGCACGATCACCCCGACGGCCAGACGCGGCAGCACCGCGGCGATCACGCCGACCCTTGGCCCCAGACTGCCGAGAAAGTAATAATATTGGCGGAAGTCCTTGCCGAGGTCGGCGGCGCGCAGCCAACTGGCCACGGTGCGCCGACCTTGAGCGAACAGCATGCCGCGGAGCAGCGGCAGCAAGCGCCACGCCAGGCGCCCGTGCAGCGGCCCGCTCAGGGCGAGGACCCACGCCACCACCTCGGCGGGCAGTTGCCACGCCACCATCCTTGGCTCTCCTGTTTACGACGGCTTCGGGTGACAAAAGCCATCGTGGCAGGGGAGCCGTTACGCGCCTACGTTCCTAAAGCGATCTCCACACTCGGATTTAAGGGTTTTTTCGGAAAGTGCAGATTAAGCGTAAGCCGGTGCAAATCAATCCTTCAATTCGGCCACGGCGTTGAAGCCGTGGATGACCGTAGGCCACGTTGATTTGCACCATGCCGCGGGGCCCTTCAATTCGGCCACGGCGTTGAAGCCGTGGATGACGAAGCAGGCGGTCAAGAGCTTCGGCGGCACGTTTTGCCTTCAATTCGGCCACGGCGTTGAAGCCGTGGATGACCACCATGCCGCGCTCGAAAGACCACCCGGGACACGAGCCTTCAATTCGGCCACGGCGTTGAAGCCGTGGATGACGTGCAAGGCAACGCCGGAGTACCAAGCGGCGATGGCCACTTCAATTCGGCCACGGCGTTGAAGCCGTGGATGACGTCCCGTATCAGGCGCCGCTGCGACCTGGGGTGAAGCACTTCAATTCGGCCACGGCGTTGAAGCCGTGGATGACCTCCGCTTGCCGTCTCCGAAGAATCTTCTCCACTTGTACTTCAATTCGGCCACGGCGTTGAAGCCGTGGATGACTCCGCCCGACAAGTATGCCGGGCAGGCAAAAAGAACTTCAATTCGGCCACGGCGTTGAAGCCGTGGATGACGATCAAAACCCGTTCGACGCGCCGTTCTCGTTCGCGACTTCAATTCGGCCACGGCGTTGAAGCCGTGGATGACCTGAGCACGAACATCCTGGACCTACTGGTTTGTAGCACTTCAATTCGGCCACGGCGTTGAAGCCGTGGATGACGAGGTAGTTGGCGCAGCCTTGAACACAGAGCCGAACCTTCAATTCGGCCACGGCGTTGAAGCCGTGGATGACTCGTCGTCGTCTTCGGCGGCCCCTTCGTTGCACTGGTCCTTCAATTCGGCCACGGCGTTGAAGCCGTGGATGACAACCGCCGCCGCCGAATTTTTCGCGGCCGGCGCGGGTGGACCTTCAATTCGGCCACGGCGTTGAAGCCGTGGATGACCGCTGAACCGCTCCGTGGACGCGGCCAGCGACGGACTCACCTTCAATTCGGCCACGGCGTTGAAGCCGTGGATGACCGCCGATACGGTGGAATCGATCGCCGCGCACAAACCTTCAATTCGGCCACGGCGTTGAAGCCGTGGATGACTTCCCGCACCTGCTCAAACTGCCGTCTCTGTGGACGCCCTTCAATTCGGCCACGGCGTTGAAGCCGTGGATGACGGGGATAGGGGAAATCCAGGGCGCCCGGTGGACACCTTCAATTCGGCCACGGCGTTGAAGCCGTGGATGACACCGAGGATCGCCTATTATTTCGGCGCGGGGACCTTCCTTCAATTCGGCCACGGCGTTGAAGCCGTGGATGACGATATACGGGATATGTATGCTCCTGTATGGGGACCAGACCTTCAATTCGGCCACGGCGTTGAAGCCGTGGATGACGAGCAGTAGCGGTCCGCGAGCTCGCGGAGCGCTACCACCTTCAATTCGGCCACGGCGTTGAAGCCGTGGATGACCACGAGCGGCACGCGGAGCGTAGGCGCGCCCAAATCCCTTCAATTCGGCCACGGCGTTGAAGCCGTGGATGACCAGCGCCCAACGTTCCGCGTTCTACGCGGCCATGACCCTTCAATTCGGCCACGGCGTTGAAGCCGTGGATGACCGCCGCGGCCGCTCCGGTCGGCCGCGGCGGAACGAGAGCCTTCAATTCGGCCACGGCGTTGAAGCCGTGGATGACTGCGGTCTTGCCAAACGCAGTTCGGCGCCCCACCAGTCCTTCAATTCGGCCACGGCGTTGAAGCCGTGGATGACTTTCCGTGGCATCTCATGCTCCACTCCAGAGTGTCCCTTCAATTCGGCCACGGCGTTGAAGCCGTGGATGACTACCGCACCGGCGCCCCCAACGTGAAGAGTGAAGACCCCTTCAATTCGGCCACGGCGTTGAAGCCGTGGATGACTCGGTAGGGGGCAAAGTGAGAGAATCGCATCCGGTACCTTCAATTCGGCCACGGCGTTGAAGCCGTGGATGACCAGCTGCACGGCACGCACCTGTCGAATCCGGGGAAGACCTTCAATTCGGCCACGGCGTTGAAGCCGTGGATGACAAGGAGTCCGAGATGCACAAGAAGCCGTCGAAAGAGTGCCTTCAATTCGGCCACGGCGTTGAAGCCGTGGATGACGTGGGCCGGGCGAACCGATGGCGGCCGAAGCCGCCGGGCCTTCAATTCGGCCACGGCGTTGAAGCCGTGGATGACCCTTTTCGTCTACAAGAATTTCAACCGTGACGAGGTCCCTTCAATTCGGCCACGGCGTTGAAGCCGTGGATGACGACAGACAATAGGGGTACGGCCTTACCCAACAGGACCTTCAATTCGGCCACGGCGTTGAAGCCGTGGATGACCCAATCCCCAAGCGCAATTTTCTGTCGAGCTTATCCGACCTTCAATTCGGCCACGGCGTTGAAGCCGTGGATGACACTCTTGGCCTAATCAAAAGGGAGGTTCCATATTGACCCTTCAATTCGGCCACGGCGTTGAAGCCGTGGATGACACTATAACATTAGCAGAACGGTATAGGTAATTACAGCCTTCAATTCGGCCACGGCGTTGAAGCCGTGGATGACGGATATGTATAGTCGTAAATGGGACGACTACATGGCCTTCAATTCGGCCACGGCGTTGAAGCCGTGGATGACTACTCTCATTCTGGGAGATCCAATGCTAAAAGTGACGCCTTCAATTCGGCCACGGCGTTGAAGCCGTGGATGACCCACCTGGACGGGTGACCACCCGTCCACCCTCTACCAGCCTTCAATTCGGCCACGGCGTTGAAGCCGTGGATGACTCCTCCAGCACGCGCCAGACCGACGCCGCGGCCTTTACCTTCAATTCGGCCACGGCGTTGAAGCCGTGGATGACCAGCGAGCGGCCGTACCAGACCCCGACCTCCACCCACCCTTCAATTCGGCCACGGCGTTGAAGCCGTGGATGACCACACCACCACCACGCGCGCTCGGTGGTAGTCGCCCGCCTTCAATTCGGCCACGGCGTTGAAGCCGTGGATGACAGGTGGACGGGTGACCACCCGTCCACCCTCTACCAACCTTCAATTCGGCCACGGCGTTGAAGCCGTGGATGACATTGGAGGCTGCGAAAACTGAATCCGCCCGACACGAGCCTTCAATTCGGCCACGGCGTTGAAGCCGTGGATGACGCCCTCCCCGACCAGCACCGAGGCGGCGTTCGCCGCCCTTCAATTCGGCCACGGCGTTGAAGCCGTGGATGACACCGCTCGTCCGGTCGGGCGGCCTGCTGGGTGGACACCTTCAATTCGGCCACGGCGTTGAAGCCGTGGATGACTGCCGGCCGTCGATCTCGCCGGCATCGCGGGACGATAGCCTTCAATTCGGCCACGGCGTTGAAGCCGTGGATGACGTCGCTGCCCTGCGGAGGCGCGCCCTTCGAGGAGAACCTTCAATTCGGCCACGGCGTTGAAGCCGTGGATGACGGACCTGCACAGCCGCACCGGCAACATCGCCGCCGACCCTTCAATTCGGCCACGGCGTTGAAGCCGTGGATGACGAGCTGCACGCTCGGGCCGCCGGCGGCCTTGGAGACGATCCTTCAATTCGGCCACGGCGTTGAAGCCGTGGATGACCATGTTGACCTACGTTCCCCCGACGACCTGGGCGTCGTGCCTTCAATTCGGCCACGGCGTTGAAGCCGTGGATGACTTCGCGGTCGGGCTCGGGGTCGGCGACTGATACAGGCCCCTTCAATTCGGCCACGGCGTTGAAGCCGTGGATGACCTGGGAACATCACGGCGTCGAGGTGAGCGTCGGCTGCCTTCAATTCGGCCACGGCGTTGAAGCCGTGGATGACGCGGCGCGGCGATCGTACAGCGGGCGTGCAGCGCGCACCTTCAATTCGGCCACGGCGTTGAAGCCGTGGATGACCATGGCGCTAAAAGTGACGATGTTCATGGGCATGGACCTTCAATTCGGCCACGGCGTTGAAGCCGTGGATGACCGGCGGCGGAGTGGACCTACACCCTCGCCGGCGTGACCCTTCAATTCGGCCACGGCGTTGAAGCCGTGGATGACTCCCCGAACTCCGTGATGTCAGACGTCACGGAGTGCCTTCAATTCGGCCACGGCGTTGAAGCCGTGGATGACGAGCTCGCGGATCGGTACTGCGCGAGTGCTGTGAAGCCTTCAATTCGGCCACGGCGTTGAAGCCGTGGATGACCACGGCGTCGAGGTGAGCGTCGGCGAAAAAACGGTGTACCTTCAATTCGGCCACGGCGTTGAAGCCGTGGATGACCGTGCGTCAGGGCCGCGGCGTACCGCCCTTAACAAGGCCTTCAATTCGGCCACGGCGTTGAAGCCGTGGATGACTACGACCTGCCTCGTGGGAGATCACGGACCCGGTCCCCTTCAATTCGGCCACGGCGTTGAAGCCGTGGATGACGAACCTGGCGCAACTGCGACAGCGGATGTCGCTGTTCCTTCAATTCGGCCACGGCGTTGAAGCCGTGGATGACCAGTATGGGCGCCGCCCCCCGCGACTCTCTTTCCGCGCCTTCAATTCGGCCACGGCGTTGAAGCCGTGGATGACTTTATTCGCGGGGAAAGTGGAGATCCTCAGACTCACCTTCAATTCGGCCACGGCGTTGAAGCCGTGGATGACGAGCGTTATCGCCACGGTAGCAAGCATCGGGGACTGCCTTCAATTCGGCCACGGCGTTGAAGCCGTGGATGACCAGATAGCAAGAGCGGCTTTCGCCGCCCCTACCATCCCTTCAATTCGGCCACGGCGTTGAAGCCGTGGATGACTCCGTGAGCGCTACGCGCCACTGGGGCTTATTTATACCTTCAATTCGGCCACGGCGTTGAAGCCGTGGATGACCTGTAGTGAAACGCACGATACTTTCTCACTTCACCCTTCAATTCGGCCACGGCGTTGAAGCCGTGGATGACGAGGTGCGAGATGCCTTGGATCGAGATCAAGGAGGTCCTTCAATTCGGCCACGGCGTTGAAGCCGTGGATGACGGCTGCGCCGAGGTCCTCGCGGAGCGCGGCGAGGAGCACCTTCAATTCGGCCACGGCGTTGAAGCCGTGGATGACCGCGATGCCGGCCGTCGCGGGAGTCGTCGGCGAGGGCCTTCAATTCGGCCACGGCGTTGAAGCCGTGGATGACGTCGAACGTCACGTGGCGGACGGCCGACCACAGGTCCCTTCAATTCGGCCACGGCGTTGAAGCCGTGGATGACGACCCGGCCGCCGGCTCGACGCGGCAGCAGGCCGGCCCTTCAATTCGGCCACGGCGTTGAAGCCGTGGATGACCCCGGACACCGGCACTTGCCGCTGTCCGCGATGCTACCTTCAATTCGGCCACGGCGTTGAAGCCGTGGATGACCGCTCGCGTCGGAACTGGTTACGGCATAGCTCGTTATCGCACCGCTTTCGAGCGGATGGTTCGCTCCGGGACGGAACTTCGCGGGTGGCAACCGTCGCGACTCCGGAAGCTTCGTGACCGTAGCCGGTTACGGCACGCGAGCGGTAGGGGGTGCCGCTTCGGGATCCAAGGTTCGGTTGTCAAAGAACTTCGGTTGATTCGTCCGGGGGCGGCCGAGTTCACCACCCCACCGCTCGGACCCCTCAACCGCTCGGTAAGAACAGACCGAGACCGTAGTGGGAAGCATATCCCAAACACAGCGGGCCGGCCATAGGGGACGACAGCGTCAGCCGAAACGTCCCGGTCGGCCGGCGGTAACCGTCGTCGCCGGGACGCCGCCGCCCGCGGACGAACTCCAACGGCCGGGGACGCCCGGACCACGCGGGATGCCCGTCGTCGATCGCCTCCACGGCCGCGACCTCGACGTCGGCCCCGCGCCCCAACGCCCATCGGCGCAGCTCCCGGCGGATGGCCTTGCGCAGGGAACGCTCCCGACCGCGTCGGCCGACGTGCGCCGGACCCACGTAGGGAGTGGCCGACGCCCAGACCGCGGAGGCGCCGGCCGGCCCGCCGAACGGCGGCGCCCGGAAATCGGCCGGCCGACCCAACCCCACGAGTTGGGCCTGGGGCCGTAAGTCGCCGACCGCCCATCGTCGCAAGCCGGCGAGGGCCGCGGTCTCGTCGTCGTCGAAGCCGCGGGGCGCCCAGACGGTGAGGTGCGTCAGCCGCCGGCGGTCGTCGCCTTCGGACGTGGGCAGGTAGTGGGCGTGCTCGTGTCCCGGCAGGAAATGGCCGGAGGCGTCCTTAACGGCGCTCACGGGCGACCTTTGGCCACAGAACCCGCCATGCCCACCCGCCAAGGCGACCGCCCGCCAAGAGTCGTTGGCGGGCGGATGCCGTGTTAAGGCAAGGGTTTGCGCATCGCCCGCCAATCCGCCAAGCCCTCGCGCCGGGGAGGGGCCGGTTGCCTCGCCTTTTCGCCGGCGCCGAACCCCCGGCGCGTCCAGACGGTGATGTGGGTCACCAGTCAGCGGTGGTCGCCTTCGGGCGTAGGGAGGCAGTGGATGCCGTGGCAGCTGGATCATGCCAGAGCCAACGCCGTCGTGAAATTCGGCGTCTTGCCGACCAGAATCCTTTGGAGACGAAATACGGCGTCAACTCCGAAGGATCGAAACGGTAGCGGATCGACCTCCTTTTCTTGCAGTTCCGGTAGTCCCAGGATCGAAGCCACGGCGTCTTTGGTCAGCGGCTGCCGCCATAGCGGCCAAGTCCAGGATGTGTTGTTGGCGCGGTTGCCTGCAAAGCCACGGGTCGCCAACCGGTCGCCGGCGGGGATCGACGGGAAGAGCGGCCATGCCTCAAGCGCCAGCCGGTTGGCCCCTAACATGCCGCCGTGCCTTTTGCGCGTCGGGTCGCCGGAGGGCATGTGCCATTGGTACGCATGGCGGCGGTCTTCACTCGGCTCCCAGTGCAACGATTGGTTGTCCAGCGCGTCGGCATAGTCCCACGCCTGAAACAGCGCGCGGAAAATATGCTCGCTCTGACAGCGGCTCAGGATGGATCTCAGATTGTCTGGGAAATAGTCCCTGCGAACGGTCAGCAGCTGGCTCGTGGCCTCGGGAACGATTTCCGAGAAGTGGGCGGCGACCCATTCGAGCTTCGCCCGGTCAGCGTCCGACGAATCTCGGACAAACCGGCTCAAACGGCCTGCCCGGTCTTCTTTGTCCTCGAAGAGAGAGACGACGAACCGCGCCGGGTGTTCGTCCAAGGTCGAAGAGCACCGTTCGACCAGAAAATTGCTTACCTGTTCGGGCGTCGGCGCGGCTCCCGGCAAATGCAGGACGGGCGTGTGCCCTTGCCATGACAAGGCCACCATCCCGGCCAGCCAATCAGGGCAATCGCCGGATCGAGCAATTCGATCGAAGACGACGAGCGTGCCCAGGGCGGCCAAATAGGCCAGCGGGTTCGCGCCGTCGAGTCCGATGAGCGGCACCGGGTGTGTGGGATGCGGCCCGGTGAACCGGGGGAAGGGCGGCGGCTTCACGTCCGTCGTTTTCGCTTCCGCCCTGTCCTCTTTTTCTTGTTCCGCCCGGCTTTGGGTGTGGTCGGCGAGGCGGAAGATCGCTTCGTGATACGCCGCCCCCCACCACCCGAATTTCTGGACCACTCGCCAGAAGCGTTCCGGCAGTTCGGCGTTCCAGTGGGCGATCTGCTGCGCCGACGTGGGCAACTCGAATATTTGCCCGAAGAGTTCGATCTTGAACGACTCTTTCGCCGAATCCTTGTCCACGACATGGTAGGCGAGAGGCCGACCGCTTCCGTGATGCGTGGAAAGTAGGTGCAACAGCAGATCGTCGTCGGTCTTCGTGGAAACCAGCGCGGCGGACAGCAACTCATGGCGGGCATGAAGCGGGTAGCGGTGGACTTCCCGCGCCTCGTCGCGTTCCTGCTTTGTTCGAGGCGATCGCGCGGACTTGGCGAGGGGGACGCCGACAGCGGTTCGCGGCGACGACTGCTTTAGCATCGCCTGGAATCGCGGATCGAGCTTGCCGAGGTCGTGCCACAGGCCGGCTTGGTAGTAAAGGCTGGCGTCGAGACCGCAGCCGGCGGCGAATCGCTTCGCCTGTGAAGCGACTCCCTCGGAATGATCGACGAGCTTGACCTCACGGCCACGGAAGGATTCGGCCGGTTCGCTGTCGTCGAGGTAGGTCGGGTCGAACTGGTGCAGGCGAGTCTTGCCGGCAAAGACAAGCCCACCAAGCGGATGCTTGTCGCACTCTCGCCGCTTGGCCTTTTCCGCTTTGCGTTCGGTCTCAGTTCGTGCCAAATCCGCCGCCGCCCGTGGGAGCCAAGCCCACCGGCGCAGTAGTTCATCCTTCGTTTGGATCCGGGCCAGTTGGTCGAACACATCGTCCAACCGTTGCGCAAACTCTTCGCGGTCGTCTATCTGGTCTGTCAGTTTCGTGAGTTCCAGTACCCCTGCGGTGCGGAACACGTCGGGCCACATGTCAACTACTGTGGGAGTCAGACGGAGAAGCGCCTTGTCGCGGGACCGCTGGAACGCTTCGTCGCCGTGGTCGGTCAGTGACTGGTCGAGATCCGCTAAAGCACGAACCGCCTTCAGTTCCTCCGCTTCAGCTTCAGCCGGCACGCGGACGACGTACACGTTCTCCGAGATGAACTCGTCGCGTTCGGTGACAATGCCGCTCTTTTCGGGGCCACGCCAACGGAGTGCAGAACGGGTTGGCGGCTTCTCGTTCTCGGTGGTGTCCGTTTCACCTTCCACGTCGGCGGATTGGTCGTCGAAATCTTCGCCGGTAAGCCACTTCCTGAACAGACCGACGGGCACAGGCGCGGTTTCAGACGATGACGGCGGGCACAGGGAAACGATGTCGGCCCACTTCTCGGTATTGACGCCGAGGTCGCGGCGAAAAACCACCTGAACGTCGGGCTGACCCGACTTCTTGGGACCGTGGAGGAACAGAGCCGGGTCGGGTTCGGGTTTCGGTCTTGGGTTCGTCTGGACCCAGCAATCGAGATGGGCCGGGAACAGTACGGGCGCATCCTCAGCGGGCGCGTTCAACGGGACCAGATCGACCCCTTCGGTCGCCGTGCGCACGGCCGACACACCGAAATCGAATTCGTCGTTGATCGCCTTCGATTTCAGCCATTTCCAGGTGTTTGCCAGGCTCGCCCCGTAAACCGGGTCTTCGGCCGTGTCGTCGGTTTCATCGCCGCGAATAACGATGACCGCTTTCGCAATCGACCGATTTGCCACGCGGTTGAGACGGCCGAACCGCTGCCGAAGTGCATCTAGGCTTGCACATTCGGTTACGAGGGCGTGGAAGTCGAAATCGGCCCCGCATTCGAGGCACTGAGTCCCGATGACGAATGTCGGTAGCGGCCCTTTGCCATCCGGCAGCAGCGGCTTCAGCTTCTCGTCAAACAGCTTGTCGCGGTCGAGCGGCCGCATCCGGCCCGTGAGCAACACCGCATTTTCCCCCAGCTTGGCCTTTAGTTCGCGGGCCGTCTTCACGCGGTTCACGATGACGCCGACGCATTGAACGGCGTGCTGGTTGCCGTTCTTGTCCTTACCTAGATCCTGCCCCAGCAACTCGCCGGCCTGTTTCGCCAGTACGTTGACAAGTTCGGCGACGCCCTTCTTCCCCTTTGCTTTCTCGGCTACCACGAGCGTCGCTGGCTTGCTCGCGTTGATTCGCTTGCCGAGGTCACACTTGGCTTCGTCGCGGTCGTCGGCCTCATCTTCCTCGATCAGTTTCGGATCGTGCGGGTGCTCGCGCCGCCTCCTTTCCTCTGCCTCTCGGATTTCTTGTGTGGGCGTCGCGGTCATCGACACAAAACTGAATGGGGCGTGCGACTCGTTCCATCCGCGGTATTTCTTCACAGCCTGCATCGTCTGGTCGAACGGCTTCGCGCAGTGGGCCTCATCGAGCAGGATGAGCGAGTCGTTGCCGACTAGCCCGGCGTGGATCGGCTTCATCGAATCGGACACGCCGTATCCACGGAACAGGAGCCGTGAACCGACTTGATCGACCGTGGAAGCGATCACAAGAGGTTGCAGCGGCGAGCGTGTCCACGCCGTTTCCCGATACATGCCGCCCCGAAGGGCGTACACGTCGAGCGGGCTGACTTCGTACCACGTTCGTTCGTCGTCGGTCAGCTTCCGGATCAGTTTCCGCCGCTTGCTTGCGTCCCGTTCATCTTGAATCGCCCAGCGCCGTCCGAGGATTCGTTGGCGGTCGGCGGACGCAATTTGAAACCAGCCCGGTTCCGCTACGTCGCGAAGGGCGTCCGCGCACTCGCGCAAAACGCCATCGTTCGATCGGTCGAGGACTTTTGCCAACTTAGCGGCGTGTAAGTGTGCCTGATCGACGACGATGCGGCGGTCCACGACGAAGAAGATGCGGCGAGGCGTCCTCCTTGCTCCTAGGCACGCCAGGGCGAACACGGCGATGTCGATGCAGGCGGTCTTGCCGGCGGCGGTCGGCAAAGCGATGACGCGCGGCCAGTCGCCTCCGCACACGCGCTTCGCCAGCCGCTTTTGCCATGGGAAAGGTTCTTTACCTTCCAGGGGCTTTGTCGGGGCCTCTGTTTGTTCAGGTTGCAGAGCAGAAAAGAGGGGGAACAGGTCTTTTTCCGGGGCGGCCATCGGTTCCTTCTTCCGTCGCTCGGCCACCTCCAACTCGGCGATGGCCAGCGTGGCGGCGCGGTAAAACTCGGCGAACTGCTCCGGCGTTGGCAAACTCATGATTCGTTCTCCTGGAGGGGTGCGCGACAGGCGCCGTAGCCGAGATAGCGGCCGGCGCCGATCAGCACCGGGCCGCGAACGGGTACGGCAAACTCGATTTCGGCGTGGGTGAGCGGCCGCGGTGGGCGGCCGTCGCGCGGTTTCACACAAAACGATCGGGTGTGCGGAACTCCACGCATGAATGGGGCGCGGCCCACGCGCACGCCGGTCGGAACCGGGTAGCCGGCCTCCACGCACGCCTTGGCAACAACGTCCTCGGCGGTGAGTCGGCGGCGTGGAAAGTTTGGGAGCATGAGCGGCGTGACGGTCTTCCAGATTCGGCGCGGGTGCGTCCACGTGAACGATTTGAGCGTGAACTCGCGGCGGCCTTCCGGGCGTTCGTCAAGTTCCAGGTCCAAATCACCGTCTTCGTGGTTCTCCGATTGCGGGTGGACGACCTTCACCGACAGGTACGGCACGCCGGCTTCGATCTCGCGTTGGTTCTTGCCGCCGTGTAAGCCGAGCAACTCGAACAGCCGTTCGGTGTGTTCAAAATCGCGCGGAACCACCACCGCGACGCCGAGCAGGTGGCCGTCGGCGTGTTCGCGGTCAACGAACCCAAGCGGCAAGTACGCGGGCCGGTCCTGCTTGCTCTTCAAGCCGTCGGGGGCGTGTCCGCTGATCCACTCTGGAGCGTTGGGGCCGCACCGCCGCATCAGTTCGTTGCGCACCGCATCGGTCACGATTCCGCACGATTCCAGGCCGAACCGCCGTCCGCCGGACATCTGCCGGAGCACGAAGATTCCGGGGTCGAACGGGCCTTCATGGACCTCCTCGCCCGCAGTTTCTTCCGGTTTTGCGTACCCCTGCCACAGCGACGGTTGCGGCCGGAGGCCCAGGTCGTAGCGGTTCTTCAAGTACCCTAACCGGCCGCCGGAGAACATCCGCAGGTAGTGCGTGGATCGCTTGTCGTCCGGGACGAGCGTCGGCGCCGGCGGCTGATCTTCGACCCAAACACGCACCGGCGTCGCGGAATGACCGAGGTACGTCGCCAAGGCGCACACCTTCTCAAGCGCGGGCCGCAGATTTTCCGGAGTATCGATGTCCCAAATAAGGAAGAACATCGGCGAACTCGGTGCGACGGCGGGGAATCGGCGCGGCTGGCGGTTGCGTCCGATCGGCAGGCCGCCCATCGCGCCAAACGGCCCCTTCTTCCCCATCGGGCTGCTGTCGTCGTTTACCGGCACATAGCTGGTGAACGACGTGCGTTCCGACACCTCCAACGGCACGGCAAGCGACGGCGCGTCGAGTCTTTCCAGCCACTCCAACGCCTCGCGCTGGCCGGCGTCTTCGCCCGCTTCGCCCCACGCGGCGACGAGTGCCATGAAGACGCGATCCGGGTGCGGCGGCCATTCCGGCTCTTCCCGATTGTCCCAGCGGGTGATAATCGCCCGCCGCATCAACAGTTCCACGCCGATGGCGAACATTACTGGGCCTCCCCGGCGTCCGCGGCCGCGATTTCCATGCTCTTCTTCACCAGCGTAACGAGGTCGGCCGAGGGCTTGAGGACGACTTCTTCGAGGTGGATGGGCAGCCTGGCCTTCTGCACCGCCGCGAGGGCGTCCGTGTAGAGCTTGACGGCGGCGGCTTTATCCAACGTGAACGTCGTGTCGGCGTCGCCGGGCTTGCCGAGTAGGTTCCACGTCACGGCGTCTTTCGCTCGCAAGATGCACCGCGACCGCAGATCGTACCCCGCCTCGGCCGCGAGCGTGGCCCCGAGCAGGCCGAGCGCGGCAAGGTAGGTGCGGGCGGCGATGTCGCCTTCGGGCGATGACTTGTCGCCGGGCTTGGCCGGGAAACGCAGGCGACGCAACGCGGGCAGCGACAGCACCGTCGTTTGCTCGGCGTAGTCGATGGTGAAGCCGCCCTTGTGGATGGGATGTCCGTTCTCATCGCGGAGGATGTTTTTGTTCGCATCGCGGGCGTAAACGAAGTCAGGAGTCACGTTGCCATGATTGGCTTCCGATGGTTTCCCATCTTTCCCGAGCTTAATCGACTTTCCTTTCTCCTTGCCATCCTTTCCCTTCGCGGCCGCCTTTTCGTCGAGCGTCCAGCCGCCACCTTCGGCCTCATAGAGCGTGCCGCTGTTCACACGAATATTTAGCGGGTCGATGCGGCTGCCGGTTGTCACTCCGCCGACCGCGTTGACGCCGATGATTTCGGAGACGACTGCCCGAGCGAACTTCACGCCCAGGCCGCCGCGCGGCCCGGTGCTGTCCCACATGCCGAAGACGAGACAGTGCGGGGCGTACTTGAGCAGCGGCGTGGCGTAGCCGGCTGCCAGCGGGTCGAGTTCCTTGCCGATTGCCGAATCGCGGAACTTGGGCGGCTTCTGGCCGTCGCCGAGGGTGCTGTCCCGCAGGATGGCATCGACGATGCGGTGCGGGGCTTGCAGGCTCGTCACCTTCGGGACGCCGGGGTTCTTCACCGCCGAGAAGTCCGCCGACACGACCGGCAGTTCGATCTCGCCGCCCATCCACGCATCCTGGAGGGCGAGTTCCATCCGATTCGCCTGGCTCGGCACGCTGTCGAGCAGGACGCACGGCACAGGGGTCTCCCGGCCTGTTTCTGGATCGATATATTTGTAGCCGGGGATGTATCGGCTCTCTTTGGCATACTTGCCGCCCTCGTAGGTCGGCGGGAACACCTTGGGGCTGACGGCTTCCAGTTTGAGTGTCAGCCGAAACGCGGCGGCGCTTCCGGCAACCGCATCCTTTAGGTCGTTGATGGTCAGGCTCTTCACATTGGACATGGCTTCTCCTTGATTGAGGTCGTGCAACGATTACAGCATCCGCCGTTCTTGGGCCGCGGAAACCACGCTCCTAGTCGCGGCGGCTAGGGCGAGGTAGAATGTTAACTGTGGGATGCGCGTAGAAGGTCGCGGGAGCGCGGCAGCTTGCTTCGCTTCCGCATCGCCATCAACGCATGAAGGAGCATCTGCTCCGGGAGGTTGCCAGTCTGTTGCCGCATCATCGTTAGGTACTCCTCGCGGAACTCAGGCGATTCCAAAATGGAGTCTACTGAACACCCGTGCAAGCGAACCATGCGGCTGTAGACATCGATTACGATGGCGTCCATTCGAGCCTCGATTGCGAGACGGCATACTTGCAGATAACCGGAACTGCAAACTCACGTCTCTGATTCTAGGCGCTCCAAACCGTGAGTCAAGGGGGGTATCTGCGCATTTTCCGTAAGTCATCCACGGCTTCAACGCCGTGGCCGAATTGAAGTCGGTTCTCTGCAAGTATCTGCATGGTGCGCCCGACCATCATCCACGGCTTCAACGCCGTGGCCGAATTGAAGCCTCTCCTATGCGGACCCCCCGTTTCCTCGCCCCGCGGCGATTGAAGGACACCACCCATGACCACCGTTTCCCTCGCCGAAGCCCAGGCCCATCTGCCGGAGCTGTTAGAGAAAGTCGCGGCCGGCCAGGAGGTCGTCATCACGCGCGACGGGGCGCCGCTCGCCCGGGTGGCGCCGATCCGCAAGGCAAAACAGCAGCCGCGGTTCGGCAGCTGTAAGGGAATGCTCACCATCGTGAGTGACGACGACGAGCACCTGGAGCACTTCAAGGAGTACATGCCTTGAGGCTCCTGCTCGATACGCACAGCCTCCTGTGGTTCGCACTCGGCGACGCGCGGCTCAGCCCCGCGGCGCTGGCCCTGATCAACGACGGCGGGAACGACAAGCTGGTCAGCCCGGCCAGCTACTGGGAGATCGCCATCAAGGTCAGCATCGGGAAACTGGCCCTGAACCAGTCCTACGAGGACTTCATCGATCGCGGCATTCGCCAGAACGGCTTCGACATTTTGCCTATCGACCCACGGCACACGGGACGCGTGGCGGCGCTGCCGTTCCACCATAAAGACCCATTCGACCGGCTGCTCATCGCCCAGGCGTTGACGGAGGGCATTGCCATTGTGGGGGCCGACGCGCTGTTCGACCGCTACGGCGTGACGCGATTTTGGTAGGGCAGAGGCCCCGGCCGTCGCGGCCAAGTTGAAGCAGGCGCCCGTCCCCGTCGCCCTCAGGGGAGGGAAATAGTGGTTTTCCGGCGCGCGACGTGAATGCCGTTGGGCAGGTGTACCACCCAGCGGCTCTCGCGGCCGTCGATCGCCAGGGCGATCTCGGCCTCGCAGGGAGGATGATCGACGGGGTCCTTCAGGACCAGGAATCGGGGGCCGAGCTGCGCCACCGGCAAGATGCTGCCGTTCACGTGCAAGTGAATGCGAACGTCCGCGGAGTGGGCAAAGGGACTCGTTTGCGGTGCGTTCATGAGCATCGGTCTCTTTTCTCATGCTATAATCACCACGTCCTTCGCGTCGTGCGCCTCCGTCGGCCGGCCGATGGCCTCGATCCCGTTCACGCACTTGCCGCACATCGGGATGAACAACACCTGGTCCCTCGTCAGGTCGATTATGTCGTACAGCCGCGAACGCAAGCGTACAAGGTCGGTAGGCGACACGCGACATAAAAAAACGGAAAATTGTTTGCGATACCCGAAGTCCTCGCACGTCGCCGCCACCTTCCGCAGACGCTTCGGGTCGCTGATGTCGTAGGCCACGATGTAGGAGTCCATGCCGTCGTTTCCTCCGGGGGCTTACGCCGCCCGGCTCGCCTTCAACGCACCGTAAACCCCGTGTAGGCCGGCACCGACCCCCGGACGTAGGCGGCCAGCATCCGCGCCTGCACCTCCAACATCCGTGAATACGACATCCGATATCCGTAAACCGGGTGCGTCACCACCGTCGCCCGCCGCTGCTCGTAGGCCTGGAAAAACTTCTTCCGCCCCGCGTCGGTCAGCTGGCACGCCTCCCGCCAGGTCACGAAGTCGTCCGGCGTCAGCATCTCGTTGTTCACCAGCGTCAACACCACGCTGTCCGCGATCACCGGCCGAAACTCCTCCAACAGGTCCAACGCCAGCGACGGCTTGCCGTGACGGTTGGAGTGGAAAAAGCCCTTATAAGGGTCAAATCCCACGCAACTGACCGCCCCGAAACAGTCCTTCGTCAGCAGGGCGTAGGCGAACGACAACAGGCTGTTCACCGGGTCGCGCGGCGGCCGGCGGTTGCGGACGGTGAAATCGAAGCCGCGGCCGGGCGGCTGGACCTTCAAAAACCGCCCGAATTCGCCGAAATAGAGGGCCGCCCCCTGCCCCTCCAGGCCGAGCACCGTGTCGAGCGAAGCCGCGTCGTCCAACCGCCGCAGCAGCTCCGCCATGCCCCGCGCGGCCGGCTCGTCGCTGCCGCGGTCGCCGTCGCCGCGCAGGCTCCGCATCAACAACGCCCGCTGGTTCGTCAGCTTCGCCCGCACCGCCGCCTTCGATAACGTCAGACACTCGGCCGGGTCGGCGAAGCGGCGGAACTGGGCCTCGCGCAGGCCGACGTTCTTTGGCACGGCCGGGACAAAGGCGCCGATGAACCGGCCGTACCCCGTCAGGTACGCCACCGGGATTTCGTTGGCCGCCAGCGTCTCCAGCGCCTGCGTCGATACCTGGACGTTGCCGAAAATAACGACTTGACGGATCGCGTGCATCGGCGCCCGCGTCGTCTCCTTGCCGTCCTTGCGGACGACCAAGTGTTCGCTGCGCTTGCCGACGTGGCTGCCCGGCTCCTGGACGTAGAACACGGCCCCGTCGTCCGACTGCGGGATGACGCGGGTGACGCCGGCCGGCGGCGGTTCGGCCGGCCCGGCGGCGGTCGGCCGGCCGATCTGGTACAGCGTCTCCTCCGGCAGGCAGACCGGGGCCAGCGAACAGCCGAAACAGCGGTGGCGCAACTCGGCCGGCAACGGCTCCGGCGGCGCGTCCCGGCCGGACAGGTCCTTGCACAGGTCGAGGGCGGCGCGAGTCTTCGCACGCAATTCCTCGGTGAACGGCACTTCGACCCGCTCCCGCGTGCCGACGTAGTATTGGACGCCGCGCGGCACCGGGACGCCGAACGCCTCCTCCATCAACAAGGCCTGGCCGCAGAGCTGCACGGCGTCGTTGTCCCAGACCGTCGCTTTGCCGTCGTCGTCGCGCGGGGCGGAGCCGTGCTTCGTTTCGACCGGGTAAGCCGCCCCGTTCTTTTCCTCCATCACGTCGAGGACGCCGGTGAGGCCGAGGGCTTCGGAGGAAAGGTGGACGCCGCGCGTCTTGTCGGCGTCGCCCTCCTTGCGCGTCTTGTTGGCCAGATCGGGGGCGTCCACGCGGCGGTGGTCGAACAGGCCGCCCTCGACGTGTTGATTGTTGACCATTACCGCGTCCACATATTGCAGATAGTACAGCCGAGGGCAGTACGTCACCTGATTGAGGGCGCGCAGCGGGATCGGGTCCGACAATGCGACGGACATGAGACACCTCTTTAAGTTGTGTAATCTTCAGTCCACCAGACGCAGTTTCGACGGCGCCGGGTCGATCGCCACCAACAGCGGCCGGGCCAGGTGCGGGAACGACACGATGGCCTGGCCCGGCGCCAGGCCCGGCAGCCGCTTCCACAAGCCGGGGTCGATGCCGCTCACCGTCCGCTGCAGGGCGCTCACGACCGCCGGGTCGGTGATCTTGTGCAGGATGTACGAGTTGACCAACCCGAAAAGGGCGCTGGGCAGGTGTTGCGGCAGCTGCGTCACGAACACCAGACCCAGCCAGCGCTTGCGGCCGCGCTTGCCGATCTTCGCCACCTGCTCGAACAGTGTGCCCATTTTGGACGCCCGCTCCGCGCTCAAAAACTCGTGCGCCTCCTCAATGACGATCAGCACGCGCGGCGGCGGCGGGGCGGCGGCGTCCTTCGCCTTGGCCGCCTCGAAGTCGCGGTAGGCCCGGTCCTGGGCGACCTGCACGCCGCGCAACAACTCGGCGATGACGAGGTTGTTCAGCTCCGACGCGCCCGAGTCCGAAAGGTCCACCAGCGAGAGCGTCCCCGGCCGCAGCATCTCCTTGTAAGCCAGCGGCCGGGCGCGCGGGTTGTCGAACACTTTGAGGCGGTTGAGCCGGCTGAGCCGGCCCATCAAGGCGCGCCACGACACCGGGCTGTCGATCTTCACGCCGTGGAGGCGCTTGCGCAGCGAGGCGATCCCGTCGGGCGCCCGCAACACCTCGTTAAAAGGTCGGAATGATCCCAGGTCCGCCGCCTCCTCGCCGGCCGCCGCTGGCAGCCGCCCCCTGGACGCCCCGCGGGCCGGCCGGTCGGCCGCCGCCAGGCAGGCGCCGACCACGTCCATCAGCAGCGACAGCGTCAGCCGTGGATAGCCGCGCGAAAACTCGTCCAGCTCCAGCGCCAGCCGCTCCTGCCGGACGCGGGCCTCGGCGTCGGCGCCCTTCTCGGGGAAGACGCCCACGTCGCGCAGCACCTCCTTGGCCACGTCGTAGGCCTGGAAGAACCGCGCCTGCTGCGCCTCGGATAAACTGAGGATTTCACAGGCCGCGTAAGGCGACAACTGGGCGAACTGCGGCGAAAACGGCCGGACGCGCGGGTGCGCCGGGTTGGCCGTCTCCCGGCCCACGAGGTGGTACACCGTCATCCGGTCGGCCGGGACGCCGGCCGGTTCGATGCCGCGCGCCGCCAGGGCGCGCAGCATCCCCACGTCGTCGGCCGGCTCATGCAGGTGCGTGTACTCGCCCTCCACGTCGAGCAGGACCACCGCCATGCCGGCCGCGCGGGCCTGTTCGACGAGGCGGGCCACCGTCGTCGATTTGCCGCCGCCGGTCGTGCCCAGGACGGCGGTGTGGCGCGGCAGCACGTCCTTTTTGCGGGACGGGACCTTGACGGCGACCTCGGCGTGGCCGACGACGGCCCCCAGCTGAATGTCGCCCTCGGCGCGCAGGACCTTGACGGCCTCCGCCGCGTCCAGGACGAAGACGGGGCTGTTGGGCGTCGGCCGCCAGCGCGGCGGCGCCTGGGCGCCGTCTTCCAGCTCCTCGCCGAGGATCGACACCTGAACGCGGCCGTGGTACGGCGGCAGGTAGAGGCCGCCGCGCGTGTTGACCGTGACGAGTAAATGCGAGTCGCCGCGTAGGTTGTCCGGCTCGGCGAAGGGGCCGGCGGCGACGATGCCGAGGTACTTGCGGCCGTCGCCGCGGCTCTCGATGCGCACCAGCGCCTGCGACGGCGCCTTTTGGGCGTGCTGCTGAGGCAGCAGCACCGTCACGGTGTTGTCCTCGCTGCCCGGCAGGTCGAACATCGTCACACCGACGGCGTCGTCCGGCAGCGGCTCGACGGCCGAGGCGCCGCCGACCCGATCGGCGTCCGCCCGCACCTGGTCGAGCAGGTCGTCGGGGGGCAGGGCGGCGCCGGCGAAGCCGTCGCCGGCGCGGGTGGGTCGAACGGGCATGGGACAACCTCCGGTAACTTAAGACAGCGGGTTCGTCGTTATTCGCGCGTCTGGCGTTCGCTGAAGTAACGCCAGGGGGCGCCGGCGGCCGCGTAGGCGGTCTCCGTGAGGGCGCCCAGGCTGCGGCCGAACACGCCCTGGCAGACGTGGTGGGCCACGTCGATCAGCAGCGGGAAGCCGCGGTGCTCCTGGAGGACGCTGTCGGCCATCACCAAATGAGCGGCGTAATGGGCGTGGTCGCGGTGGGCGTAGAACAGGTGGGCCGGCGCCGCCTCCGACGCCCGGTAGACGCCGACCACCACCCGCGAGGCGACCTCGTCCAGGAAGCGCGGGATCCACTCGCTCGGCGGCATCCAGTCGTCCTCGTCCCACGGGATTTTGTCGCCCACGTCCACGGCGAAGCGGCGCTGGTGCAGCCAGTGGCGGAGCGTCGCGTCCAGCGTCCACACCAGGGCGTAATGGCCGGGCGGCAGCGCCTGGCCGATGGTCAGCGCCAGCAGCTCGCGCGGCTCGCTGGCCACGAAAACGAACTTGGGACGTCCGGTTATCAGCTCGCGCAGCAGCCTCGTCCCGGCCGCCATGAGTTCCAGCACGCCGCCGCCGGTCAGCAGCTCGTAGGTGATCGGGTTGCCGTGGCCCATCCGCCACACCGCCTCGGAGCGGCGCAGCAGGACCGCCCGCTCGGCGTAGTCCATGACGGTCTTGCGGGCCAGTTCGCCGAGCCGGTCGCCCGTCGCGGCGTGGTTGAGCGCGGCCCGGCGCGAACGGTGCTCCAGAAGGTCCGCCAACTCCGGAATGGGGTCGCCGCCCTGGCGGCGCAGGTCGCGGCGGAACAGGCGCTGTTGCCACGTCCCCTGATCGCCCCGATACGAAACGAGCGAAACGCCGATCTGATAAATCGTCAACGGCAGCGTGTCGTGGACCTCCACCGTGCCGTCGCAGGCCTCGACGCCGCCGGCGAACAATACGCCGCGGTGGATCGCCTCCATCACGTCGCGGCGGGCCTCGTAGACGCCGCCGCCCGCCGCGAACAGCCGCGGGAACAGCTCCGCGCGCGTCCGGCGCTGCACCTCGGTTTCGCCGCGCAGCGCCTCGCGGACCTCGCGCTCGATGCGGCCGTATTCGCGCGTCAGGTCCCAGCCCGTCTCCCAGGCGGAAATGTCGAGGACGCGCGCCAGCTCCTCCCCGAAGCCGGCGCGGAAGTCGCCGGCGGTGACCTCGGCGGGGTCCGCCGCGGGCAACGGGCCGGCGTCCGCGTCCGGCGGTTCGGACTCAGTCGGGGGCGTCGTCGTCGGCATTCCGATCCCTCCCGTGTTATTCCCGTGATCCGGGCGAAGTGCGACGGGAAAATTCAGCAATTCCCGCGCAGCCGAAGCAGCAGCGGGTCGGGCGCGGCCGCGGGGAACAGGATCGACGCATAAGCGTCCGCCTCCGCCGCCGGCAGGCCGAAGAAGTCCCGCAGCTCGGCCGCGGCCCGTCCCCGGCGGTCCCCGCGCCCGTTACCGGCGAGGCGGACGGCGACGGCCGCGGCCGGGGCCAGCAGTTCGTGGGCGAGGCGATCTGCTTCTTGCTCCGCGACGGCCACGGCGCCGGCCGGCCGGCGGCCGGCGTCGCGGCCCATGAGGTGGGCGTGGAAGCCGAGCGCGACGCCGGCGAGGAGGGCGTCCAGCCGTTCCACGCGGCTCGGCGGCCGTCGGCCGTCGAACACTTCCAGGATGCGGCCGCCCAGCCGGGCGCTCGCCCGAAGGCGCGGCTGCCAGTAGTGGCGCAAGAAATGGGCCAACTCGTGGGCCAGCGAAAAGCGCTGCTCCGCCGGGTCGTCGGCGGCGTCCAGGAAAAGGAAGCCGCCGCCGTCCCGCGCGACCAGGCAGGCCCGCAGCGGCCGATCCGCCCCGCGCAGCGGAAAGGCGATCCGACGACGGTGCAGCCATTCTCGCACCGCCTCGGTGGATAGAGACGGCCGCGCCAGGACGGCGAGCGGAAAGGCGCCGGCGATGGGGCCGCGGAGGTCGCGCGGGAAAGGCGCCGGCCCGCCGGCCTCCGCCCAAAACGCCGCCGCCAACTCCGCGATCCACCAGGGGACGTTCATGGGCCGTTACCTTCCCCGGCGGGCGGCGGGTCGTCCGTCCGGTCGCGCGCCGCCATCAGAAACCCCGGGGCCGCCTCACCGCCTTCCCGCAACCGGCGCAGCGCCTCCCCCTGGCGAACGATCTCCAGCAGCCGGCCGGCGTCGATCGCAAATCGCTCGGCGACGCGGCGCACGTCCTCGCGGAAACCGGCGGCGTCGGGCCGCGGGGCGCGGCACAGGCGCACGCCCGTCAGGCGTTCTTCGTCGCAGCCCAGCGCCGCCGCCAGGCCGGCGTCGTCCAGCCCCTCGGCGCGGGCGTACTCCGCCAGAAGGGACGCCATGAAGCCGGGATCGGCCTCCACGCGCCGGGCCAGCCGTTTCAGCGCATTGTTCATGCCCCCTCCTTCGTCCGCTTGATCCGCGCCTGGATGCGGTCCTTGGCGCGCTTGACCTCCGCGTCCCGTTTTTCGCGCGGCAAACGCCCCACGCCCAGCGCTTCCGCGTACTTCGCGTAGTCCCGCTCGCCGGCCAGCATCAGGTCGAGGACGCTTCGATCCGGTTCGGGCAAGGAGTCGCGCAACGCCCCGAGGAACGCCCGGCGTTCTTGCTCGTCCTCGCGGTCGCAGAGGACGAGCAAGGGGTCGCCGTCCTCCCCTTTCTCATTCCCGGCGGCGCGGCCGAGTTCGACGCAATTCTCGTCGAGCGGTTGGTGGGCGTGCCGGGCCTCGCGCCGCAAAAGATTTTTAAGGTCGCCTTGGGCCGACATGCGCAGGTAGCCCAGCAGACCCTTGCCCTTGCCCGGTTGAAACCGGCTCGGGTCGCGCATCAGGCCGTACACGGCCTCCAGCGCCGCCTCCTCGCAAAGGTCGGCGCCGGCGCCGGGGTTCCCGGATCGCAGCCAGGCGTCCAGGTGCGGCAGGTAGGCGAAGGCGAAGTCCGCGGTCGCCGCCGCGCCGGGCGATAAAAGCGACCTGTGAAGTCGTATGCCCTCTTCGTCCGGAGGGGGCGGGGGAATACCGTGGGGCGCCATGACCGCTCCCGAGAAGGAATCGATTCCCGTCGTTGCGAAGGCTTTCGCCGCGCCTATGGTATCAAACGTGTTGGATCGCTGATAGGAAAGAGAGTGCCATTTGCGGGTGACGCCGCGCCCGATGCCGTCACGCCGTCGAACCCTTATCCTAATCCCGTCGGCCGACGGCCTCGCCCTGGGGGATGACGACAAGGGATGGGCAATATCCTGGCAACAGGGAGACTCGCCGCCTACGGCTGGAACGGCCTCCGCCGCGACGCCGTCGCCGGCCTCACCGTGGCCGCCGTGGCGCTGCCGCAGGCCATGGCCTACGCCCTCATCGCTGGCGTCGATCCGCGCATCGGCCTCTACACCGCCGTCGTCATGACCGCGGTCGCCGCCGTCTTCGGCTCGTCGTCCCACCTTATCAACGGCCCCACCAACGCCATTTCCCTCGTCGTCTTCAGCGCCATCGCCGGGCTGGAACTGCACGGCGACGACGTATCCGCGCACGCCCTCCAGGCGGTGTTCCTGCTCAGCCTGCTCGTGGGCGGCTGTCAGATCGTCATCGCCCTGTTCCGGCTGGGCGACCTGACGCGCTACGTCTCGGAGTCGGTCATCCTCGGTTTCATGGCGGGGGCCGGCCTCCTCGTGGCCCTGGGTCAAGTCCCCAACCTGCTCGGCGTCCGGCAGATGGGTGACGGCCATCAGATCCTCATCGTGCGCCTGTGGGAGACGGTGACGGCCGGCAACGCGGTGAACTGGGCCTCCGTCGCCCTCGGGGCGGGGACGGCCCTGGTGGTGATCGGCCTGCGCCGGCTGGAAAACCGCCTTAAAATCCTGCTGCCGGACATGCTCATCGGCGTCGTCCTGGCGTCGCTGGTCGCCTGGCAGCTCGGCCTGATCGATCCGGGCAAGGGGATGGACGTGCCTCCCGGCTCGTTCCCGACGTTCGCGCCGCCGGTCGTGTCCGACTTCGGCTGGGTGACGCGGCTGAGCGGCAGCGCCCTGGCCATCGCCCTGCTCGGCCTTCTGGAAGCGCTGGCCGTGGCCAAGTCGATCGCCTCCCGGACGCGCGAGCCGCTGGACTACAACCGCCAGTGCCTCGCGGAAGGCCTGGCCAACGTTGTCGGCGGCCTGTTCCAGTGCATGCCCGGCTCCGGCTCGCTGACGCGCTCGGCCATCAACTACCAGGCCGGGGCCGTCAGCCGGCTGTCGGGCATCGTCGCCGCGGCGGCCGTGGCTGCCGCCCTGTTGGCCTTCGCCGGGCTGGCGAAGTTCGTGCCCAAGTCGGCCCTGGCCGGGCTGCTCATGGTGATCGCGTGGCGGCTGGTGGACTGGAAACGGCTGCGCTACTGCCTGCGGGCCACGCGCTTCGACGCCGTCGTCTGCCTCATCACGGCCGGGGCCGCCGTCTTCATCAGCGTCGAATACTCCATCCTCATTGGCATCTTCTTCTCGTTCCTTTTCTTCGTCCCGCGCGCCGCCCGGCTGCAGGCCAGCGAACTGGTCGTCAGCCCGGAGCGCGTGGTGCGCGAGAAGCAGCGCGGCGACCCGGAGTGCGGCAAGCTGGTGCTGCTGAGCCTGGAAGGGGAACTGTTCTTCGGCGCCGCCCCCGAGCTGGACGAATACCTGGCCGGACTGAAGCGGCGCGTGGAACAGGGCGTGCGCGTGGTGATCCTGCGCATGAAGCGCATCCGCAATCCGGACATGGTCTGCCTGGAAAGGCTGCAACACTTCCTCCAGGACGCGGCGGCGCTCAAGGCGGTGGTGCTCGTCTGCGGCGTGCGGCCGGACTTCGCCCAAGTGCTGCACAACCTCCGCTTCGACCAGTGGCTGCCGCCGGACTGCGTGTTCCGGGAGGAGGAGGCGGTGATGTCGTCCACGCTCCAGGCGGTGCGCCGGGCCTACGCCATCCTGGGCGACGACCTCTGCCCGACCTGCCCGCGCCGCGGCGAATCCCCGGCGGAGAAGGCCGACTGGTATTACATGATCTGAGGGCGGCGGCCGCGCCGGTTGCAATCGAACGGCAACGGGCTAGGATTCTTCTAGGTTGCCCCGTCGCGCCCGCCCCTCCGCATCGAGGACGGAATGGCCAAGAAACGCACCGCCGCGCCGCAGACCGCGCCGGCCGTCCCCGAGCGCCCGGGGGTGACGGCGGAACGGTTCGGCCGTCTGGTGCTTTTGCTTCGTCTGCTGTCCGAAAAGCCGCTTAGTCGTGAGGCGCTGACGCGCCGCCTCAAGATGGACGTGCGCGGCTTCTACCGCGACCTCGGTCTGGTCCGCGGCGCCGGCATCGGCGTCGAGTTGGCCGGCGGCCGTTACCACCTTTCGGGCGACCTGGAAACCGCGCTCGGCCTTCTGCCGTTTCCCGACCCGCACTTGGCGCTGGCCGAGGCGACGGTGCTCGCCAAGGGCCGCACGGCGGCGCACGCCAAACTCCGCGACCTGCTCGAACGCACTGGGGTCTGAACCTGAAAAGCGGCGAGCGGGGGGCGTCAGCCCCCTGATTCTTCATACCATCGCCGATAGGATACTAGATCAGGGGGCTGACGCCCCCCGCTCGCCGTTGCTTTACGAGAGACGCATCGATGCCCCTCACCACGGAACTGCGCTGGGACGGCAAGTACGACGCCCACGGCAAGCGCGTCCTGCCGCCGCGCGTGAAACTGCCGTTCCAGACGGTCGAAACCGTCAACGAATCGACGCGCGACCGCCAAACGCTGTTCCGCACGCAACCCGACGCCCACCCCTGGCGCAACCGCCTCATCTGGGGCGACAAGAAGTACGTCCTGCCGGCCCTGCTCGACGAGTTCGCCGGCAAGGTACACCTCATCTACATCGACCCGCCGTTCGACACCGGCGCCGACTTCTCCTTCACCGCCGCCGTCCCCGACGCCCCGACGACGCCGACGCCGACCCGCTGGCCTTCACCAAGGAACCCAGCATTATCGAGCAGAAGGCCTACCGCGACACCTGGGGACGCGGGCTGGATTCGTACCTGCAATGGTTCTATGAGACCGTGACCATCCTGCATGAGCTGCTGGCGGAGAATGGGAGCATCTATGTGCATCTGGATTGGAGGATGATGCACTACGGGAAGGTAATCCTGGACGAGGTCTTCGCAAAGGAGTGCTTCTTGAACGAGATCGTTTGGGCCTATTTTGCCTTTAAGCGGTCAACAGCGAAGAAATTCCCCCAAAAGCACGATATCATCATCTCGTACCACAAGTCCGAAAAGTGGACCTGAATACACAATTTAAGCCTCATAAGGAGGAATATTTGAAGCGCTGGAAGCGGGACTCCGACGGGCGATACTACCGGGACGACGTGAATCCGACGAAGGGCGGAACCCGCGTGATCTACCTGGACGAAGTTGAAGGAGATATAGTCGATTCCGTTTGGGACGACATTCCGCCAGTGAATCCGGTGGCGGCTGAGCGGCAAAACTATCCCACGCAAAAGCCCGAAGCCCTCCTCGAACGTATCATCCGCGCTTCCTCCAACGAGGACGACCTGATCCTCGACTGCTTCTGCGGCTCCGGCACGACGGCGGCGGTGGCGGAAAAACTCAACCGCCGCTGGATCGCCTGCGACCTCGGCCGCTTCGCCGTCCACACCACCCGTAAGCGCCTATTGAACATCGAAAATGTCCGGCCGTTCGTGGTGCAGAACCTCGGCAAGTACGAGCGGCAGCACTGGCAGACAGGCACGTTCGCGCCCGACGGCCCCGAGACGCCGGAACAGGCGGGCAAGC
>Ga0182024_10005689_pt1 | contig 27784 bp, 21 predicted proteins | sample P32metaG_FD_120480 | JGI IMG/M metagenome (GOLD analysis project Ga0182024, IMG submission 120480) | Permafrost microbial communities from Stordalen Mire, Sweden - P3-2 metaG (Illumina Assembly) | ecosystem: Environmental > Terrestrial > Soil > Wetlands > Permafrost | place: Sweden: Stordalen...
CGTCGAATTGCCGCTGCTGTACGTCAGCAACACACAAGTGAACGTTGCGATTCCGTTCAACATTCAGACCAACACGTCGCAGCAGTTGGTGGTGCTGCGCGGCAACGCGGTTTCGGTTCCGGTGTCGCTCGCGGTGTTCGCGAGCGAGCCGTCGATCTTATCGTTGTCGGGATCGGGCAGCGGCCAGGGTTTGATTTTCAACGCGATCACCGGCGCGCGCGCGGACGCGAATGCGGCCGCCGGGGCGGGCGATTATCTGGTGATGTACGCGCTCGGATTGGGCGCGGTAACGCCGACGTTGACGCTCCAGAACGGAACGCCATCGAGCCCGTACGAATACGCGGCTGCGCCGGTGACGGTGACCATCGGCGGAATTCCGGCGACGGTGCTGTTCGCGGGATTGACGCCAGGATACGTCGGCCTTTATCAGGTGAACGTGATGATGCCGAGCGGCGTCGCGCCGGGAAATCAGGTGCCGGTGACGGTTTCCGTCGCGGGCAAAAGCGGCGCAGGCAACATCACCATCGCCACACACTAGGAATCCAGCCCCACCCGTCAGGGTGGGGGACTCTTTCAACTCCAGCCCCATGCGTAAGCTTGGGGCTACAGTCCTACTTATTGGCTGTACGGTGAAGACACCCTTCCGGTTGTACACTAAGAGCAACGTGACTCGCTTTGCCCCCGCCCTGCTGTTCGTTCTACCCGTATTCGCGGCGGGACCCTCGGCCGCGGATCTCGCCCGCTCCATCCGCGACGCCGGCCTCGACCCCTCCGAATGCTACCGCGTCCGCGACTTCCGCTTTCAAAAGGAAGACATCCGGATTTACTTCAACGACGGGTATCTGATCTTTTCGAAACCAATTGCCGGTGAGCGCCGCGCGGCCGTCTTCACCGCCGACGTCGAAGGCGGCGACGGCGAGGTGCTGCTGCTTCCGCCCTATCGCGGGGAACGGAAATCGCTCGCGCTGTTCACGCAGTCGGCGAATATGGACGAACATTTCCGCGCTGCGCTGATGATCTTCACCGGCGGCTCCATGCGCGCCATGACGGATCGCATCGTGAGCGAGGAGGCCGGCAAGAAAGCGCCGGAGATGGGCGCGCTGCTCGCCGAAAAGTGGACGCCGGTTCTCGCCAACGTCCAGGCCGGCTTCGAAATTCGCATGATCGAGGACCTGATGGTTCCCCCCGGCGAAGGCGGGATGTTGTTTTTCGCGCTGAACGGGAAGCAGGCTGGGAACTTCGACATGCTCTACGATCCCCGGTCGCGGGAGCAGATCGTGGCCGGGCAGCTCGCCGAGCGGAACGGCCATTTGAACTACAACATCTGGACCAGCTTCGCGGCCCGCAGCGCTCGCAAAACGCCGCCGCGGCAGGAGGCGCCGTGGTTCACGCTTGCCAATTTCAGAATCAACGCGGATCTTGACCAGGATTTGCGCATGAAGGCCGTGACGCATGTACGGGTAAAGACGGGGCCGCGCGATCTGGCCTTGTTTCCGTTCCAGATTTCGCGGGCCATGCGCGTGACTTCGGCGAAGATCGACGGAACCCCAGTCGAGCTGTTCTTTCAGGATTCCGTGCGCGGACGCGCGCTCCGCGGCAGCGATAACGATATTTTCCTGGTGGTCGCGCCGTCGCCGCTCGCTGCCGGAAGCGAGCACGAGTTTGAGTTCGCGCATGAAGGCGACGTAGTCGCCTCCTCCGGCAACCGGGTGTATTTTGTCGTCCCGCGGGCCACCTGGTATCCCCACGCCGGCGAGAATTTCGCCACCTACGATCTGAGCTTCCGCTATCCCCGCCGGCTTACCATGGTCGCGGCCGGCGACATGGCCGAAGATCGCAGCGATGGCGACTGGCGCTTTACCCGATGGCGCACACCCACGCCCATTCGCATCGCTGGATTCAATCTCGGCGAGTATGAAAAAGCTTCCGGGAGTACCGGCGGATTTAAGGTCGACGTCTACGGCAACCGTCGTCTCGAAGTCGCGCTCCAACCCAAGATGCCTACTCCGCTTATCGTCTTGCCGCAGGTGCAAGCCGGGACTGCGGGGACCAGGACGACTTCGCTTTCTGCTCCACTTGTGATCCCTGATCCGGCCATCCGTTTGCGCGCCGTTGCCGCCGACGTATCCGCGTCCCTCGAATTCTTTTCTTCGCGCTTCGGACCTCCCGCGCTGAAGACCCTTACCGTCTCGCCGATTCCCGCGCCCTTCGGGCAGGGATTTCCGGGGCTGGTTTACCTGTCGACGATTTCGTATCTGGACCCCGCGCAATTCCCCTCCGGTCTGCGCGACGCCTCCCATCAGTTGTTCTTCTCGGACCTGATGGAGGCCCACGAGGTGGCGCATCAGTGGTGGGGCAATGTGGTGATCTCCGGCGCTTATCAGGACGAGTGGATGCTCGAAGCGCTGGCCAGTTACTCCGCCATGCTGTGGATCGAGAAGAAGAAGGGCGCCAAAGCAATGGACGGCGTCCTCGACGACTATCGGGACCATCTGACGCAGAAGGACTCGCAGGGGCAAACCATCGAATCGGCTGGGCCCATCGTGTGGGGCACGCGCCTGGAATCCACCGGCGTTCCGGACGCGTGGCGGGCAATCACCTACGAGAAAGGAGCCTGGATCATGCATATGCTGCGCCGCCGCCTGGGCGACGAACGATTCCTCAAAATGCTGGCCGAGCTGCGGCGCCGGTACGAATTCAAAGTAGTATCGACGGATGATTTCCGGTCGCTTGCCAAGGAATTCGTGCCCCCCAAGACCGCGCCCGGCGCCATCGACACCTTGTTCGAAAATTGGGTGTATTCGACCGGCATCCCGTCGCTGAAAGTAAAATATTCGGTGAGTGGCGCGGCCCCTTCCGTCAAATTGACCGGAACCGTGACGCAGAGTGGCGTCGACGACGATTTCTCGATCGACGCGCCCGTCGAAATTCAGTTCGCCAAGGGCGCGGCGCAGACCATCTGGGTGAGGACGTCCAGCGAGCCCGCTTCGTTCAGCGTGACGTTAAAGCAGGCGCCGCAGCACGTGGCCGTTTCTAGTGGCGTACTCGCGTCGCGGAAGTAATACGGCGCTTCAAGCCTGGCAGATCACTGAAAATACAGGTGTTAGCTGCAGGTTCGCGCCGCCGTACAGGGTCTGATGAGAAAACCGCGTTTTGTCCACGTTTTACCGCGGAAAAACCGCCGCCCTCACGCCACCGCGACCATGACTCGACGCCGCTCCGACGCGGGACTGCGGGGCGGGATAGTCGCCGTCTCGACATTCAGAAGTCCAACCTCCGCCTGGTCGGCCACTTCGCAGGTGCCCGCCTGGCGATAGGCTTCCGCAAAATGCGAGTGCATCCGCCCGCACGCCGAACGCGGATAAATCTGCACGAACATCTGCCCTATCATCTTGCCTTTCAAGCCTTTACATACTGCCGCGAGCTGGCGCGCGGATTCGCCCGCGCAGGTCTCGCAGGCGAGACCCACTTCGATGCACTGCCTCGGATAGTCATTATCGCGGGAAGCTTCCATAGTGTAGGTAAGATTATGCAGTGGAAACTCTCAGCAAACCAAGGGATTTGAGGAGGGTTTGAAGCGGCTCAAATGTGGGTAGCCGGTCTGGTACCCGCGCCGCCAAATCGCACATTAAAAATAGAATTATTCGCGTAGCGGCGGGGGTGCTTCGGCGTCTGTGTAGTTAGCGCTACTCGCTTGGCTCGGGTGGGCGTCCTGGCACGGCGCAAGCACAACCTCAGCCGGACTACAAACTGGAGTTTCGAATCGATCGATTGCCGGTAGCTGTAGGCGGCGATCCGCTGACGGTTTTCAGCACCCTGCGTGGCCAATCCGAAGAAGCGCCGATACTCAGCGTGCTGCGCGATACGCGCAAGTGGTCCAGCAGATCATGCAGCGGACCACCGACGAAGAGACGCGCGCGCTGTGCCAACGGGCACGTCAGGTCGCGGTTCAGAAATGAGCGGCATGCGCGCGACGGCACGAGCGGCTTCTGCGCGTCGATCGAAGGTTAAAAGCGCACAACGGCACGAGCAGCCTGTGCGCGATCGGCAGGGTACGTTATTCTCGAAGTGCATGGATCAAGACCATTTGCGCGACCTGCTGGAGCAGGTGCGCGCCGGAGCAATCGACATAGACGCAGCGATGGACCGCATGCGGCACCTGCCCTTCGAAGATTTGGGATTCGCCAAGGTGGATCATCATCGGGCGTTGCGGCACGGCATGCCCGAGGTGGTTTTCGGGCAGGGGAAAACTCCCGACCAGGTTTCAGCGATCGTCGCGACTTTGCTCAAGAACGCTCCCAACGTTCTGATCACGCGAGCCACGGCCGAGGTTGCAGAGCGTGTACTTCAAGAGCATTCCGACGCCGAGCATTTTGAAAATTCCGGCGCGGTGCGAGTATGGCGCGACCGCAAGATTCGCGGCAGGGGAAAAATCGCCGTGGTGTGCGCCGGCACCAGCGATCTTTTCGCGGCCGAAGAAGCGCAGGTGACGGCGGAGGTGATGGGCAACCAAGTCGACGCGATTCATGACGTCGGCGTCGCGGGGATCCATCGGCTGATGCACCATCGCGGGCAATTGTTTGAGGCGCGCGTGGTGATTGTCGCGGCGGGGATGGAAGGCGCGCTGCCGAGCGTGGTGGGCGGATTGGTGGCGGTGCCGGTGATCGCCGTACCCACCAGCGTCGGCTATGGCGCGAGCTTTCAAGGACTGGCGGCGCTGCTGGGGATGCTGAATAGCTGCGCGAGTAACGTCACGGTGGTCAACATCGACAATGGTTTTGGCGCGGGCTACGCCGCGAGCCTGATGAATCGGCTGTGAAGAGGCGTGTTGGAAAAGGGGACAGAGTTCCCCCACCCTGACGGGTGGGGCTGGAACGCGATTGGGCCTCTTCCAGTCTTCAGGACTTTCTCGCGACGAACAGACCGAACGCCATCGCACCCTGATCATAAGCCTGTTTCATCAGCGGGAACGATCGCACGAAGCGCTGCGTAGCCGCGCCGGTGAAACGGATAAGAAGACGGACGAAGGGATTGTCGCCGATCCGGGCGCAATGGGACCAGGTGGGCGCGACATGACGCGTGATGTCTTCGGCCGCAGTGATGGTGAGCCCGGCAGCGCGCATCCAACGCTGATAATCGCTCAGCGAACCGAGGCTCGCGCTGAGCATGGCTTCGGCGATGGTCGAGACCAGCGGTTGCTCCTCCTCCCGCAGCGGGCCATCGCGGCGAAGCCAGGCGCACACCGCAAGAATCCCGCCCGGCTTCAAGGCGGTGGCGCAGCGTTCGAAGAAGCCGGGCTTGTCGCGAAAATGCTCGCTGCTTTCCATGATCCAGATCAGGTCGAAGCCGGAGGGCTCGGGCTGCCATTGATTTGCATCGAGCACCTCAAATCGCACGCGACCTGTCAAGCCTCGGGTTTTGGCTTGGGATGCCGCCATTCGCGCTTGAACCGGGCTGATGGTGATGCCGGTTACATCGCAATCGAATTGCACGGCGAGCCATAGCGCCGATCCTCCGACGCCGCATCCTATATCGAGGACGCGCCCGCCCCGGGGGACGCCGGCGCGTTCCGCCAGGCGCTCCATCAGTTGGATCTGCGCGCGCGTAATGGATTCGTCGTTTTCCCAATAACCATGATGAAGATGTTCGCCCCAGAAAAGGCGGTAGAGGAAAGACAGGCGATCGTAATGTTTGCGAATGTGTTCGATCTCGACCGGAAATTGCGGAGAGGTCATTTCGAAGCGCGCTTATGAATGGCCCAGAACCGGATGCGGCTGGTAGGGTTCGGCTAGTGAGATCAGTTCCGTAGCATCCAGCTTCACATCGAGCGCCGCGATCGCGTCGTCGAGATGCTCGAGTTTGCTTGCTCCGATGATGGGAGAGGTCACGCCCGGTTGGGCGAGCAGCCACGCCAACGCGACCTGCGCGTTTGGCAAGCCGCGCGGTTTCGCGATCTCGCTGAGCCGGTCGACAACTTTGAAATCGGACGGCTGATAGTACAGCTTTTTTCCATAGTCGTCGGTTTTGGCGCGAATCGTATCGCCGAAATCCTGGGGCCGGCGGTTCCCGGCCACGAAGCCGCGTGCAAGCGGACTCCACGGCGTAATCGCGATGCCTTCTTCGCGGCACAGGGGCATCATTTCACGCTCTTCCTCGCGATAGATCAGGTTGTAATGGTTCTGCATGGAGACAAATCGCCGACAGCCCATTTTGTCCGCTGTATAGAGCATCTTCGCGAACTGGTAAGCGTGCATCGACGACGCGCCCAGGTACAGAGCTTTGCCAGCTTTGACGACGTCGTCGAGCGCCTGGATGGTTTCCTCAATGGGCGTCTCGTAATCGAAACGATGAATGATGTAGAGATCGACATAATTCGTGCCGAGCCGGCGGAGGCTATCGTCGATGGCGTGATGAATATGTTTTCGCGACAGGCCGCGCTGGTTGGGATCGTCGCCCACCGCGTTGAAGACCTTGGTGGCGATCACAATGCGATCGCGGCCGGGCCCGAATTCCTTCAGCGCGCGGCCAGTGATTTCTTCGCTCACACCCACCGAGTACATGTCGGCGGTGTCGAAGAAGTTGATGCCGGCTTCGATCGCACGGCGGAAGAAGGGACGCGCAGCGTCTTCCTCCATAACCCATTCGCGCCACTTTTTCGACCCGTAGGTCATGCAGCCCAGGCAGATCGGCGACACTTTGACGCCGGTGGATCCAAGATTGACGTAATGCATTTGTTCTCTCCGTTGCGATTTTCAGGATAACAAGCTAGATTCGATGAAAGCTTTTCAAAATGTCACGGGTAGCGTAGCGCAGCGCGATGGGGCGGCCATGCGGGCAGCTCATCGGACAGGAGGTCGCCGCAAGCGCGCGCAGCAGCCAGTCGATTTTGGCGGGATCGAGGTGCATGTTGATCTTGATGGCCGCGCGGCAGGCGATGGACGCGGCCATGGCGCGGCGCAGATCGTCGAGCGAGGCGCCGCGAAACTCGCGTTCGGCGATTTCGAGAATCTCGAACAGCACCTTGTCGATATCCGAGGCGCCCACGCCAGCCGGCGCCGATTTCACTGCGATGGTGCGATTGCCGAACGGCTCCGTTTCGAATCCGAGCGCGTTCAGTTCCTCGGCGATGCGGGCGTATTCGATCTGCTGGGCCGCGCTCAGTCCAATGACGTGGGGCACCAGCAGGTGCTGGCTTTCAACGCCGCCTTTCGAGCGGGCGGTCAGGACCTGTTCGAATAAAATGCGCTCATGCGCGACGTGCTGATCGATGATCCACAATCCGTCGCGTCCCGCGGCGATGATGAAGCTGTCATGAATCTGGCCGAGCGGGTGCAGGTCCTTGAGCGCGTCCAGGCTTTCGGGTTCGGGCAGATACGCATCGGGAAAGGATGTGTTGGGAAAGATGGTCCCGTGTGTGTCGGGGGCGGCGAGACGGATGGCGGCCGATTGCCGCTCTGATGTTTGCGGTGGGAACGGCGCGTCAGAAAAGTCGAATCGCGGAGCGGGGGAGGCCGGCCGGCGCAGTCCAAACTCCGGCATCGCGGACGAGTCCGGCATGTTCGGGGCGAGGTTCGCAAAATTCGCGAAACTCGTTCCTACGTCGTTTGCCTCCTGATTTGCAATGATGCGCTCCGTGAATTCCGAGTACGGCAGCGCCGCGCCGATCTGGGGCGGAGCCGGCGCCGCAATTCGCGACACGGGCCGCTGGGCCATCAAGATTTCACGAATGGTGTCGCGCACAAAATCGTGCACCAGCGATCCATGCCGGAATCGGACTTCGGTTTTGGAGGGATGCACGTTCACGTCCACCTCTTCGAGGTCGCAATCGAGAAACAGAAGCGCGAACGGATAACACGCCGGCGGCATCAGGTTGTGATAAGCCGAGGAGATCGCGTGCAACAGCAGGCGATCGCGAATCAGGCGGCCGTTGACGAAAAGATAAATCGAATTGCGGTTCATCTTTTGCACCTGCGGACCGCTGACGAATCCACGGAGCCGGAAGCGGCGCGAAATCATGTCGGGGAGCACGCCCCGATCGGGGATGTCCGCTGGGACGCTTTCGAAAGGGATCTTCAGGTCGCGATTCTGGTCGCCCAAATCGATCAGCTCTTCGAGCATGAGTCCACCGAAGACCTGGAACACGCGTTCGCGTAGCGTAGAGACCGGCGTGACGCCCAGCAGTTCCGAGTTATTGTGCCTCAGAGCGAAACTATTCGCTGGATGCGCCAGGCTGTAGTGCGTGATCAGCGATGCGATGTGCGCGATTTCGGTCTGCTCCGAGCGCAGGAATTTCTTTCGCGCGGGGACGTTGAAGAACAGATCGCGCACGGTGATGGTGGTGCCGCGAGCGAAGGCGGCATCGTCGACGCGCAGGATCTTTCCACCGGCGATTTCGACTGCGGTGCCGGTCTGCTCGTCATTCGATCGCGTTTCAAGAAGGAGACGCGAGACAGAGGCAATCGATGGCAGCGCCTCGCCGCGGAAACCGAGAGTCGCGATGGACAGGAGATCTTTGACGTCGGAGAGTTTGCTGGTGGCGTGGCGTTCAAAGGCGAGCAAGGCGTCGTCACGCATCATGCCGCAGCCGTCATCGGCGAGGCGAATCAGGCGGCGTCCGCCGGCTTCGATGTCGAGGCGGAATTCGGTCGCGCCGGCGTCGAGTGAGTTTTCGAGAAGCTCTTTGACGACGCTGGCAGGGCGTTCGACCACTTCTCCGGCCGCGATTTTATTGGCGACGAGATCGGAGAGGATGCGGATGCGGCCCATGGGCTGAAGGATTCAGGAGTCAGAAGTCAGGATAGCGCGGGCAGCGCCGCGGGCGGTCAGCGTTCTTCGAGATGCTTCAATCGGGCGTCGAGAACCTCTTCGACGCGATGAAGCTCGGCGCGCCAGGTTTCCTTAGCGTCGTCAAAACGCTGGTCCGACTTGCGATCGGATTCGTTGAATCGCCGGTCGACTTCATTGAACCGGCGACCAACTTCGTCAAACCGCGACTCCATATGGGCCCGTAGATCGCTCAAGCGCGAATTGTTCAAAAGGATACCGATGAGCACGGCAGTCGTCGTCGGGACCGCTGCAACGGCGGCCGCGACGATCTGGTTGTCAATCACGCCCTAGTATCCCACGAACGGCTAATCTGAGAGCGATGAAGTGGCGGGATTTAGCGTCGTTAGGCCCTACCCGCTCATCGCCGCGAGGAATTCGCCGTTCGATCGCGTCTTGCTGAGCTTGTCGATCAGCAATTCCATGCTCTCGACCGGCGACAGGGGATTCAGCACCTTGCGGAGCACCCACACGCGGTTCAGTTCTTCCTTGGGCAACAGCAGCTCTTCCTTGCGCGTGCCCGATTTAGAGATGTCGATGGCCGGGAAGACGCGCTTGTCCATCAGTTTCCGGTCGAGATGGATTTCCATGTTGCCGGTGCCCTTGAACTCTTCAAAAATCACGTCGTCCATGCGGCTGCCGGTGTCGACCAGCGCGGATGCGACGATGGTCATCGACCCACCTTCTTCAATGTTGCGGGCGGCGCCGAAAAAGCGCTTGGGGCGCTGTAATGCGTTCGAGTCGACGCCGCCTGAAAGCACCTTGCCGGATGGCGGCACGACGGTGTTGTAGGCACGCGCGAGACGCGTGATGGAATCGAGCAGAATCACGACGTCTTTCTTGTGCTCGACCAGCCGCTTGGCCTTTTCGATCACCATCTCGGCGACTTGCACGTGCCGCGATGCCGGCTCATCGAACGTGGAGGAGATCACTTCGCCTTTCACCGACCGCTGCATATCGGTGACTTCCTCCGGGCGTTCGTCGATCAGCAGCACAATCAGCGTTACTTCAGGATGGTTGGTGGTGATGGAATTGGCGATGGATTGCAATAGCATGGTCTTGCCGGTGCGGGGAGCGGCGACGATAAGCCCGCGCTGCCCCTTGCCAATGGGCGTGAGCAGATCCATTACGCGGCCCGAATAATTGTCCTTGGCAGTTTCCATCTTCAGACGCGCCTGGGGATACAGCGGCGTCAGATTGTCGAAGAAGATTTTGTTGCGCGCTTCCTCCGGCGGCTCGAAGTTGATCGCGTCAACTTTGATGAGGGCGAAGTACCGCTCGCCTTCCTTGGGCGGCCGGATCTGGCCGCTCACGGTGTCGCCGGTACGCAAATCGAATCGGCGGATCTGCGACGGGGAAACATACACGTCGTCCGGACCCGGCAGGTAATTGTATTCGGGTGCGCGCAGAAAGCCGAAGCCGTCGGGGAGGCACTCGAGCACACCTTCGGAGAAAATCAGCCCGCTTTTTTCCGCCTGGACCTGCAAAATCTTGAAGATCAGTTCCTGCTTGCGGAGCCCGGCGAACCCCTGCACGCCGAAATCCTTGGCAACGGTGTTGAGATTCTGGATGCTCATGTCCTTGAGCTCCACCAGGTCGAGCGCGCTGCCGTTCTTGGCCTGATTCGCCTGGGCCGCGCGACGCTTGCTGTCAAACAGTCGTCCGGCGGGTTGCGGCGGACCAGCCGCGACATTGTCGCCTTCAGATTTGGCGGTATCGTCCGATGCGCCTTCGCCATCTTCCTGCTTCGGCTCCGCCGCGGGCTTGGAGTCCGCGGCCGCTTTCGATTCCGGGGCTGGCTTGGGCGCAGCGGCCGGGGCTTTCTCGGCGCGAGGCGGGCGGCCATCTGCTTTCGTGCGATGCGGGGCGTCGGGTTTCCCCGTATCATTTTTCGACCCGTCGGCCTTCGCCCCGTCAGCCTTCGCCGCTTCAGGCTTGGCCGTGTCAGGCTTTGTTGTGTTATTTTGGGGCGCGTCGCCCGTGGCCGGCTCGGGCTGAGATCCCTCCGCCTTGGCTACTTCTACGCTGGTAGGGTCGACCGTGGCGGACTCATTGCCGGCAGCGGTCAATTCCCGTTCTTGATTTTCGAAATCGCTTGCCAAATTTCCCTCACTCCCCGGCCCGTTTCAGCCGAGCATTCGAGAACTTCTCCGGAATACCCATCCCGTAGTGCTCTCTGGCTTTGGTGCCGTTCTTTTTGAGACTTCAACTTATCGATCTTGGTCGCGACCACCAGATAGGGCCGCCCATGAGATTCGAGCCAGTCCCTCAGCTCTATATCCTTCTCCGTCCAGCCACGCCGCGAATCCAGAATGATGACACACGCGCGCAGTTTCTCCCGGCTGATCAGGTACGCCTCGATCAGCGCCCTCCACTGTCTCGATATTTCCTGGGGAACTTTTGCGAATCCATACCCTGGAAGGTCGACGAATCGAAACCCGCCGTCCACCTGGTAGAAATTGATTAACTGCGTACAACCTGGCCGGGAACTGATGCGTGCCAGTCCTTCGGCGCCCACCAGCCGGTTCAGAAGGCTGGACTTGCCGACGTTGCTGCGGCCCAGAAACGCCACCTCAGCATCGCTTTCGGGCGGAAACTGCTCCGGCCTGGCTGCACTTATTATAAACTGTGCCGCCATGGAAGTGGCCAGTGTCCTGTATCCAGTTGCCAGTAACTCATCTGTCCGGACTGGCCACAGACCACTGGCCACCGGCCACTAATGGGTTACTTTCTCTTCTCTCGATCGCGCCACGATTTCCGCCGCATTCAACATCGCGGTGATGGGAGCCATTTCGATCTCACGCTCCAGCGCGATCTTCAGCACTTCGTCCATCGACTCGACGAAATGCAGTTTCATATCCTTTCGAATGTTCTCCGGAATATCCGGCAGGTCCTTCTCGTTCTCCCGCGGCAGAACGATTTCGCGAATGCCCTGGCGGTGCGCCGCGAGCAACTTCTCCTTGAGGCCGCCAATGGGCAGCACGCGCCCGCGCACCGTGATCTCGCCGGTCATGGCGAGGTCGGCCCGCACGGGAATGCTGGTCAGCGCGCTGCAAATGCTGGTGGCGATGGTGATTCCCGCCGATGGCCCGTCCTTGGGGATGGCGCCTTCCGGAACATGCAGGTGAATGTCGATATGGCGATAGAAATCGCGCGGCAACCCCATCACGTGGCTGCGGCTACGGATATAGCTCATGGCCGCCTGCGCCGATTCCTGCATCACGTCGCCCAGCTTGCCGGTGGTGGTCAGCTTTCCGCGGCCTTCCATGATGGCGGCTTCGGTGGTGAGGATGGATCCGCCGACTTCGGTCCAAGCCAGGCCCACCGTCGATCCAACTTCGTTTTTCTTTTCGGTTTGCTGCTCGCGGAATTTCTGCGGGCCGAGCAGATCGTTGACCTTGAGGGGCGTAATGACCACCTTCTCGATGCCGGCGCTCTTTTTCTTCCCGTCCTTCTTGGACGATTCAGCTTTGGCGCCCTCGGCTTTGGCGCCCTCGGCCTTAGCCACCTTGGCGGCTTCGGCGTTGACCACTGTGCGCGCGATCTTACGGCACACGTTACCGACTTCACGCTCGAGATTTCGCACGCCAGCTTCTCGGGTATAGTGCTGGATCAGCTCATTGAGCCCCTGGTCCTCGAATTCGAGCTGAGCTTCACTCAAGCCGGTTTCCTTGCGCTGCTTGGGCACCAGGAAGCGCTTGGCGATTTCCAGTTTCTCGAGTTCGGTGTAGCCCGACAGACGGATCACTTCCATGCGATCCTGCAACGCGGGCGGAATGGTGTGCAGCACGTTGGCCGTGGCGATGAAAAACACCTGGCTCAGATCGTATTCAACGTCGAGGTAATGATCCACGAACATGAAATTCTGTTCCGGATCCAGCACTTCCAGCAGAGCCGCTGACGGATCGCCCCGGAAATCGGTCGACATCTTATCGACCTCGTCCAGCATGAACACCGGATTGCGCACGCCGGCCTTCTTCATCATCTGGATAATCTGGCCGGGCAGCGCTCCGATATAGGTGCGCCGGTGGCCGCGAACTTCGGCTTCATCGCGCACCCCGCCCAACGATAACCGCACGAACTTTCGGCCGGTGGCCTTCGCGATCGACATTCCCAGCGAAGTTTTTCCCACGCCCGGAGCGCCCACGAAGCACAGAATGGAGCCCTTGGGGTCCTTCACCAGCCGCCGCACGGCCAGGAATTCCAGGATGCGCTCTTTGATTTTTTCGAGACCGTAGTGGTCGCTTTCGAGGATCTTCTGCGCGAACGGAAGATCGCGAATCTCTTTGGACTTCTTCTTCCACGGCACTGCCAGCAGCCAGTCCAGATAATTGCGGGATACCGTCGATTCGGCCGACATAGGCGGCATATTTTCCAGGCGCTTGAGCTCAGCCGTGGCTTTCTCATGCGCGTCCTTGGACATGCCCGCGGTGTCGATCTTCTTCTTCAGTTCGTCGAACTCGCTCTTTTCGCCGCGCCCGAGTTCCTTTTGAATCGCCTTGATCTTCTCGTTGAGATAGTACTCTTTTTGCGCCTTTTCCATCTGGCGCTTCACGCGGCCCTGCACGGTGCGGTCGACATTGAGTTTCTCAATCTCGATGTCCAGCATCTCCGCGACCCGTGTCAGACGGTCGATCGGATCGAAAATTTCAAGCAGATCCTGCTTCTCTTCGGTGGCGAGCTGCATGTTCGCGCCCACCGTGTCGGCCAGCTTGCCGGGATCGTCGCCGCGGATGGCTGCGACCATGGTGTCGTAGTTAACGTTTTGGCTAAGTTTGACGTACTGCTCGAACAGGCCGGTGACGCGCGAAGTGAGAGCGTCGAGCTGCGATCCGCTTTCCACTTTGTAACTAAAGGTTTTTATGGTGGCCTTGAAATAGCCTTCCTCATCGCTGACCGAAAGGATCTTTCCCCGCTCCACTCCTTCGACCAGAACTTTGAGGTTGCCGTCGGCCTGCTTCAGGCTCTGCACGATGTTCGCGACGGTGCCAACCGAGTAGATTTCGTCGGGCCGCGGCTCATCCACGCTGGCATCATGCTGCGTCGCCAAGAAGATTTTCTTATCGCCGGCGAGAGCCTCTTCGAGCGCTCTCACGCTCGATTCCCTCCCCACCAGGAACGGCGTCATCATGTGCGGGAAGATCACCACTTCCCGGATGGGCATCATCGGCAATCTGCGTGTGTCGGATTTTTCTTTCGAGGTGAGCATGTGGGGAAGGAGTCAGGAGACAGGAGTCAGAATTCAGAATCGATCGTTCGACTTATTCTGTCCCGGCTGCCAACTTCCGACTCCTTGTAGATTCCGTTATCCGGCCTTTTCGAGCAAGGCCATGTTAATCTTCTGCGTCATCACCATCTCCTTGGTGACGAGGAACTCGCGGACCTTTTTGTAAGACGGGAGGTAGTACATAAGATCCAACATGAGATCTTCGAGGATCATACGCAAGCCGCGTGCGCCGACCTTGCGCTCCATGGCGAGCTGAGCGATCGCCTCCAGGGCGTCGTCCGTAAACTTCAGTCTAACATTTTCAAACTCGAACAGCTTCTGATACTGCTTGATAATCGCATTTTTCGGCTTGCTCAGGATCTGGACCAAAGCATCCCGGCTGAGATCTTCCAGCACGGCAACCACCGGCAGCCGGCCGATAAACTCGGGAATGAAGCCGCCCTTGATCAGGTCCACGGGTTGGACTTGCTCGAGCATGGTGACGTCACGGCGGGCCGGGGAGGCGCCGCGCCGCGCCGAAATCTGCGCGGTTTCCTCGGGATTCGAAAATCCGATGGTGCGGGTCCCAATGCGGCGCGAAATGGTCTTTTCGAGACCGATGAACGCCCCGCCGCAGATGAACAGGATGTTGGTGGTATCCACCGGCGTGAATTCCTGATGCGGATGCTTCCGGCCGCCCTGAGGAGGAACGTTGGCGACCGTCCCTTCCAGGATCTTGAGCAGCGCCTGCTGGACGCCTTCGCCGGAAACATCGCGGGTGATTGACGGATTTTCGTCCTTGCGGCCGATCTTGTCGATTTCGTCGATATAAATGATCCCCTGCTGGCAGCGCTGCACGTCCCAATCGGCGTTCTGGAGCAGCCGGAGGATGATGTTCTCGACATCCTCACCCACGTAGCCTGCTTCAGTCAGAGTGGTAGCATCCACGATCGCGAACGGGACGTCCAGAATCCTGGCTAATGTCTGCGCCAGCAAGGTTTTACCGGTACCGGTCGGCCCGATCAGAAGGATGTTCGATTTGGACAGCTCCACTTCGCCAGAGCGCTGTTTATTCATCTGAATGCGCTTATAGTGGTTGTAAACCGCTACGGCGAGCTTCTTTTTGGTGGCGTCCTGTCCGATCACGTACTGGTCGAGATATTCTTTTAGTTCCAGTGGCTTAGGGAGCTTATGGGGAGTGCCGTACTGCTGCTCATGCCGGTCGTCTTCGAGGATGGAATTGCAAACCGCGATGCATTCATCGCAAATATAAGCTCGGGGGTAATCCGACGGGGAGGAGATCAGCTTACCGACAACATCCTGACTCTTGGCGCAAAATGAACAGCGGAGCGAATCGTCGGAGCCGGTACGCTTCACATGGTCTCCTGAGAATAGGAATATGGCGGACGTTTTGATTATACCCGACTTTTCAGTTGCACGAACATAGATCGATAGTCAGGTGTCCGATAGTCAGGTGTCCGATAGTCAGGTGTCCGATAGTCAGGCGTCCGATAGTCAGGGACCCGCGGATCGGTTGGGGGGCTCTGGAATAGGTCGCGTTAGAATGGACGTATGTCGGCTCAGTCCCAGCCTCACTTGTCCCCGGAGGAATACCTGGCGCTCGATCGGGCGGCCGAGTTCAGAAATGAGTATTATGACGGCCACATGTACGCAATGTCGGGGGGATCGTATCCGCACGGCAAGATCATCGGGAACCTTTGTCGCGAGCTTGGGCTAGCGCTAAAGGGGAAGCCCTGCGCGGTGGTTCCAAACGACCTGCGAGTCCGGATCACGCCGCGATCTTACACCTACCCCGATCTTGTGGTCGCTTGTGGCCAGGAGCGATTCGCTGACGATCAGAAAGACACGTTACTCAATCCCACCTTGCTCATGGAAGTCCTGTCGCCCTCGACCGAACTGGTCGACCGCGAGTTCAAATCGCGGCATTACCAACGGATCGAGTCTCTCCAGGAATACGCACTGGTTTCGCAGACGAGGCCACACATCGAGATATACCGCCGTCGGCCAGCCGGCGATTGGTCGCTTTCGGAGATCAGCGGCCTCGACGCTACCTGCCGGTTCGATAGCCTCGGCTGCGAAATTCCCTTTTCCGAAATCTACTACCAGGTTTCCTTCGACTCCCAACCGTGACCCGGCTCGTGCAGCTCGAACATCCCGTAAAAGGCCGGCGAGTCGCTCTAGTGGACGGCGCTAAGCTTCACCTCCTGGCAACGCATCGATCGGTATACGGCTTCGCGACCACTGCTCTGCAAACGGAGTTACCGCTGGAAGGGCTGATCGCACAGGATATTTCGCAGCTCTCGCTTCCCTATGACGAGATTTACGAACTGCGCTCGGAGTGGCGGCTTCTCCCGGCGTTCGATCATCCCGATGAGCCCGCGCGATGCCTGGTTTCAGGAACCGGGCTGACCCATCTTGGGAGCGGCTCCGGCCGCGCCACCACCGGGGAAGATGCCAAGATTACCGACGGCATGCGTCTCTATCAGGCTGGAGTCGAAAACGGCCGCCCTGCTCCGGGTGGTGTCGGCGCGGCCCCGGAGTGGTTCTACAAAGGTTCGGGCTCCATCCTTCGTGGGCACGGCGATCCGCTGGTGGTTCCGAATTACGCGCTCGGCGGCGGCGAGGAGGCCGAACTCGCGGCGGTCTACATCATCGATCCGGGGGGCGTTCCGCGCCGCGTCGGATTTACTCCGGGCAATGAGTTTACCGATCACCGCACGCGCAAGCTGAACTCGCTGTATCACGCCGGAGCCAAGCACCGCAGCTGTTCCATCGGTCCGGAACTGACGGTCGGCGCGGAGTTTTCCTCCATCCCCGGATCCGTTTCGCTCCATCGATCTGGTCAGCCGGTCTGGTCGAGAGAGATCGCCACCGGGGAGCAGCACATGTGCCATAGCCTCGCCAATCTGGAGCATCATCATTTCAAGTACGAGGATCATCGCCGTCCCGGCGACGTGCACATCCATTTCCTGGGTGCGACGGCATTCAGTTTTGCCGCCGGATTCGCAATAGAGGACGGCGATGAAGCGGCGATTGAGTTCGATGGATTCGGACGCGCGCTCCGCAATCCAGTGAAGTTCGACCGGCGTCCGGAACAGCCGATCGCGGTGAAATCGATCTAAGAGCGTGGTCTTTACGAGCCGCGACCAAAGGGAGCGGTCAAAACGATCCCCGGTTTTTCCGTTCCTCTTTGAGGCGCAACAGCATGGAGCGCGTCGTCTTGCTCTTTGAGGCACGACCGTAAGGGAGTGCGTTGTCTCGCTCTTTGAGGCGCGACCGGAAGGGAGTGGTTCCGCTACTTCTTCTTTTTCGGCTGTTGCGTGGCCTTCTCGTTGCCGGTTGGCACGGAAAACAAAGCGTCCGTCAGGTTCTGATTGATGGTGACCGACTCCGAAAAAATCTCGTACGTTTTCTCGCCATTGCGTTCGCGCCGCATTTGCAGGGGCCACTGAATGCCGCCCACGTCGCGATAGCGCGAAAACAACGTGACTTCCTCGTCGCGTTCCTTGGTGAGGGGATTGTGGTGCGCGTACACCTGGCGAACCGGCAGTTTGGTGGATTGATGCAGATACACCGTCACCAGTCGATTCTGCGAGTCCGTGATGTCAACGATGTCAACCGGTTGATTTTCGAAAACTTCCGCGCCGCGCGACTCGAAGATCATGCCCGGCTCCTTCAGCCGCTGGCGGAAAATGTAGAGGACATTCCTCAGCGTGGTGTCGCGATATCGGTCGAGCCGGTCCTTGGGCAGCTCCTTCGAGCCTCGCCAGTTGATCTCCCATCCGCCGTTCTCGTTGAACATCACCGAGGAGTCTTCATTCTTGCCGAACGACTCGCGTTCGCGCTGGGCAACTTCTTCGCCCGATTTGTCCGGCGCGACAGTTATGTAGCGAGTGTAGATCTTGGCGATGGAAAGCCCGGAAATCTGGTCGCGGTAGTAGGAATACGCTCTTCCGGTTTCGATGCGATCCTGCATGTTCAGAAAATTTTCGCCGCCCAGCGCCTGCACTGCCTGATCGATCAACTGCTTGCCGCGCTTTTCGGCCTGGGTTTGCACCTGCTGGGTTTGAACCTGGCCTGAAACCCGGCACGGAGACGCCCACGCGAGCGCGAGTGCAATCGAAAGTGCGATCGAACATGTAGACAAGTGGGGTCGCACAATGAAATCACGCCGCATGGGTCTTTAGGGTCTCTTGCTTAAATCTTCGAGCTTCAACCCGGTGTTGAATTTGTAATCCTGCACTGTTCCCGCGGACGCTTCCTTGCCGTCCTGGATGATCGAGATCTTGAATGGTACTTTCACTCCGCCCACCTCGCGCCAATCGGAGAAGCTCTCTTCAACAGATGCGGGCTGCCCTCCGCCGGGTTCCCGCCAAATTTCCCGCGCCGGCAACCCGTTCGCGGGGTCCATTTCGATCCGAACGCTCAGGCCGTCTGGTGATGAAACCTCCACCACCTGGGGTCCCTCCGCATTGACTTTCAGCGCGGGATCGCGATCCGAGAGAACGATGTGCAGCAGGTTCCGGAACATCTCGCCTTGCGTCTGCTTCATCACCGCCGGCGGCATCGGCGCCGGACCCTGCGGGCCGATCAGCCATCCCGTCTTGCCGTCCGAATATACAATCACCTTGCCGATGGGGAGTTCCTGATCCGTTCTGAACTGTCCACTCAGGATGTAGCGGTTCAACTGTTTGACCTTCATCCCGCCGCTTGCCCCGGGGTTCATCACCATCTCGACCGCTTCCGTCTCGTCTTTGATCGCAGCGATCTTCTCCGCCCCGCCCATGGCTTGCTGCGCGCGCTGCAAGAGCTCCCGGCCGTGAGCCAGGCTCGCGGGATTGGATTGCGAAGTTTCCCGCTTCGGCTCGGGAATGGTCAAGTCAAGCGGCGTCACCGGCCCGAGGACGCTCAATGGCTTGCCGAATTCCTTCGAATTGCCGATCGCGACAATGGTCAGGTTCTGCGGCAGAAAATGTTCCTTGGCCGCGCGCAAGACATCCGCGCGCGTCACCGCCGCGGTAGCCTTCTGATACTCGAATAGAAAATCCTTCGGATAGCCATAATACTCGTACCGCATCACGCGATTCAGCGTTTTGGCGGGGCTATCGAAAAAGAATACGAAGCTGTTGAGCACCCCCTGCTTGGCTTCTTCCAGTTCTCGCTCAGTCACTTCCGCCGCGCGCATCTTCTCCACTTCCGCCTTGATCGCGAGAATCGCATCGGTGGTGGATGCCGATTTCGTACTGCCGTCGATTTGAAACGTGCCGGGATGGTTGTATTGGGCCGCCCACGCGGCGCTGATATCGTAGGCATAGCCCAGCTTGGTTCGAATCTGCGACATCAGGCGGCTGCTGAAACCCTCCCCCAGAATATGTGCGGCGACTTGCAGCGCCGGATAATCCTTATCGCGCAGTGTGCCGCCGAGCTCGCCGATCGCGAAAAACGTCTGCGTCACGTCGGGCTTTTCACCGAAATAAATTCCCGGCACGGGCTTCGCCGTCACTGTGGGAAACGGAGGAACGGGGGGCTGTTCCACGGTCCAGCTCGCGAACAGCTTCTCCAGCTTGTCTTTCATCTCCGGCGTTGAAAAGTCTCCGTAGACTGCCAGCATCACATTCTTCGGAAAGTAGTAGCGCCGGTAAAACTGAATCAGATCGTCGCGATGAATACGGTCCAGATTCTCGTATTCGATCTCCCAGCCGTAGGAATTATTGCGGCCGTAGAGCAGGCTGGATAGCTCACGGTCGGGAATCGCACTGGCGTCGTCGTTGCGGCGCGCGATGGAGCTGCGAAGCTGCGTGATCTCCAAATCGATCTTGTCCTGGCGAAACTCCGGCCCGGTCATCACGTCCTTGAACGTCGAGAGCACGGCGTCGCTCGATTCCTTCAGCGCCGAAAACATCATACTGGCGCTGCTTTCCTGCATGTTGCTTTCCACCGACCCCGCCAGATTCTCCAGCTCCTCATCGATCTGATCCCCGGTTTTCGATTTTGTGCCGCCCGAACGCATCACGTCAGCCATGATTTCCGACGTGCCTCGCTTCTCCGACGTGTCGAACAAATTGCCGGTGCGAATCAGAGCCAGGCCGCGAATCAGCGGCAGTTCATGATCCTCCAGCAGGAACACGCGCATGCCGTTCGATAGGGTGAACCGCGCCGGCTCCGGAATCTTGACCTGCGGAATCGCGGGATACTTCAAATCCTTATAGGACGGGAGCACGCCGGTCGAATTTCCGCTCGCCGATGGCTTTGCGGATGATGGCGCCACGGGCTTTTCAGGTGATGCCGGAGTTTGGGCCGGCGCGAGCGACGCGGCAAACGTCACGATCGCAATCGATATTTTCATTTCCCGTCTCATCTCGCGCCCACTTCCTTCTCGGGTGTGAACGTATACGCAACGGTGCGCCCGCTCGGAATCAGCCATGTCTTGGCAACCCGCTGCACGTCTTCGGCCGTGACTCGATTGTAGTCATCGAGCTGAGTGAACAGCTTGCGCCAATCGCCGTAGTTCCCCGAGTACGAACACAACTCCGCCGCGAGCCCCGAATTGCTGTCGAGCTTGCGGATCAGCTCGGCGCGCAGCTTAGTCTTGATCCGCTGAAGCGTTTCGGCGTCCACCGTTTGCTGCTTCAAGCGCTCGATGATCTCATAAAGCGCCTTTTCGTTCTCCTCCACCGTATGTCCGGTCGCGGGTGCGGCGAAAAACAGAAACAGCGAGGGATACCTTCCGCTGGGAAACGTCGATTGCGTTCCGGCGCCCAGCGCGATCTTCTTGTCGCGCACCATTTCCTTGTAGATGATCCCCGTGCGTTCGCTCGAAAGCACGTCGCTCAACACGTCGATGGCCGCGTCATCCTTCGAATACTGATCCGGACGCTTGTACGCGACTGCCAAAAACGGCTGCGCCGTGGATGCGACCGCGACGCGTTTTTCGCCTTCCTGCTCCGGCTCCACCGTGTGGATCAGCGGCGGCAAGGGACCGCGCGGCAGCCTTCCGAAATACTTCTCGGCGAGGCGTTTCGCGTCCGCCGGCTTCACATCGCCCGCAATTCCAATGGTCATGTTGCCAGGCGTGTAGAAAATCTTATAGAACTTCTCGGCTTCCGTTCGGCGGAAATTGTCGATATCGCTGGCCCATCCTCCCGGCATGCTGCGGTATGGATGCGCCGCGATCGCGGTCGCCAGCAGCATCTCCACCAGCTTGCCTTGCGGGCTGGATTCGACGCGCATTCGCCGCTCCTCCCGCACCACGTCGCGTTCCTTGTAGAACTCGCGGAAAACGGGCTGAAGGAATCGTTCGGATTCGAGCAGAAACCATAGCTCCAGCCGATTCGCCGGAAAACTGTAATAGTAATTCGTGGAATCCTCGGCGGTGCTCGCGTTCAATCCAACCCCGCCGTTCGATTCGACGATGCGATCGTACTCGTTCGACTCGACGTAGCTGTCGGCCTTCCCTATGGCTTCCTTTACCTGGGCCTCCAGCGCTTCGATCTTTTTCGGATCGGCGCGCAGAAACTTGCGGCGCTCCTGATCCAGTTGGTCGTAGATGCGCTCCACCTCATCCAGCGCCGCCTTCTCCTTGGGCCAGTTCTTGGTGCCGATGGTTTGCGTGCCCTTGAACGCCATGTGTTCGAACATGTGCGCGATGCCGGTTTCGCCGCGCGGATCGTTCACGGATCCAACGCTCACATACGTGTGGAAGGAAACCACTGGAGCTTCGTGGCGTTCAATCACCAGGAATCGGAGGCCGTTCGAGAGGCTGAACTCCGTGACTTTTTTCTCAAATGCCTGGAGTGATTGTGCGGCGAGCAGTGCCGGGAAAAGCAATGCGAAAAAAATGACCCTCATTGCCTTAAGGGTAGCATTCCGTCTTACGACAGCGTCCTCTTGAAACGCTAAAGCGTTACAGCGCTACGCATTTAAACGCACAATGTTTTCGCGTTAAACGAGCCGCGACCAAGCTGCACTTGCGTCCAGGGAGCGGTTAAAGCGATCGGTCGATCCCTTAAACGCTCATTACTTCAGCGAGCACATTGCGGAACTTCGCCATTTCCGCATCGGAGCCGATGGTGACTCGCATCATGGTGTCGACGGCCGGGAACAATCGCCCCACTGCGACACCTTTCGCCAGCATCAACGGAGCCACGTCTTTCACGCTGCGTCGAACGTCCACCATCATGAAGTTCGCGTGCGGCTCGATGAATTTGACGTTCTTCGATTTCAGCCACGCAGTGGTTTCGGAACGCGTGCGGGCGTTGCGTTCGCGCCGCTCGTCGATGAATTTCGGCCCCAGGTCGAACGCCGCGAGTACCGCTCTCACGGCCACGATGCTGATGACGTTATTGCGATACGGCGTCACCTTCGCGATCAGGTCGGGTCGTCCGGCCACGAAACCCGCGCGCAGTCCCGCCATGCCGTAAATCTTGGAAAACGTCCGGCTGACGATCACGTTCTTTCCCTCGCGCACATATTTCATCGCGCTCTCTACATCCGGCGATGTACAAAAATGGAGATACGCTTCGTCGACCAGCAGGATCGTGTTCGGCGGCAGATTCGCGACCGTCCACGCGAGATCCTGTTTGTTGGTGACCGATGCCGTCGGGTTGTTCGGATTGCAGATGTGGATCACACCGCCGCCGGCTTTCTCGGCTTCGGCCACCAGCTTCTTCACGTCAGGAGTGTAATCGGCGCGCAGCGGGACTTTGACCACCGCGTGCCCCTTGAGTGCCGCCAATTCCGGCATCGCTTCAAAGGACGGCCACCCGGTGATGAACGGACGCGTGGGCGACGTGAATACTTCGATCACGTCATGCAGGGGTTCCGTGGATCCCGCGCCGACAAACACTTGATCGGCGTCGAGTTTTTCGCTGGCCGCGACGGTCTTGTAAAAATCGTCGAACTCGCGGTAGTGGTAGCGATTAGTTTCCCCGACCACGCGCTGGATGGCTTGCAGGACGGCGGGCGGATGCCCATCCGGAAATTCGTTGGCGTTCAGCCACACCGTGTCTTTGGGAGCGGCCCCGGCGATGTTGGCGCGCTGCGCGAAAGCAAATTCGGTGAATCCGGCCGCGGCGACAGCGGCAAATCCTCGGCGAGTGAATCCGTTTTGAAGCATGAAAGCCTCCAGGGGCAATTCTACAGCATTCCAGGGCAGGTTGGTAGCGGGCTACTTTGGGGCCTACCTTGAAACTGTGTAGAACGCTTCAATGTCGGCGATGCGTTCTCTAGTGATTTTGATTACGCACAAGCTGATCGGGACTTGACCGCCCTCTATCTTAGGACCGCCTTGAGTCTTGCAAACTGCGTCTCGATAAGCAATCCAGAGGCGCTGAGTCTTCTGAAGGCTGGCCCTCCATCTTGGTGGGAGCATGAGCGGGCTCATAGAGCGTTGATATTTTTCATTCAATTCAGCCTCCACCATCTCCTGGACGTTCGATAGGCATCCTATTAGCTCCGAGCTCTTGCCAGTAGTGGAAGAAGGGGGGAAGCACGTCCGTGCATCGGAGAGGTCTTGGGCTATTGCAGAAGACGCCCAGAAAAGTAATACAGCCAAGATCACAAATCGCATCTTCAATTCGTCCCTTCTTTGTTGGATCGGTCTTTCTAACACCTGTTCGTCCGGCAGGTTAAGGGGTGGCTCGGGCCGTCAGGCGAACAACTGATCGATCGACAGGGCGAAGCCCGGGAGCATGGGCGAAGTAAGCGCATCGTTGCCTGAGAGTTCGTCATCGGGCAAACGCGGACCAGTCCAGATCTGAGCGGTCTCGCTCTCAGGGTCGATTACCCAGACCTCCTTCACTCCTGCATCGAAGTACTGACGCAGCTTGCGGAAAAGTGTGCGCGTATTTTCGTCGGGCGATAGCACCTCCGCCGCAATTTCAGGGATGATCGGAATGACGGTTGCGTCCTTCAATTCCTCGTATCGATCTCCGAGAATTACGGCCGCATCCGGAGATCTTCGCGTTGTGGGGGACAGGGCATACACGTTTTCTGAAATGAGGACTTCGCCAATTGGGCTCTGTTCAAAGAAGCTGAACAGCTCCACCGTTAGGCGAGCTACAACTCGATTGTGCTTGTAGGCCGGCCGATCCGTTACGAGCAACTCCCCCTCGTCGAGTTCGTAGCGTTTATCTTCCTCGAACGGGTAGTTGTCGAACTGCTCCGCAGTCAGCAGAAGCTTCGCCGCGCCCATACCGTCAGGGCTGCTCCGCGAAAAGCTCATCCAGCGACAATGCGAAGTCCGGCAGCAACGGCGAGGTGATGGAGTCGCTGCCCGAGAGCGCGTGGTCCATCCTGTCGGGACCAGTCCAAATCTCCGCCCGCAGGGACTTGGGCTGGATGATCCATACTTCCTTGACCCCGGCCTCGAAATACTGCTTCAGCTTGCGCCGAATCATGCGGGGCGTCTCGCTGGGAGACAGCACCTCCGCCACGATTACCGGAATGATCGGGATGACCTTCGCGTCCCTCAGTTCTTCCCGCCGGTTTCCCAAGATCACCGCCACGTCGGGCGATCTGCGAGTCAGGGGAGATAGAGCGTAAAGATTCTCAGAAATAAGCGCCTTGCCAATGGGGTTCTTGCGAAAGTACGCCTTCAGTTCAAAGAAAAGATTTCCCAGTATTTCGTTGTGCTTGTATGCGGGCCGCGTCATCTCGATCAACTCCCCCTCGTCGAGTTCGTAGCGCTTATCTTCCTCGAACGGGTAGTTGTCGAACTGCTCGGCTGTCAGCAGAGTCTTCGTAGCGCCCATGGAACAATCTCTCCTATGAGTAGCTATTTGATCTCCATTATCTCTTTTTCTTTGCCCTTCGACGCGGCGTCGACTTTTTGGATGTGCGCGTCGGTCATCTTCTGCACATCCTCCAGCGCGCGGCGCTCATCGTCCTCGCTGATGGCCTTATCCTTCAGCAGCTTCTTCAGATGCTCATTGGCGTCGCGGCGGATGTTACGCAACGCCACTCGATGATCTTCTGCAATGTGATGCAGCCGCTTGACGATTTCCTTGCGGCGCTCCTCGGTTAGAGCGGGGATCGGCACGCGGATGATCTTGCCGTCGTTCGCCGGATTCAGACCCAGGTCCGAGCTGCGAATCGCCTTTTCGATCAAGGCGATTTGCGACACGTCCCACGGCTGAATGGTGATCAGCGTGGCCTCGGGGACGTGCAGGTTAGCCACCTGGTTGAGCGGGGTGGGCGTGCCGTAGTAATCCACCCTGATGTTGTCGAAGATGCTGATGGTTGCGCGTCCGGTTCGGATGCCGCCCATTTCATGTTGGAAATCGGTCAGCACTTTTTCCATCCGGGTCTTGGCGTGACCTTCTACCTCGCGCACGCCCTTGAAAATTTGACCGGAGACTGCTGGTTGTTCGGGTTTCATAGCGTTCTTTCCAGTTTTCTAGTGTATGAGAGTGCCGATCGGCTCGCCCATCGCCATTCGCATTATATTTCCACGGACGTTCAAATTGAAAACCACGATCGGCATGTGGTTGTCGCGGCACATGGCCACCGCCGACGCGTCCATCACTTTCAGATTGCGGGCCAGTACGTCGGAGTAACCGATTTCGGAGAAGCGCACGGCGTCGGAATTGGTCATGGGGTCCTTATCGTAGACGCCATCCACGCGCGTAGCTTTGGCCACCACCTCAGCTTTGATTTCCAGTCCGCGCAGAGTCGCCGCGGTATCTGTCGAAAAATAGGGGTTTGAAGTTCCGGCCGCGAAGATCACAATTCGGCCTTTTTCGAAATGGCGAATCGCCCGGCGCCGGATGTAGGGTTCAGCTACTTCATGCATTTCGATAGCGGTCATCACGCGTGTCGGAATGCCCTGCTTTTCGAGCGCGTCCTGCAACGCCAGTGCGTTGATCACCGTCGCGAGCATGCCCATATGATCCGCCGAGACGCGGTCCATGTTGCGAGCCGCCGCCGCCACGCCGCGAAAAAAATTTCCGCCGCCCACCACCAGCCCGATCTGCACTCCCGTACGCGCCACCTCGGCGATCTCCACCGCCAATGCCATTACACGAGCCGAATCGACGCCGAACGAACCTTCGCCCGCCAGCACTTCGCCGCTCAGTTTGAGAAGAACGCGCGTGTATTTAGGCATAGTAAGAAGGAGTCAGAAATCAGGAGTCAGGAGTCAGAATCGGCGCGTCTGTTGTTTTCATTCTGACTCCTGTCTCCTGACTCCTTCTTCCACTACTCTTCCGTCGAATCGCCGACCTTGAACCGCGTGAATCGCGTCACCGAAATATTCTCGCCCAGCTTCGCGATCTTGGTCTTGATGAGGTCGGCCACCGTAGTCGTGTTTTCCTTGATAAAAGGCTGCTCGTAGAGGCACACCTCTTCGTAAAACTTATGGAGGCGGCCCTCCACGATCTTGTCCACCACTTTCTCCGGTTTGCCTTCGCTCAGCGCGCGCGCTCTGGCGATCTCGCGCTCCTTTTCGAGCGCGGCCGGGGTCACGTCTTCCTTGCGAAGGAACTGCGGATCAGCCGCGGCGATCTGCATCGCCAGATCGTGCACCAGCGTTTGAAAATCGTCCGTGCGGGCCACGAAATCGGATTCGCAATTTACCTCCACCAGCACGCCCAACTGCGCGCCGGGATGAATGTAGCTGGCAATCACGCCCTGCTTGGTGGTGCGCGAAGACTTCTTCGACGCCGACGCGATGCCGCGCTTGCGAAGAACCACTTCCGCCTCGACGGGATCGCCTTTGGCTTCCACCAGAGCGCTCTTGCACTCCATCATTCCGGCCCCGGTCCGATCCCGGAGCTGTTTCACCATCTGTGCGTTGATCTCCATAATTCCCCTTGATCGTAATTGAAGTGACCCAAATTGATAAGTGATCCCAATTGATACGTGAACCCAATTCACGCTTGATACTCATGCGCACGCCGCCCACACGCTCCAGTCCACCGTCGCGCCCCGACGAGCGCTGAAGTGCGACAACTGGAGAGCGCGGCGCAAAGAATCCAGGGCGCCGGCGGATGAAACCTGCCAGGCCCCTAGCTGTTCCGCGTGGAAACTTCTTCGGCGGCCCGTTCTGCGGCTTCCGACGCGGCGGTCTTGCGCGGGACCGATACCGACGGCAAGTCCTCGTCGGGCATACTCTCCGACATGAGTTGCTCGGAATACTTCAGATCCAGCATCTGCGCGTATTCCGGAATCTCCTCGACCGGCGTTTCGTCGCTCGGCACACTCAGCTTTTCGGGCGTGAAATCCTGTTCGCTCGCCAGCTGTCGGCCTTCCACCACGGCGTCGGCGATCTTGTTGGTGAACAGACGGATCGCGCGCAGCGCGTCGTCGTTGCCCGGAATTACGTAATCCACCTTGTCCGGATCGCAATTGGTGTCCACCACCGCCACCACGCTGATGCCCAGTTTGCGCGCTTCTTCCACCGCGATGGCTTCTTTGTTCGAATCGATCACGAACAGAATGTCCGGCAGACCGTTAATGTCCTTGATGCCGGACAGGTTCTGGCTGAGATGCTTGCGCTCCCGCTCCAGGCGCACCACTTCCTTCTTGGCGCGTCCCTCCCAATTGCCTTCGGCGGCCATGGATTCCAGTTCCTTCAACCGCTTGATCGACTTTTGCACGGTCATCATGTTGGTGAGCAGCCCGCCCAGCCAGCGCTGATTCACGTAGAACTGCTGGCATCGCGTGGCTTCCTCCGCGATAGCCTCCTGCGCCTGGCGCTTGGTGCCGACGAACAACACAGTCTTGCCTTGCGCGGCC
>Ga0182024_10005690_pt1 | contig 27783 bp, 28 predicted proteins | sample P32metaG_FD_120480 | JGI IMG/M metagenome (GOLD analysis project Ga0182024, IMG submission 120480) | Permafrost microbial communities from Stordalen Mire, Sweden - P3-2 metaG (Illumina Assembly) | ecosystem: Environmental > Terrestrial > Soil > Wetlands > Permafrost | place: Sweden: Stordalen...
GCGATAGGGAGGAAAAGGCATACGGCTGGAATCAAGGTGGATAGGCGCATCCGCCTGTGAAATGCCTGGGCCGTCATCTTGGAAATCACGATTCGGATTCTGCTGGACATTGGCTCCTCCAACGACTGCGATGCAGTCGGGATATGCCGGAGATTAGGCGCGTTTCCTTCTCACGTCCAATACTTCTTGCCTATGCCAAAGTCTTGAAAATCATCGCTGCAATAGGCGCAAGCTATGGCAGCTTCGGTCCTCACCCGAAGAGGGGCAGACTCCGATTCGCACGCTGCTGGCGTGCGGATTGAGGCGGCTTCGCGGGCGGTAAAGACGATTGCAGCAGTGGCCTCTTTCGCAACTCTCGCACCAGGGCAGGAATGGTTTTCTGTGAGGAAGATTTCTTGAAAATCAGTACGCTATCAACTGTCCAGTTCACTCCCGCTACCGGGCGTGTTACAACCCCCGCCTGAAGCTCTGACCCTTCGCGGATCAATGCGTGGCCATAGCCTGATTGCACCATCCACTGGATGTCATGGGGCGTCGCAGTTTTACTCGCTACTTCCGGGTGAACACCAACCTCGTCCAACATCTCCATCAACTGGCGATGCGCTTCTGGGTGCTGTTTTGGTTCACTGAAAATCGTGAGCATCTTTTCGAGAGCCGAAAGGGCAATCTCGGCTTGATTGGCCCCAGGATCATTCGACCGCATGCAAACCACAAGGCGATCTTGTGCGAGCGGCTGTATGCTCAGGCCGATTCCATCCGCGGGAAGAGTCAACAAAGCCGCGTCAATGATGCCGCGTTCAACCAAGGAAAGAATCTCGACATGGTCGCCGCTCTTCGGCGTGATTTCACAATTAGGAAAGAGTGAGATATGCAGGGTGCATACCATCTGCAATAGCGCGCGATCAACGAATGGAGAAAAGCCGATTCGCAGCGGTGCAATGGATACATGGTGACTTGCGCGGGCAGCTGCAATTACTTCGTCACGAAGTTTTAGTATTTGACGGGATCCTGCAATCAACACTTCTGCTGCCGGAGTCAATTTGACTCCCTTTGGTACTCGCACCAGGAGGTCTATTAAAAGAGCTTCCTCCAGAGATTTGATCTGCGTGCTGAGAGAGGGTTGAGCGAGGAAGAGGCGTTTAGCCGCACGACTAATGTTTGCCTCTTCTGCGACTGCAATCAAGTATCTAAGGTGCCGAAATTCGAGCAGATCTGACATGCCATCACGCTCCGCAACGGGAATTGAGAAGCCTAGCAAGTTTTTGAGATTGGCGATTAGTACAAAACCGCAAGCGTGTCAGTTCCGCTTCAGGGTAGGACTCAGATTAAGACGGGCAGGAACCATGAAAGTCAACAAGGGTGATGATTTCGTTTCCCGTCACTAAAGAACAGGCTGCTCGCCATAGGCGGCGGCTATGCCTACAAAGGAATCGCCATAGTTTAGAAGTATTGGACAACCGACTCTTTGACCTTGACTCTGAAGGTGCCCACTTGGGATGGCAGTCAGAGGAACCCACGTTTTCACAGTCGAACTGCTGACAACGGTACCTTCGTCCCGATCCTAAAAAGGGCATTCGGAATTTATGAATTTGAGTCAAGGAGAGGTCACATGGACCAGAGTGTAGAGAAGTTGCTGTATTCCCGCCGCGACACCGCTGAAGCGCTCTGCCTCAGCATTCGTTCCGTCGATTACCTCATCACGACTGGGCGTCTCTCTACGCGTCGAATTGGAGGCAAGATTCTCATTCCGGCGACTGCCGTCCGGCGGTTTGCTAGAGAGGATCACCCCGAATCAGTCCGCGCCGCCGGCATTCCCACTTCCACTCACGCCAAGACAGAATCACGACCCCCCAGCGTGCCGCCTACCCATTTTGCGCCGCAGAGTGAAACGAATGATGACGCAGCACCCTTGAGAGCGAGCGGCAGCCGGTGATTCCTTCGCTAGGTTGCAGGAAAACCTTGCCACGAGCCGACTTGCCAGGGCTAATCGGGGCTTCGAATTCATGGCGGTGCCCTTTACATTCGGAGGCGCCCCTAGCGCTCTCGATAACGATTTTGAGACATCTACTTGCTGTCGACGAGTCGATCAACGACGCCGTAGTAGGTGTCCAGTTCGGCTACGGTGCGCGCATAAAGTCCGGCAGGGTCCTTGTCCTTCATGAATTGGACATCCTGTCGAAAAGCCGCCTGGTAATCCGCAATTGTTGCGGTATCCGGCTCCCTGTAAACAAAATCCCTATCCGCGTTGTTCAGAGTGTTCACAAGATCAGTTAGCGTCTTGACATGGTCTTTCGTCTCTTTCAACAGCGTGGGATCGCGCGGCCGCTCGTTTGGAGGAACATGGACCAGTACCAGGGAGTAGTCGTTGACTCGCTCTGTGAGAGCTACGCCGTCGGCGTGAACGTCATTGAAGGCCTGGGTACAGGGGGCGAGTTGCCCGAGCCTAAACAGTAACTCGAGATCCATCGAGATGCCTGGCACCTCGGGATGCGAGGAGGCCAGCGTTGCTCCTCCATACTTCTGCACGGCGGCGTCCGCGTTATTCATGTGGTCTTTCAACATGCTGTTGATCTGTGGCACGAGGTCTACCAAAGGAGAACATACCTTCTTGAGCTGCTTCAACGAATCGGAAAACCTGCCCAGTGCGATAATGACTGGAGCCGAAAGGTTCACACTGCTACGACTGAACTCAGCATTGTTCTTGAGGAGGTTCACGGCTGGCCAATGCCCGGGACTGCGCTCAGCGGCGGTCGGGGGTCTCAGCTTCGACAGGTACATCATCGGAATGGCCCACGCTCCCGAGCCTTGGACCGACCAACTGCCCGAGATGACACCGACCACACTGGCGTTGAACAAAAGGGGAGAGCCGCTTGCGCCATTGTTGACTACCGATGTGAAGGTAATAAGATCACGGTCGGGATCGGTAAAGAGTTTTCCCTTTCCGTCCTCCGTTCGTAACTTGTCCGACGAGGTGTAGTCGCTATTGATTGCATCCACTGCTATCCGATCCAAGCCGTAGCCGAAATGCGCTGGATACCCGAATGACGTTGTCTTGTCGACGAATACCGATGGGTTCAGGTCCTTCGCGGGCAGGAAAGCGATGACGAGAGACGCTCCGTCAAGCTGTAACATAGCTAAGTCGAATTCGGGAGCAATAGAAATGACGTGGGCCTGTAAGTCGTCCTGCCTTTTCGCGAATGAAATGTCGATGCTCTTCGCGTCGCGTACCACGTGATAGCAAGTGAGAATATGACCATCAGCCGAAATCACAGTCCCGGTTCCGACAGAGGGGACGCCCGTGTTGAGCGTGGCAACGATTCGCACGATAGCATCTTCGGGCACCTTCGCGAACATAGTAGTTGGCGAAAAGCACGAAGGCAGGCACAATACAGCGCTAAGTGCTATCATACGCGGCTTCATTTGCCGATCTCTGGATGGTCCTGCTGATAGAGCTTTCGCAGGGCATCGTATGCTTGATCGCCGGACATTTTGCCGGCATTCTTCTTTTCATCGATGATTGCGGCTTCGCCTGGATTTGAGGAACGTAGCATACATTCGGGTGGCGGGTTCGAACTCATGCAAGCCTTTGCCACGTCTTGCCGAATCTCTGCCGGAACGAGGTACTGATGACGAATGATCGTCATGCCGGAGATTACTCCGATTAAACAACAGGCTGAAAGCGAGCTGACCATCTTTCCGGCGAGCCCCCGGTCTTCAGCGGACAGTTTGGAAAGGATTGCGAAGACCGAGCCCCCGACAAAGGCAAACAGCAACGCGATCAGAGGCTGAACGATCACAGACCTGCTCATGCCGGCGAGCATGCCAACCAGCATACCCATAAATCCGAGTCCAACGACAAGCCACATAATGCTCTCCTATAGCTGCGATGGGTCCAACATTTCCGTAAGTAAAGATTGGCCAATAGTACACTAAGCGGACCGTTTTCTTTCAAAATAGTCAATAGGGGTCCGGCCCGAATCCTGTTGAGAGAGCAGTGGGGGTTCCCATGCGTAGCTACGCGTCGGTTCTCGCCAAGCTACCCGATCTGTAGTTAATCCAATTTCCAGTGGAGTTGCGGATGTGTGGAAGGGTTGCTATAGGTAACGGGATGCCGCAGGGGCTTGTAAACACGAAGCACGACTGTGCAATCGTAGGATTTATCGCGCTCTGGCTTTGCCATAAGGGGATTGGGCGTTGCTGGATTCTCAGCCCAAAGTCCTGACCTTGGTGCCCTTCTTCCGCACGGCGGTGATGGCTTTCTCTTGCAGTTTCCTCAATTGGGTTTAGCCCACAGGTCGTGCCGTGCTCAGGAGTGGAGTCCAATTGCCGATCTTCGGGCTGAGTTCTTCCGCCAGGATTCCTGCCGGCAAGTTCGGCAACGGGCCTTGGGGTGGCCATTGCGCTGCTCGGTCACTGTGTTATCTGGGGTCATCGGGTGACCTTTTGGGCAGGTCTTGCGCTGGACGGGCGGGGAAGCCTTGGGCGAGTTGCTAACCCGCAGATGGTCGGGATTGCAGCAGGCGTGCCCGACACAATGACCAGCCGGCAGGTGATGTTGCAGAAACATGCCGTCCGGGATCGGCCCCTCACAGATCTCATAAAAGACACGGTGGGCCTTGAGCTCCTTGTTGCCAGAGTACATCCGGCCGTACCCGTTGGCGTCTCGGGTTCCCGTGAACTCCCAACACCCAGTGTCCGGCAGCACCTGAACCTGGTTGAGCAATTGCTTGACGGTGAATTCCATATTCGACAGAATACGCGCAAAAAGGGGAGGTTATACGGTTGGGGTGGCGTAGTGTCACTTTCGGTGTCACTTTTGTTTGGTATTCGGTGCAATATAGTGCCTTTAAGTGCCACCTTTCCACGGACTGAAAGGATCTCGTTAGGCAGAACTCTAGCTGCTGTTAGGTGCTCACTGTATTGATTTCATTGAGTTTATATGGCGGAGAGGGAGGGATTCGAACCCCCGATAGCCTTGCGACTATGTCTGATTTCGAGTCAGGTGCATTCAACCGGGCTCTGCCACCTCTCCGCGTGTTAACTTATTTGTTTTCTATGTCTTTCTGTTTGGGTTTGTTTGGGTGCTTTTGCTCCAAGTTTTCCAGTCGCCGATTTAGTCACCAACCGTGCCCCGCCTGGGACCAGACGATCGACCGCCGAGGCCTGGTGTTCGGGAGCGAGATGTGAGTACCGCATGACCATCTGGAGCGTTCTATGCCCGAGCAGCTCTGCAACTGTCCGCAGATCCACTCCGGCCATAACAAGTCTACTGGCAAACGTATGGCGGTTGCAATGCCAGGTATACTCATGAATCTTCGCCTCTTCGAGAGCTGTCGAGAACCATCCGCGCGGCCCTTGCAAGGAATTGCCCGTGCGCACGGAAGGGAAGACGGGGTCTGTTCCCGTCCGGCCTTTCCCGCCCTGCAACTCCTTGAGCGCGGCCAGCGCGATGGAATTGAGCGGAATGATCCGCGAATCTCCGTTTTTGGTTCGAATCAAATGAAGCTGCCGGCGCTCGAAGTCCACTTGGTTCCAGCGCAGGCCATACTGCTCGCTCATGCGCATCCCGGTATGGATTGAAAGCAGAAAATGGGGCAGGAACTCTGCGAAGCGACGCTCGATTGCTGCGCGTAAACGCTTCTCCTCGGGATCCGACAAGAACCTGACTCGGCCGCCGCCCTCCGTTTTCTTCCGGATTCGGGCCGCCGGGTTCCGTTCGATCTTTTCGTTGTCCAGGCCGACTCGGAAGATCAGGGAAAAGGTAGCCTGCCACCGGTTCCGGGTGGTGGCGGCCCATTCGCGCTCCGCTGCCTGCACAGTCAGCCACTCAACGACTTCATTCTTACGAATAGACTCGGCCGCGCGGGACCCGAACACGGGGCGAAGCTGATCGATGCGAAGACCAAGTTCGTAAGTTTGTTTTTCACTGTTCTCAGCGCCACTGTGTTTGAGCGCATCGTCACACAGATCATTGAAGGTGACCGCGCGCGAGCGGAGCAATTCGGGCTGCTTCTTGCGGAGGATGACCTCCTGCCGGCGTTTGTTCAAAAGCGTTTTCGCGGCATTGTGGGTTCCAGCTTTTTCAAAGTGGCGTTTCCCGTCCGCTCCAGTCCACCGGATCCACCAAATGCCGCTACCCTTGATACGTTCTGAGATGCCCTGCATTTCACAATTCCTCAGGGCGAGACTACCTCTACCGGACTCTGAGAGTCAATGGTCAGGTACATTGCTCTCGAATCATCCCGCTATGCGTTCCGGATGGTCTGAGCGTGCGAACCTCCGTACATCCTCAATCGGAATAAGAGCACGTGATCCGATGCGGCGCGTCGGAAGCTGCTGGGTTGCCACAAGATATTCCACTGAACGCTTGCTGATCGACAGAAGCTGAGCTGCCTCTTCCTGGCTGACCAGCAACTTGTCCATAGGCGCGACCGCAATCGATGCGGGCGCTTTTCGATTCCGGCCATTTATTTTTGGCATAATGCAGTCCTTTTGAGATTCAAATCCAAGTGTCAGAGATCATCGCCCACTGGCCCTTCAGCGAGCGCGAGGTAGTGCCATCGTTTTCCCCAGCCTGCGCCAATTACCAAGTCTTGTCCAATACTTTGAAGAACGTACAGTGATCGCGAGATCATCGGTAATGGCAGGTTGTTGGATCTGCATCGGTCATAAATCACCTCAAATTTTTGGGTTGGACTGGACGAGAGCTGATGTTGATCCCCACGGCCAATAGCAGTCCGCTTTTCCACTTATTGTGGAAATCATGAGAGCTATGTGTAAAACACTTCATCGATTCGGTCAAATGACCACGCACTACTGGGCAATGGAGGAATGCTTGGAGAGGCCATGTAAAGACATTTCGGCTACCGCTGATCCAGGAGAAGGCGATCGATTCGAATTTGACCGAGATGCCAACCTGGACGATTCTGTGACCGGCGAAATGAGGAAATGGCATGTTCGAGTCATTTGACGACCTGATGAGCCGACTCAAGGCGACGGGGTACTTCATCGATCCGGTGATGACCAGGATTGTCTTTTTGGCCGCCAAGTTGCAAAAGCCGCTGCTGCTCGAAGGGCCTGCTGGGAGTGACAAGACGCAATTAGCCGTATCAGTTGCACAAGCGGCAGGTACGCATGTTGAGCGGCTCCAATGCTTCCGCGGTGTCACCGAGGATAAGGCCATCGGCCGATTCGATGAAAGCCTCCAGCGGCTCTATATGGAGTTCTCGAAGGGGCAGAATGAGAGTTGGCGCGAGTTGCAGGCCAACCTCAAGGGACGTGATTTCTTCCGTCCTGGTCCGCTGATGCGGGCTCTCGAATGCGAAAAGCCCTGTGTGCTGTTGATCGACGAGCTTGACAAGGTAGATGAGGGTTTTGAGGCGCTCCTCTTGGACATTCTGTCTGCATGGCAGCTCTCGATTCCCGAGTTTGGAACGGTCGAGGCCAGGAGTATTCCGTTCGTCGTTCTCACCAGCAATGAAGAGCGGCGCCTGGGCGATCCGGTTGTGTCGATGTGCCTTTGACACATTGAAGCGCAAATTGGTCAAGACGCATTTGACCAATGATCGTTCCCGATATGTCATTGTGCGATTGAGCAATATGGTGCGAATTCGCAGGATAAATGGGATCAATTACTGGAGTGATACGAGAATCATTTGGGCCGCGCGGGGAGGGAGTTTGATCCTTCTCTGCAATCTAAAATGTTGGGAGCCCAGTACCGCGTACAATTAATGGGTTTCAAGTTGGACAAAATGAGCACTTATTGTGTAATATAAGACTCATTATGACAAGGGAATCGCCATCTTTATTGCCTCGGATCTCCCGCCTTCTTGAAGGCTACGGCAGCAATCTGAAGCTGGCGCGCTTGCGCCGCAAATACTCGGCGGAGGCCGTCGCACAGCGCGCCGGTGTTTCGCGCAAGACGCTATCCAAAGTTGAGAAGGGCGATCCGACAGTTGCAATGGGCATCTATGTGCGCGTGATGCAAGTGCTGCGATTGGAGAACGACCTGGGCAAACTGGCTGTCGATGACCTGCTCGGTCGCAAGCTGCAAGATGCCGAATTGGCACCGAAGCGCCGAGCACCCAAACGCCGATCCGAGGTGATTGTGTTAAATGAAGCTGGCTCCGATAGCTCAAAGGAGTCATCCTGATGGCTCGCTTCGAGACGGTGCGGGTCTACCTGGACATTGAACGTTTTGAGCAACCGGCCCCTATGGGCGTCCTTCATTGCCAAGGCAGCGGTGCTGGAGAGGTTCTTTCATTCGAGTACGACCGAGGATGGCTGGAACAACCAGAAGCCTTTGCATTTGATCCCGACCTTGTTCTAGTTACTGGCCATCAATACCCCGCGCCCAATCGAACCAACTTCGGCGTCTTCATGGATTCGTCTCCGGACCGCTGGGGCAGGGTATTGATGCAGCGCCGCGAGAACACACGCGCCCGACAAGAAAAGCGCAAGCCGCGCGCACTGACCCAATGGGATTTCCTGCTTGGCGTTCACGACCAGACCCGCTTAGGAGCGCTGCGCTTTCGCCCCTCGATCGGCGGCGACTTCATTGATAGCGACACGCGGCTTGCTGCTCCCCCCATCACCTCTCTGCGTGAACTGCAGGGCGCAAGTCTCAAGTTTGAGCAGCATATCAACGAGGAAGAGCACCCCGACTACGGAAGGTGGCTCTACAACCACGACGATGCGCTCATGTACGAGGAACGTCTGCACGAATATGCCGAAGAGGACGAAGAAGGGAACCGCGGCCAGTATGAGTTCCCCGAGGTCGAAAAGGCATTGCCGGAGTGCATCCGGAAGACGCTGAAGCGCGAATGCAGCGATTGGAGAACGCACGATCGCGAATTGCTGCGCAAGGCTCGCAGTTGCCGATACGGTTCTCAATATATGTCTTGGTTCGAGCGGTTGCGGAGCATTCAGCGGCTTTCCCGACTACCACTCAAGCATTCGCGGGACTGCCTCGAATCCGGTTACTATGACGCCCCTCCACTACCGTCCTTGCTCGTCTCCTTCAAAGAGCACGACGCCATCATCGCCTGCTTTGACGAAGAAGGCCAATCCATGATGGAATGCACTGCCGAGCCGACCGTATGCGTCGTCTTTTCTCCGCGGAAAGCGGATGAAGTTCGGCATGCACGGCGGATCGTGGAACGCTTTGTCGCGTTCAATTGCGCCGTCTTTCAATTGGTCGAGGAAATTCAGGCGTGGGAGAAGTGCGATGCAGGTACATGTATCGATCGGGGAGAACCATCGCTTCGAGCTGCGTGAGGCGCTGCTGGTCTATCGCGACAACCAGTCAAGCTTCATCTCCCGGCACGAAGTGACGGCCGGCAAGGATGCGCCGCCGACTCTTGGTCCCGCGCAACCGCTCACTGTCGCATTCATAGAGTCCCTGGTTCGCTCCCTCGGCGGCAGTATCAAGGCGGAGTTTTTGCCGGCGAACATTCTAGCCAAGACCGACCGCATGGTCGCCTGGTGGACTCCGGCCGGGCGCCGCCAGATGTTCTACGAGAACTCGGAGGGGAAGGCCGCGGAGTTGAACGGACTTGTCTTTCCGCAACCTCCTTTGGTATGGCGGGTCTCGAATGGCGAGCTCAACATTCGGGCGCTTGGCGAAAACAAGCGGCCAGAGGGCTCAACAAAACTTGCCGTCGCACCCTTCTGGAATCTATCGGACGACGGACGCGTTTGCACAGGCACCATGCGGCGACCGGAGTCGGCGTCGGTGGCTGCAATCCATGCCTGGGAGCGCGGTTTTTACGAAAGCGCATTCACGCACGCAAACGTTGGCCGGCTGACGCGCCATGAGGGCGGATTCGAAGGGCCATGGACTGAGCTTGCACGAAAGCGCAAGCGATTTCCAATCGAGACCCTTATCGGCTTGCCTCAGACGCTGGCGCAGTTTGTGCGCGGAATGGGGTTTTAGCATGCGGATCAAGCGGCCGTGATCGTGCTTCAAAGCACGGCTAGAAGAAGCATCCACGCCATCGAGCGAATCATCGACGGTCCAGCGCACAAGGCTGGATTTACCATGGAACGACACCGCCGGTCTCGAAGAAGCCGCCGGTCGGAGCATTATCAGGAACGAGAGACTGACGCACCGTCTCCGCCGCACCTTCCTCGATCGTCTGGGTGCCGCTATTTCCATTCAGATCAGTAGCCGTATAGCCGGGATTGACGGTGTTGACCTTGATCGGAGTGTCCCGTAGCTCCCAGGCAAGTTGCACGGTAAGCATGTTGAGAATCGCCTTGGACCCGTTGTAGCCCAAAGGTTTGATGCCGGCGAAGGGCCAGGTTGGATCGGCGTTCCAGGTGAGCGAACCGAGGCCACTCGAGACCATCACAATACGGCCCGACGGGGCGTTCCGCACCAGAGGCAACATGGCTTGCGTAACTGCAAGCACGCCGAAGAAATTGACATCGAGGACGCGGCGAACCGCATCAAGGTCGGCGACGCTGGGCGGACCGTCACCCTTGTCGACCACTCCTGCATTGTTGATGAGGATGTCGAGCCTACCGTGCTGCGCGCGGATTCTTTCTGCGGCCTTCGTGATGGTTTCGGATCTGGTGACATCCAACTCAACGAAATGCGCGTCCGCTCCCTCTGCTCTCAGCTTCGCTTCTGCAGCTTCCCCCAGTTGCGGATTACGTGCGGCAATGAGTACGGTAATGCCTTCCCTACCGAGTTGACGTGCCACTTCAAATCCAATGCCCTTGTTCGCACCCGTAATCAGAGCAATCTTGCCTTCGTGTTTCTGCGCCATGCGGTCTGTCTCCTCCACCTGAAGCATAGGACAGGAAAAAATGGCTTGAGGATTCAAAATGTGCCGATAGAATCGCCAAATTGATCTGGAAAGAGCAGGCTTTGCGTGACTTGATAAGCCAATTGTTGCAAGAACTACGATTCGAAATAACGAAACCCTGATTTTCATGAGTGACGCTGTGAATTGGCCGGAGAGGGGACGAAGAATGCGCATCGAGCACACGCTTCCTGCTGACCTGGCGCGTGGGAAATCCGTGCGCATCCTGGTTGTCGGAGCGGGCGGGACAGGCAGCTCCATCGTCATGGGGCTGCCATATCTGGACCAGGCGATTAGGGTTTGGGGGCGCTCAGGCGGACTGGAAGTGGTGATGATGGACGCCGATACGGTTTCAGAGACGAACTGTGTCCGCCAGCCATTTTCAATCTCCGACATCGGGCTGAACAAGGCGACCGTCCTCATCAATCGCATCAACCTATTCTGGGGAACGCGATGGCGCGCCGAGCCGGCCAATTTCAATGAACGGACGCTCGACCGTATCAATGACACCTCTCTTGATCTACTGATCGGCTGTGTGGACACGCGGGCAGCGCGAAGCGTCATCGCAAGAGCATTGACGAAGACGAGGAACCGCACAGCGTATTGGCTTGATCTCGGCAACAATGCCGCCAGCGGTCAGTTCGTTCTCGGCCAGCCATTGAACGCGCGCAACCGAAGGAAAGCTGATCGGTTGCGGACCGTAAGTGAGCTATATCCCGAGATTGTCGATGCCGAGGCAGGAGAAGATCCGTTGCCCAGTTGTTCCGCCGTCGAGGCGCTGGACCGCCAGGAGCCTTTCATCAACCAGACTCTGGCATCAAGCGCACTGGCCATGCTGACGCGGCTATTCAATTACGGTAGGCTGACTCATCACGGCGGCTTTTTCAACGCACAGAGTGGAGTCATGAGCCCGCTACCTGTCGATCCACTGCTTTGGTTGAAGACGCGGAGACGTGCCCGGCAAGCGACAACGTCTTTCAAGAGGAATTGATATTCAGCTCCGGTGCCGGATGTATGGTTGGATGGAATCGGAGGCTGTCCATGAAGATGACACTTGACCACACTCTGGCCTTGGCAGCGAAAGCGATCCGCATCACGCGATAGAGCGCATGGGTCAATGCCCAATAGAACGCCTCCCCCAGCCCCTCGTCTTCCGCCTCCAGCGCATCGATCGCCGGCCCAATCTTGAGGTAGCCCGATCCTCCGCACTCGATGGTGACAACAAGTTGCCCGCTCTCGAGGGCCGCATCGCTGCCGGTACGTCCAAGTTGATCGCTCACCTCAAGGTGATATTCGACATTGCGCCCAAGCAGATCGCCTCGCTCCGCGCCAATGCCGCTCATCATGGCCTGTTGGGCGAATTGAAGTGCACTGCCGCCAGATTGCTTCCAGGTCTCCGAAGTCCCAAGCCCCTCGCGCACCAGAGCGGCCGAGAGTTCATAGACCAGTTCGGCATTGACCTCGTGGCTATACTCGACGCGAACATCGGTGAGCGAAGGCAACGCCTGGCCGAATACTGGTGCAAGAGTCGCTATCCCAGTGGTGGGAGAAGATCCTGCGGCGTCGGGAGCCGATGTGTTCCTGCCGTCACATGCCGGCTCATGGCATCTGAGACTGCGTGCGCGAGATCGCAGGATTCTCTCGATCGGAGATGCATCGCCAGGATGAGATTGGCTTCTGGAGGCGGTTCCGCGGCCTTCTTGAGAAGCAACTCCTCCAGTTCCTCTTTGGACATTGCGGGCGAGGGCACGGCTCACCCCTTCGATCCGATAGCGCGGCTGAAGGTGTAGCGCAGGACTGTCCCGGTGTCTTCCGGGCCAGTGAGGGATGCGGTCGCGATTTCCGGAAACGTCGGCGTGAGCATTTCCCTGACCTGCTCCACGGTCATCTGCGGCGCCGGATCTGGAATGCGAACGCCGTTGTAGTTGAACTCACGCAACAAAACTTCTGCTTTGAGACTGGCCATTGGTCTGATTGTAGGTCGACGCGATTGATGACATTCTTGTCACAATTCGTGACATAGACTGTCAACCGGGCGGACCTATTCCTTTCGTTGGGATAGAAGTTTCCAAGTTTCGAGGTCTTGATTGGCGCCTTAAATACGCGAGCCAGCTTGCCTAGATCTGAAGTGAACGGCTTATGGATCGCAGTATCCCACCGGTCAGCGACTTCGGACGTGACAGTCGACGAATGTGTCGATAAAGCACTCCACAAGATTCTCGAGCCGCAATGGATTGCGCTGCTCTACCGATTCGAGACGCAAACGGCGTTTTCTGTGACTAATCGGTTGAAGGGCCAGGTCCGCGCCGGCAGACCGAGTCGATGTGTTCCATCTTTATTCGTAACATTGATCCCAACATGAGGGTGTCAGCTTAGTTCCCACCGCAGTGGCTTGCCATGTTCGCTCTGTCCCTGAAAGACGATTGCGCCTGTGTTCGAGGGCAAATGCTGCACCGAATCGTTGACTTTGATTTGCCGCATTCGCATCCTCTCTGAACTAGAGAGTGTTACCGCAACCTTCCATGTTCCGGCGACAGCGGGTTGGTACCAGCCGGAATAGCCAATCTTTGATCTGTGAAAACCCAGCAGCTGAGAAGAGAACTCGTACTCATTCATCGGCAATTTTGGCTCCAGCGTCAATCCCGCTTCGGTGAATGCAAGTCCCAGCAGCTTGGCCGTGCTGTAGAGCGGCCAGGCATGTGGATGCATGTTCATCACCGGGAAGTCAGTCCAGTTGAATCCCCAGTCCATCTGTACTTTGTGGTCCTTCGATGGGGCCTCGGCAAACATGGTCTGTCCCGGATATCTTGAAAGCACCGAATCGTAATAGTCCGGACCGCTCCAGATGCCATACCAGATATTCGGGTACGCCTCGGCGTGGTATGCAAGCGAATTCTTCTTCCACTCGTCCCACGCCATCTCTCCATTCTCGAGAGCCAGTGCCCACACGAGCGTCCCATTGATTGCCGGCCACACTCCGCCGTTTTCCATGGTTCCGGCTGGAGCACTCATCGTGTCGTCGCCCTTGCTCTCAATCAACGCGCCAATTGGCGATGGTTTACGTACTAACTCATCGACCGACTCCGTCAAGCGTTTGCGCTGCTCCGGAGTAACCGAACCGCCAACGATGGCCCAGGGCTGCGGCTCAAGCCAGAGGTGATCTTCGCCAACCCACCCGAGTTGCTTCGAAAGCCACGCGCGGCGAAACCACGATCCCGTCCATTGCGCTCCCACGGCCTGGCGTTGTGCTTCTGCTTTTGCGCGGGCGTCCGCGGCCGCCTGCAAGTCGCCGATGGATTTAAGCATCTCACCGTAATAGGCGAAGACATAGGCGGCCATCGCGGCATTCAGCACGCTCTCGCCATGAGCGCGCACCTCGGCGGTCTGTTTTGGCGGCACGTGACCTTCCACGACATTATCGTTCCAATCACCATCCGAGAGCCGCATCAGCCCGTGCTCGCCCACTCCGATCGCGGCGGTACAGTGTAGATAGGATTTCCAGAGCAGTTCTTTTACCGTCGGGTCGCCGGGCTGGGCAGTGCGCCGGGGATAGGGCGGAATCCGCTCGGTGAGAAACGATTGGTCGCGGGTAGCCAGGACATATTCGCTTGCAGCCCACAGCAGCCACATCTCAAGGTCGCTCGGGCGCCGGACCGTCGGCGCCGGAACTCCGCACCCAATAATGGCATAAGGAATCGATCCGTCGGGCTGAATCTCCTTGAGCGTGTAGCGAACGATTTCTTTCACAGTCGAGGCGTTGCCGAAAACGAACGGCAAAGCATGCTGGAGAGGGTCACGCGCCGCGAGCTGACTTCCCATGATGTACTGGTAGACCGATCCCTCCGACAGGATGTGCTCTCCGAAGAAACTATCGAAGGTCAGGTTGCTGCGAACGTAGTAGCTGTGCCAGGAGGTTTCCCGTTCCACCCAAGGCGCAGAGGGTACGCGCAAGCGAATGCCTTCAGTCTTCCATTGCGCGCTGGACCGCGTCCAAAGACCACCCACATCGGCTCGGTACTTGTTCACCAGGCCATCGAGATCAAAGCCGCCTGGGAGATAACCATAGAGGAAGTGGATGGTGCGGCTCTCGCCAGGATCGAGTTCGATATCGCGCTCGACGAGCAGGGCACCTTCAGCACCTTTGCGTCCCAGGTCATTATTGAGCACGGAGGAAAGCCCGCTCGGCCGTTCAATTCCGCCGCTGCCGAAGAAGCCCGAACCGTCTGTCGCGAAGCTGTCGATTGGGCCGTCAAGTGAGAATAGTAAAGTAGGCGGTGGCTTGAGATCGTCGATTTGCGTCTCCGGCGCCAGTTCTGGAAGTGGAGGGCCAAAAGGGGTAGTCGGATCTTTGGCCAGGGCGGCGTTTGCCTTGTTCCAGGCTTCGATGCTCTCCGTTGTCCATCCCATGAATTTCTGCGTTTCAATCAGACCGTGCCCATCCGCTGTTCTTCGAAATTCGTGCTCAAATCTGGCGCCAAAATCACGACGAGCTGTGGCCGCGTCCTTTCCCATCCCACCGAACACCGATTCCATATTCGATCGAAAGGAGAACTGGAAGTTCATACAGCCCCAATACTCCACCCAGCGGAGCCTGGCCCGTTCGCCGCTGCGGTTTGTCACCTTGACGCGCGAGATAAGAACCGGGTCATCGCCAAAGGGTGCAATGATCGCCTGGTCCACTTCATAGCCGCTACCTTTGACGGTCTTGCGATAATATCCTTCGCCGAATGTCCGCTCAAACGACTCCCCGTGCCCTGGGTAAAAGGTGCTCAGAACTGTCTTCCCGTCGGTCAGAAAGCCGATGCCTGCGCCATAACGGCCATGCCCCGGCGCGTAGTCGTTGAGGAACTTCGGCGAGCCCTCATCCTGCCGCACCTGAACGAAGCCGTAATTGGAAACGGCGGCTATGAGCCTGTCGTTTCCTACCTGATGGGTGTGGTCGGCGGCAAATCGCCACTGCTGATGGACCGGAGAGACGGCAGCCGGGTCGGAGTCCTGGCTGCAGGTATAGCGGTAGGCCGGCAATCCAAACTCATCCGTGATCCACTCGCCGAAGTGGCCCGATCCGAACGCCCTGGCATCGGTGGAACCAGGCAATATCTCCGCCGCCTCCGCTTCGAATGCAGCCGCCCACCGGGGAAGGTAAAGGCTCTGCGACAGACCAATAGTCCCCAACTCCAAGAACTGACGCCGGTTCATGCTCCCTCCCCCTCTCGCCTACCCGCAAGAATCGGAGACAAGTGATTGTAGCTGAATAAGGTGAGGCCAGCCACAGTTTTTCGCATTCGCGCAGCTCTATCGTCCGATGATTCACCGAATGGAAGATCGGTCCTTGCAAGCCGGCTTATCGTCGCTCAAACTGCTGAATTCTCGCGTTTTCTTTCGTGAACTTCGATTCCCGATCGAGAGATCCCGCTCGCCTCACGCGTTCAGAGACTTCAGGTAAGGCACACTCAGCGGCATCAGCGAAGGATCCTCTTCAAGTTCAACGAAGTAGTTCTTTACGCCACCTGTTTTCGCGGCTGTAAATACTGCCCTCCAATCCACGACACCCTTGCCCAACGGAACCTGACGGAAGCCGGACTTGGTGGAGGAGTCCTTCACCCAGTCCTGACAATGCATGGAGAGAAAGCGGCCGGGGTACTTCTCAAAGTAGATCAGTGGATCGTAACCCTGCTGCAAGGTAGAGATCTGAAACTGCAACTTGGTGGTGGCGGGATTGAGGTCCGCGATCATCATGTCGTAGACCGGCTTGCCATCGATGTGTTCGGAGACAAAGCCTTCATTGTGCAACAATGCAATGATGCCTGCGGCGTGAGCCTTTTCGGCGAATGCGTTGAAAGGCTCGACGTAGCGTTTCACATCGTCGACTGTCTCCGTCGTCCTCGGGCTCCAAGGCCCGAGCGCGGCAATCGCCATCTGCGTCATACCGAACTCCTTCGCATAGGCGATGCTTTGATCTGCCGTTTGAAAGAGCTCATCTGCCGACCAGTGCGCGGAAATACAGCCGAGTCCCCAGTCTTCCAGCATGCGCCGCAATTCCTGTGGCTTGTATTTCTGGAGGCTGGAAAACTCATCGTAACCGTATGGCGAGCACAACTCAATCTGAGTGAACCCGGCTGCACGTAATCCCATCATGGTACCCGCGAAGTTCGTACGGATCGACTTGCGCACAGGATAGGTCTGACAGCCGATCGGCAGTCCAAGTGGATCAGCGAATAGACATCCCGTGCCAGAGAGAAGAGCCGAAGCAGCAGCCCCTCCCATGAGAAACATTCTCCGATTCATCGTGTGCATGACCCCATCGTGGAGCGATGGAAGAAACTATAGCACCTTTGGAGAGAATGCCTGCGTTCGTCGCGCGCTGCAGCTTCGGGGCACATAAAGAGCGTCTTCTTCATGGGCTGTCGGTGCCGCAAAGTCGGCAAGTGAGGCGAACTCGACTATCCCGGCGAATCCGGTTCAAGCCCGATCCGATCATTAACAGCGTTGTGGAAGCGCTGTTTACATCCGAGGTATCGCTCGGTTGTTTGCACAGAGACATGTCCCAATAAGAACTGGATTTGCTCCAGTTCACCGCCTGCTTGATGACAGAGACGGGCACAGGTCCGGCGGAGGTCATGGGGCGCCAGTGCTGGAATCTCACAGACCTTTGCTTTCTCTTTAACCCCGCCCCAGATGACCTTGGGACTGAAGCCGCAACCCCAGACTCGGCCAGCTTTGTTGATTGATCGAAGCAAAGTGCCACCGGTGATTCCGGATGCCGCCATCCATGCATCAATTCCATCTTTAACCCAGTCTGGAACTGGGATGGTGCGTATGTGGCCGCCCTTGCCAATAAGATCGGCGATGACCCAGTGCTCCTCTCTTTGCTGGATATCTTCGACTCTCAACGCCGTCAGTTCAGCGCGCCGTAGCCCGCATCCCAAGAGAATGGCGAGCGTAGCGTAATCTCTTTTGCCTCGAAGACTGCCAGTGTCTGCTGTCCGAAGAAGGCGCTTACCCTGTTCCGCGGAAAGCCAATTGCCAACCGGCATACCCAGCCGTTTGGCACCCTTCACGCGTCGAATCCCAGCCGCCAGATCGGCGCTCAGAAGCCCGCAATCAGCCGCCTCGTATGCTAGTCTTCGCACTGCCGCGAGCCGCAAATTGATGGTGGTAGATGCATAATGCTGCTGTTCGAGCGAGATCCGGTACCGGGTTACAACGGTCCTATTGAAGGCTAGCCTTGGTTCCGAGCAGTACCACTCGGTGAATTCTCTGATCGCATGATCGTAGGTTCGTTGTGAGCTCTGAGGCGTCAGACTGTTTAATACGGCCGACTTCGACTGCTCAAGGTCCGGAAGCTTCAGAACATGCTTTGGCGCCCGTCTGCGGATCGGCTTGCTTTTCGCCATGAATACGGCCTCCATTCGCCCTGGCAAAAAGCATGATCCTGATCGGCATTTAGGTCTATCGCACCCTTGTGCGTTTGCCGGTAGTAATCTTGCATTGAGTGAGCGACCCAAGCCGGATGGGGTCGCGGTAGGGACGATCATTGCTGATCGCCCCCCGCACAGATCCGCACGAGCGCTCATTAGCGCATGCGGCTCCTATCTCGGATGAGTGGCGGCGAAGCGGTCCAAGGGCCAGGGATGGAGCACACGAGGTGAAGGAAGCCATTGTGCGGCCAGCCTGAGGCGACGGACCCAGGCGTACCGGTGTCTCTGACTACGACGCTTCAGCGCTTGCCCCCAGTAGCGGAGCACGCGTTCCCGGAACAGCCCGAGGCTATCGAGATTTCCCGTCACAGCGTAGTAGTTGAAGTACCCCTGTACAACAGATCTGAGCCACGCGCCGGTCTGAGGCACGGGATCATGCATGCGCATCTTTAGTTGCTGCTTGATCTCCTGCAGCTTCTTTCGCATGCGCTTGCGGATCGTCATGCGCCGCACGGCATAAGACCCGTTCCCGTTCTTCCCGCTGATATGCGTGAAGCCAAGGAAGTCGAAGGTCTCCGGCTTGCCTTCTCCTCTTTGTTTCCGGTTCTGTTCGGCATACCGCCCGAACTCGATCCGGCGCGTCTTTTCCGGGTGCAGCTCCAGTCCGAACTTCCCCAGCCGCTCTCCCAAGCTCTTGCGAAAACGGTCTGCGTCCGAACCCCACTGGAAGCCGAGGACGATGTCGTCCGCATAGCGGAGAACGATCACCTCGCCTCGCGCACACTTCTTGCGCCAGACGTCCACCCAAAGATCGAACACATAGTGGAGATAGATGTTTGCAAGGAGCGGTGAGATCACCGACCCCTGCGGAGTACCTGTCTCCGTGTCCGACCATTTCCCGTCCTCCATCACCCCGGCCTTGAGCCATTTCTGGATCAGGCGCAGGATGCGTCGGTCGGCGACGCGGTGCTCGACGAACTTGATCATCCACGCTTTGTCGAGGTTATCGAAGAAGCCTTGGATGTCGGCATCAAGTACGTAGTTCACCTTCCTTTTCACAAGCGCGTAAGACAACGCATCCAGCGCCTTATGCTGGCTGCGCCCCGGACGAAAACCATACGAGAAGCCGAGGAAGTCCTCCTCATAGATGTTGTTGAGGATGGTGACCACTGCGTGCTGGACGATCTTGTCCTCCAGTGCGGCGATCCCGAGCGGACGCTTCCGTCCGTCGCCTTTCTCGATGTAGACCCTTCTCGATGGAAGTGCCCGATACGCACCTCGAAGCACCCGACTGTGCAGATCGGCAAGCCGACCTTCCAGCCCGGCTTCATACTCCTGCCACGTCATTCCATCCACGCCGGGTGCAGCCTTGCGTTTCAGAGAACCGAAGCTGCTCCTTAGCAGATCGATTGTGACATGGTGGAGTAGAGCGGTGAACTTCATCTCCTTGTGTTCCCTTGCTGCTTTCCGCACACCCGCCAGCCCCTGTGACACGCATGCCCCGCTCTGTGTCGGGAGCGTGCTGGACCGATGGATGTTCTCCTTGATCAGCGGCCTTCCCTCCTCACTCTCCGCCATCGAATGCTCGATTTTGTTCGAATGATCCATAGGTAATACGCCGCTGTCCGACTCCTCGGGGACGTTCATGCGGGTATTGCGGCCTGAGCCTTCACCCGCCGTCCTGCTACTGGTTGGCAGCAGGCGTCTCCGAGGTCTCCCGGTTCTCGTGCATGAAGCTTCCAGGCGTGTCTGGGGTCTACGACTACGCAGGACCGGACAGGAACTTGCGATAGCGCTCCCACCCGTGCTGCCTTCCGCCAATGCAAAAGCGTCAGCGCCTTGATTGCCAGTTTTCGGAGCTCAATACCCAGCCCACCTGTACCCCTGTTTACGCTTCGCCACACACCTCGCGGTGTGCAACGCAAAACTCGGGGCCGAGCGGTTCGCTACTCCTTTCTCGTAGGACTCTTTCATTCCCTGCTTCATGCCGGTTTATCCCGGCGCACCGCATTGGCCTGTTCTCGCCAATCCAAACAGAACCGACGAGAAATCATCAGAATATTCCTGTGGACATTGCAATGGAGTAATGATACCTTTGCAATGTCCACAGGAAGGAATGAGCCATATGACGGCCGAAAAGTCGGAAGTTCTGCAAGGTACTCTCGACCTGATGATTCTCAAGATCCTCCATGCCTTGGGTCCGCAGCATGGGTTTGGAATTGCGAGACGCATCGAACAGGTCAGCGAGGATGTGCTGAAGCTGAACGAAGGCACGGTGTACACCTCGCTATTGCGGCTGCAGCAAGAAGGCTCGATTGCCGCGAAGTGGGGCGCTTCGGAGAACAACCGAAAGGCAAGATACTACTCGATAACGAAGGCCGGTCTTAAACGACTCGCGACCGAAACCGAGAACTGGGACCGGATTTCCGGCGTTATTGCGCGTGTACTTAGCCTTCAGGGGGAGAGATAACCATGACCGCCCAGATCCGCGTGTTCATGGCGAAGCTTCGGGGGCTCTTTGGCCGGCGGCAGACCGGCCACGACCTCGAAGGCGAAATTCAACTGCACATCCAGATGCTGACGGACCGCTTCATTCTCCAGGGGATGGCGCCCAACGACGCCAGGGCAGCAGCGCAACGTCAGTTTGGGAATGCAACTCTGCTCAGAGAGCACCACAACGAAAAAAGGTCCTTCCCCTTCGTCGTCACGTTATGGCGGGATTTGCGCTTCGGTCTGCGCCAACTGCAACGGAATCCGCTGCTCGCATTCGTAGCCATCACCTCGCTTGCCCTTGGCGTTGGCGCAAATACGGCGATATTCACAGCGGCAAAACGAGTGTTGTTCGATACGCTGCCCGTGGCGAACCCTGATCAATTGAGGATGCTGACCTGGGTCAGCGGTCAGGAACAACCCGTTCCTGCGGTCTGGGGCGATGTGGGACCGAATACAAGCGGCGGCCTTACAAGCAATGGGTTCTCCTACCCCGTACTGGAGGCAATGCGCAAGAAGACCGATGCTTTTCAGGCGCTGATTGCTTTCAAGGATGCTCCCATGGCAGTGACTATCGATGGGCATTCGGAGTTGATCAATGGAGAACTGATCAGCGGCAATGGGTTTCAGGCTCTCGGCGTGCAAGCAGAGTTGGGTCGAACACTGATCGCGGCGGATGACCTCGCGCCAGGGAACGGCCCTGTGGCGTTAATCAGCGATGGATATTGGACGCAGCGGTTCGCACGCTCTCCACTGGTTCTGGGAAAAGTAATTTCGTTGAATGGCGTTCCGGTTACGATTACCGGCGTTATCAGGGGGCGTTTTGCGGGCCTGCAGATGGCAAGCTCAGATCAAATCTTCGTTCCGCTCACAATGCAGCCTCTCATCTTGCCCAGGGCGCAGAACGGAAGCGTCTCCCTTCTAAATAACCCGCAATCATGGTGGGTTCAGATTTTGGTCCGATTGCGGCCGGAGGTTTCAAACGGACGGGCGCAGGCTGAGCTTGATACGATCCTGCGACAGGCCGCCCTGCCAGCGTTGAAACGGACCGGGGACCTTGATCGATTCCACCTGCAGCTGGAGCCTGGCGATCGCGGGCTGGATGGTTTGCGAGGAGCGTATGCGCAGCAGACCTATGTACTGCTCGGGCTGGCTGGGTTGGTTCTGCTGCTGGCTTGTCTCAATCTGGCCAATTTGCTCCTTGCGCGCTCGGCGACTAGGCAGCGGGAGTTGAGTACGCGGCTGGCGCTTGGAGCCAGCCGCGGAAGCATCATGCGACAGATGCTGACCGAAAGCGTATTGCTTTCCAGCTTTGGTGGAGCGGCGGGCTTGCTGCTCGGCTATCTGGGCCGCAATGTAATCCCAAGTCTGTTGGAGAATTCATCCGGGCCGGAACCGGTGCAAGTGGCGTTCGATTGGCGTGTGCTTCTGTTCACCCTGGGAGTCTCTTTTGCGACCGGCATCCTCTTTGGGCTGGCGCCCGCGTGGCACGCGACGCGAACTGCTGGCCATGCCGGACTGCGGGGATCGGGAGGTACCACTGCGAATCGGCATAAGCTCTGGTTTGACAAGAGCCTTGTGATCAGTCAGATTGCACTCTCCGCGATCCTGCTGATGGGCGCGGGACTTTTCGTGCATACGCTGCTCAATCTAAATCGAATTTCGCTGGGGTTTGAGACGGATCACGTCCTCCTCTTCCATCTCATGCTTCCGCGCGCACGCTACACCGACGCACAAATGACCAGCTTCTTCAAACAGCTAGAAGAAAAGCTCGCGACTCTACCCGGAGTCCGCTCAGTAAGCATCAGCAACATCGGTATCATCGGCGATGGACAGTCGGGAGCAACCCTCCACGTCCTGGGCCGCCCGCAGGAAAAGGAACCCACCTACGTTCAGACCAACGCTGTCGGAGCAGACTTCTTTGAGACGCTTGGCATTCCGGTTCTGCAGGGACGCGCGCTCAACAGGCATGACACTTCGACTTCCCCGAAGGTCGCAGTCGTGAATCGTGCACTCGCACTGCAGTTCTTTCCGAACGAGAATCCGATCGGGGAAATGTTCGAAACAGATCCTGAAGATGTAGAGGGTCCGATTCAGATCGTGGGTATCGCTGCGAACACGCGTTACGCGGAATTGCGCGAGGCAACCCCTCCGACTTTCTATGTTCCGTACGTTCAGGAGGTAAACGGACCGAGCCGCATGATGGTCGAAATCCGCACGACCGGAATCACCAGCACCGTGCTTCTGGAAGTTCGAGGGGCCCTCGAATCTTTGGACCGGGATCTGCCCATGGTTGATGTGCGCACGATGAAGGAACAGGTCAGGTCAACCATGACGAACGAGCGAGCTCTCGCACAGCTTGCCGGAGGTTTCAGTTTGCTGGCTCTCGTGCTTGCGAGCATCGGTATCTACGGCATCATGGCGTATGCGGTGAACACGCGGACCGCGGAAATCGGCCTGCGCATCGCTCTGGGGGCACGGAACAGCCACGTTCTCTCGCGCGTATTGCGCGAGGCGCTCTGGTTGACAGGCGGGGGAATTGTCTTTGGGTTGATTGCGGCCTTATGGCTGACACGATTCATCAAGGTCATGCTGTACGGACTTGGAGATACGGACGCGCTCACCGTCGGCGGTACAGCCTTGCTATTGCTATCCGTATCGCTCGTGGCAGCCTTCGCGCCTGCCCGCCGTGCGTCTCGGATTGATCCGATACGCGCACTACGACATGATTGAAACGCGAGTCGCTCAGGTCGCAACGTAAGCTGGAAAAGTGCATCATCGCCAATGCACTCACCGACGCCAGATCAGTACCAAAATGTCGGCAAGTCTCCGGAAAACGTAAGCCGCCTCCCGGCTGCAAAAGCCAAAACAGTGGGGCCAGGATTCCTGAATACGGCGGCGGGGATCTTTTTTGAAATGGCAATGACTTCTGTAGAATGGACCTCGGAGAAGAGCCCGAGTAGGAACTCAAGCCGGGGGACCAATGAAGAAGAACTCATACCATCTTTATTGGGTGACAGACGCGGATGGGGCGGAAGACTGGTTTGTAGCGGCCCGGACGCTGCGGTCGGCCTCACGATTCTATGAAGATTACATAGGCATGGGCAAGGACGATGCCACAGCCGAGCTGGTCCTTAGCAACATCGAGCTGCCGGAGTTTGCACGCGGCAGTCCTCCATGCTGGTTAAGCCTCAATGACCTTCAGGCCCTCGGCTTTAAAGTTCTGAACCCCGAGCAAGGCCTCTCGACGGTGACCCTGGGAAACAGAACCTTTAGTGAAGGATATTTCGAGATGCTGCTCAGGGCAGGAGACAAAATCACCGCAGCAGATCAGGCCAGGAATGAGCCGATACGGATTAGATGTTCAGGAAAGCCCCGCGTCTGGTGATAGCCGGCAGGCCGCCTGGAGAAGAGGTGGGTGGCTATGCGGTGGAGCGCCAGACTCTGATGACATCACGATCGCTGCCTTCGAACGCCAAGGACTTTTATGGCCCAATCGTCCACGTACACTCGTCAGGAGTTGAATTCACCCAGTGACGACCACTCAAGAAAGTTACTTCAGCAACCCTCAATCTTCTTCGCCCTGGCTCGCTCAGGCCAACATCTATTTCGGCCTTTTTCCATTTTCCCGGCGGCGCTGTAGATGTAATCGGTGACTTATTCGAGTTGTCCACCATGCTTTGGCCTATCGCGCCATGTTCTCTATAGGATGTGGCGGCATCGAAGACCACTTCCTTTATCGCTTCGTCGGTGACATTCATGTACTGGAGATATAGGGCCACACCTTTAACTTTGTAGGGAGAGAATCCGGAACTGGCCGCCTTCCAACTGGTATGACGAATCTGCACTGGGCAGCCAGTGCTTGACTGAGCGCCGCACAGATGCTGTAAAAGCATCAGTGCGGCGGCCAGGATGAGCGTGGAGAGTTGTATCGGAGATACCCTCATACGTTTTCAGCTCCTCCAAACTGCTTGGACGAACTCCCCCTCAGTTCGTTTGCGACGCGATAATGCGCGATTGCGGAGCCGGTATAGTTTTGTATTCGGCCGGGACCGTGAAGAGGCTACTATCCGGTGGGATAGATATTGAAACGTTCTCGTACTGGGAAGTCGTCGTGCCGCCAAGTGGATCGCTGATGACAGTGAGCAAGGGGAGTCGGAGATCGGAGGATCTCCACACCTGGATCGTTTTGGTTATGGGAGCCGTATTTCCAAGTGCTGAATTGGCCGGTATGGTTGTCGATTGCTGAATGCCGTGAACACTATAGCCGGCAATCACCTTCACTCCGAAATCGGTCTTCGTAGAACTTCTCGATCCTCCCATGCTGTTCCCGGCAGCCGTGTCGAGAGAGAAACTTGAAGCAGAACATAGATTCCGTCAATTTGCATATGACCCTCAGTCAGCCATAGAAGTCGCGCCTCTGTATCAAAGGTTCAGAACCGCAAGATGGGCGGCGCAGCGGACGACACATGCGGGGGTATTGTTGCTTCAGGAACGGGCAAACTCCGGCCAGGGTTCCATTTACGACCGCTTGGCGACCCACAACCGATTGCAAGTCCACCTGCGTGGATGAGAATGCCCTGCAAAGACCCCATGTGCCGGCGTCCAGAGATGGCCTTCGCGGAACGGGAATTGGTCAAACGCCCACTGACCTATCCGGAACGATGATTCGTCAAACGCACTTCGACCAATTCACGCTCCAATCGGTCAAACGCACAACGACACAACCGGAACGGTTAATGACCAAACGAAAGCGAGCGTTCGCAAGGCGCATTGAATCGAGTCACAAGGAACCGGGTGAGTCAGAGACCGATTGCAGCCCAGGCACCGGGAGTGTCGAGTAATTCCCTATCCGGTCGAAGAGACGCCTAGCTAGAACCCGGTCGAATCAAGTCCGAAAAGCCGCTGCCATCATGTTTTGTTCTGCCTCTGGAATGCCTACTCGGCTTGCCTCATCTCGCCATCCAGCGACCGCAGACTCGACCTGCTTGAGCACCTCACCAGCCTTCTGCGCGTGCAGACCATAGTCCGCACATGCTTCCATCGCAATCGAAACGTCACATGCGGTCTCGACTTCATTGATTGCCAGCGTCAATTCTCGCCGCTCAATGGATGGGTTCATGTCATAGGCAGGTGACAGCCGAATACCATTTTCATCCATAAAGAAGCCGTGGTTACGCAGATGGTCGTCGGTATTGTGGATCAGGATGTTGAAAAGCACGCGGCGAAACAGTTGTTCGCAATCGGCTGCGGTATTCGCCCACCGCGACTGGAGCAGATCTACCAGTTCAAGATAGCTGGCGCCTGCCTCGCCATCGGCGCGTTGTGTGAGGGTCATTGCTGAGATAAATGCGAAGCGCGTCCCCTGCCGAGTGCGATCAAAGCGCTTCACAAGAAACGTTGTATACGGGCTCTCCGGCAGCCGGAGCTGCCTTGCTTCGGGAACGCGAATACCGGCTTTCGCTGCAAGCCGGTGAGCCACCAGTTCCCAACCTCCAACATCGCGGGTATCTTGCCGGCTCGGAAACTTGGCTATGCATAGAGCGCCACCCTCATCGCGTACCGACGCCTTGGGCCTGGCTCCGCCGAGTGAGCTTCCGGGCGCAAACAGCTGGGCGATGGTCGCGTTGGCCTTTCGCAATGGCCCTATCGAATCCGTTCATGCAGGATCGCCATGCGCTGTATGCTGCGGCAATCCGGCAGTCTCTCATATCTCCAATGAGGAGATGAAGGCCATCATGAAGTCGGCCGTCGATACACTCTACCGGCTTCTTTGGCAGCGAGAAAACGACTCCGCGGCCTATCTCGGAACTCGGCGCTGGGGGAACGCAACACCATGCAATGGGATGATCCAGAACTCAAAAAGCCCTGGATGAGTGGATCAGCAAACAAAGATCAGAATCCATGAGGAGATATACCCATGTTCAAAGAACTTGTACCTGTGCTGCGAGACCGTGCCGTTCTGTTGACGGTCACGCTTCTCGATGAAGATCAGATTCGGGTGAATATTGTGCCGAAGAAGCTCAAAGACGGCGACAATGACGCTCTCACAACCCCGCTCAGCGTGACTGGCACAGCCGAGGAACTCGATGCGGAGCTGTCGAAGACCATCGTCGGCTTTGTCGGCGCTCATCTTCAAATGAAGAACACCCTGGAGAGGGCGAAGGCCGAGATGGATGCGGCTTCCAAGTTAGCGCAGGCGGAGGCGCGTGCGAAGTCGAAGGCCACGGCAAAGCCGGTGGCACCGAAGACGGAAGCCACACAGCCTGCTGCAACCGCCAAGCCTCCTGAGCCTGTGAAGCCTACGCCACTGAAGACTGCAAGCCTCTTCGATCTGCCTACACCGGCGGCCACAGCCTCGGCTGCGTCGGACGGACCGGACGAGGACGACGAACCCTTCGTTGAAATTGAGGAAGACGAACCGGTGGACGACTCCGAAGAGCTGGATGACGCGGCTTAAGCTCTCTGGATGCCCTCTCGCACCGATAGAGGACTGGTTCAAGACGGCCTAAGACTACCGCCAGGTACAGAAACTTGCTTGCCAGCTGGTTCGATTTGCGCATTGGCCTGTTGGCAGCAATTGAGCCAAGGGCCACATGTCCGGAAAGCCGACTACTCGGCCAAGTGGAAAGTCCTCAACTGAAAGTTAGCGAACCCTAGCCGTTTATGAGGAGTAATTCGGAGAAATCGCACGCAATCCGGGATCAATGAGTGACAAGGCCTGTTGTCGGCAATCCAGAATCCACATTCTGCTGCGCCCTTGACAATCGACAGTCGAGTGTCTACCATCATCGTCAGATTGAGGGTAGAACGTCTTCTATGACAAAACAGGCACAGCAGCGGGTCGGACTTCTTCAGGGGACGCTGGACATGCTCATATTGCGAACGCTCCTCTATGGCCCCGCCCACGGTCATCAGATCGGCAAGCATATTCAGAGAATTACTAATGAATTTCTGCAGATGCAGCACGGTTCACTTTATCCCGCGCTGCACCGTCTCGAAGAAAGAGGATGGGTGAGCGCCAAATGGGAGACGGCTCCGGACCGAAACCGGGAATTCAAATA
>Ga0182024_10005691_pt1 | contig 27782 bp, 26 predicted proteins | sample P32metaG_FD_120480 | JGI IMG/M metagenome (GOLD analysis project Ga0182024, IMG submission 120480) | Permafrost microbial communities from Stordalen Mire, Sweden - P3-2 metaG (Illumina Assembly) | ecosystem: Environmental > Terrestrial > Soil > Wetlands > Permafrost | place: Sweden: Stordalen...
ACTTCAAACTTTATCAAAGCCAGATGCCGGTCATTGAGAAAGCGATCGAAACCGCAGCTCTGATGCTGGGCAGCGATCGATCCCGAGGCTACTGTCTGGAAATGATCTGCGCGGACTTTCTGGCCGGAGCCAATCTGGATCACGGAGATCCAGAGACGCTGCTGTTCTCGATGACGAGATTCTTCAAATGCTTGCCCGGAAGAGCAGCGGCGGACATTTCTTGGAAGCCTGAGCGAAGTGGTTTAATGAGTCCGATTGGCCCAAACTTACGCGCCTTTGGCTGAATCCGATTTCTTACGAGAATCTGCGACAACAGGTTCCGCGTCGCGATGGCTGGCGGTGTCAATCGTGTGGCACAATGTCGAATCTGGAAGTTCACCATCAGCAGTTTCGCAGTCAAGCCGGCGATGATTCCGAGTTGAACCTGATCACGTTGTGCGCACAATGCCACACGGAAGCGCATCGCGGCATCGCGGGTCATAGCTCCAGACGATCACATAGAAAAAAGGCGCGGGCTCGCAGCTACTAGCTTCTGCGGCATAGGGCGCACGCCTTTCTTTGGTAGGGCGTTCGCTTTAAGACCCGAAGTATTTTCCAAAGCCGATCATCACTAAGAGAGACTGTATCCGTTCGCGCCGGTACAATGTGGCCCCAACAGCGGTCCCGAGGGTGTTCGTGATGATGTCCGTGACGCCAGAATCCCGGGTTGGGAGAAATGACTGTAACACTTCAATCGCAAAGCTGACGACCGCCCCGAGCGCGATAGTCGCCAGCACCGCCCGGTCAATCCGCCGCACCGATGAGAAATATGCACAGAAAAGGAATCCAAGCGGAACGAAGCCGCCGATGTTGATAAGAACATTCTTGTAGTAACACCAGCTCGGATCGAATTCTTCCCAGGGTGGTTCAAGGAACTGCTGATGCAGAACAAGATAACGCCGCGGAATTTGAAGATCATTTCTCGAATCCATTTGCTCATGAACCACGTTACCCGCACCCTCATTGAATAAATAGAGCGCGGCTGAATTCTCAATCTTGACTTCCGTGGTTGGGTGCGTGGTCCAAGCAACATAGTGCTGTATAACTTCGGCCGGAGTCAGTTGCCGATTATAGATAGCCAAGCCTTTTAGTTGACCTTGCCAGCCATTGTCTACGACCGGATTGTTCCCAACCACAAGTCGACCCGGTCAGGTCCGAACTCGATAGTCCAAACGGCAGAGATGTTCGTTCCAGATTGCCGTTCACATAGACTGCTGTGCCTCGTGAACTTGAAGTGATCGTCACGAATATTTGATCGTACTTGCCGAAAACGTGCTCGACATAAAATTCAGTTCTCACTTGGCGTTGCCGATGAACGACTAAGCGCCGCAAAAGCAGGTCGTCGAGAGATTGGTGCAGCGAGAATGAGACAATGCGATTTTCCGAAGAGTAGAAGCCGAGTATAGTTCCGCCTCTATCAATCCGGTCTGGTTGCAACCAGATCTCGATACTGCAGGAAGTTCGGTCTTTCAACTCAGCAAAACTCGACGTGTCGGAGCCTAGGATCAATCCGTATCTACCGAAATGAAGACCGTTTCCGTTACTGAGCCAGCTCACGTTATTCTTCGGAGCATGGAATGGCCACAAGCCTGCGGTCAGGACTCCGATCAAGACGAAAGCACAGAGGACCATTACGATTTTATGCATACGGTGCGGATGTTCTTGTGCCCGTGAATCAGTCGCTGGAAGCGTATTACTAAAGTTACGGAGACAGAATTGGGTTTTCCTCTCGAATGTGCAATCCTACACTCTGCTCTGTCCAACGTTAATCGGCGCGACGAAATGCGATGGGTGTGGACATTCGATCTCTCCATGGCTCCAGAATTCAGCATTATCATAGCTGTTTATAACGATTGGGGTCCCCTGAGTCAGTGTCTGGAATCCCTGCGCCAACAGACCAACGCACCTAGCTTCGAAGTCATTGTAGTGGACGACGGCAGCACCGACCCTACCCCGGAATTCATTCGAGTCTCGAACGATAATTATCCGTTGACTTTAATCAAACAAGCACACGCCGGCATCCCGGCTTCACGGAATTGCGGGGTGAGGGCTTCTCAAGGCAACATACTGCTGTTTGTGGATGCCGATGGCAGGCTGCGGACCAACTGTCTCGCCGCATTACACTCAACAATTTCGCAATCTCCGCAGCACAACTGCTTTCAGCTACGACTGCGTGGAGATTGCTCAAGCCTGGTCGGACGAGCAGAAGAACTCAGATTGATAAACTTTCAGGATCATGTGCTTCAGCCCGATGGTCGAATTAGATACTTGAACACGGCTGGATTCGCCATTCGACGCACGAGGGCGGATGTCGAGATTGCCCTTTTCGACCCAGTCGCACCCAGAGGCGAAGATACGCTCTTGCTGGCAAGTTTAATGCATGCTGGCGAACTGCCATTGTTTGTCCCGGATGCAACTGTCGAACATTCCATTCCTCTAACTTTATTAGGATCGCTGCGCAAGGATTTTCGGTCCGCTTACTTGGAGCGACGAATGTACACAACAGTTGCTGAAAGCGGAGTCAGAATTCAGTTAACTCACCCAGAGAGGCTGCAACTATTATCTGCCATGTGGAAAACTGCCGGCCGCAGTTCGATCGGAAGATCGGCGTGGTTTGCGCTTGTGTTAAGGCAGGGGTTTAAGCGCATCCTTTCTTTTTGGTACCAGTTCCTGGGTCGTAAATATGCTAAGCAATCCGCTGTAGCCCAACAATCGCACGTTCGCGAACGATAACAGATTCAATCAAGCTACACACCTTCGATTCATCTGCCGAGTTGCGAGTCAGCCGTTTTTCAGAGAACTACCGGAAGACTTTTCAGGCCCCTGAATCCAAATGTGGAAGCCCACTCTGGTCGCGGGCCAGTGAGCTTCATCTTGGGAAACCGCTGTACCAGATTCAGGAGCGCAACTTGGCCTTCCAAACGCGCGAGTTGGCCTCCGATACACGCGTGCGGACCCGCACTGAAGGCCAGGTGTTGATTGTTCAGCCTCTTCAGGTCCAATCGATTCGGTTCGTCGAATCGTTTGGGATCGCGGTTCGCCGCACCGAGCATGCACAGGATCGACCATTTTTTCGGTATGCGCTGTCCGCAGATCTCGATATCTTCCTTGAGCACGCGCGCCGTGAACTGTACGGGGCTTTCATAACGCAGCAGCTCCTCGACCGCCGTGCGGATCATCTCCGGCTCCTCGCGCAACTCTGCTGTCTCTTGCGGGTGCTGCAGCAGCGTATACATTCCGTTGCCAATCAGATTTCGAGTTGTCTCGTGCCCGGCGAAAAGCAGCGCGATACACTGCGCATAAAGCTCTTCTTCAGTCAGCACTTCTCCTTCTTCCTCGATGTCAATGAGAAGACTAATCAGATCAGTTCCTTTATTGCGTCTCCTTTCCGCAACGGTTTGTCGGAAAAAATCGGTTAACTCAAAAAGAGCATCTTGCGCCGCCTGCGCCTGTTCCACAGTTCGATTTGGACTGCCGCGAAAGACCGCGATGGCCCGAGACCAATTGACAAATGTGTCATGCAGTTCCTGCGGCACTCCGAGCATTTCCGAAATAATGCGCACTGGCATGGGGTTGGCAAACTCGCGCATCAGGTCCACTTCTGAGCCACGCTGTAGAGGCTGCAGCATTCGATCAACGATGATTTCGACTTGCGGACGCAAGCCTTCGATTGCCGCCGGCGAAAATCCCTTATTGAGAAGTTTGCGGAGGCGGGTGTGCTCCGGCGGGTCCATAAAAATCAGCCACAGACCCAGCATGCGCGCAAGTTCGCTGAACTCGGCCTGACGGCTGAGCGGTAGAGGCAATAACATTTGCTGCGCGCGTTTTGCGGAAAGCCTGGGATCTTTGGCAACGGAGGAACACTCGGCATGGCTGAAAACCGACCACACGGCCCATTTGCTGCCAACGTCGACGTAATGCAGCGGACCCTCTTCGAGCAACCGAGCGTACGTGGGATACGGGTCCTGTAGAATTTCCTCGCTGAAGACAACTTTTTTGACCGGAGCGATAGCCTTGGACAATCGTCACCTGCTGGGAAGATGATCAGATTTCATTCGTGGAGAATACGACGCAAACAGTAAAAGTTTAGCACAGCACACCCGAAGGAATTCCGGCGGCGAACATTACAAAACATTGTAAATTCAATGTGATATGGAAGTTTCGAGGAGAAACAATTGGAGTGTATGGCGTCGACACTTTTGGTCGCGGTTGCGTGCATCAGGGAGCGAAGGGCAGGCGCTGCCAAACCAATTCGATGGTTTGATTTTTCCCGTTTACTCGCGTCGGCGGCGTGATCAATGTTATTTGATTACCTTGAAATTCTACGCTCCGGACCAGATCCCGATCCACGTAGTTCTGAATCGACGAAATTTCGACGTAATGGGTCACTTTGTCGCCGCCGAGCGTATAACGTCCAGCATAAGCAAGAAATGTCTTAAAGGCCTCGGCCTGTTCTTCAACTGTTCCGCCGCCGACGGAGAGAGACTTTCTGCCATCGTAGCTGATCATGGCTGTGACTCTGCCGTCTGCTGTATAAGTGAGAAAACCCAAAGGCTTCGCGCCATAGGGAGTTTCGTTCCGCTCTCCGCTGGATGTTGTGCTTGAGGCAGACACCAACTTCCACGCGCCAACGAGTTTGTCCTTTGCGTCCCCAACTAGACCAGCAGAATCGGCGCCCGTTCCCATCCTTCATTCTCCTCTCGACTCCATGTGCGAGCGTGCCCTGCCTTAGAAAATAACACGTGAGTTCACCTGTCTTCTCGATCAAAGGCTCTGAGACATTCGTTTGACGTAAACTTGATTCCCAGCCTACACTCTCCGTTCTGCCTCGAGAGGTCTGATTCGTGCAGGAAACTACGAAAACGGAATTGCCCGGCAAAGTTGCGCTGGTGACTGGGGGTACCTCGGGTATTGGCCGCGAAACCGCCGTACTTTTCGCGAAGGCGGGTGCCAAGGTTGTAGTTGCGGGACGGCGCGAACCGGAAGGCGAGGAGACGAACGAACTGATCCAGGCCGCGGGCGGCGATAGCCTCTTTGTGAAGACCGATGTTTCGAAAGCCTCTGAAGTTGAGAGGCTTATAAAAAAAGCGGTGGAGAAATTTGGCCGCTTGGATATCGCTTTCAACAATGCTGGGATTGAAGGCACTTGGGTACCAATCGTCAGACAATCAGAAGAGGACTGGGACCGAATTATCGCCATCAACCTAAAGGGGGTTTGGCTCTGCCTGAAGTACGAGATTCAGCAGATGCTCAAGCAGGGGGCTGGCGGAGCGATCGTAAACATGGGGTCGGTAACGGGACTGATCGGTTCTGTGGGGGCAGCCGCGTATAGTGCTAGCAAACATGGAGTAATCGGCTTAACGAAGAGCGCTGCGCTAGAAACTGCCAAGAGTGGGATTCGAATCAACGCCGTGTGCCCCGGATTTACCGAAACGCCGATGGCCGATCGGATCTTTCGCGTTCCGCAGATTCACAAACACGTTCTCAATTGCCATCCCATCGGCCGTTTGGGAAAGCCGGGCGAAATCGCCGAGGCCGTAGTTTGGATGTGCTCGGACCGCGCATCTTTCATGACCGGCCAGTCCCTCGTTCTCGACGGCGGCTATCTGGCCGGGCGCTAGCGGAGCGGTCCATACGAGTCATGATCGGTTTTACGTGCGGACAAGGATGCCTGAAAAAATGAATGGCGCAGAAAGTCTAATCCGCACTCTGCTAGCGGGAGGGGTTGACACGTGCTTCACCAATCCCGGCACATCCGAAATGCATATCGTCGCCGCTCTCGACAAGATCGCGGTCATGCATTGCGTGCTCGGTCTTTTTGAAGGCGTTGTCACGGGGGCGGCAGATGGCTACGCCCGGATGGTTGAGAAGCCAGCGTGCACGCTCCTGCATCTTGGCCCCGGCTTGGCAAATGGCGTCGCGAATCTGCATAATGCCAGCCGGGCTCAGGTACCAATCGTCAATCTGATCGGCCAACATGCAACTTATCATCTGCGCCACGACACCCCACTGGCTTCCGACATCGAAGCAATCGCCCGGCCGTACTCCAAATGGTTGCGAACGTCTCTCTCCTCGCCTGAACTGGGCCGCGACGCAGCCGAAGCGGTCGTTGCTGCGCGCACTGCACCCGGCCAGATCGCCACGCTGATCGTTCCCGCCGATGTGGCCTGGACCGAGGGCGGGTCAGTGGCAGCGCTTCCCTCTCTACCTAGACCGTCCTCACCTGCGACAGCAGCGGTCGACCGCGCAGCAGCCATGCTCCTATCTGGCGCGCCAACCGCGATTTTGATGTCCGGGAGTACCCTCTACGGCAACGGTCTCGCAGTTGCTGGTCGCGTTGCGACGGCTACCCACGCAAGACTGCTTGCGCCTTATCCTCTGCCGCGCCTGGAGCGAGGCGCTGGCGTCCCATCAGTGGAGCGAATTCAATATGTCCGGGAAATGGCGGTGGAGCAGCTAAAGAATTTTCGCCAGATGATTCTGGTAGGCGCGAAAGGTCCGATCGGATATTTTGCTCAACCTGGGAAAGACAGTGTTTTCACCTCGCCGGATTGCGAGATCTGCACGCTGGCAAGTCCGGGCGAGGATTATGTTGGCGCTCTGGAAGCGGTCGAGTCAGTTTTGTCGCCGCATCGAGAACTGGCGGCTCCCGATAAGGCACAGCGGCCTGCACTTCCGAGCGGGAGCATCACGCTGCAGGGCCTTGCAGCAGTCGTAGGCGCAATCCTGCCCGAAAGTACGATCGTAGTGGATGAATCCATGACTTCGGGACGAGGAATGATGGCCGCCACTAGAGCCGCTCCCCCACACGACTGGCTGGGCAACACAGGCGGCTCGATCGGGATCGCTTTGCCTCTGTCCGTGGGTGCGGCAATGGCGTGCCCAGACCGTCGCGTCTTGTGCCTCACGGCAGATGGCAGCGCGATGTACACACTACAAGCGTTGTGGACCATGGCCCGCGAAGGCCTCAGGGTCACGACAGTGGTTTTCGCCAATCGCGACTACGCAGTCCTCAAGCGTGAATTTTCGGATCTGGGTGTCGGGAATCCCGGTCCACGCGCCTTAGACATGTTCGAGATCGGGCGTCCTGATCTCGACTGGGTAAGCTTGGGACAGGGCATGGGTGTGCCAGGAACGCGCGTAAATTCGTTGGAGGGTTTTGCGAAAGCGCTTCGCGACGGATTTGAGAGCGAAGGTCCGACCCTGATCGAGGTTCCGCTATAGGGTGGATGTTCCCGCATTCTTTAGTGGAACTGAAGACCGTTCGAACATTTTCGCAAGCTCAGCCTTGACAACCTTCCCAGTCGGTGTGAGCGGCATGTTAGGAACGAGAAGAATCTGCGACGGTCGTTTGTATTGCGCGAGGTGCTGCGCAGCATACTCTGCAATATCCCTAGCTGTCAGCGCGGTATTCGGCAAGAGCTGAATGAAGGCGATGACCTCCTCGTCTCCTTCCACCGAGCGTCCAATCACTCCCGACTGAACGACTGCAGGGTGTGCATTCAATACCGCTTCAACTTCGGCGGGATAAACATTAAAGCCACGGCGGACGATCAAGTCCTTGGTCCGGCCGACTATAAACAGATTTCCATCTTCCAGGCGGGCGAGGTCGCGTGTGTTAAACCATCCTTCGTCGTCGATAGCGGCGGCTGTTTCCTCAGGGGCGCGATAATAGCCCTTCATCACGTTCGGTCCGCGCACCCATAGCTCACCGGCTTCTCCCTCGGGTACTGCTTTGCAGTCTGGCCCAACCAACTTGATTTCAACGCCTGGGAACGGCGGCCCGATCGAGGTGTCGCTACGAGGAGACTCGACTCGGGTCTGGGCAATAGTTGGCGAGCATTCCGTCACCCCATAGCCGTTGTGAAGTGGCATCCCGAAAAGACTTTCGGTTCCCGACTTGGTGGAAGCGTGGAGTTGCGCTCCGGAAGAGGCAATGATTCGAAGCGCGGGAAACTTCAGGGACTGGACGTTTCTGAACTTTGCATACTGAAGAAATTGGTTAAACGTAGCTGGGGCACCGAGAATTACGGTTAACTGCTCCCTCTCCAGAGTGAGACGAGCATTCATGGGATCAAAACGAGCCGATAAATAAAGTGACGCCCCGCTTAGCAATGAACCCAGCAGGACCACTGAGAGTCCCACCGCGTGAGACATTGGGAGAATGCCGTAAAAACGATCGTCAGCGGTAAGGGTTCGTATCCTGGCTGATCCAGCCGCGAGAAATAACAGATTACGATGGCTCAGCGTGACGCCCTTCGGGACACCGGTGGTGCCGGACGTATAAATCAAGGCGGCCACGCGGTCCGTGATGTTCGCCTCCATCGGTTCCGGTTTCACGCTCTCGTTAAGGTGACCGATGCCGATTGTTCCTAAACCTTCAACCTCCTCGACCGCAGCGCTGTGGCGGCTTGCGTGCTCCGTTGCGTGAGTCGACACGCTTGTCGTGTAGAAAATACGGCGTGCACCGCAATGATCCTGAATTTGGTCGATCTCGCGCGCAGACAGATTCGCGTTTACCAGTACTGGCCATGCATCCATCCCGGCCGCAGCCAGCAGGATTGCTACGAACTCCCGGCAATTCTCGCCCACAATCATGACGCGATCACCCGGGCGCACGCCCCATTTTCGAAGCCGCGTCTGTGTCACAGAGATGGCGGAAGCCAGTTGCTGGTATGTCCAGCTGCCCGAGGCTTCGACCAGAGCGGCTCGCTTGGGCGATCTCTCAGCCCACGGCGTCACCACGTCGCTGATGCGGGAAGGCAGCGTCCCCAAAATCTCAGAGGCCTGTTCTTCAATGGTTGGGGTTGGAGCAATCATTTCCTGGACAAAACATGGAATCAAATCGTGGTTATAGTACGGCAGAGCGTCTAGGCTCGGCTGCGCCGTACGAATCTGTGACGGGCGCGAACTTGGATGCCTCTGCTGTTTTTGCTAACACATACCGCAACCAGTTTCGGTATATACACGTCGCCGAGGGCTGCCATGTCTTTTGCAACGACTTGGCAACCGTTTCGGGGAATAACGCGAGATGCTCTTCACGCCGATCCGCAAGAGCCGTCCGTTGAAAATCTGCGAGGATCTCGGCCGAGGCTTGGTCGAAGTATCCTTGCGGCATCGTGGGATAGTTTTCCCGTTCTCCCCGCAGAAATCTTTTTATGTCTCGACGGTATTCCTTGAACAATGTCTCGGCCTGATACTCCGGGTGGCCCTGGAAATGGACGAACAGACTTTTCTTCTTTTGCTTCACAAAAACGTCCACCCCGGCTTGATCTGACTTGGTGAGCACCTCATAGCCGCAGGCGGTCAGCGCGTTTTCCTTCAGTTCATTCCATCGAGAATGCGGAAACCGTAGAAGTGGTGTGGCATGTCTTGTGAACTCATGGTCAGAGACTGTTGCCGACTCAAAGACACCGAACTTCTTGTCAGGAAGAAGATGGCGCTGAATGCCATCGCTGTGAAGAACACCGGCGTGCGCCGCCAAACAGGACAGGACCGTAGAAACGGTATTGCGTTCGGCCCAGTCCAGGACATCGGTCAAGGCAGACCAATATGGTTCCTGCCGCAAGTCAGGCTGACGTGGCTCAGTACCCGTTACGATGACTCCGTCGAAACGGTTTGCCCAGAGATCGTCTAAGCCAAAGTAGAAATCGTTCAAATGACGCTGCCCACGATCAGTTCGAGGAACCTCAGTCAATGAGTAAAGCTTGAGAAACACAAAAGCGTCCCCCGACGCGTCGTCCAAAAGCTCAAAGAACTGGAGCTCGGTATCTTCAATCGCGGCATCGGGCATGTTATTGATGAGTGCAAGACTAACGCACTCCGCGCGCTTGACATAGAGATCAATCGGAACTACGACGCTCGAGCGTTTCTTCTCCACCCAACGACTCGGAACTCGCCCGCCCTCGATGATTAATGGCATTTCATCTCCCCACGCCGATACGTCTACTCGTTTCCCGAAACTTCACTTTGCCTTTTCCAAAGCCTGAGCCAGATCCTCGAGAATATCGTCGATATGCTCGATACCTACGCTAAGTCGAATCATCTCCGGTGTGACTCCCACCTTCGCCTGTTCTTTCGGCGTCAACTGCCTGTGGGTGGTCGATGCGGGATGGCACGATAACGATTTTGCATCGCCCATGTTCACCATTCGCTTGAACAACTGGAACGCGTTGAAACACTTCCGTCCGCCTTCGTAACCGCCTTTGACGCCAAAGGTCAGTAGCGAGCAGAAGCTCGAGCCCAGATATCGGTGCGCCATCGGATAGAGTGGGCTGTCCGGGAACCCGGCGTAGTTGACCCACTCCACCGCCGGATGATCACGCAGAAATTCCGCGACTTTACGCGCATTCTGCACGTGCCGCTCAATTCGTAGGGGAAGAGTCTGAATCCCTTGCAAGAACAAAAAGCCGTTGAATGGAGAGAGCGTGGCGCCCGTATTTCGCTGACACACAGTGCGACATCGCGCAACATATGCTGCGTCCCCGAAGTGGTCAACATAGACCACGCCGTGATAGGCGATCTCGGGCGTGTTCAACATATAGAATTTCTCGGGATACTTCCGCCAAGGAAACTTGCCGCTATCCACAATCATGCCGCCAATACTGGTACCACCGCCTCCGATGAATTTCGTCATCGAATGCACCACCGCGTCGGCGCCGTACTCGATGGGCCGCAATAAAATCGGAGTAGCTACCGTGTTGTCGACTATGAGGGGCACGCCATGCCTGTGCGCTACTCGCGCCAGACCTTCAATGTCAGCCACGTTCCCTGCAGGATTGCCAACGCTTTCGCAGTAGACCGCGCGTGTATTCTCGTCGATCAACTTTTCAATATCTTCAGGCTGATCGGTCGCTCCGAAGCGAGAACTGATTCCACGCTTCGGGAAAATGTGAGCCAGGAGCGTGTAGGTAGCACCATAGAGCTGAGGAGTGGAAACGATATTGTTCCCCGCTTCAGCAATATTGATCAGCGAGTACTCGATCGCGGCCATTCCCGAGCTGACGCTGAGCCCATCCACTCCGCCTTCGAGTGCGGCCATGCGCTTTTCGAGAACTGTATTCGTAGGGTTTCCGATCCGCGTGTAGATGTTCCCCTGCACCTCCAGGTTGAACAATGCGGCCCCATGCTCGGCACTGTCAAACTCAAACGCGACAGTTTGGTAGATCGGCACAGCTACGGCTTTCGTGGCGGGATCGCCGTCATAGCCTGCATGGATTGCGATGGTCTCTCTCTTCATCCGTATCCGTTAGCAATCTCAGCGAGCGAAAACAGTCATGAACCAACTGAGGACCATTTCCGGATCGCTCCATGTGTTCACTCCGCTGTGGAAACCACGCTTCTGACCGCCACCAAGGACGCTTTGTGTGAAAGCGATTTTGTCAGAGCCCGCGTTACCGTGCGAGCGGCAAAGTCGGCGCCGAAAGCAAACCGCATGACGGGACCGAAACTGTTTGCCGCCGCAATCCCTACGACATAAAGTCCCGGTACAGATGACTCGCAGGTCGAGGAGAGTGCCGGAGTGCCTGCCAGAGTAGTCACCTTAGAGCGAATCTCTGAACTCACAAAACTTAAGCGATCGAGATTAACTCGATAGCCAGTAGCCGCGATGACGTGATCAGCCTGAATCGCACGCTCCGTGCCATCTTGCGCGCGAACCTGGAGGTGAACTTTCCCGCCTTGCACCTGAGCTCGCTGCACGGTGTGGCCTAGTAACTGAGGAACGTGATTCATTACTCTGTCCTTCACAAACCATCCGCCCGACGGACCCAAGGTTCGTTTGACAATTTCTAACCGCAGGCTGTCCGGTAAGCGATGAAAGGCCGCGGGCGCATTGGCATAGAAGCTGGATCGCCAACCCGGACCAAGCCCGGTTTGCGGACGCTGAATGCGCTCCCACAACGAACGTTTGTTTCCAGTAAGCTTGCCGTGAAATTTCAAGGCCTCTTGCCGCGCCACCAGTCGAACGTCCGCCCCAGCCTCTTGCAACAGGGCGGCCCAATCCAGCGCCGAAGAACCTCCACCAATCACGACAACCTCGCGGCTGCGGAATTGCTCGACGTCGTGATGGCGGGAGCTGTGGGATAGAAATTCCGGCGGGAGCTGTGCCAGACTTTCTGGAACATATTCGAAGTGAGTAATTCCCACGGCGAGTACAACGTTCCGAGCGTTTATGCTCTCGCCGGTATCGAGTTGCAACAAATACCCTTGCGCAGAGCGCTCAACACTGATTACTAGCTTGTCTTCAAGCTCGGGCACCATCCGTTCCTTAAATGCGAGACCGTATCGCGTAAAGGTGTCGAGCTGAACTGGAATTCCTGTGTCGGAGTACTCGATGCCCTCTTCGGCACAGAACTTTTCCAGCGTGAATTGGTCATCGGGATCAGAAATGTTCGAGGCAAAACCATCCGACTTGAGCAACATGCCCTTCGGCATGTGCGCTCGCCAACTATCCATCGGACGGCCGAAGATCCGAAATGGTATTCCGCGACTTCGAAAATGTGCAGCGATTGAAAGCCCGTAGGGACCCGCGCCAATGATTGCAGTGTTTAGCATAGCTTCTGGAAAGCCCGCCTTTAATGAGGTAAGAGATAACAAACGTGCGGGGGAAATTATTACGGGGAGGGATCGAACGAGACAATAATATCACATTCTTCTGGCAGCGAAACAAGAAATCGATGGCGAAACTAGAAGAAAATGTTGGGGCAGCATTAATCAGTGTACAAGTATCTCAGCCACAAGCACATGGAGTCTTGATAGTCGATAAACCATTTCAGAGTGACAATTTTTGTCACTCATCGCAGGGTCCGGTCGGCAGGTTACCGCGCTCGCGCACGTCTACTCGACTTCAATTTCTTTGAAGGACAAGTTTGTAGGGCCATGTCTTATTTACCGCGAAGCTTCCGTTCCACAAAAGCAACAACATTTGTTACAGAACCCAGGTTGTCCGTTGTCACTTCTTCATCACCTACCGTGATAGTGAAACGCTCCTGGAGAAACACGATTAGCTCGATTACTCCGGTAGAGTCGATGACATTGCCGAGAAGCGGCACGTCGTCTGTAAGTGCCTCGCCGCGGCCAAACAGAAAGCTCTCCGTGAGAAACGTCCGAACCTCTTGTTCGATATTAGTTGTCTGCATTTACAGATAGCCCCTTGTTTGTTCAACGGAGTCACTACGACCATGACGCGTTATGCCAGCGCACACTCGGCGGGTGGAACTGAACCAAAGATACATTTCCGCTATGCACTAAGACCAGTAACGAAAGTCCGCTAGCGAGGTGTCCGCAAGTTTGGTTATCGCATTCCGATTTCAGGATTGACTCTGCAGAACATCGGCTATGCGTTCCCCGGCATGCCCGTCCCATAGCGGCGGGATAGTTCCCTTCTTGGCTTTTCCCGCAAGAATCTTCGATAGCTCGAGACTCAGCTTATCTCGTTCTTGTCCGACAATCACGTTTGTCCCCAAGCTGACTGTCACCGGACGTTCCGTATTATTCCGCAGGGTCAAACACGGCACTCCCATGTAGGTTGTTTCTTCCTGGATCCCCCCCGAGTCGGTGATGACCACTGCAGCTCCGTGCTGCAGAGCCAGGAACTCCACATAAGGTAAAGGCCCAATGAGATGAAGATTTCCAGCATTCAAGCCAAACTCCTCAATGCGTTGACGAGTCCGCGGATGTACCGGAAAGACTACGGCTAGGTCCTGGTGTATTTCCAACAGTGATTGGAGAATGCTTTTCAGGGTCTTGCTGTCGTCAACGTTGGAAGGCCGATGAAGAGTAACCAAGGCGTAGCATTGAGGGAAGCCATTTCTAGGGCATCGCATCGCGGCTGGCAAGAGTCGCACCAACGAATCAATCATGACATTGCCGACCCGAAATATCTTTTCCGCCGGAACCCCTTCCTGCACCAGATTTCTGTCGCCATCTTCCGACGGAGTAAACAGGAGATCAGCCAACCGGTCCGTAACGACCCGGTTAATTTCTTCTGGCATGCTCCAATCAAACGAACGCAGTCCAGCTTCAACATGTCCGACCCGGATGCCTAATTTCGCACTCGCGAGAGCAGCCGCTACCGTGGAATTGACATCGCCGTAGACTAATACGACATCCGGTTTCCGCTCCAACACAATTGGCTCGAACCGGCTCATGATCTCCGCAGTTTGCTGTGCATGCGAACCGGAACCAATACCCAGGTTCACATCGGGTGAAGGAATTTCGAGTTGCGAAAAGAAAACATCCGACATGTTTGCGTCGTAATGCTGCCCGGTGTGCACCAGCGTCTGCTGCACGGCTGATCTCTTGCGAAGAGCGTGCAGCACAGGAGCTGCCTTCATAAAATTCGGCCGAGCGCCGACGACGTGAAGAATATGCATCGCTACATCTTACTCAGATTCGGTCTCAGCGCTCCATCTGTGGAACTGTAGCTGCCGAGACCAGTTCCTTCTGATTCGTTCCGAGCGGGCGAATGCATCCCAACACCCATTTGTTCTTGGCAAAGTCATATTGCTTAACAATTCTCGCGGGATCGCCCGCGACAACCGAATACGGAGGAATACTGCGTGTAATTATGCAATTCGCCCCTACCACGGAGTGGCGCCCAATGACCAGTTCCCCTTCCTCGCAGACAATCGTGGCTCCAAATCCAATCCAGCAATCGTCTTCGATGCGTATGGTCCCGCCTGTCATTTCGCGCGCTTCGATTGCGACACTATCCGTTTGCTGCTCGAGCCTATGGTCTGCGACGCGAGCAGAAAAGCCAAACATAACCTCTTTCATGATATGAATGCGATTTTTCGCTGAAATCATGCCTCTCCGTTGCAGACCGCTACCTGCCTCCATAATGAGGATTGGTACTTTCGAACCCGGAGCTGCGGACACCTCTAGCCGGACACCTTGGGCGAAACCAACCCGTTCGGCGATGCTGATGTAGGGTGCCGAGGATCGGTTCACTCGCCAGGAGTAATGCCCCCAGGCGCCTTTGCCAAACGAAAAAAAAGGATACGTGTGTGCCATCCATAATGTGCGCAGTTTGCTGAGCAGCCGCGAAACCAACCCCCTGAGATCTTGCTGGCTGACCGTTTGCCACGCACGCGAGTTCGGACCTCGGTCCTTAGCCGCTTTGTTAATGTCAACCTGCCGGCTTGCGCTAGCTGTTTCGGAATTCGTGGAATGGGGCTCAGCGGCGATTTTCTCTCTCACTCCGTTCACGCCCTTTGTAGAACTGAGAGGATCGGTCAAGCTAATAGGCTCCGCGATACCCAATCCGCGAACGATCCGAGCTGGATTTCCAGAAAGCACCGAATGTGGAGGAAAGCTTCGCGTGACTACGGACCGCGGCGCCACGATCGAGTTTCTTCCAAGTCTCAGTTCACCCTTTTCGCATACCACAGCAACTCCCGATCCGATCCGGCATCCTTCCTCGATCCGGATCGTGCCGCCCGGTGTCGTGCCCTGCTGGGCTATTGGCGTAGCCACGTCTTCGTAGGCATGGTTGTTGTCGATGATTAAAACGCCAGACTCAAGGAAGACATCCCGCTCGAGGTGGATAGAATTCTTCGCGCTGATCGTGCACCTTGCGCCGATGCGGCAGTCATCTTCGATAGTGACCTGTATCTTGTGGTTATCCTCCGAACTGGTGGAAAGCCATGTATGCTTCCCGATCTCGACTCGGCTTCCTAGGCTGATGTGGCGCGCCAGACGACGCGAAACATCACTCGCATAGTGGAGCGATAGATTGCGGCCCTTGCCGGAAAACGGGAAGGTTGCGTTCACCCACAGGCTGTTCAGTTTGGTCAGGACTCGGGAAAAGAATCCTTCACTGTCATCGAGATCAACCGAACCTTGACCAGTGCGATAAGGCATGGTGATTTCGGGCCCTTGCTAAACGATATACCCGAACATAAGAATTTCACACGTCAGACCATGTAGTTTTGATAACGGATCAGACAGCTTAAGCGGCATAAATTTACAAGCGGCGCTTGACTTGCCCGATCGCTAGAAACAACAAGTATCTTCATTTAGCCAACACCTTAACAGTTACTGAGGTAACGACTGAATGTCAATGCGATGAAATTGGCAATGGCCGACAGCTTGTCGAAAGCCGCCGGCCATGACACTGAAGAGCACTCGCCTACGCCGTCAAACGTCAAGAAATCGGGAGCGATTTCTTAGCTTTAATGGACAATGAACGTGTAGAGAAATCGCCACGGTTAATTTTTTAGTTCACCACCGCCTGAAGATTTGAGGGGGGGAGCGGTAAATTCCCCGTGGAGCCAAAGGTGACTAGCAAACCAAGCCACTCGTTAACCCCAGAGCCCGCGGTAAAACTCTCACTGGCTGCTTGCTCACTAGTAGCAATCGCGTAAGCTGCATCCGAATGAGTGTCGTAATAAACGGAGCCATTTAGCCCCGCTTCAATCCAAGGGGGAGTATTCAACGGAGTCGGACAAGTGCCGTTCGAGGTAGAGCAGTAAGCAAAAAAGAATTCACTCGCGTAACTTGTGGTTGCTGTCGTTCCAGTAGAAATAGGGCCAGAAACAGGATCGGAGGCCGTCCCACTCTGATTGCTTACATACTTGTCAAAAACAATCGTGCCTGACGCTGGATGAAGCTGAAACATCCAAATATTCCAGCCTGTTACGTTACTCACCGCAGTCATACTCATCGTAACGACATTACCGGTAGCTGCTGCTTTGATGGTTGGACTGAACCACACCTCGACGGTCGTAACATTATGCTCCGCTGTTGGACTTCCCCCGCCGCAGTTGTTCGTATAACTTCCACTGGAAATTGTCGTCAATGGTCCACAGATACGCGTGTATGTGTTTCCCGCAGTATCCGTTACAGACTCGACCGGTCCCGGCTCGCCCGTCGTACCGCAACCGGGGTGATCTCCGTCTCCTCCCGGTGATCCGCAGTACTCAACAACAATGACGTTTGCGTCACCAGCTGCTTGGGAGAGCGCAAAAGTACCCGTAGGATTTGTTGCCGTGGCATGTCCTATTTCTGTTTGTTGGACTAGCGATACAACGCCCCCACCTCCGGTTGCGGCGAAGGCGGGAATCGCGACCAACGACAGAACGACAACGAGTAGAAGCTGCTGCTTATGTACCACTTACCCTCCTATTATGAACGTGGGGAAATGAATCAGTGTAACCACTAAGGAAATCTTCTTTAGATCCCTGCAAAGTACAGAAATCTTCACCTGAATTAGGTCGGGACCCTGGCGCCGCGGCCCTCGTCGCGTAGCAATAAGGATGCCGGTTCGCAGCTTTAGGCAGCCGTCGAAAAGTGCGGTGCTCCGATTGGAAAGTGTTGCAGACGCAAAGCCTGAGACACCGGACGTAAATGTCACAGTGAGCCTCAGAGCCTGGCTTGCGCCCACCGTGATTGGGAACGTAACACCGCTGGTCGCAGTGGAGGGTTTTTCCCAATCTCATTTTCTGGCAGCCCAGCATCAAAGCCAGACCTACAGAACCGGAATTGCAATCCGACGGCCGGGGGAGGTGCGTCATAAGGCAAATACCCAAATATCGCGAAAGGCTAGTTTGCCGGTTTCATAGGAACCAAGTAAGGTCACGAAAGGGCATGTCGAATCCAGTCCAACCTCTCGCTATGCGGCGCAGGAAATAGGGATCGCGTTAGACGCGGGCCATCCTCGATTCTCCGCTGAATTCCCTTTTCGAGCTTGTTGCCAATACGGATCAACAGCAAACGGAAATTGTCTGCGGCCCAGCATCTTCCTGTTGCTTTTTACTGCGGCCGGTTTACAGGTCAGGTTGTGCAGGGTGTGCCGATTCTCACGAAGACCTCATCGCCCCTGCGCGCAGCGCCGTGCCTGCATTCCCTCGTAAAGAGTCGTTTGAGAGAAATGGCTGCAACAAATCTCGACTGAGCGAACAACAGCAACGCCTTAGCGTGATGAAAATAAAGACTTTGTTGGCTTCGTTTCGCTTTTATCACGGAGTTGGACAACCGTTAAGGCTCCTTCCATTTCACCGCTTGCGCCGAATTCATATTTTATTGCTATACACGGACACACGCCATTAGCTGTGTGGGGTTACTCTTGGCGGAAGGACATCTGAACCGGCGACGGTTTGGGGCGATGCTAGGCCGGATCGCGCGACTGCCGGGCACAGGCGCAGACTCTCACCGTACTCTATAGCTTTACAAACACGCCCGATGGGTACCGACGGGATAGATAGATGGCGATCAAGTCAGCAGCGGAATTCGTCTACAGCGGGTTGCTGCGTCTCAACGGGCGGGAACTGCTCTTCGGAGAGGAGGGAGAGCTATTGCAAAAGCGGCGGAATATCGGGCAATTTCGGCTCCGGAACCGTGTTCATGGTGGACCCGATCGGCAAGGAGACCGTGCTGTATAGCTTCACAACCTCGCCCGATGGGGCAGGTCCCGACGCAGGTCTGGTCAGGGACAAGGCGGGCAACTTCTATGGCACCACCCACGGCGGCGCTTTTGGCTACGGAACGGTATTCAAGCTGGACCCATCCGGCGAGGAGACCGTGCTGCATAGCTTCACGTACTCCGATGGAGCATTCCCCGACGCTGGTCTGATCAGGGACAAGGCGGGCAACCTCTATGGCACCACCAGCGGCGGAGATCTTGTGTGCGGGCTGCAAGGCTGCGGAACGGTGTTCAAGGTGGACCCGTCCGGTCACGAGACCGTGCTGCACAGCTTCACGAACTCGCCCGATGGGGCAGGCCCCTACGCAGGTCTGGTCATGGACAAGGCGGGCAACCTCTATGGCACCACCCTCAACGGCGGCGCTTGTGGCTACGGAACGGTATTCAAGCTGGACCCGTCCGGTCACGAGACCGTGCTGCATAGCTTCACAAACTCGCCCGATGGTGCAGGTCCCTACGCAAATCTGGTCAGGGACAAGGCGGGCAACCTCTACGGCACCACCGAGGAGGGCGGCGCTTCTGGCTACGGAACCGTATTCAGACTGACCTCCTGTGGCTCACAACAGGACCAATCCAACGCGGAAGCACACGATGAAAAGTGTGGCGAGGAGCAGTGAGCAGTTATTCTGGCGCTCACAGTGACGGCGTAGGCGCTAAAAGACCTCTAGGTTGAGCGGCGCTGGCGCAGTGTACCCCTTGCGGAGTCGCTGCAATCTCTCGAGTTGGTTCATGGCCTGAAAGAGCTGACGGTTGATCGTTGTCTGATACCGAATGATTGTCTGGGTCGAAGGCCCAGCGAAAGGATTCTCTTTCTCGAATGCCTCTCCTTCATGCCATGCCGCCACACCGAGCCGCCAATACTCTTGGGCGATCTTCTCAACCAGAACCTCCTCCAAAGTGCCGACCGGTTCCAAGTCACGATGCAGGCTTGTCAACAGATGATTGAACTGCCTCTTGCCCTGGCCATAAAACAGTGAGAGCCTCTTGGAAAGTAGGCCGTGCCTCATGCTATTAAAGGAGCTCTCCGTTCGAACTAGGTTCCGTGACCAGTAGCGATCCAATCTAGACTTTTTCCGAACCGGGTTGCCAAACCCATGAGGACGTCGAGGGTCGGCGCAACTTTTCCCCTCTCGATTTTCGAGAGCTGACTCTGACTAACACCCAGATGCAAAGCAAGTTCTTCCTGTCGCACGTCTCCCCGCAAATCTCGAATTCTCAAACCCATTTCTCGGAGGTCGAGTTTCGGCTTATTTGGGCGCGACATTTCTCTTGAATTTTTGGCATATTCCTATTAGAATATTCGTAATAGAATAGTCGTTCGGGAATAAGCCCGGTCCCTTCTGGTTTCTTTTTAGCTTAGCTTCGGAGAGTTAGCAATTGATGGACTTGGTCCCAAATATCAGTGCACTCGTTGCAGGAGGCAGTTGAGGATGGTGAAGAAATCAGTTACGTTTCAATGCAACAGAAGAATTGCCAGACGGCTATGGGGTCGTATTTCACCTGCTACCCTCCGGAGTCTAGAAGAACTCACTACTGAATATTTTTTATCGATTGCTTCCGGCGATCTATTGCTTCTCGATGGACGGTGGTATGTGACGCACACTGGGTTGTTGAGGCTGGCACGGCGAAGTCGCTGCGCTGGCATCAACGTACGGCCAGTAGAAACCTTCTCTGATCCCTCTTCTCAACGTTGGGCTTTCGAGGCTACGGTTTACAAGTCGCAAGCCTGTCGTGGGTTCGTTGGTTACGGAGATGCCGATCCCTCCAATGTCTCCGCACTGGTTCGCGGCGCTGAAATGCGCGTGGCGGAAACTAGAGCCGTGAACCGCGCTCTACGCAAAGCATACGGCATCGGGATCTGCTCGGTCGACGAGATTGGGTCCCGCGCAGAACTACCGCAACCCTCCCGAGAATCGAAGAAACTTCCGTCCCAACCCGCAAATGGGGACGGAAACGGCTCCTCCAGCCCGAAGGTTCGAGATCGGCTTTGTCAGATCATTCGGCAGCACGAGCTCGATCCAGATCTGGTGAAAGCTTACGCCACTGATTTCTGCGGCGTGAAGGTCTTGCGCGATGCGACACGCGAACAGGTGGAGAACTTTGTCTCACACCTTGCAGACTGGGCAAAGAAAGACCGCAATGCCCTGCTTTGCCAACTCAATAGCTACCCACAGAAAGAAGGTGTCGCATGAAACGTCAAATCACCGGCCTGCATGCTGCCGATCGCTGCGCCGCCGATCAGATCCCGGACGGAGTATTCCTCGTTCGCGTGCAACGAGTCTACTTTCGACGCCAGGCACAAAAGCCTTATTACACGCTGACTCTGACTATTCTCGAGCCAAGTCGGTTTGCCGATAACGTTATTTCAGGCCGGCTCTATTGCAATCCGAGAGCTCTGTGGAAGCTGAACTGGTTCCTGCGCGATTTCGGCTACGACACCGAGCTACTTGGTCGCGACGAGGTCGATGAAACGCAGCTCGTCGGCTTGAAGGGCGTAATCAAGATCAGCCACATCGTCTTCAACGGCGCTTCCCTGCTCCGGCTCGACGGCTTTGCTTGCGCCGGCCGCTGGGAAGAACTCTCCCCCGCGAATCTGGACAATCCGCAGGTGGCCTGATGACCTACAGCTACACCCAGATCAGTCAATATCTCACATGTCCGCGACGTTATCGCCATCGCTATCTCGATGGCTGGAAGGAGAAGGACACGCGGGCGGCGATGCTTTTCGGCCGCGCCTTCGAACAAGCCCTGGGGGCCTATTTCCGCCGGGAAGATCCCGGAGCAGTTCTGTTCGCCGAATGGTCCGCCTCTCAGAATCAAGGCCTACACTACTCGAATCGTGACTCCTGGGATCGCATGTTGCGACAAGGAATCATGTTGTTGGACCGTTTCTGCCAGGAGGATCGAGTCCAGATCCGCCAGCCTCAACGGAATCTGCAGGTCAAATTCACTCGGCAGGTTGCGGGCAACAACGACTTCGTTGCATACATCGATGCCATTGGCAAGCTCGACGGACGGCCTTCCCTTTTGGAGTGGAAAACCTCTTCCAACCGATACCCGGAAGAACCCGAGGGGCTGCTCTCCCTCGATCCCCAACTGGTCTGCTACTCGTGGATGACGGGCATCGCAGAAGTTGCTCAGGTGGTTTTTGTCCGCAAGCATGTAGTCGAAATTCAATACCTGCGAACTGTAATCAGCGACGACCAGCGCGCGGAATTCGGACGCCTAGTCCAAGATACGATCGGACGGATTGAATCCGCCCAGTTCTTGCCGCACAGCGGCATCCGTTTTCCCCAAAATCCCTGCAGCAGCTGTCCCTACATGGGACTGTGTCTCGGGAAACAGGAGATGGCTGACGCGCGCTTGACGCGACGTCCAGGAGCAGAGAGTCTTGGTTGGCTTGACGAGCTTAATTACTAAGAATCCGCCCATGCCGCCAAGGTTCAATCGTCGCCGCGCGTTGTTCGTGCTAGGCAAAATTGACGAGATTCTGGCGTGGGAGCAGCAAAGGGAGACGGAGAGGGATACCAAGTTCGTCGAGCTAGGACGCTATCTATGCGAGGTGCGGGCGGGACAGTACTGGAGACTGAAGGAACTGAAGTGCTTTGATGAGTTTCTCGAAGGGCGGTTTCCTGGATCGCGACGGAAGGCCTACTACCTAATGTCGATCCACGAACACATTCCGCCGCACGCGAGAAAAGAATTGAAAAAGGTGGGCTGGACGAAGGGACTCGAACTGGCTAAGTTGGCGCGCAGGGATAGGCAGCAGTTCGATTGTGCAACCTGGTTGCACAAAGCTCGCCAGTTGTCGAAGGAGGATTTTCAGCAGGCGGTAGAGAGAGAACTCACCGGGAAGATATCAGAGCGGTGGGAGATTGTCTACTTCAAACTGTATCAAAGCCAGATGCCGGTCATTGAGAAAGCGATTGAGACTGCGGCTCTCATGCTGGGAAGTGACCGCTCGCGGGGTTACTGTCTGGAAATGATCTGTGCCGACTTCTTGGCCGGAGCTAACCTGGACCGCGGCGATCCGGAGACGCTGCTGTTCTCGATGACGAGATTCTTCACATTTCTGCCCGACGAGCAGCGCCAGATATTTCTTGGAACCCTGAGCGAACTAACTTGAATCCAAAACTCTCGCGCTTACGATTGGATGCGATTTCATACGAGAGCCTACGGCAGCAGGTTCTGCGTCGGGATGGCTGGCGGTGTCAATCATGTGGCACGATGGCGAATTTGGAAGTTTATCATCGACAGTTTCGTAGTCAATCCGGGAACGATTCTGAAGAAAACCTCATAACTCTTTGCTTTTCCTGCCATTCACTCGTTCACAAATGACAGACAGTTGCATCCTAGGTAAGGGGAAGGGTTTATGGCTGTCGTCATATTGGCACACAAGTAAATCGTCCGACTTTCGAAGCTGTCTAAAGACGATAAAGGTACGAAACATCTACCTCCTACCTAAACCGACTGGGCCGTTCCCAGGCCAAGCAGGCTCTCGAAGTGCCCTCGCGACATTTTTGTTGCGTTCCGCGTCAGTTAAGGCAAAAGCCCATAGGTGGTTAGCTTTGATTGAGAACCAACGAATACCTTCCCATTTGCCACCAGAGGAATGCTGAATTTGGCGGCCAGGTCCATCGTGTCACGGCTTCCGGCTTCCGTGCTGTCGTAGAGTTCATCAGCTAAATTGGTCGCGTCGTAGGCGTATAGTACTCCCGGAGCATTGGGATTGTCCGCGGACGCGCCATTGCTCTGTATTGCCCACAGTATTCCGTTAGCGTTGCCATTTGCGGAAACCGCGAATGCTCCACCGCGAATCGGGTAAATCGCAGCAGATTGGGAAGTTGGGCCGGTCGACAATACCCCGTTACTTAGCTGAAATGCCTTAAGTGTGTCATTCACCGCAGCAAAGTAAACATAACCATTAAAATAAACCGGCGCACTAAAGTTACCGATCTCTGCGTCTCCGTTTGGCAAAGCACCTACCAACTCCTGGACGATTTGGCTATCGCTATTCGCATTGAAATGCCCCATATTGTCCCGATTGATCACATAGATCGTGCCCCCTTTACCAGCGCTCACGAGCAGGTGCGGGTACGGACCACCGGTTTGATCGACGAGCAATACGGGACCGGCAGAGCCCAAGTCTAAGTTGTTGGCACTCAGGTTGGACTGGTTATACGGCGTGAAGTAATCAACCACACTACCGGTAGTACTCAGTTTCATAATGCTGTCACCGTAATCGATGCCACCGGTATTGACATCAAAGTCTCCGTTACTGGTCGTGAAATAAAGATCTCCAGTGGTGTCAGTAGCTAAACCTCCTCCGCACTGCCAAATGCCTCCACCCCCGTAGCCACCATTAGGGGTATCGTTGTAAACCAAAACCTGCTGGAGAGTTGTAGCGTTATATCCCAGTACCCAACCGTGCCACGGAGAATTGTCGCCATGGGACCCGAAAGCAAAGTAGAGCACCCCATTGCTGAAGAGCAGCCCGGGACGCTGGTTTTCCCGGAGAGCATTGAAGGTTTCTTTACCGCCGGAAGAGTCAACTCCAGTTCCAGGTGCGCTTGCGGTCAGCACGACGGGGCCGCCAAACTTTTCGGCTCCGGTTGTGATGTCGAGAGCATGCAAGCGCTGGACGTAAGTCGAACTCTCTTTCGTCTTAGCGACGACATAGATAGTTCCACTGGTCGGATCAACTACCGGTGTGCTGGTAATTCCAATTTGAACCGGGATGTCACCGCATTCGCCCACGTCGGCGCAAGGAACGGTGGTGACTCCTGACTTCAGGAAGTTCACATGCCACAATGGTGTGCTGCTTAAACCGTCCGCGTCAAAGGCGTATACGCTGTCGTTCTCCGTTGCAACGTACACTACGTTATGGACGCCGTTGCTGGGGATGCTCACGCCCGCTACGTATAGCGGAGACGCGAACGCGATCCCGTCTAGGGAATACGAAACAAGTTTTCCGAACTGGATTGGGTTCACATTGGCCGGCGTCAACACGGTTTCGCTTATATTTTGTCCGGTCCGCATGTTGTCGTTGTGGAAAGTGTATGTGCCGGGATAGTTGCTGATGTACACGATCGAACTTGCCTGGTTTCCGCTTGTTGTGGCGGTCACCGTGTGAGTGCCAGTGCTAGCTGGTGGTGTATACAAGCCGGTGGTGCTGATTGTGCCGGTTGTCGAAGATCCACCAACTATGCCGTCTACGGACCAAGTTACACTCCCGCTCGCCGTGAACTGCTGTGTCATGTTTAAAGTCAACACCGCGGAACGGGGCGTTACTCCGAAGCCCGTTCCAGTTCCCGACAAAGAAATCGTTTGCGGACTGCCAGGGGAGTTGTCGTTAATAGCTACGGAAGCACCGCGTGCGCCAGTATCGGTAGGCGCGAAAGTGACGTTGATCGTACATGCGCCATTCGGGGCAAGAGTAGATCCACAATTGTTCGTCTCGGAGAAGTCGCCAGTATTGCCGTTAAGAATTGCGATGGAACTGATGGCCAATGCTGCGGACCCAGTGTTTGATAACGTGATCGGCTGCGGACTGCTACTTGCTCCGGTCGAAAGACTGCCAAAGTTTATGCTGTTGTTGCTTAGACTCGCAACTGGCGTAGTAGTTCCTGCTGGCGTTCTGAAAGCGACCATCTGCATGACCCACTGACTAGCCGTGTCAAGTGGGGCAACCGTACTATAATTTCCTGCAGATGTAACCATCATGTCTTCGGCGATGTCACCATCCGGCGATGTCAGCAATCGGCTGGTAAACCCGCTACCTGGACCCGCCGTTAAGCTCTGCACTAGATTTGCACCAAAGATCAGGTCAAGAGGATTGGTGGTAGTCCCAACGCCGCTACTACTGGTTGCGCTGTTACCGCTGCCGGCTGCTGTTACGTCCACAGGATTTACTTGGTCCGCGCCGCTGTACTCCAGAATTCGAATGTCGGGGTATTTAGCCGCAGTCGAGAAGGTTACGGTCACTGTGTTTGCTCCAGCAACAGCCGCAGCAATATTCCTGGCATAGTAGATCGATTGAGACTCGACGCCGCTAATCGTAGTTGGACCTACAGCGATGGTGTACACATTCCCTTTCGTGTCGGTCACCGTGCTTACAGTGGCTGTGCTGTCATTCCATCCAATCGCGACAACGTTCAGATCTCCTCCCGATTGCGCATTCGTAAAGACAACCGGTACGGACGTCTGAGACGCCTGGGGCGTGGCGTAGTTGCCCTGCACATAATTGATAAGGGATGTGCCGACGGTCAGAGTGACGGTTGCAGTCTGTTGTATTCCGCCGCCGTTGCCAGTCACCGTGATGGTATAGCTTCCAATTGCCGTGCCTGAGCCCACAGTAACGCTCATGGTTGACGTGCCCCCGCCGGGAGCCGCGATCGTGCTCGGATTGAAGCTGACGGTTGTACCGGAGGGCACACCCGAGGCCGTTAAGCTGACCGCATTGCTGAATCCATTACTGATCGTGCTTGTGATGGTAGAGCTTCCCTGATTACCGGGAGCGAGAATAAGGCTTCCGGGTGAAGATGAAAGGGTGAAGTTTGGTGACCCGGACGTCAATGTTGTAGCGCTGACCACGTTCGAGTATGCACTGAGGTTTCCGGCGGCATCGGTAGCCCGCACTCGGTACTCGAAGGTGCTGTCCGGTCCCAAACCGGTATCACTGTATGTCGTCCCAGTCGCGACCGCTACTCGGAAGAAAGAGGTGCAACCAGCGCCCGTGCATCTCTCAATGAAGTAGCCGGTGACCCCCACATTGTCGGTGGAAGCCGTCCAGCTCAGGTTGATCTGGCTGGTGCTCGCCGCGGTTGCAGTCAGGCTGCTCGGAGCTGTAGGCGGCTGCGTATCGGGAGTTGCCGCCGTGTCGCTGGCCAGATTTGAATATGGACTCAGATTATCCTGCGCGTCCACAGCTTGCACTCGATAAGTGTAGGTTGTTCCGTTCGTCAGACCGGTGTCGTTGTAGGCAGGACCCGAAGATGTGCCGATCTGGACAAAGTTGGTACAGCTGGCGCCTGCGCAGCGTTGCACGTTGTAGTCGTTGACGGTCCCGCCAGTCTCGATCGATGCGATCCAAGAGAGATCTATGGTCGTAGAGGATGGAGAGGCGGCTGTCAGATTTCCCGGTAAAGAAGGAATCGCAGCGGGTGTGGTTACGGTAACAACGCTTGAGTAAGGTCCATCGTTACCATTTGTATCCTGAGCCCGAACTCGATAGCTGTAGCTTGTGGATGCAGTTAGGCCGGTGTCGTTATATGAGGTGTTTGTTGTGGTGCCCACTTGGACAAAGCTGTTGCAACCGGTACCGTTGCACCGCTCCACTAGGTATTCGCTGATCGTTCCGCCAGTTTCTGTCGATGCTGTCCAAGATAAGCTGGTTTGGTTCGGACTGTTGGAAACTGCTACCACAGCGGCTTCCCATGTCTGCGGAGAGTCAATCGTGAAGGTGGCCGCATAATTTGCAGGCGACGCGGCCGTACCGGTCTCTGCGTCGAGGAAGCTCGACGAGGCTGCTCCCTGTTGTGTGAAGCCAGTTCCCGGCTGGAAAGTTGCGCCCGCGGAAACCTTCGAGAAGCCAATGAGCAGGTCGTTCGTGTAAGCAGTAGTTATGGTTGGGCTGATCACATTCACGCTTTGAGTCCCGTTGTCACTACCGATGAGGGATACCGCATCAATCGGTGACGACGTATTCGAACCCTTTACGACGAAGATTGACATTACCAGCGGCATACTCTGGGAAAGATTCATAGTGATAGTCTGCGCCGAGCCCACGATGGGATTCGGTGCATACCAGATTTGCGTGCGCAAATCGAAACCGAGTGGGGTGGTGGTCGGCCCAGCGATCGAGATCCAGGTGTTACCAAGATTATCGCTGGGAGTGAAGGTGACGCCGAAATGCGAAGACGCACATAGAATGATCAAGTCTCCGCCAGTACTGCTGAAAGCCGCAGTCGTGTGCGTTGTCAAGAACGTTGAGTTGTCATAACTTTGAACATTCACGACGGTTGGGACAGATCCCTTGCCTGCAGTCAGGCCGCCAGGAGCGGTCGGCGCACCGTTGTACGTAAAGCCGCTTGCTAGACTTCCGCTCTGACCATTCGCGGTCACCGTTACTGTTACTACACCACCTCCCGCGGGCGTCGTCGCCGTGATCTGCGTTGCGCTCACCACCACCACATTTGTCGCAGCAGCGCTGCCAAACGTCACTGTCGCTCCCGTCGCAAAATTCGTCCCCGTAATCGTTACCGACGTCCCTCCCGCCGGTGGTCCGTTGTTCGGCGACACACTCGTCACCGTCGGCGTC
>Ga0182024_10005692_pt1 | contig 27774 bp, 27 predicted proteins | sample P32metaG_FD_120480 | JGI IMG/M metagenome (GOLD analysis project Ga0182024, IMG submission 120480) | Permafrost microbial communities from Stordalen Mire, Sweden - P3-2 metaG (Illumina Assembly) | ecosystem: Environmental > Terrestrial > Soil > Wetlands > Permafrost | place: Sweden: Stordalen...
CGTCCTGGCGCTTCTTGAAATCTTTGGTCGACTCTCCCTTTTGCCGCCTCAATTCCACTTTGATGTATTGAGGACAGGCCTCCAGACAACAGCCGCAGCTCATGCATTCGCTGAGAGGATATGCCTGTTGCTGTTCTTTTGGAGACTGACGTGGGCCGGGCCCCATGTCGTGGTAACCGTCAACGGGAATCCAGCATTGAAGCTTCTCCAAGGCGCGAAATAGTCGGCGGCGATCGACAGCAAGGTCGCGGATCACCGGAAACTTGCTCATTGGCTGTAAGTCAATCTGCCCGGGTTGGTCCGCCAACAGCCGATCGACCAACGCCGAACATGCCTGTCGAACGCGCCCATTGATTAGCATCGTGCATGCCCCACAGACTTCCTCTAAACAATTAGAGTCGTAAGCCACCGGCGAGACTTGCTCTCCCAATTCCGTTTGGGGATGCGCTGCGATACGTTGGAGCACGCTCGTGACGTTCATCCCAGGTTCACGTTCCACACAAAATGATTGCCAGTAGTTCGGCAGGTCTGGTCGATCTTGGCGTAGCACGCGCACGGTAAACGGATTTTCTATCGCTGCGGATAAGATCGGCTCTTGATTCATGTGAGTATCTGTCGGCGCAAAAACCTTCGCTTTACGTTAAAGCATAGATGGAGTCGGGTTGTGAACGACGGCACTCGCGTTCTCGTCGGTGAGCGGCGCCGCCGAATGCTCCCAGCAGTCGCAGCTAGCCAAGGCGCTTCCCTGCTCAAACTTGCCGCGCTGGTTACCGAGACTCTGAAGTGTTGCCCAACGTACATAGGCCAGTAATTGCTGCTCGGAGCCAAACGTTGCGACGAGATGTCTCGGCTTGCCTGGCTTTGATCCATACAGGTAATGCATAGTTTGTTCCTTTGGCGGTTTACACTGCGAGCAATCTAGAAAAACCTCTTTGCGGGACTCCCGTGCTCGTCGGAGTTCTTGAAATGCACTTGCAGCAGATTGTGATGCTAAACGGCACAGGCAATCTGCCTCCGGTCGGCGATGAATGATTGCTCCCCGCCCTTCGGTTCCTCCTTGTAATCCAATATGTTTCTGCAGCAGAAGTCTTAGACAGACCACCGCTCAACGAGCTTGAGCCGGCCAACCAACGTTTGAAGATCACCAAGCACCCCCTCCGCTCTCTTGACCGCCGTTCGCATGTGGTCCTCAATTGCCTCTCGGTTTTCCGTACTAACGAGCACGCAAGCATTCGAGGCAATTTTAGCACTGCCATCGAGGCGATCTGCCAATTCGCGCAGCTCTCTTTGTGCGATCCTTGCGTTCAGCTTGGCTTCGATTGACATGATGGATTCTCCCGTAGGGTGGCTGCATGACAACGGCGGTGAGGTCATCCGCTTGGGCCGATGTTCGTCTGTACGGTTTCTTCAGGGCAGAGCACAAACTTAAAGACGATCTGGACCGGCGTTCCGACTGGTACGATTAACCCTGCCGATCTACCGGTCACCTCGGTAGCGAGATTGATGAGCTGCTGTAGTGGGAGCCCAAAGTAACAAGTCTGACCAGCAGGAAGACGGCTCGCTAACTGGCGGAATAACTCCGCGGCTCGCCGGGCGTGTCTCCGAACTCCTTCCGGCCGATTCTCGCGAGCCTTGACGCCCGCGGCTGCCAACTTGATGAGCCCCTTGAAGAAGTCGCCAATTAAACCTCCCCGACCGCATGCGTGCCAGACACCTTCCCAGACTTCGTGGGCCTCCCAGTAATAGCCGTGGTTGAAAAGGTCCAGTCCGCGCAAATACGAGCGACATTCGTGCCAACGGTTCGGATCTGGCGGGATGCAAGTAACTGGTGCGGCACCGAAGCTGTGTCCCGCCGGGTCGCGCGTCGGGTGCGGGAACTGCCCGGTGATATACGAATACGGTGGAAACGGATCGTCTGGCATCAACCGCGGTATTTCTGTTCCGTCCGATGGACTTTGTATGGCTTCCATTTAAGGTAGTCCTCAAGCGTTTCAGCGGCCTTGCGATTTGCGAGTCTTTCTGACAGCTGGCGCGCACTATCTGCAACAGCTGACGATCTCAGCTTGATGTTGATCTCCTCTATTATTCCCCTCACCTTAAGCCGAGAACCAGGTTTCTTGCACGAATTAAATGTTATCGGTTGCGTTAGAAATTCGCCTGCTGGATGTCGTCTTCCGTGGAAGAGGACCGATGAGCATGTTCTTAAGTGTAATCTTCTGCCGAATTCGTAAATGCATGTGGTGCAAGATCTCGCGAGAATTGAATTGAACTGTGTTCGATTTAACTGAATCACTCCGGGAAAAGCTTCGTGGAGAGATAGCGTTCGCCCAGGTCTGGAAGCACGACCACAATCAGCTTGCCGCTGTTCTCCGCGTGTTTGGCGATTTCGAGCGCTGCCCAGGCGGCGGCGCCCGAACTGATTCCACACATTAGACCTTCTAGTTTGGCAAGTTGCCGCGTGGTCTCGGCAGCATCCTCGTCTTGGACTTGGATTACCTCGTCGATCACCTCCAAGTTGAGGACTTCGGGAATGAATCCCGCTCCTAGTCCTTGAATCGTATGGCGGCCCGGCTTTAGCGGCTGACCGGCAAGCTTCTGTGTGATAACTGGGCTATTTGTGGGCTCGACAGCAACCATTCGAACACCGGGCTTGCGCTTCTTCAGCACTTCGCCGACGCCGGTGATGGTTCCACCCGTGCCAACACCACTGACTACAATATCCACCTGACCTTCTGTATCTTTCCAAATTTCTTCGGCGGTGGTTTGCCTGTGAATCTCTGGATTGGCTGGATTCTTGAATTGCTGCGGCACAAAGCAGTTTTTATCTTGGGCTGCCATTTCCTCGACCTTGCGAACAGCGCCGGGCATCCCGTCGGCAGCCGGCGTCAGCACCAGTTCCGCTCCCAAGGCTTTTAGCATTCGCCTACGTTCCAAACTCATGCTTTCGGGCATTACCACCGTCAACTTATACCCGCGAGCCGCGCAAACAAATGCTAATCCGATTCCTGTATTGCCGCTGCTTGCTTCGATAACCGTCGTGGTTTTGGTCAATCGACCGTCGCGCTCCGCTGCATCGATCATTGCACGGCCAATGCGATCTTTCACACTCCACAGCGGATTCAAATTTTCCAACTTGACACACACGGTAGCGTGACAACCCTCTGCCATGCGACGCAGCCGCACGAGAGGCGTTCTTCCAATGCAACTAGTCACGTCATTGTGAATTCTGTGTGCAGATGAAACGGTGGCCATAATTATCCTTTCGTATTGAGTGGTTCCTGTTTTTGTAATTCATGTAACGCACGCAATGCAGCGGGTGGAATTGCGACGGCCGGTTCAAACGCGTCGAATTTCTCCAAAAGCGGTTTCAGAAAATAACCCGATTTGCGATCAGCCAGTTGAGCCAATACATGGTGCGCACTTTTTTGCACCCAAATTGAATGTGCCTTTGTTAAAAGCGCCATCAACACCTGCTTCAACCCTTCTCGCCCCAGGGCTATCAGTGCCTCCGCAGCCAACCATCGCACGTCGTGGTTTGGATGATCGAGCGCTTCCACCAAGGCGTTGGCTGCTGCCGGGTCACCAATCGCACCCAGCGCTTTCGCGGCTTCCCAGCAGACATGGTCGGACGGATCCTTTAATCTTTTCAGCAGCGGGACCACCGCGGCGGCTCCAGCGGCTACCAAGACACTGCGAGCTTTAACGCGAATGACGGGGTCGTCGCTGCGTAAAGCCTCAATCGATTCGATCAGGCATAGTTGCTGTTCCTGTGACGCATAGATTGAATCCATGGATGCAATCTCCTTCTGTTTAGAGAAGCGTCAGTCGGTTTGTGGTTTTTTCGTCTGCCTTAGGCGCGGAATTCTCAGTGTTGGAGGTTCCTTAGTGGCGTCATTTAGATCGCGGTTAAATACGGAAAGAATATCACTTCGCGTGATCATGCCGACCACGCGGTGTGGCTTGGCTCTTGTCACAACCGGCAACCGTCCGACTTCATGACGCACCATGTGATCCAGCGCTTCACGCACCGTGCAATCTTCGTGCACAATCGCTGTATTTCCCTTACAATTATTGTATAGTGTACTATGCATTTGTTTTTCGATCTAGGCTAGAAGCGGTGGCCGGATAGCGTCCGGGCAAATGAGACACTCAGCCAGATGGCCGGGTTCTACAGCGTGCGGTAGTATTATTCTCGCTAGCCCAACGGTGCCGATAAGGATCGATTTTTGTGCTTTCACTTGAAGACAATATCCTTGCAGCATTACGACGTATTAGCCAAGCGATTGATGTTTGGTCACGAGAGCTGTGGCTTGATTTTGGTTTGACCGCGCCGCAATTGGCGACACTTCGCGAAATCCTTGCGGGCAAGAATGTCACTCCAGTAACTTTAGCTACTGCGCTACACCTATCACAGCCGACAGTTACCGGGATTCTGCACCGTCTTGAACAGCGGGAGCTCATCAAACGTGAGCGATCGAAAACCGATCGTCGTAGCATTTTGGCCGTCGTCACTGGCCAAGGAAGAAGCCTTGCCGAAAAGGCGCCTCCGCTGCTTCGCGATCAATTCAGACAAGAACTCGCGAGAATCTCTCGACAAGAGCGGACCGATATCTTAGCCGTTCTACAGCGAGTCGCTGCGATGATGAGTGCTCCTGAAACCGCTGATACTCCCTTTTTGTTCCTCGACGGGAATGAGTCAGCGACAGAGAATCAACGAGAAGTGCGGCACAAGCCCACTAAACTCGATTCCAATAAATCCCTAATCCGCTCCCTAGGCAGAAAGAAGCGGCCCATGCGTCGAATGCGATAAAGTATTGTGGCGCTGTAGGGACCGCGGCGCGTATGGACCGTCTCAAAAGCAATGCCATACGATTGCATCGACCGCCGACGTTTTTTATGCTCCTTGAGAGAATCCCATTGACTCTTTAGCATACTACGGAGTCTATAGTCACTTCATGGCAGCGGAGTCGGCGATGATGAAGCCTTTGCGAATCGGCGAAGTTTCCAAACGGGCCAACGTTGGCATTGAAACGATCCGCTACTACGAACGGGAAGGGTTGCTCAGCGAGCCGGAGCGAAAGCCGTCAGACTTTCGACAATACGATGAATTCTCGGCACGCTGTAAGCGTGCTGTCAAACGTACGGGTTTTTGAGAATCGTCGCGCGGGGTCACAACGGTCGTTTGATGGCGCGTCTTACGAAACGTGTGGGGCCTGTTGAAAAACACCAATCTTCCTCGCTCGCTAGCTTTACGAACTCCGAGAAAGACGCGAATCGTCAGCCTGCAAATTGGACTTTTTCAACAGACCCGTGTGAGATTGTGAGACAGCTGCGCGCCGACGGTTCTGGGGTGCCTCGCCGCTTCAACTCCGATAATCGCTACAGCTGGTGGGACGCTCGAATGTCACGTAGATCGACTTAAGTAATCGCATGCTTGCACATGATCTTGTGCAAGAACGGCCAGCTAGTAATACAGCTAATTGTGGTCGCCGAGGAGATCTAAGTGCCATTCGTGGGACGCTCCGAAGCGATATCGACTCAGTCGCGCCTATCACGATCCCACCTTTTTGACAAATGGCAGCACGCGACGTACTGTCCTTAAAGCCCCGAGTGTACCCACCGTAATCCCTCGATTTGCCAGCCTTAAATTTCCAAACCCGTGTGTTGGGTTCCGCTTCTCAGATCGACCGAGCGGGCGGCTGCGAATCCGGTAACGGGCCCGCCATGTCCGCGCACGCACCATCCAATACTTTGAGTCCTGGGGAAGGTAATTTACGTGAAGTTCACGATTGTCAAGAAGGGGATAATCCTTGTTTCGATTCCCTTGCTTTTCCAGTTGGCTTTCATTGGGCTAGTCGCCCGGATGCAGCATGAGCATTCACAGGCCGCGGATTGGGATAGCCATTCGAAAGAGGTGATTCGACAAGGCGGAACCGTGCTGAGGGCATTGGTCGATGCGGAGACCGGCACTCGGGGTTTCATTGTCACCAGCAACCCGTCGTCCACCGAACCATACGACTGGGCCATCAAGGAACTGCCGGACGCGTTCAAGCAGTTGCAATTCCTGGTAATGGACAATCCACAGCAATACTCTCGGGTCCAACGAATTCATGCGGCAGCCGACGAGGCCATGGCATGGTTTTCCGAGATCGTAAGCCTGGTGCGACAGGGCGCGAAGGACGACGCTGTTGCCAAAGAGAAGACTTTGGAGGGCAAGCGTCGGATGGACACTGTGCGCCAAGAGATCGCACGCTTTCTCGACGAAGAGAAACATTTGGACAACTTGCGGCACGGGCGGCTGGAAGCGTCGAGCAAGCATTTGAACTGGCTGTTAATCGCAGGCGCTTGTTTTGCGATTCTGACCAGTCTGATCTTCGCACTCGCCTTCAGTCGTAGTATTAGCCAGCGCCTAGCGGTCTTAACTGAAAACGCTCATCGTTTATCGCAGGGCCACGAGTTGAACGCACTCGTTAGAGGCAGCGACGAGATCACGCACTTAGATCGCTCGTTCCGTGACATGGCTGCGGAACTCTCTCGGTCCGATAAGGCGTTACGCGACCAGACCCAGATTCTGGAGTCGATCCTCAAGAGCATGGGAGACGGCGTCATCGTGGCCGATCGAGACGGAAAATTCTTGGTTTTCAATCCCGCGGCAGAACACATTTTGGGAGTGGGACGCACGGATGCGGGACCCGAACAGTGGACGGAGCGCTATAACTGCTACCAGATGGATATGGTTACTCCCTATCCGATCCACGACTTGCCGCTCGTGCGAGCCATTGGCGGCGAGGCGGTCGATGCCGCTGAGATGTACGTCCGCCAACCCGCGCATTTCAAAGGGACTTGGATCAGCGTTACCGGCAGACCGTTGAAGGACGTCAGCGGCGCCCTGGTGGGCGGTGTCGTGGTCTTCCGCGACATCTCGGAAAGGAAGCGGATCGAAGACGAGATTCGTGGACTCAACGAACAGTTGGAGCAGCGGGTCGTGGAACGGACCGCTGCACTGGCAGAGTCGAACCGCGAACTATCGCAGAAAAACCAAGAAAACGAGATGTTTGTCTACAGTGTGTCGCACGATCTCCGGTCGCCGCTGGTCAATCTCCAAGGATTCAGCCAGGAACTTGCCACAGTCTGCGGCGACATGCGCGATATTTTTTCCACGGAGGAATTACCGTCCAACGTCCAAGAGCGCGGCTTGGCGTTGGTGGACAAGGAAATGGCCGAGTCGATCCGCTTTATCCAGACCTCGGTCATGCGTCTGAGCGGGATTATTGATGCCCTGCTGCGCCTTTCCCGGGTAGGACGGATTGAGTACCAGTGGCAACAGGTGGACGTGCAGGCCTTGATCGCCACAGTCACCACGTCGATGGCGAGCACGATCGACGAAAAGGGTGCCGAAATTACCGTGGCGCAGCTGCCGACGGCCTGGGGCGATCCAACCGCTGTCGAGCAAGTCTTCGCTAACCTGATCGGCAACGCGCTGAATTATCTCGATCCGACACGCCCGGGCACAATCGAGATTGGGTCGAGCGGTGACGGCACTTGTGGGTCAGATGGCGAGCAAGCCTATCACACCTACTATGTTCGAGACAATGGTCTAGGTATTCCCGAAGCGTACCGCGCGAAGATTTTTCAGGCTTTTCAGCGACTGCACCCCGGCGCAGCAAAAGGCGAAGGAATCGGGCTGAGTTTGATTCGCCGCATCGTTGAGCGACATGGAGGGCGAATCTGGTTTGAATCAGTCGCGGGTGAAGGAACCACATTTTTCGTAACATTCCTGGCGCGTGCGGCCGGACAACGACCGACTGCATTCAAGAAAACATCCGAAAAAGAAAGGGGCTATGAAGATGAAAGGACAGCCGTTAATTGTCTTGCTGGCGGAAGATGATGATGGTCACGCCACCCTGGTGCTGCGCAATTTGAAGCGTGCTGGGATCGCCAACGATTTGGTTCGTGTCAGCGATGGCCAGGAGGCCTTGGATTACGTGCGCTGCGAAGGCGCCTATTCTTCCAGAATACCGAATGGTCCGTTGTTGCTGCTGCTCGATATCAACATGCCGCGCATGGACGGAGTCGAAGTCCTGCGTCAGATCAAAGAGAACGAGAATACGGCACAGATTCCCGTCATCATGCTCACGACAACGGATGATCCGCGCGAAGTCGAACGCTGCTACAAGTCTGGATGCAGCGTCTATGTCACCAAGCCGGTTGAATACGATGCCTTTGTCGAAGCGGTTCATCGCCTGGGCCTGCTGCTCCAGATCGTGAAGCTTCCGCAAGAAGTATCGGTAAGTGAGGCTAGCGTATGATAGGCGCCGGACCCGAGACGGTCTTGATTTTAGAGGATGAGCCGGGCGTTGCTCTCTTGCAGCGGCGACGGCTTGAGCGTGCCGGCTTCAGGGTCGAAAGCGCTGCAACCGCTACGGCGGCGTTTGAGGTGCTTCAGCAGGAAAAGGTTGCTCTAATCGTTCTCGACTACAACCTGCCCGGCATCAACGGCCTGGAATTCTACGAGCAGCTCAAGGCGGCCGGACGAGATATCCCCGTCATCATCGTGACGGGGTTTAGCGGGGAGTCGACGATCATCCAAGCCTTACGGGCAGGGGTACGGGACTTCGTCACCAAGTCGATGGAGTACCTCGATTATTTGCCCGAGGCGGTCAATCGCGTGCTCAAACAAGTTCGCACGGAGAAAGAGCTTGCCCTATCGGAAGCGAGATTGGCCGGCATCATCGCATCCGCCAAGGATGCGATTATCATTGTCGAATCGGATGAGCGCATCAGCTTGTTCAATGCCGCGGCCGAGGAAATGTTCCAATGTCCAAGTGAGCTTGCAATGGGACAGCTTCTCAGCAAATTCATGCCGCAAAGGTCGGCTGCCGCGATCGAGGTGCCTCACGCGGCTCCGGACATCGAGACGCCTTCCGCACAGCCGGTGGAAGCCTGCGAAATGGGAGCGCGTCTGGACGGTAGTCAATTCCCCATCGAGGCCTTGGTGTCGCGCGTCGAGGCCGCAGGACGCAACCTGTTTACCGTCATGGTGCGAGACATCACCGACCGGCGCGAACACCTGCGAATGATCCGGCGCGCACACGAGGAGACGATCCATCGGTTGCTGGCGGCATCAACATTCCGGGACCACGAGACGGGGGCTCATATCCGACGGACCGGACTGTTTAGCGAAGTGTTGGCGAGAGTCGCAGGTTGGGATACGCTGCGAGCGGAGCAACTACGAATGGCCGCGCCGATGCACGATGTCGGCAAGATCGGGATCCCCGACGCCATTCTTCGCAAGCCTGGCAAGCTAACCGACGAAGAATTCGAGATCATGAAAACTCACGCGCTATTGGGCGCTGAAATGCTCGCAGGCTCCGAGTCCGACGTGATGCAACTGGCGCAGGAAATCGCCTTGTCCCACCATGAGAGGTGGGACGGCCGGGGATATCCTCATGGCCTAGCGGGTTCCGCAATACCTGAGTCCGCGCGGATTCTGGCCATTGTCGACGTTTACGACGCCCTGTCGCATGACCGTGTTTATCGTCCCGCATTCTCGGAGCCGGAAGTTCTCAGCATGATGCTTGAGGGCAATGGCACTCAGTTCGACCCGCACTTGCTGGAATGTTTTCTCTCGGTACTGCCCGAGATCCGCACGCTCTCGGACGCTCATCCCGACGGCGCATTCGGCGATGGTGCGACGCCAGCTGCGCAAGGTACCCCCGTTGGATGGACTTGCGTGTCGTTATTGGATGGACTTGCGTGTCGTTAGAGGCTGCCAAGCAGCAAGTTTCACGGGGTGGGGGCCGATCAGCGGGAGTTGCGGTTGCTGGGCGAGCAGGCAGGCGACTATCGGCGGCGGATTCGTCCGAGCATATCAAGGCAGCCAAAAGTGACAGCACTCCCGATAAATATGCCGATCACAAGCATCAAGACCAAAAGCAAATTGTAGCCAAGTGTATTCATGTTATTAGGGAACACGTAATGTTCTTTGTGTTTTGCGCGGCAGTTGCAAGCATTGCATGGATCATTTCGGGTTTCACCATGTCTCATAATCGAGGTCTTGCTATATGGATAGGGTTTGTAGGTATCGTTTTCTTTGAGGCTATCTGCGTTCGCGTTTATCAGGTAGTTACGACCGAAAACCGTTCAGAACAGGCGCAGCAATCTTCCGCCACTGCAGTGGAAGAACAACAGCCACCGATAAAACCGGATGAAAAAATCGAAGCCCTGACTACCGAGAAGCCGTCCACGGCACTCATTAGCCAGCCACAAGCCGCGAGCACGCCTGCGCAATTGGAAAAGAACATTGGACCTGTACCACCAAAGACCTACGACAACGCGAGTGCATGGCAGGAATCGCATCCTACGCTTAGCGAAATTTATGCTCGAATTGATAGCGAACCCCTTAGTGGCGACCGAGTGCGAATTGGGGAATCATATTTAGAACTCTCAGTTTCTTGGACTATGAAGCTGGGCAACGTCAGCGCGAATTGAAATCTATCCGCAAGCAGCTAGCGAAGTAACATTTGAATTATGACCTCTTTTTAACGAGCGCTGCCATGGTGAACAGCGAACCAGCGTTGGAAATATGGTCGGGCCAGGACACTAACGTGAAAGCTGCTCAACAGGCCCTGCTTCATCGCGCCAGTTGCAACCGCGCTGCGCGCCGTGGCCAATACAATGCCGCAATGGAACGGACATGAACATGACAACAACGACACAGACACTGAGTCAAATACCTCTCTATCCCCTGCGATTCGAACCGATCTATCAGTATCGAATCTGGGGTGGCCGGCGTCTGGCCAAATTGCTTACAGCACCGTTGCCCGGCGATGGTCCCATTGGCGAAGCCTGGCTATTGAGCGACCGCGACGACCACCCGAGCAAGGTCGCCTGCGGACCGCTCAAAGGATTTACAATCCAACAATTGCGGGAGCAGTATCCGAAGCAATTGCTCGGAAAACTGGCGACCCGTTTCCGACGATTTCCTGTGCTCCTGAAGTTCCTCGACGCACACGATAAGCTCTCGGTCCAAGTGCATCCATCGGATCAGCAAACAAAATATCTACCTGAGGGCGAGACTGGCAAGACCGAAGCATGGGTTGTGTTGGAGGCGGGCGGTAGCTTGAGCGCTACTGGCCTGTATGATGACGATTGCACCGCATAACACGCGGGCAAAAATTGCCGTTCGGTAGCTGTATAACATAAATCACCTCCGCTGTTAGGACTGACCAGCGGTGGCGATTTTCATGCGAACCGCCAGTCGATTGTTTTGTTGCTCTGCACCTAATCTTTCCTACGCAGCGACAAACGTACGGGTCGCCGCGACGAGCACAGTAAGAATGCGCTCGGGAGTTTGCGCAAGCAGCGAAGTTTTGGTTCAGCGGCGCAAAGAAGGAGGCAGCGTGTTTGCGGCGCGCGCCATTTGTGGTGGTCGCTGACAGTTCAGTGGTTGTGGATCACCCCAAGCCACGGTGCGCGTTAGTTGCTCGGCTGGATATCCCAGCGCATGGTACAGTCGAAATTCAGCTCGGTTGTAATCATTTACGCTGGAGTAATAATTGCTATAGGCTTGTTGCAATTGGAGCAATGCAGCCGTCACTTCCTGGGGGCGAATCACAAGCTGCAATTGATCGCCCGCTCGTATCGTTTCACTAAGCCCTTTTAGATTTCCAGCGAACGATTCTTCTGCCGCCGATAAGCCGTATTCGGCTTCCTTGATTCGCGTTGCGGCAGCGACTACCTGAGCGAAAGCCTGATCGACCTCCGCAGCCACCTGATCTTGGATGCGGAATAATTCGACCATCGCTTGCCGCTGCTCTCCTTGCCGCTGGCGAACCAGACCCGCATTACCCGCTCCTAGGTTTTGCAACTGCCAGACGACTTGAAAGTCCCAATCGCTGCGTCCTGTGGAAGTGGGAGGACTGCCCGTGACATTGGCCTCATAGAAGCCGCCTCCCAAGGTGTCGCCAGGATTGGACGTGCCTTGCAGCACTAGGCTCGGGATAAGGGGACGCATTCGTTCTTCCTTCAGGCGGGCGACTGTAGCTTGCACGATGGCTTGTTGCGATGCCAGTTCTGGTCGATAGGTCAGTCCTTGTGGAATCAGTTGGTCCACTGATTCCTCGGGCGGTACCACAGTGACTTTCAATTGCGGTGGCTCTAGTGGATCAACGACAGCAGCAGGATTGAGCCTGAGAATGCGTGTCAGGTCGGCGCTGCTAATCCGCCAATCCCGACGGGCATCAGCCACTTGTTGTTCGAGATCGGCCAAGGTGGTTTGCGCCCGTTGAATTTCAATCGGTGCTACCAAGCCGTTGGCGAGAGACTCCACGGTGTTCACTAGCTGCCGCCCCTTAACGACGGTATCATCGTACCCCGCCAATACGCCGCGTGCCTGCTGGACGGAAAAGAAGGCATCCGTCATGGCCAGAAGAGCGTCGTTTCTAGCGGCCTGCACATCATAATTCCGCGCTCGATAGATTTGCCGCGCGGCGAGGGGCTCATAGAGCGCGTCTGTCAGGGCGAAAACTGCTTTCAGTCCGCCACCGGCCAGGAATTGATTGCGGTCGTTAATGGCTACGTCCCCTGTCGTCCGCTGCGCCCCACCATCGTGGCGCTGATAATCGCTGCCGAGATAAAGGTCAGGTAGCCATAGCACCTGGGCTTGTTGCAATAGCCCGTACGAAGTCATCTCACTGGCGAACGCTGCCTGGATGATCAAGGGGCGAGCATCGGTGAGCCGCATGGCAGTGGCCAAATTCATGGGTAGAATCTCATCACTTTTTTCTGGTTGGGCTGCCACAATTTCGGGAGCGCCGCCAATTTTTGTGAGTTCAGGTAAGTGTCCTGGCTCCGGTAAAGGCTCCGCCGGAAATATTTTTGGCGAATTTATTATTTGTTTCTCTCTGCTAGCGGGTGGATTAAGAGGTGGAATTGTTTCCTTGCCTGGCAAAATGTTTTCCGGAGTTTGTGCCTGCAGTGCTGCAATTGGTCCTGGAAGAATTGGCAACAGTAACGCGAGTAAGAGGTTCCATCGCATAACCGGCTCCGTTCAAAGATGCGAACAATGGAAAGAGTTTTTCCACTGGATCGCGATGCTGAATTGCACTGCGAAAAGTTGTCCAACCTTGAACGCCGTAATATCGACAGGACTGAAATTTAACAATAGGATTTCGGCGACTTAACTCACATCTCTCAGGCATTTTGCTGCGTAGTGATGTTGCTCACCGTGAGCAATTTTCTCTTTTGCTGTAATGCGGAACTGGCAGAGAGTCGTACCGCAAGGCAGCTATTCGTTGGCATGTTTCTGCAACAAAGGAGTGGGAATTGAAACTGATTGTTTTTGCGATGCGGCATCCGGTGACGACGGTGATGCTCGTCATCTCGATCGTTCTGGGCGGCGGTCTTGCGCTGACCCGGATGCGGATCGACATTTTCCCGCCCATCAACCTGCCGCAGATTTTTGTGTTCTGCAATTACGGCGGCATGGACCCCGGACAAATGGAAGGGTTGTTGGTGAATCAGTTCGAGATTGCTTTTCAGTACGTGGATGGAGTGAAGTCGATAGAATCTCGCTCCATTGCGCAAGTGGCACTGATCAAGCTGTCGTTCTTTCCCGGTACCGACATGGCGAAGGCCATGGCCTCAGTCGTAAGCCAGGCCAATCGTGCCCAAGCATCAATGCCCCCCAACGTTTTGCCGCCGCTTATCATGCAAATGGACGCGGGCAGCGTGCCAGTGGGATATCTCGTGCTTCAGAGTAAGACTGCCACCCTTGGTCAGATGGGCGATCTCGCTCAAATGCGGATTCGCGCTCTCGTGCAATCTAACGTGCCAGGCACGATGGCTACTTCTCCGTTCGGAACGAATGTGCGGGCCATTGTCGTCAGTGTCGATCCTGATCGGCTGCGGTCTTACAACCTGACACCGGACGACGTGGTCCAGGCAATTAATACGGGGAATTTTATAAGCCCGTCGGGGAATATGTATATCGAGGACGAGATGCCGTTGGTGCCGAATAATGCGATGATTAGCAACCCTCAGGACTTCGGCGACATTCCCATTAAGACTGGAGAAAATATCTATCTACATGATGTCGCGACAGTGTCAGACACCACCGATTTGAATTACGGATATGCCTTGGTCAACGGTCACAAGTCTGTCTACTTGCCAATTGTAAAGAAGAGCAATGCTTCGACACTGCAGGTTGTTTCCGATATTCACAAGTCAATGTCACTATTCAAGAGCGTATTGCCTGATGACGTAGATCTGAGTTTTGAATTTGACGAATCGCCGACCGTGGTGAAATCGATCACGAACGTAGGAACCGAAGGACTAATTGGCGCCGTCTTGACCGGCTTAATGGTGCTGTTGTTTTTGCGAGACTGGCGGAGCGTTCTGGTCGTAGTGGCGAATATCCCGTTAGCGCTTTTGGGCTCGTTGTTCGGCTTATGGGTGACGGGCAACACGATCAACATTATGACATTGGGTGGGCTGGCGCTGGCCATTGGCATTTTGGTCGACGAAGCGACCGTTTCGATTGAAAACATTCATGTGCAAATGACACGCACGCCGTCGCTGGCAAGGGCGGTAGAGCGCGGCGGCGCGGAAACCGCGATTCCTCGATTTTTGGCACTGGTGTGCATTTTATCGGTATTTATTCCGGCCTTCATCATGGCCGAACCAGTTCGGTCGCTATTTGTGCCGCTGGCGCTTGCTGTCGGTTTTGCCATGACAACGTCGTACTTCCTATCGAGCACGTTAGTTCCGGTATTGTCGGTGTGGTTGCTCAAGCACCACGGCAAGACGCATGAGGACCACTCCAGTGGTCTTTTCGCAAAGGTGGAACGTGTATTTGGACGGATCGTCAAATTGTTCGTCACTTTGCGCTGGATCGTTGTGCCGGTCTACATTGTCGCGTGCGTGCTGGTGCTGATTGCCGTGGGAACGCAATTGGGCACGGAATTATTTCCGCAGGTCGATTCGGGAGAGTTCGTGCTGCGATTTCGTGCGCCCCCGGGATCGAATTATGAAGTCACCCGCGAGATTGCCGTCAAAGCGCTGCAGATTATTGAAGCCGAAGCCGGAGGTCCGGACAACGTGGATATTTCGATGGGATTCGCCGGACAGCAAGCGCCGACCTATTCGATGAACAATTTAATTCTATTTATGCGCGGACCAGATGACGGACAGATGCGCATCGCCTTGAATGAGCGCAGCGGTATCCACCTCGACGAATTACGAGAACGATTACGAACAGAGCTTCCCAAAATAATTAAGCCTTGGCTGGCACAGATATTGGAGAAAATAGGCCTAACGTCGGAGTCCGCCATGCAGAGGGCCAATCTGGTCACATTTAGTTTTGAGCCAGGCGACATTGTGAGCGAAGTGATGAGCTTTGGATCCCCCACTCCGATCGAAGTGGCCGTCGCTAGTCCCAACATCGCAAACGCCAAGGGTCACGCCCAACGGATTAAAAGCGAACTCGAGAAAAATTCGTTTCTGCGTGATGTTGAGTTTCGTCAATCGCTCGATTATCCGACCGTCGTCATTGATATCGATCGGCAACGTGCCGGGTTGAGCGGACTGACCGCGCGCGATGTGGCCGATGCAATTCTGGTCAGCACTTCGTCCAGCCGCTATACCGCCAGGAACTACTGGCGGGATCCCAAAACCGGCATCGATTATCAGGTTGAGGTGCTCGTGCCAACAAGACGAATGAATTCGCCGCGGCAAGTTGAAACCATCCCAGTACGTCAGGTCGTGAGTGGACCCAACGTGTTGGTGCGGGACGTGGCAACCGTCCATCTTGGCAACACGCCGGGGCAATACGATCGGAACACGATGCAGCGCTATTTGAGTTTGACGGCCAATGTGGAAGGTGAAGACCTTGGCCGAGCGGCTCGGCAAATCCATCAGGCCATTGAGGCCGCCGGTGAACCGCCCAAAGGTGTCCGCGTGGAGGTGCGCGGGCAGATTACGCCGATGGAAGAAATGTTTCGTTCGATGGCCATCGGACTAATTGTGGCCGTAGTGGCTATCATGATTATGCTCACAGCCTACTTCGAATCACCGCGTCTGGCGCTATCCGCAGTCGGTGCGGTCCCGGGCGTGCTAAGCGGTGTCGTAACAATTCTGTTTGTGACTCGCACCACGCTGAACATCGAATCGTTCATGGGCTCCATCATGTGCATTGGTGTATCGCTCGCCAATTCGGTAATGATGGTCTCATTTATCGCACGTGATTGGCGGGATGGGAAAAATACTTTTGAGGCGGCATGGTCGGGAGCTCAGGAAAGGTTGCGGCCGATCTTAATGACGGCCTGCGCCATGATCGTCGGTATGGTTCCCATGGCCTTGGCGCTAGAGCACGGGACAGAAATGCAAGCACCGCTGGGTCGTGCCGTCATCGGCGGATTGGTGGTTTCGACGTTTGCGACATTATTCATTGTGCCGGCTTTCTTCGCATTGCTGATGGGCGATAAACCAGCGATGTCGCTTTCCATGCATCCGGATGATCCTGAAAGTGCTCACTATGACGAATTGCCTGGCGAGGGAGTCCGCCACTAATTCGTCGATCGATTTGTTCCCCAACCTCAATTCAAAAGGCATATTTTTGTGAAACTCATATGGATCGTACTGCTGGCAGGTGGTGGGTTGGCATGTGGTTGTTCGGAGGCCGAGCGACCAGCTAGAGCTGGAGTTGCATTAAAACCCTCGGTTACAGTATTGCACCCGGAGCTGCGCGACGTCCGCAATACCATTTCCCAGCCTGGCGTCATCGAACCGTATGAACAGACCGCGATTTATTCGAAAGTCGCGGGCTTTGTACAAAAGTGGAACGTCGATATTGGCGCCCACGTCAAGAAGGACGAGATAATTGCTGAACTTCTCGTTCCCGAATTAGCGGAAGAACACAAGCAAAAGGAAGCGCTAGTCGAACAAGAGAAATCCGTGGTACACCAAGCAGAAAAGTTGGTGCGCGTGGCTCAAAGTAATCTCCAAGCTGCGGCAGACGCTGTGGCGGAAGCACAGGCCAATATCGCTCGCTACGAAGCCGATGTCCGACGCTGGCATGGTGAACTCTCTCGGCTTAGCGGAATGGTGAGGGATAAGGTCGTCAATCCCGAAGTATTGGCAGAGACCGAAAATCAATCGCAGGCCAGTGAAGCGACGTTTGCCGCGGCTGGCGCAGCGGTCAAAACCAAGGAGTCGCAACGGCTCGCCGCTGAGGCTCAAGTCGGAAAAGCTAAGGCCGATCTCGATGCCGCCCAAGCCCAAGTCAAAGTAGCTGAAGCGGAAGAGCGGCGGCTGGCCGCAATGTTTGCGTATACGAAAATCATCGCACCCTATGACGGCATCATCACGACGCGCAATGTAAATACCGGCGACTTTGTGCGACCGGCATCTGGCGATGCCTCGGGCAGCATGGAGGGTGGGGGATCCGGTGGCCAGTCGAGCCCATTGTTTATTGTCGCCCGTATCGACCCGATGATGTTTGTCATTGGCGTCCCTGAAGTTGATGCTCCGTATGTATCGACTGGCAGCAAGGCATCGCTCAGTGTGCAGGCTCTTGCTGGCCGTGAGTTGAACGTACAAGTCACTCGAACTTCGCTGGCATTGCGTAATCAAAGCCGTACCCTACAGGCAGAAATTGATTTGCCTAACCCGCATGACGAATTGCTACCTGGCATGTATGCCTATGGCAAGATTGAGGTTGATCGACCCAAAGTTTGGGCGATCCCTAGTTCCGCGATTGTGCAGATTGGAAATCGAATGTGTTGCTTTCTGGTTCGCGACGGCGAAGCAGTGCGAATGCAGATTCAGTCTGGAGTGAGTGATGGTGCCTGGACAGAAGTGGTCAAGCGGCGGTGCTTCCCCACGACTGGAGATCCGGGAAATTGGGAAGATTTCAATGGTGCCGATCAAGTGATCGCGGGTGACTTGGCAGAGATCACTGCCGGCAAGCAGGTGACCATCGACGCGCCAAAGCCGAGTTTATTGTCTGGAGAAGTGAAGCGTTGAAACTCCACCCTCGACTAAGTCGATCACACGAATGCCATAGTTGTTCGTATCGGCCACATACAATTTGTGGGCGGCGCACGAAATTCCCCCCGGCTCGAAGAATTCCGCCGATTCACCGGTTGAACTGTCGCGATAACCTGGCTTACCGCTACCTGCCAAGGATGTGCACTCGCGCGTTTTTAGGTCAATGACCTTTATTTTGTGATTGTAGGTGTCCGCCACGTAGAGTTGCCCATTGCCATAAGCCACATCCATGCAATGTTGCAAGCGAGCTTTGCCGGGATGTCCGTCTATGTCGCCGCAAGTAAACAATCTTGCGCTTTGATCAAGCGCCGCAGTGCCAATGATCGTCGACACCATCCCAAGAGCATCGAAGGGCATTGAACGCACCGAACTGCCCTCACAATCGGCCGAATAAAGAAGTTTTCCATCGGACGTCAAACCGCTTGGTTGTGCGAATGATGACATCAGCACTGTTGCCGGCCGCCGCGGCAGGAGAGCGCCGTTGACGATATCTTCACGGCCGTTTCCTGCATACGGCCCGATGCTCGACGCATCCAGCGGCATCCTCCAAATCTGATGCGCCCCTGCCATGGCGATATAAAGATCGTCAGCGTTGATAACAACAGCCCATGGACTGTTTAAGGCGGTCATCAGCGGAGGTCCGGCAAAAGCTTCAGCCGCTTCCTTCATCAACAGATCAGGGTTCGCTTGCCGTCCAGTCCCTGCGATCGTAACCACGCGCCGATTCTGCAAGTCAACTTTACGCAATAGATGATTTTGAGTGTCTGCGATAAATAGCGAATCATCGTACAATGCCAGGCCTTGAGGATGATTAAATTCCGCTGTGGTGAAATCTCCGTCAGTATTGCCGACGCTTCCGGCGCCAATGATTTCCAGGATTTTACCGTCCAGTGATGTGATTACAATTCGATTGTGTCCAGTATCGGAAATGAACAGGCGGTTGCTCGCTTCGTCCGCCAACACCTTGCCGGGGTAATAAAGCGGCATTTCCGCTCCCAAATTCCGTTCAGGCTGAAAATGCACGGGTCGCTCATCAAGTGCCCCTTTAGCGCGGTAATTTGGCAAATTCTGTCGGAGGAATTCGCCGAGCGTTGCGAAATCGATTTCGCCTGTATGACTGGCGACGAGCTTTCCCTCCGGATCGATCGCTAGCAAGGTCGGCCAAATATGGCAACCATAGCTATTCCAAATCTTGTAATCGGCGTCATTGACTACAGGATGGTCAATTTCGTATCGCAAAATCGCCTGCTGAATACCTTGGGCATCATGCTCGGCAAAGAACTTGCCGGAGTGTATGCCGATCACAACGACATTATTCGGAAATGCCGTCTCCAGTTTCTTGAGTTCTGGCAAGATGTGTATGCAGTTGATGCAGCCGTAGGTCCAAAAATCGAGAATCACGAATTTGCCACGTAAGTCCTTGAGATGTACTGGTGCTGAAGTGTTAAACCATTCACTGCTGCCATCAAGTTCCGGCGCCGGGAAGCCACGCCGGGGTGGATCATTCCCAGGTTTATTTGATTCAAGTTGTTCGCGGGGCGTTGTGAATTCCCCTGGTTGGCCAGCGGCGGCGGTGTCATTCGGAGTAAAGGACTGCCGGAGCGTGATCAGCGTTAAAAACATGATCACGATGACTTGAACTGGTCGTGGCAATTGATCAAACGACGCTTCTCGTTTCATGATCCCGGCCTTTAGATAGCAAGCTTCGCTCTGAATACCTCATTAGTTGTTCATGGTGCCGATTATCAGTTGTTAACGATTCTCAACTCGAGGGATTGTCACGAGGCTTTGATTGTTTCATCAGAATCCACCGTGTTGGTAATCAAACTGCGAAGTTTCGCACGTAAAGTTGGTCGACTGATTCCTAACAATTCCGCAGCCCGAAACTGGAGGCGTCCAGCTTGTTTCATTGCCTCACCAAGTATCAGCCGGTCAAAACGTACCAGGGCCTGCCGATAAACGTCGGGTTGCTTTTCTGCGAGGGCTTTTTCGATAAATTCTCGCAAGGTCTGCCACATATCGTCACTTACCGGAGCAAGGTCTGACGCGGCAGCGTCATCATTTAAGGAATCCTGTTGAAACTCTAGCGGAAGAAACTCCGGCAAAAGTTCAGGGCCAGTGGCAACGATCAGGGCTTCGCGGATAACGCTCTGCAATTGTCGGACGTTGCCGGGCCAAGTGTACTGGCGAAGCTTATCCAGGGACTCCGGTGAGATCGATTGTACCAACGATCCGAATTGACGGCTAAAGCGGAACAGAAAGTAATGCGCCAGCTCGGGAACATCCTCCAGGCGTTCGCGCAACGGCGGCAAATGCAACGTCACACCTCGCAGTCGGTAGTACAGATCGCGCCGAAAGGTCCCCTCTTTGATCATCGCTTCGATAGGTTGATTGGAGGCAGCGAGGACGCGCACGTCCGCAGTCAGCGTGTCGTTTCCGCCAACACGCTGGAACTGTCCCTCTTGCAGCAATCGTAGGATCTTGGCTTGAGTGGTTAACGGCATGTCCCCCACTTCGTCCAGAAAGATCGTACCGGAATGGCACTGCTCAAATTTGCCAATCCGGCGTTGCTCGGCGCCGGTGAACGCGCCTTTTTCATGGCCGAACAGTTCACTTTCCAGAAGCGTGTCAGGAATCGCAGCACAGTTGATGGCCAAAAATGGCGATTGGTTGCGCCGGCTGTGGTGATAAATAGCGCGCGCCACCAATTCTTTGCCCGTGCCGCTTTCCCCGAGAATCAATACGTTGACGTTTTGGGGAGCGATACGACCGATTTGCTTGCAAATCGCTTGCATGGCCGGGCCATTGCCGATCAATCGATCCGAGCCTTCAGCGTCTCCTTCGAGCAATCCGACTGCGGCCGGGCTACGCATCAGGCGGCTAATTTTCAAACCTTGGCCAACCACATGTTCGAGTTGATCAAAATCCAGAGGCTTTTGCAGGTAATCAAACGCGCCCAGCTTCATAGCTTCAATGGCCGTGTCTGTGGTGCCATGCCCCGTGATAAACACCACAAGCGCCTTGGGATCGATTTCTCGTAATTGATGAAAGATGTTGATGCCGGATTCATTCCCGAGTCGGATGTCGAGGAGAACAATATTTGGAAATTCTTCCCGCATATAACTCAAACCTGAGTTGGAATCCGCTGCGGTGATCACTCGCAATGCTGCCGTCTGCAATACTTCCTGGATTGCCATGCGGACTCCGGCTTCGTCGTCAATCACCAGTAGTGTTTCCATGGAACCTCTCCAATGGCCAGTTAATTCAATGCGTCCGCAGCAGACACGACTGCGACATCGTGAATCGGGGTCTCATTTTGTGAATTGGGAATTTCGATGGTGAATACTGTTCCGCTCTCCAGCCGATTCGCAGCACGTATTGTCCCGTTGTGCGAATCGATAATTCGCCGCGAGATCGCTAACCCCAGTCCCGTTCCTTTTTCTTTCGTTGTCACAAACGGTTCGAACAAGCGAGCAAGCGTTTTTGCGTTAATCCCGGTGCCCGTATCACTGACTTCGACTCTTACCGTCGTGCCATTTGGGGCGTAGCCTGCCAGGACATTAAGGGTGCCCCCACGAGGCATCGCTTCGATCGCGTTAATGAGCAGATTCACAAACACCTGATGTAGTTGCTCCGAATTGCCATTCACCCACAAGGGCGCATCACAAAAAAGGCTGGTTACTTTAATTTGTTGCTGCCGGCATCGTCCATCGATCAAATTCAGTCCGCGATTCAGCGTGGTCCTCAGATCATGGCGCACGCGTCGAAGTTCCGGCGGCCGAGCGAAATCGAGCAAACCCTGAATTGTCGATTCCATTTTCGAGATTTCCTCCAGGATCAATCTTGCTTTGTTCTCTTGTAGCGTGATCGCGCCCGTGTGCCTGCACGCGTGTTGTAACAGCAGTTTGATCGATGTCAGCGGATTCCGCAGTTCGTGCGCGACTCCTGCGGCGAGTTCGCCGACCGCCGCCAACCGTTCCGCTTGAAGTACTTCCTGCCGAGCCTCGACAAGCTCGCGACTAACCTCCCGGATTCGCTGGACAATATGATCCGCTTGGATTTGAACGTCGCCCAGGTTACGACGTGGACTGAGTTCGACGGAGGCAACCGGTTTCTCCAAATGCGTTGACGCATCGCTCAACGTGACTGCAAGCTTGGCCACGGAGCGATGCAATCGTTTGGACACTTTCCAGCCGAGCCATACACCCAATGCTGGGCCGGCAATCAACAATAGAGCCCGACCGGCAAAGACGAATCCTTCGACGTGTTTTCGTTGCGCGGCCGCACTGTTCAGCATTTGATAATTCAGAGATTGCAGCTGTCGCGCCAGGGCTGTTACTTTGCCGCCGATCTCGCGGACACCTCGCCGGGCGGTTGCTAATTCAGTATCTGGTTCGTCCGGACCTACGGCATTTACGGCTGCAACTTGCTGACTGAACTGTGCAACAAGCGCTGCAAATTCGTCGACTTCTGCTCGGTCTTCGCCTACTGTCGCCTGCTGCAGATTTTCTAGCTCTTGATTAAGGTCGGTAGACGTTTTATGCCAGTCGGCGCTAAATCGTTCCATCGAAGTGCGGTTTTCGGGAAAATCTAGCAACTGGCGCTCGATAATGTCCTGCACCGAATCGACGGCTTGAATGGCATGAATGTTTTTCGCCAAAGCGCGCTCATACGAATTGTCTAACCACAAAAGATAATACGTCGTCGACGTGCTGGTTAACACCCAGATCACGACAACCAAGACGATCGGAGGAAGTATTGTCTTCCACATCGCAATTCATCCCACGATGGTTTTTGAATGGCCCGTCGGGCAAATAACGCGGATGAACAAAATGACCGTGCCAAGCGGGTGAGAGAAGAAAATGAACCGAGCATCAGTGGCCTCGTCAATCTCCTCGACCACTACAGTTCATTATTCACCTTCGCGTTTGTGTTAGCCAGACATCTTGAGGAACCAATATTCCTGCAGCAAGGGACCCTTTGGAACATTCGTCTGTCGCCGGCCAGGTATTTACTCTTTGAGCTGCCAAGGATTAGTGTTTGGAAAAGAACTTTTCACTAGTGGAAACAGTCTTTCCGTATTCGGACCAAGCTTGTAGGACGGGCCACATACCCATTAATCCCAACACGCGGTGTTGTAGATACTTGAGACTTTCCGTTGAACGTTCGGGTCTATGGCGCACTGCTTGCAGTAAGTCTGCGACTGCATTGGTACGGGCTTCTGCTACCGTGTCGCATCTCTCATGCAGGAAATTGTCAGACTCCGATCAAGAGGCTGCAGCTATGCGAACGTCCGCCTTATTTGCGAGTTCGTCTGCCTTCCGCCGGCTCTGGTATCGCGACCGGTTGCCTCGTTTTGGGATCGACGTTGTGGTGGCGAAATGCGGGCTTGATTGCATGGAAAGGATGCATGACTTGCAGCCGGATATCGTGATATTGGATACGGCGTTGTTATGGGGCGGTTGTGAAGGTGTGTTGGCGCTCCGCGCAGAAGACCCGGTCCTTCAAGAGATCCCATTCGTTCTTGTGGATAGCGAAGGGATATCTCCACTTACTTATCGATTGGCGCAATACCAACTGCAGAGCTATTTGGTTCATGGTCCAACGATTGAGGAATTAGTGACCACAATTCAATTGCTGCGGTTAGGGATTTGTGTTAATGGCATCGAGGACGAAGCCTGTGTAATGTCCTAAAAGAATGCACGAGGAGGTGTGCTGGGTCGTATTCAAGGGGTACCAAGGTATGCCTCAAATTGTTGGTGGCAAGTTAATTCTGAAGGTCGTTTGTTCCATGGAATTGTTGGGGATGGTGCTGGCGGCAACACCTACTGCATTAGCCATGGACACAGCCCATTCTGAATCATTCACCAAACCGGACGGTACTTCGTATTTTGCAGTGAGCTTCCCGCCCGTCACTTCCCTGCCGGCGCGTGGCACCTGCGACTGTATCGTGTTGTTCGACACCTCAGCCAGTCAGATGGGGACATTTCGAGATAAGGCACTGCGGGTACTCACTGGCTTATTGAAAAGCCTCGGCGACCATGACCGAGTGCTGCTTTTGGCATATGACCTGAACGTGGTGCCAGTCACACAATCGTTTGTGTCCCCGCGAGGCTCCGAAATTGCGTCGGCGATGAATCGCTTGCGGATGCGCACGCCACTGGGAAGCGCTGACATGGCCGCGGTGCTATCAGCCATTGGAGACCGCTTTCAAGATGCTCCTGCGGGGCAGCACGCCGTCATCATCATCGGGGACGGTCGCAGTAATGCCAATCTCAACCGTCTGAATCTTAGTGGTTATATCGATCGCTTGTGGAAAGAACAAGTTTCAATTTCCAGTTTCGCCGTAGGACCGGCACGGAACATCCTACTGTTGGCGGCGCTGGCGAACGAGACGGGCGGGGTCGTATTGATTGACGCAGATAAAATCGCCGGTGCGGACGCCGGCCAACAGTTGGGTCGCGCGATTCACGAAGTGATTGTCTGGCCGACCAAACGCACATTGCCCAAGTCGATGTTGGCGGTTTATCCGCGTCGTACACCACCTTTTCGAACCGACCGGAGCACCGTCCTGGTGGGCACCGGGGAGGTAACAGTCGACTCCTTGGCACAGTTCAAAGGGGAAACCGGGGGGCAACCGATCGAGTTGAGCTGGATCGTGAAAGCTGCCAAACCAGATGATGACAACGCATACCTGGCGCAACTAGTTGATTTTGCAAAACGTGACGATGGGTATAGCCTGCCGACGCTCGGTTGGGAAGGATTGGCAGAGGCGAGGCGGATCCTCAATTTAGACGCCCACAATCTCGGTAAATTTGGCCTGCAATCGGCGTCCGAAGGAGACCTGAAACAGGCAACGCTATTTGTCGACGAAGCCTTGCGGCGCGACCCGAATGATCCCAACGCACTGGTACTCAAGCAGTCATTGGTCAGTGGTCGGTTGCATGGGCAAACGACCAAGATTATCCCTGCGGCGATGGCAAAGTCAGGAGATGAGCATTCTTCTTTGACGTCTTCACCGGCCTCCAGTGACGGCGAGCTGCTGCGTTCGGTTGAAAACAGCGAACGGCTCGTGCAGCAAAAGGTTCTGACCGAAGCCACCGTGGCCATGAATCAGGCGCGCGACCAGATGGCCAGCAATCCGGCGCGGGTGTTGAACGATATGAAGCTGCTCTTTGACGAAGTCACTCGTGTCAAGGAACTCACCAGCGACCAGCGCGCAGACCTGCGCAGCCGGATTAGCGCGCTCATGGAGCAAGCCTCCGAACGCCGTTTCGAGAAAGAGGCCGCTGATGTGGCCCGCGAGCAAAGCCGGGCCGCTGAACAGGACCGGTTGCGAATCTTGGACAATCTGGTGGTGAAAGAAGAGCGGCTGCAGGGACTCATCGACCGCTTTAATGCGCTGATCGACCAGGGCTCTCAACAGTCGGATCAGGTGACCAACGAAGCGCTGCGATCGGCACGGCGCGACGCAGCCGATGAATTTCGACGGGTGGCCGCGAATCCCTATGGTCGGCAACCCGTGGCGGCAACCACGGCACCGATGGTTGCGGATTTTGTCCTGGCCAGCGTGGAGAACTCGGCAGTCCGCGATGCCGCGGAACGTAGCTTCATGGATACCGAACATCTGGTGGACATCTCCCACATTCCGTTTCCCGACTCACCGCCGATCGTTTATCCGGATGCGGCCTTCTGGCGGAAAATTTCCAAGAATCGCACCAAGTGGGCCTCGGTCGATTTGTCGAGTAATCCGACAGAGGAAAAAATCATCAAGGCGTTAGATGATCCGAACAACTAGATGTCGCTGGAATTTCAAGGACAGCCGCTCACCGAAGTGCTGGACTACATCCATGATAAAAATCCGACCATTCCGAATTTTCAGTTCGATAACGCGGCTCTGAAAGACGCTGGAATTGATCCGGCAACTACCTTGGTCACGATCAACGTCAAAGACATCTCGCTCCGCTCAGCATTGAAACTGATCCTCTCGCCGTTCAATTTGACCTACATCATCAAGGATGAAGTGCCGATGATCACGACCAAAGAAAAGGCCGACGCGACGCTGATCACCAGAGCCTATTACGTCGGCGACTTGGTCATCCCGATTCAAAACCAGAATATCGACCTGGGCATGCTGGGTGGGGGGCTGGGTGGTGGCGGCGGTGACATGATGGGTGGCGGGATGATGGGAGGTGGCATGATGGGCGGCGGTATGGGCGGAGGAATGATGGGAGGCGGCATGTTCGGCGGTGGAGGTTTTTAAAGCCCCCGGCCTCGCCGTCGAACACAGCTGACGGCCAATTGGCCAGTCCCTTGAGATGCACGGTTGTGAAGGTGTTGACCAGCGGCGCTGTCGATTTGATGAATCAGAAACGGACTCTTAGGGAGATAAAATGGAATGTGTAACAGAGCGGCAGTTCCCACCGAACTGGCGGGCAAGTGGGTGGCTTGGGATCGTGAACAAACACAGATCATTTCCGCCGCGGATAGCTTTGACGAGGCGAAGCGGCTGGCGGCGGACAGTGGCTGGCGGGAAGTCGTGATCGGCAAAGTGCCGTCGTGGTCCCACTGGCGCAAAAGCGGGTGTCACCTGCTGTGCGTCGCCGCGGTTTTCATTGCGCATGCGTCCAGTAACTTAAATGATCTAGGCTGGTAGCGGTCGCCGGCCCAGAGCTTCAACGGGGCAATATTCTGGTGCTGACAGATGCAATCGCCCGATGATTAAGAAAGAGACTCGGAATTCAGTTGGCAATGAAATGTGTCTTCCCGAACTGAGATTGAAACAATGTACCGACCTGTTCTCAATCGATTTTATCGCATGACCACAAAAGTGGAACGTAAATTGGAATTGTACCGACTGCCTTTGGCAGCGCTTCTGGAAGAATATGCCAAGGTGAAAGGAGCATGCGCGATAGACGATCCGCAGCTGCTGACCGCGGTGATTGTTAGTCAGCTGATCCAGTCAATTGTCGATGCCGAATTTCCAAAAGAGTAGTGATTGCAAATGCGTGCCGACGACAACCTCATCATTCAGGTGCTCAGTCTTGCTGACGGGTGGGACATTCATGAGGTGGTGGGTCTGGTTGCAATGTACCGCAGCATCGCCAACGAAGGAATGGGACTGGCCGAATTTGAGCGGGAGCTACGCGCTTACATTGCTCGCAAACGTCTCCTGCGCCTGGGTCAGGGCTGCCTGGTATCGGACTGTGGGAAATATGCCTAATGTGCCGATTCATGTTGGGTAGGATGAGTGCGATGGGAGTTCAAATCCCCACCAAAGATGAACGCAAATACGAATTATTTCGGCTTCCGCTTGAAACGCTGTTGCGGGTGGGGTTTATACTTACATGGCAATGGTGAGCCTGAATCAATTTCGGGTCAGCCCCTAGAAATATGTCGGGGGAACCTGTTTATGCAACGCACATTGCTGGTCATCATCCAGCTTTGCATTCTATCCGTGGTGGCGGCGACGGTGTGTGTCGGCTCGATAGCCAAAGCTCAATACACGCTCAGCACCCTGGCTACATTCAATGGCACGAACGGGGAATTGCCCCGGGCCGCCTTGATCGCTGACGCTAATGGCAACCTGTATGGCACGGCATATGGCGGCGGTGCGAACGACTACGGCACTGTATTCAAAATCGCCAATGATGCCAATCACACACTCAGCACCCTGGCTACATTCAATGGCACGAACGGAGAATTTCCCCAGGCTGCTTTGATCGC
>Ga0182024_10005693_pt1 | contig 27772 bp, 30 predicted proteins | sample P32metaG_FD_120480 | JGI IMG/M metagenome (GOLD analysis project Ga0182024, IMG submission 120480) | Permafrost microbial communities from Stordalen Mire, Sweden - P3-2 metaG (Illumina Assembly) | ecosystem: Environmental > Terrestrial > Soil > Wetlands > Permafrost | place: Sweden: Stordalen...
CCGTCCACCGGATGCCTAACCCAGGCTCCGACTTCGCCCTACGACCTCGGATCGAACAGCATCGTTAGCTCTGTCGTGCCTTGGCCGCCTCGTCCATTCTGATGCGCGGAAAGTTCCAGTTCTGCTGAAACGAATATTACCGACGAATAAAATTATTCATCCATAAGGATTTTTGCTTGACTCTCTGTTTCAGGTGTCCTAGTGTGTCCCGCGAGGCTGGTTGCGCCGAGAGCGCGAACGGGCCTTGCAACGCCGCGCTCTGATTTCCATCTCCTGGCATTTTAAATGAGTGCCCCAAATCGAGTCGATCGAAGAGCGAAATGTCTCCTGGACTCATTTAGATTGGGCCGTAAAAGTTCAACTCCGGCGAAAGGGAATTGCGGTACGGATCGAGATTGACAAAGGACAGCCTCAATTCGCCGGGCCAGAGCGAGCGAAACCGGAGGCAAGAAGAAGAACACAACAGCTTTCATCGGGAGCCGCCCCACAACTGACTCATTCCATGCAACTTCCCCCCTTTACAAAATAAAGATGAATTCATATAAATTAGCTACAATAATACTTGACAATTGAGTATACCCATAGTATTGTCCGAGCATTCCCAACCCGGGTCTGCTGTCGCCAGCGAGCCTTTCGGACCATTACTGGACTGCCTTCCTCGCTCCTCACCTCTCCCCCGCTGAGAATGACCCAAGCAATTGCGCTTTGAGCGTGGTATCCGAAAGGAGAAATCAGATGAAAACAATGTTGATTCTCGCCTCCGCGTTTGCATTAACGCTCTTTTTTTCCGCCACAGCCGTCAAGGCACAGAATTGAGTGCCCCTGACATTTTTTGGCGTGACCACATCCACCTGCACTCCCGGCAATTCAACTATCTCGACATGCATTCTGAACTCAAATAACCAATACCCAGTCTGGTGGCCGGACAGTTCGAACAGCTCGATAACAATCGGGGCCGAGGCGAAGGGTGCAATGACTGCGTGGACATATATGGCAAACGACCCCAATTGCTTGTCGCATCACAATGACGGCAGTACCTACGGGTTTTTTCAATACGATGTCAATAACCCCCCTGAATGCACGAAGGTTGGATCCTCAGATATTGATTTCTCAAATCTGAATTCATACGTGGCCGCAGCCCAAAGCAGCGGGGCGACCATTATCTATACATTCTTCGAAGTTCCCCAGTGGGCAGTGTGCTTCAACTATGGAACGGTTGGCGGGTCCGGTAATTATTACGGCGGCCCCTCTACGGCCCCAGCAAGTAGGCCGTGCACAACGTCCGTCTATACCCAGACCATTTGCAACAATAATGCAAACTCGACTGGGACCGGCTGGTGTCCCGGGCCGGAACTGGATTCCAATTTTGGCAACATCAATTGGTTTGCAAAGAAGCTCGTAGACCAATACTGCAATTACCCCAACCCATGCAGCACATCGGGCTCCAACACCAACGCTATCAATTACTGGGAAATCTGGAATGAGCCAGACGCAGATGGGCACGCGTACTGGATACAAGATCAGACAACAATGAGTAAGAGCCCCGACTGGTCCTCCTTCATTTCACAAACGAACGCCTTGGAGGTCGCCATTGGCAACGAATATACAACTGAACGTGACGGCACTCCTACTTTCATAGGTCCCGCATTCGCCTCCCGCGGGGTCGTAGACAATAGTGGAACATACTATAACGACGCCGAGTCTTCGATGTGCGGATCCACATGCAGCGGTGACATGTCCTGGGACAAGTATGGATTCCTGAATTGGAACAACTGCTCGACGACTTGCGGCAAGAACCTCGTCACCATTGGCACATTCCACATGTATCCAAACTGGGAATGGCCAACCACTGGAGCCGGATCCTATGACCCGGCATGCAGCTACGCGACTCCTACCTCCAGCGTCACACCGTCGCCGTTGCTTTGTACCGGCAGCAATCTAATTTCCAATATCACGACACGGTTGCTCGCATTCCAGACCTATGGGTCCTCAGTAACGCAGCTTTTCATGACCGAGGGCGGCTGGGGTGCAAACTGCAACTTTTACTACAGCACAATGACGGGCGCCAAGTGCTCGGACTATTCCGCCACTACCGCAAACCTCCAGGACATGAGGGCATACGTGGCCCGCTATTATTTGCTGTCTGCCAGCGTGATCTTTGCGCCGCCCGGAGGCGGCGCCCCCTCGAGTCTGGCCCGTCAATATTGGCTTTCCTGGACCGGCGGCATTAAGGCTACAGGTTCTGCCGGCGGAGGTGGGTTCGGAGTTCTCTGCGACGATGGATCTACAGATGGCACAGATGGCACAGCGGCGAGCATTTATCCCTGCAACACCATGTTGATGGGTACCCCTAATACTTATTACGGTGGATATGCTCTTGGGCAAGTGATCGACTGGCTCTCTCCGTCGTCCACGGCAGGCTCAATAGCCAGCACATGCACAGCATATACGCTCGGCAGCCCTGGAGTTGCGGGATGCCAAGATATGCCCGGCTCTCTTTGGGTGTATTCGGTCACGGAGTCGGACGGCACAAATGCCATAGCAGCCTGGGTATGGAACAATACAGGGTCAATCCCTTGCCCCGGGACAACTGGATGCTCGGCGCTGACGTTGAGCATTTACCACGACATAAAGACGCTTGAGGGTGGGTACATAAGCATGCCGACCAGCGTCACGTTCTACGAGGAACCGCTCCTCTTGGAACAGTAAACTCGTTTTCCATTCTTTCTCTCTTGCGGGGGTGCTGAAATTCCTTGCACCCCCGCAACACTTTAGGCAAGGACGAGGGGCCTGTGCGGCATCGGTCGTTGACGGAATGCTCCACCGGGCAGTCCGCATGGGATTGCTGGGCAGGGGTGAGGCACTTGTATAGGCGCTTCTACTCATTTATTCTCCGCCCCTTTGTGTGATCTGCTCCACACCTAGGATGTGATCTGCCGCCTTCTGGGCCTGGGCAGCTGCCTGCAGGAGAAGCCTCGAATCCTCTCGGATGGCCTTAAGCCAGTTCGCCAGATATGCAGCGGAATTCTCAACGATCTGCTCGTTGTTGATGCCGGCAATGGCACAGAGCATGGCGCTTCCCATCTCCGCCACCAATTCCTCCTTGCCGTATTCGCCAGAGCCGAATATCGCCTTTTCCATGATTCCGGGCCGATTCAGGCGCGACGCATGCCCAGTGGAATGGGTCAGCTCGTGGAACAGCGTGGCATAAAAGCCCTGGGCATCATGGAAGCAGTCGATACCAGGCATTGCTACGGTGTCAGTGGAGGGCCGATAAAACGCTTGATCGGCTTGCGTTCTCACGGGTGCATTAGGCATCCCTGCGGCGATAGCTTCGGCACTTGCAATGGGATTCACTGGAGGTCGGCCAGCGGGAGCAACGATATTGCAGCACTGCTCCACATTGAAAACGTTGTAATAACGCAAGATCGGGGCTTGGCTTAACGTCTCCTCGGCTGGGTCGGTCTCTGCCTTGTTCCACTTCCAAAAAACCACGGTTGTTGATTGTTCACCCTTGCGGATATTTCCGCCGCGTGTCTTGGCTTGGTTAAACGTCAGCCAATAGGGCGAGACATACCCAGCGAGGCCGAGCATAAACACGTTAATCCCCCTGTACGGCTTCCCGGTATTCAGATTCATGGGAGCCTCGCTAGTCCACGGCCTGCGCCATGGGATGACGCCCGCTTCCAGTTTAGCGATCATCTGGTTTGTGACGACTTCGTACACGCTTGGCATTGCATTTAACTCCTTTTTGGTACTAACTCACTGCTCTTGGCACGGGCTGACTGGCGCTGACCATACAGTTGCCTACGGGTATATGGCTGGGGTGCGCCTATGGGTTGGGGACCTCCTAAAGTACAGATTGGTATCTATATTGAAACGGGCACTTAATCTACAGGCCGTGAATAGGCATTTATTATTAACGCGACGGCTATCTATATTTCCGCTTGATCGGTGACCTAGTTAGGAACATGATGGCACCCAGTTCCGAACCGGACGGAGTCGCAAAGCCCCGATGCGGTGAAGGCTGCGTTCCGTAATGGCAGGAGGGAGGTATTCCATGAAATTCTCAGTGAGCTTGGCCAGCGTGCTACTCGTAATTCTGGCGTTGCCGCTGCTGTGGGTGAAGCCGGGCGGGGCGCGGCCCAACGAGGCGCAGTCCAGCAGGGCGCAATCGCCCATCAAGACGATTTACCCCACCTTCACCACCATTGACGTGCCGGGAGAGCCGGTGACAGAAGTTTACGGCATCAATTCACAGGGAAACATGGTGGGGTTTACGGCGAGAAGCTACTACGACCCCAACGACCGGGGCTTCCTCTATAAGGGCGGGAAATTTATTCGCGTCGTGTATCCTGGCGCCTACGCAACATCCGCCAATGGCATCAATGATGCGGGCTTGATCATCGGAGAGGCGGATTCCCAACATGGGTACCTTGCAAAAGGATTCACCTACGATGGGAAAACCTTCACCCTTTTCCATCACGGCTCCGGCGGGGTAACTATTGCGCAGGGCATCAACAATTTGAATTCCATCGTTGGCGGATTCGGAACGCTGGATTTCAGGATTGGCTTTATGAAAAATGGCCGGCAATTCACCAAGCTCCATTTTCCGGGGAACAACGGGTATGAGACGGCAACCGGAATCAATAACGTGGGTGAAATCGTAGGCTACACGTACCCGGACCTTAATGCGTACCTGTACGTTAATGGCCGATTCCGGAACATCGACGTTCCGGGCGCGGTTCAGACCGAGGCTTGGGGCATCAGCGACAGCGGAGTGATTTCCGGCAATTACTTTACTTCGCCCGCCGTCTATGGATTCGCCCTATATAACGGGCAGTACATATCGTTCAGCTATCCGGGAGCTGAGGGCACATACGCTGATGGCATCAATGATTCGGGGCAAGTCGTTGGCTGGTACACTCTTGATTATGTGGCCTACCATGGCTTCGTGACGAGCCCAATCACGGCAGCGGACTTTCAATAGTTCAGCTTCTAACCCGTTGAAGGGCGGATGATTTTTCCCTTGATTTTATCGGGTGATGAGACCCATACTGCGCGCTAGAGGCGCTACCGGCATTTTCCGTGTTGCCTAATGTGGCGCAGTTGGAAGGAAACTTGCATTAGGAGAACCCCATGAAATTTCGCGTCAGTTTTGCCGGCATACTACTGCTGGCGCTGTCATTGCCGCTGGTTTTGGCCAGGCCCCAAAAGGTGCGAGCGAGCCGCGGGGGCCGCGCCGGTGTCCCAACGCCGATCAAAACGATTTATCCCACGTTCACCACGATTGCGGTGCCGGGCGCCGTATATACCGGCGCGTGGGCCATCAATTCAGCGGGCGAGATCGTCGGAAACTATGGGCAAAATGACGATGAGGACTCGGCCGGATTCTTATACAAGAACGGAAAGTTCAAGTATTTTTCGGATGGCCCCTTCACCGTCCCCACCGGCATCAATGATTCCGGTCTGATCGTCGGCTACACCGGCCAGTACTCGGTCGACGGGTTCCTTTACAACGGGAAGACCTTCACTGTGCTGCGCGACGGCACCGACGGCGATACATCCTCGTTCGGCATCAATAATCGTGGCGACGTGGTGGGTGGCTCGGGAGTGGGGATTTATGCCACTCAGGGGTTCAAGATGCGGAATGGGCGCTATGAACCCGTTATGTTTCCAGGCACTTATACATACGCCTACGGGACAGGTATAAATAATTTCGACGCGATTGTCGGCTATGCGGACAATGATAGTTATTTGTATCAGAACGGAACGTTCCGGAACATAGACGTTCCCGATGTTAGTCAGACCCAGGCTTGGCGCATTAACGACAAGGGCCTTATCGTGGGATGGTATGGTGCTGGTGGAACTTTCTATGGCTTTATCCTAAAAGGCGCGCAATATTTATCTTTCTCCTGCCCAGGCGCGGGGACGTTCGCGGTAGGAATTAACTCCGCCGATGAAGTGGTTGGTGAGTATACCTTTGATTACCAGGCATACTATGGTTTTGTCACCAGCCCCATCACGGCAGCGGCTTTTCAATAGGAGAGGGTTGCGGAGGACGAACTAAGACGACTGGTCGTCCCCCGCCGGTTTTTATTTTGCTTTCTTGTTGTCAGCTATTGCCCTATCCACGGTGAAACCCACGGCGAAGCTGCCGATCCCACCATAAAATTCACCAGAAGAGTGGCGACTTTTGAGGTCGCAGAGGCAGTTGGATGCGTGAAGTCTCCCCAGTAGGTCAATGGAAAATTTCTGTTTAGGTCGCCGTACCGAAAATCATACTCACCATCGCACGGATTAGTTGTCTGCCCATTGCACCATGCGAGTTTTTCGCTCCGCTGCGTAGCTCCGCTGGCCCAGAGATAGGGCGCCCAATCCACCCAGGGAGCGACGTTGTAATTGAGACTGCCCGTGTAGGAGTCGGGAGGATTCTGTCCATAGGCTTGGTTGATCTGCGAAACGACTGTCCGCTGAACGGCGAAACCACCTTCGTAGGCATACGGTTCCGGGTTCAGGCAATTCTGCCCGATCTTTTCATTTTCCGGATAGGTCTGACCGTTGGCATATCCTCCATAAATGCGGCTGGTGATGAACACCTGCTACAGATTGGTGACTATATTCAAATGGGCACTTAATCTACAGGCCGTGAATAAGCACTTATTATTAACGCGACGATTATCTATATTTGTCGCTTGACCGGTGACCTAGTTAGGAACATGATGGCACCCAGTTCCGAACCGGACGGAATCGCAAAGCCCCGATGCGGTGAAGGCTGCGCTCCGTAATGGCAGGAGGGAGGTGTTCCATGAAATTCTCAGTGAGCTCTGCGAGCGTGCTACTCGTAATTCTGGCGTTGCCGCTGCTGGGAGTGAAACCAGGTAGCGCGGGGCGCGACCTGGCGCGCTTCAGCTTTACACCGGCTAACGGGGCGCGGCCTGACATTACGGGCTCTGGTTTAGCGCAATCCCCCATCACCACAATTTACCCCACCTTCACCACCATTGATGTCCCGGGTGCGGGCGTGACCGAAGTGAGCGGTATAAATGCGGCGGGAGAAATGGTCGGCCTTTATGGGAAGACGGATTACGATGCGCACCAGCGCGGATTCCTGCTCAAGAATGGGAAGTTCATCCACGTGGATTATCCTAAGGCTTACACGACGCTTGCGTTCGGTATCAATGACGCTGGCATCGTTGTTGGGTCGGCGGGACTAAAGGACCGCACCGTATATGTGGGCTTCACCTACGACGGGGCCACGTTCACACCTCTTCGCGATGGGAGCGATAGCGCCACCTGCTCCTACAGCATTAACGATGCGAACAACATTGTTGGAGGGGCGGGAACGGTTTATGGATCCAAGGGCTTCCTGGAAAGCAACGGAATTTATACGCCCATTAATTTCCCAGGAGTCAACGTTTATGAATACGCGACCAACATCAATAACCTCGGGGAGATTGTGGGGTTGACCGACTATGACGCTTATACCTATATAAATGGCCAGTTCCAAAATATTGATGTTCCCGGCGCAAGTCAGACAGGGGCCTTCGGTATCAACGATCAGGGTATAATTTCCGGCTATTACTTCCTGGACCCCGCAGCTCATGGATTTGCATTGTTTAAGGGGAAATATGTCTCGTTTAGCTTTCCGGGTGCTACGGAGACCACTGCGACAGGCATCAACGCAGCAGGGAATATAGTTGGGGCTTACGACCTTGCTGACGGCACCGTGCATGGCTTTGTGACCAGTCCAATCACCGCTGCCGATTTTCAATAGGCTGCGGGGTAACAGGGCCTCTGTTCGCTCACTAGACTAACACCTTCAATAACCGGAAGAGGCGGATGGGATATGCGGCCATCCGCCCCCTCGTAGTTTCAGGCAGGCTTACTGCGATATCCAAGGAGTAACCCAGGACGAGCCGGTAATTTCATTCATAACTTTCACCAGCAGGTTGCCCACCTTTCCAATGCCGCTGGAATTGGGGTGGGTATAATCGCCCGGGTACTCCATCTGCAGCAATGGAGTTGTGACATCGCCCTGTCGAACGTCATAATCAGTCTTTGCACATCATGGGGTAGCGGGGCTCCGCCAGGAGGTGGTGTGCTGGCTACCGCTCCAATACAGCCTATTACAGCGACGCAATGAAGAGGGGTGCTATCCCCCTACCAGGAGCCAATGATCGATCCCGCATATCGACTTCTAGGCGTTTAGGGGCGTTGGGACATGCCAAAACCTCAATAAAACAGGGGGGTAAAATGGAGTCCCAAACGGCCTCGGAAAGTCCTAACCGTTTATACTCCACTTTCCGGGAACGAGAAGGCTGCGCGTGTGGAATTCGAGCCAATGCTGAGGTATTCATGCGGCAATTGGAATCTCCGTGGTGGGTCAATTTGACTCCAGGGCCCATTGCGCCCCTTTCCCCTAGATGCCATCATAGGCATATGCCAGGACCACGCCCTGTTCTCAGTTCAACGGCCGCACAGCTGTACGTTTCCGACATCAAAGCATCGTGCGATTTCTACGCCAATAAGCTAGGCTTCGCAGTCGATTTCGCCTACGGCGATCCTCCATACTACGGACAGGTTACTCGCGACCATGCGCGGCTTGCATTGCGGGTGGTGGGCGAACCCGTGTTCATTGGCGACATTCAGGAGCGCGAGCATCTGCTCTCCGCTTCCCTCACCGTCAGTACCACAGACGAGATCAAACAACTCTTCCTGAGTTACCAGGCCACAGGAGTGCGCTTTCATCAAACACTGAAGGACGAGCCTTGGGGAGCTAGAACCTTCATTATCATGGACCCCGATGGAAATCTCATTCTCTTTGCCGGCCCGGGCGAGTGAAGCAGTTGGCTATGCAACGGGCCGATGACGGGTTGGGGAGTGGGATTTCATACTGACCCACTACGGGAATCTCTATCCCATTGATCAGCATCTAATGGTATGGTATAATGTAACTGTAAGAGTTAACGACAAGCAACTATGAGAGTAACTGTTTCAACTTCCGACGCACCCTATATAAAGGGCACCCAGATCGTTTCCGGCCAGTGTTTGATGTCCACTGGCGAAGCTAAGGATACTTGTTTTTCACGTGAGCTCGGGTCAGTATGGCAAACCACCGTGAATGCGAACAGCGATGAACCCGTCAAAGCAGCGCAGTGTTCAGGATTACAGCAGGTTGTGATCCTGGGACGTGACGGGGCAGAAGAAACTGTAAAATCGTAGTGAATATTATTTTTTATCGCTCTTTCCCTGAGCCTAGGGGGGCAGTGTATCTAGTCGCTTCCGCCTTCGCTTTGGAGCTACGGCGTGCGCTAGCATAAAAGAAAGAAAAGGCGGGTATCTAGGGTGATAATTCAAGAGCCAAACCGTTCATATATATATTTCTGGTAACTAAGCCGCCTTTTCGGTTTAACTCATTGATTGTTATAGGGTTTCATCTTGAATACGGCCAGTGGAACTGGCCTATCAGCGAAGCCAGATGTACAGCATTTCTGGGTGATGGTTAAGGCTTGTGATGGAATGAAAAAACCGTCACATCAGGGAAAATGCAATTGGCCCTAAGATTGTTAAGATTGGATCAAGTGTGGTGTTTCTCGGCTCGATTCCTCTGTGCTCCTTCCTTCCCCCTATGCCCGCGCCCCTGCCCCGTTAGAACCACGCCGCCCTACAACGCGGTAGTTGTCCCCTACAGAAGGCCATCACCGACTGCTCGTAATGGTTCGTAGGGATCTCAGAGACCTCAGAGCCGTCTACAACATCAATGATACAGAGGGATGAAATGGCGTGTGGAACACGGCTTATGGAAGATCTAACCATCCATGGCCTATTGCCGGCGCTTAGGTGACAGTACCCAGATGTTTACATACTCAAGTATAGTTACACAGCTCCCTCCTACTCATTGTATGGTGTCGGCAGCACTACAGAGTATGGTATAATAGAGTATACTTAAGGAGAATATCCATATGTTTACTTACATAAACGCCGCTCGCAAATGCGATTCGGTTACGAAGATTACAAAATACGTGCTGATACTTCTGGCCGATATGTGTGATGATAAAGGGAAATGCTTTCCGAGCATCAAGAGGCTTGAGGCGGATTCAGGTTATTCTCGCTGGGCTATTTCCAGAGCGATAAAACAGCTAGTTGAGATCGGCGCAATGACGGTCGCCAGAAGATGGAACAACTCCAATATCTACACGTTGGATTTACCATATTTGATAGCTCAATCCAGGGAACGTCATGTAACAGCAGTAGTTCCTAAGTTAAAGGCCAAGCCAAAGACCGTAGCTGCAAGCACACCGAGTGTAGATAAGGGCATATCGGAGGTAGCTGATGACACATTCATGTGTGCTAAGGACACATCTGCAGTAGCCGATAGCACCATGGATGTAGCCAGACCTATCACTAATCATTCATCATTAACCATCAATGAACCATCAATAACCATCACTAATCATCAACAGGCGAACGGTCCTAAACGAATCCTAAATAGAGTATTGCCTCCTGAGAGAAGAGTACCGTGGGTTGATCATATTGAAGAGGCGATTAAGAGGATGACGGATCGAGAAAGATCTAAATTGCTGAATCTTGATATTAGTGCAATAGAAGACTGGGATGAAAGAATCGAGAAGAAAATATACAAAGAACACCTTCTCAGCATGCTAGAGGACAATGCGGCAGCATAACAATAGATTTGCAATATCACCATTAGATACCCGCTTCGCATCTGTCATTTATCATTATACCCATAGGAACAAGGCTTAGATGATGCGATGAATAGATGATTAGATATATAGATGATTAAATGTTTAGAAGTTGTTGATGATTTACACTATTAGCCTTACGGATCATCGAATCATCAAGACGCAAGTCGTCACATTTGCATTGGATAAGCTCCGCAATGTAGTTGACCGCACGTCCTTGATGATTAGGCCCATAGCCCCTTCCCAACCGCTATAAAAGTTAGAGTAAATCGGCTTGTTCTTTTCTGACGATTTATAGTGGTGGCAGTTTATAGTGAAATTTGAGAGGAGGGTATTGACAGCCATTCTGGAATATTTTATGATGAAGTCTAAGTGCTGGCCAGATACCGCCGTGCCAAGATGCCGAGCGGGTGCCAGAGCATTAGTCCATAGAGAGAGCAGCCCCCTCCAGATAAGCAGGGGCAAGGGCCGAGGCGTCCGTTGAACGAGACGCCATGCCGCGCGGCAAAGCGAATGGCGGCATTGACAAGCTGGGAAAAGGTGTGTTTACACACCTTCCACTCGGTGCGTCTTTCGGTGTCTGCGTTTAAGAACGCAGACCCTTCGCTTCTATGGACATCGTATGAACAAGGAAACGGTTGTACCATCTTTAAATTCTGCATTTAAAAATCCGACAGAATCGCAAATTATCGCCCGCCTCCGGGCACTGAATACCGATCATAATAAAGCCGTTAAGCCATTTGCCAAGATCCGTCTAGGAATCGGTGAAAGCCTTTTCCAGCTCCGCAAACTCCGCAAATCCCGCAAAATAGGTCCCAGTTTTTCAAATTATGTAAATGAGAAACTCCGCAAGGACACGGGTCTTTGCTCCGCAACCGGATGGAATTATTTGCGCGGGTATTCTCGTGTCCACCGGATATTCGGCAAGTTCGATGACCATTTGAAGACGGTGCTTGATGCCGGTATCGATATCATGTCCGCCGATGTGATTAGAGAATTTGCGAATACTGACATCCGAGCCATGCAGCCGGCTACGCTCGTCAATTGGTACAACGAACGTCCGGTACCGGAATCTCCCAGCCGCAAGGCCCCAAAGGCCTTGAATCCTGAACAGCGTCAAGAGAAGGCGGTGAAGGCCCTTCTGTTCATCTACCGCAAGTCTCCTGCTGACGTTCTGGCGGCGGAGCTTGAGCGAGTTACCGAGAAGGTGTTAGCCGCTCTCGGCGATGAGCGCGCCGACGCTGCCGTTTTAATGCGAGCGGCCTAATTCCCCAACGCATTCGGCGAAATAATTGGGCAGGGACGAAATCCAGCTCACGCGGCTGCTGTCGCGCTGACGTATTTCGCGTACAATTTCATTCGGATTCACCGCTCGCTGCGCGTGTCTCCTGCGATGGCCGCTAGTGTCGCTGACCATTTGTGGAGCGTGAGCGAACTGGTGGATTTGTGGGAAACGGAAGATGCAGCGGAAAGGCGGGCGGCGTAGCCTTCGGCCTTTCCAGCATTTCGGTTTTATTTTTCAATGCCAGCTATCCTCTTTGTAAGCGCGTCTACAATTTCCTCTTCTTGCTCGATTTCCCTGTTTATTTGTCTAATGGAGCTTTCCCCGTCCGAAAGTGTCAAAGAATTTATCGCATCTATCCTAGCGCGATTCTTTTTCGCTGGAGCTTGGCCCACCAAGTCACTCCTACGCTTTTTTGCATTTTCGAGTTTGTCGATCAGTAATTGGAATTCCGACTGGTGCTGCACAGCCTTCACGGTCGGCGGTGTCGTTGTTACCGGCTGCGGTGCTTTTCCTCTCGCTTTCCACCATTTCCATGTTGCGACACTGGCCCACACAATGGACACCCCGTAAATGATTCCGAGTTGAGCCTGCTGCGAATGAGTCAGGCCATGCGTCAAATGCAAGAGCCACGTCATAAGCAAACTCGCAATGCCAATGACGAGTGCCGCGTAGATACTTCCCTCCATTTTCCGCCATAATATGACGAGCCAATCCAGAACCATGGGAACAAGGATAAACCGAAAACCCTAAGGCACACACCTCGGAATGTTCCGTTTCCGCTATTGCGTGGTATAATAAATAATTGGCCGGATTTTTCGATTTCCCGGCTGACATGGTTCGACGGACGATCCAGTAACAAGCCGTGGGTATCCAAGACACCCTTTTGTTTTAGCCGCAATAAAGCGAGCGCCGGAATTCCGGTTGACATCTCGAAAGGCTAAGAAGGAAACCCGTCTAGGACCGGACGACAGGCTCAGAATCCTTCTGTAGCCATCCCCAAACAAAATCAATGTGCGTGTGTGAGCGGATTCGTCTGCTTGCGTGCGCCGTTGTGGGAATGGCGGTATGGAGGAAATCGGGTGCAATTCGGCCAAAGGGTCAAATAGTTGTTGCAATCTGCCGGAGATCGAGAGACCCTCGTCGGCAGCGATATCCGGCCAGCGACGAAGGGGCAGAGCAAAAATGCCTTCGCGCCAACGAGGAAGTTTGGTTCGGAAGGGAAGTGGGTGGTTCTTGAGATATACGGAAACGATGCCCGGAGATGATTCGATTAGACGCAGCGCGTTCGTGGGAAGTGCTATTGGGCCATCACGTATGGGCTACTCAGAAGCTCGTCGTAAGGCCGATGGCATTCTCGCAGACAGCGGGGTCACGTCGGAAGCGCACCGGAATCGTATCGAAGCAATCAACAATGGGCTGACGTTTGCGTGTCAGGCGGAGAAATGGTTGCATAACTGCCAAGCGCGGAAGCCCATCAAAGCAGCCACGTCAAAAACGTGGAGCAATCACTTGAAGCTGTGGATCAACCCTGCAATCGGAGATATGGTCCTTTCCGATGTGAACAATCCAGCACTCAAAATGCTGGTTGAGAAAATGTCGGAAGCAGGACGCAGCCCAAAGACGATAGCTAACGTGGTTCAAATTGTTAAAATGGTTGTGGCGTCAAAACTGGATGAGAACGCTTGCCCCGTTTTCGTCAGATCGTGGAATTCCGAATTCTTGGATATGCCACTGATAAGGCGTCAACGGCAGCCGTCATTCAGCGCCGATGTCCTCACTCAGATCGTCACCCGTTCAAGGAAGCAATTCAGGATTTTATTCGCGCTCCTGGCGGGCACCGGCATGAGGGTAGGCGAAGCACTTGCGCTACGAGCCGAAGATGTATCAGCCGATGGTACGGTCATAGCGATCAGTAGGAGCGTTTGGAACCAGATCGTGCAGACGCCAAAAACGGAGAATGCCTTCCGTGAAATTGACCTGCATCCCGAACTGGGGAAACTTCTGAGGCAATTTATCGGAGAGAAAAAGACCGGCTATCTTTTCCCAACACGAACCGGCCACTTTTTCACTCAGACGAATTTGCTCAGAAGAAAGCTGCATCCAATTCTGGCGGATATTGGAGCCATTAAAGCGGGCTTCCATGCGTTCCGTAGGGCCAGGGTGACGCAGCTTCGGCGGATGAACGTGCCAGAGGATTTATTGCGGCTCTGGATCGGGCATTCAGATCGTTCGCTCACGGATGGTTACAGCAAGCTAAAAGAGGACGTTTCGTTCCGCAAGGAATGGGCGCTCAAGGCGGGGCTTGGATTTGAAATGCCGACGCCACCACTGGTAGAATTGTCCCAACTGTCCCTAAGAATTGTCCCCACTGAGGGGACGCGTTCGCAGGTGGCAGCGTAAACGTAACAAAACAAAGACGTAACAACGACGCGCCCGTAGCTCAGCTGGATAGAGCGTCTGGCTACGAACCAGAAGGTCGGGAGTTCGACTCTCTCCGGGCGCGCCATTTTTCTCCCACCGCATCAGTGAGTTAGCCGCTTCGGCGCATCAGCGGTCACAACAGGTATTTCTTCGCTGTGCCCAATTTTGTGCCCACCCATCCTTGACATCGCTGCGAGCACGGCATCCTCGCCCGGATGCACGTAGCGCGACGAAATGCCAATCGAACTGTGTCCGGCGATCCGCGCAAGCGTCCATGCATCGCAGCCGCTTTCGCCCAAACGGGTCAGGAACGTGTGCCGCAGGCTGTAAAGCACGAACGGGCGCCCTCCGCTCAGGCGCAACGCCTTGCTGTGTTGCTTCTTGAGGCTGGACGATTCCACATGCCCGCTCATCGTCGGCGCCGGCCACACCCAGCCCTCCGCAGGCTGCCTGGCCTGGAGCCATCGCGCTTCTAGCACAGCGCGCGCACGGGGCGTTAGCGGTACCGTGCGCCGCGCCGCCTGAGTCTTTCCGAACGGAACAAACAGTGCACCATAACGACCACTGGCAAACCACACGTTTTCCCATTGCAACCGGAAACACTCTTCGGGTCTGAGCCCGCTGTCAATCAGCACGCTCGCAATCGAAGCCAGCGGTTCAGGCGCTGCGCTCAAATACCGTGCCTCTTCGTCGGCGTTGACCACCCGCTCTCGATGCCGTTCTCCAGAAAGCATTTTGACCTTGCTCACCCGCTCGACAGCGCCCCACTCCAACGCCACCGCCAGGATGCGCCGCAGCACTTGCAGTTCACGATTGATGCTCGACACCTGCAAGCCCGCGGACTGGCGCCTTGCGATGTAGGACGTGATATGTGTGCCGCCGATTTCGTCCAGCTTGACACCTGCGATGCCCGCAAATTCTGACAAGCGTCTGACGCCGTTTCGGTAATAGAGCCATGTCTTCGGAGATCCACCCGACGAGATTTCCACCCACGGCAGGAATTTCTTTTTGGCAACCCCGCGAGGGTCGGTGCCTGCTTCTTTTCTCGAATGCCCACTTCACCCTTGGCCAAGGACGTACGGTGCGCCGATTCCATGTTACGAGCCACCTGGCCGTTCCCCTGGCGCGTAGATTTGCGGATGAGCTTCCCATCCCACATAAACCGGTACCAGTGAAATTTGCCTCGTTTGTAGATCATTGCTTCTCCTTTCGAAAAATCGTGGCCAACATTTTCACTTCCATTTGGAATCTCTCTGTAAATTCGGCGAAGGTTTTCGGGCCGACTTCTTCGCGCGGATGATCCTGTCTCTGTTCTTTTTCCAATAATTCAGCTTGTGCTCGCGCTGCTTCGGGAGTGCGCAATTCTCTGAGCAAAACTGTTGCTGAGGTCGGTATTTGATGAAATATGGGGTTGGGCAAACCGGATCTGTTCCTCGATTTGCGCAGATGCCCAGACGTCGGGAATTTTGGAGAAGCGTGAGCCACACCATATCGTTCAGGTTCCGGGGCACCATGTATAGCCCCCCTCCCTTCCAATCCACATGAACTAATTGTTGTGGCCGAGGACCCTCTTCGTCCCAAGAATCTGGATGCAACCCTAGCCAAAGCTCCACGAGTATGCTTTCCACCCCGCGCTTCTTGTTTTCCCATGTCTCTCTGACGCGCTCCTGCATGGTCCGGAAGTAATTCTCATCGCCGACCCAAACATCCTTCGGTTTCCACGTCCGCTTAAAACGCTCAAACGCTTCGGCGCCACTCCGAGTGTTGGCGAATTCCTCCAGCATGGTCCGCGCGCGTCTGCCAAACCGCATTTTTATTGTGTTCCAGTCCTCTCTCATTGGCTCGGTCTCCTTCGCCTCTTTACACTTAACCTACTAGAGCGCCTCGATTTAATCCGTGGAACGAGTATCTATTTATGCTAGATACTCCAGACATTTATGATAGTATAGTCATAGGTAGTAGTTGCGTCAAGATAAATCGTAGGGCAAAGGAGAGCAATCGTCATGAAGGCAGAGACAACCGAGAATTCCATTACCCCGGTCGAAGCAGCACGTCGATTGGGGATGCAGTTAGATGCCGCATATCGCCTTATCTGGGTCGGAAAGCTTCGAGGCCAGAAGGCCGGAGGGAAGTGGCTGGTCGATCCCGCTTCAGTGGCAGAACGGTTAAAGGCAAGGGAGAAGCGCAATGCCCGCTCGTGATTTAACCCAGAAAAGGGAATCGCCTCATGGCGACGTGGCGGTCGAAAGCTCTGGTGCCCAAGGTAAGGAGCTGCTGAGCGAAGCCGAGGTCGAGAACGAATTCGGTCTCTCGCGCCCGTGGCTTCGGCGTTGCCGTTTGGAGCGCCGCGGGCCGCGTTTCTTGAAACTGGGCAGCATGGTTCGTTACAGCCGCACCGACCTGTTTGCCTATCTGAATGAGCGCATTGTCGAAACGAAAAATTAATTCGCAGCCGACTGAGGTGATGAGTTACCGCGCCGATGCCACAGCCACACGTGTCAGCAAAAGGAAAAAGAGATGGACCCAGAAAGCTCCGCCAACTCGCCAACACAACCCGCTAATCTGCCGCCTGACGTGTCCGTAGATTCCACTGTCAGGGGCAATACCCCATTTTTCTCCCGCACTGACAAGCCGCGACCGGAGATTATTGAAGGGCTAATCAGGGAAGGTCAACTCGTCGCACTGGCGGGAGATTACGGCATTGGGAAGTCGCCGCTCTTGGCCGACCTTGTTGTGCATCGAGTTCGCGGGGGATCATGGAACGGGAGACACGTTCAAAGTGGGCCAGTCATTCATATCGACCTTGAGAGCCCTGGCTCGACCTATCGGGGCGCCATAAATCGGACAGCCGCCCGCGTTGGGTTTCCACCTCCAATCGTTCCCAATGAGCTCGAAATCTATCTGGAACACGACGATCCTCCTACTGAGGGCACAAGTGCTCTTTGGCGTGCATTAGAAGGGACGGTTCCTCAGGCTGATTGTCTTAAATTACTCAATAAAGCATTAACCAGGAATCCGAACGCGCTCGTGCTCATTGATCCCCTCGAACTATTTTTCAAACTCCAGAGCGGTAAGAAAGAGCAAGTGCTCGCTCTATATTCCAAACTGCGCAAGCTTCTTGCCAATTTTCCGCATAGCGCAATTCTAATGACGTTCAACCTGCGTAAACGGGACAGAAAGGTCGCGCGGGCCAACCTCCTGACTGATCCGCGCGAATGGCTGCTTGAGGTCAGCGGGGTCTCAGACATCCTGAGCCGTTCAGACGTTCGACTTGGAATCGATAAGCGGGGAGATGACATGGTAGTCGTTAACGGGATTCGACGCAGCGAAGAAATGCAACCCCTTCTCTTGCGGTCAGCGCTGCTAAATGACGATCCGACCACGCCGGCGGGATTCTGCCTCATTCCGGCACAAGAGTTGAGCTTGAGAAGCGTCCTATCGGAAGGACAAGCAGAGCATTGGAGAAAACTCCCTGGCACTTTCACTTTCGAGGAAGCATTAAGGTTGATGGGCAAATCAACTTTCTCCCGCCTGAAGCAACGTACCGAGTCGCTAGGGCTGTTACTAAAGACTGATCGGGGCTCCTATCATAAGGTGATTGAATGACCTGGGCCGGACGATCTGCCCCGTGGCAGATGATGGCAAGTGTTTCTCAGGGAGGGCTCTGAGCGCAACTTTTCGCACAATCGCGTGCATTTTCAATGTTATAGGAGGTTCCAGCCAATTGGAACCCTTGCGGAACTTCGGAACTCTCGAAGGTTCCAGGTTCCAAACGGGTTCCAGAGTGATGGAACAATTTATATTATTGATTTAATTACCTTTAGATCAGAAGTTCCTAAAATATGGGGTGCGGGTGAATTCCTCGCTGATGTCGGGTGGACGCACTGTCGCTCCACTCCCTGACGTTCGCGAATCCTCCACCCGCAGATGCAGCCACCCACACAGGGCTTATTTAACGTCGGGCTGCCCCATTTGTTCCTCGACAAATTGCAGATGCGCTCCGAAATCCGAATGGAGCTTGCCGATTTGCAACGATTTCTTGCCACACTGGATCCACGTGCGTTCCGTCCTCATCTGGGGGTCAGTTACCGTGTCGGCACTAATGGAACAAGCGCGTATGCCTTCCCGCTTCAAAGACATGACAGCACCAAAAATCGCATCAATGACATCTGTGTCCCGAGTCAGCCAGGACCGGCTTATAAAGCTCACATGTCCATTTGTAAATTCAACCTCACCAAGTCCTAGAGGGTCAGTTGTCGGCGGGTCAGTTAATTTGTCGGCAAAAATGTACCAGTCATTTTCTTTTAGTTCAGTTATCCCATAGTCCGACAATTTATCACGCACTTCGCTTTTCGACATGCCCAAACGTAACGAAACACTTCCGAGCACAATGCTGGAGCCAGGAGCGGTAGCCACGGTCCGCTGGCTATCTGCTGACCCCGCGCCTTGGCCCATAAGTAACATCCCGAACAGCGCGAGAACCATTCCGCAACCCGCGCGCTTTATTAGTCGATTAGCCCGCTCCAGCTTGATGAGCCATCGGTTCAGCGGCTCAATATCAAACGCATGGCTTTCCATTGGTTCACCCCCGCCTTGTGGATCGATTAAGCGTTAACATATCTCTAACGAACCCCAAGTTCAAGCACCTCGAATACCCCCCCCCCTTGTCCATTGCTCACAAATCCGCATCTCCAACCGCCCTTCGGTCACGTAACGGCCAATAGAAATCAGCGTATTTGGGCCCTTATAGAAGATGTAAGGGTTAGAGTAAGTTTGGAGGAGGGTAGAAATGCGGTTTATTCAATCAGAACGGCCTTAGGAGGCAATCACCAGGATTACTTTCGTCTCCGTGATCCATGGCATCGGAGGCGAGTATTATGCCCGCCAATATTGACTTTCCGGGGCAGATTTTGCCGCAAGCTGCCAGAACGATACGCGCCGCACACGCAAAATCGTGTCGAAATAATTAGGCTAAACTCAGATTTGCGGCCCGAGGGTGCCTATTAATACGTCGTTTCGCCTGTTTACGGAGTTTCTTGAGGCCCAATATATCGAGATGATCGAATAGAGCTCCGTTAAGCGTTCTTGAATCCAGGTCGCGCAAACCTTCCCACGTCCGGCAGCGCATCCGTTTTGGCTTGTCGGGAAAAGCATCGCATACACTTGCGGCACCTCCTAGTCTCCGTCGGACCTTCCGCAGACGCCGCAGTGCCCGGTGAAACGTGCGCTCCCGCTGCGAAGCATATGCGAGATCGTAGCATTTGCGACATGCAAAGGTTTCCTCATCGCGAGGGCGAAACAGCTTTTGTGTTCGGCATAAGCAGTTGGAGCAGATGAACCAATACCGCAATCCGCCGTAATTGGGGTTCGTTGCTTCGATGAGGAATGTTTCCGTCGGCTGCCCGTCGCCAGGCGCCCCGAGCAGGGTGACTGATGTCATTTTCCGATCTGCGAGAGGTCCCACACGCAGCCAGTGAGCCGCAAGGCTGTGATTCTCGGCACTGGCGTTCGTTTCCGACATGCCTTTCCAGCCCAGTCGATAAAGATTAGCGATCTTGATGACGTTACAGTCTTCAACGAGGCGTTTGCTCATAACAAATTCCCCATAAGAATATTTTATCAGGTCGGGAACCGTGGCGAGATGGCGTGGTCGCCCATTCTTGAGTATGATTTCGCGTCATGCCGACGAACGGAACTCCAGTCCCACCTTCAGCAACGGGTACCGCCGTCCCTTCTTTCGCACCGGACTCCTCCCGGGCATGGGTCATCGTTTTCGCCGCTTTCCTGGTATCGTTCGTTACTTTCGGGGTCACCTACTCTTTCGGCGTCTTTCTGAAGCCGCTGGAGGCCGAGTTTCACACCCGCCACTTTTTCATAACGGGATTGTTCTCCTCACTTGCGCTCGTCGCCTGCTCTCTTGCGCCTCTAACCGGAAAAATCGCCGACCGTTATGGCCCGCGGCCACTGATCGCCATGGGCGCACTGCTCATGGGTGGGGGACTGATCTTGACGGCGCGAGTTCAATTCTTTCCGCTCATGTTTCTGACCTACGGCCTCGGCGTTGGCGCGGCCGTAGCCTGCACGTATATCCCGGTGATTGCCGCAGTGGGCCAATGGTTCAAAGTGCGCCGCGCGATGGCGATAGGCATATCCATTAGTGGCGTCGGTTGTGGAACACTGGTGGCCGCTCCGCTTTCAGCGGACCTCATTGAACGCTATGGTTGGCGAACCGCCTACGACGTGTTCGGCTGGGCAAGCGCCGCGATTCTGTTGTTGTGCGCGATGCTCCTCTTCCGGCCGCCGGAAGTTACCGGCAGGAAAGGCCCTGATATCATGACTGCGCTGCGAACACCCGCGTTCTTTTTCCTCTATGCCAGCCTATTGTTTGCCCGAATTGCGATGTACGTCTCACTGGTTTATCTGCCGGCCTACTCCGCCGATATTGGCATTGGACGGGTGGCGGGAGCGGCGCTGGTAGGCTACATCGGAGGATCGAGCATCGGAGGCCGTCTTGGCTTCAACGCTCTGGCGTCGCGCATGGGGCTGCTGAGGATGTATCAGGCCGCATACGCGATTTTGCTGGCGAGCTTTGTCCTGTGGCTAGTTGCAGGGTCGTATGTTTCATTGCTGGGTTTCACTCTGGTGATGGGGATCGGCTATGGCGGGGTGGCCGCCATGTATGCGCCGGTGACCGCATCTATCTTTGGCGTCGAGGAACTCGGCGAGTTGCTGGGGATCCTTTTCACCGGGTTCGGATTGGGATCTCTTTTCGGGCCGCCCCTTGCCGCTGCCTTGGTGGATTACACGCACGATTACAAATATCCGGTCCTGGTCGCGACTGCCGCCGCGGCGCTGGCGCTCCTTTTGGTTCTTCCTTTGCGAAAGTACGCGATGGTTCACATGAACCGATTGGTGGCGGGGGAAAATTGGCACGCCCGGAGAGAGTCAAACTCCCGACCTTCTGGTTCGTAGGAACAAATAAATTCACATAAGGCCAATGTGTCGTATCGCTTACGAAAAACAGAGTGCCACTTTCCTGCACCCAAACTTGCACCCCAATTAAATGCCCCGGTTCTCAGGTTAGGATCGGGGTTTTTTGTTTGAGCTTGATGAATGCGAAGCGATTTTGAGACGATTAATTTGATTGACTCCGGGTTCGTATAGGAGCAATGATATATCGGCCAAGGAGAGCAGCATTGCCCATCCAGCCGGGAGGATGTCATGACTGAAAGGAATCGGAGGGCAGTCGCTTTGCTGGATGAGGTGTTGGAACGGCGCATGATGTTATACGTCTTGGCTGCCGGAGCGACCCTCATGGGTGCCTCAACCGCACAAGCCAAAGTGATATTTACACCTAGCAGCGCTTACGTCAGTGAAGATTTCAGTATCGATTTGGACAATGACGGTAATACTGATGTCGTCTTGTCATCCCGCGCATATTACTATACCTCTAGATTTTACGGCAGCTTTACCTTTGGGTCTGCAGAGGCCCCAGTTTTAGGCGGACTTATACCCTCGGCCCTCATAAGAGGTCAGAAAATAGGAAGTCGGGACACCTTCACCCATGGCCTTTTTTTGGCGAGAAATGTCTATGGACCACCACTGAGCGGCACTGGACCTTTTCTTCAAACATCCAATCGCTACCTTGGAGTGAGGTTTGTGATCAATGGCCAGGTACACTATGGGTGGATCGGCTTTCGATATGTTTACGTTGGTGTTGCAAAATTGGGCGGATGGGCGTATGAGACAGAACCAAACAAACCGATTCGTGCGGGTGATCGGGGCGATGGGGCTTCTACCACACTTCGCTCGGCGGAGCCCACATCACTGCAATTGCTGGCCCTGGGCCACACGGGAATAGCGGACCGCCAGCGTCGGATTACAATGCAAACAATAGGCTAGGACAGGTTCATAAGAGGAGGCTGTCATGCCTGGAAGGAATCGGAATGCAATGAGTTTGCTGGATGAAGTGCTGGAGCGGCGAATGTTGCTTTACGTTCTGGCTGCCGGAGCCACACTGGCAGGTGTCCCCTCTGCGCAGGCCAAAGTCGTTTTCACTCCGAGCAGTGAGGATTTGAGTCCCCCTATCTGCCGGTTTGCCGCCAACCCTTCACAAAGACCTGGCACCAACACTTTGCAAATTGACTTGAACAATGACGGTGTCACTGATTTCACTCTAACCAGTTTCTGCGAGTCCACGAGTCATTCAAGCATTGAAGGTGTCCGCCGTTTTCTCTACGCGAGAGGGTCCCAGGCCTCAAATCTAATAGCGATTCGGCGCCAGTCGTTGCAAGCCGCGCTGAATAGAGGAGCAAGGGTTGGGAGCATGGGGCAATTCTCGGCCAACGGAATCATGGCATATGCCGTTAGTGGCAGCTCAGGCGGCTCGTTTTTGAACGTTACCGGTCGTTCTCTGGGAGTCAAGTTCCTGATTAATGGCGAGCTACATTATGGCTGGATTGGCTTCCGCACCGTTCAGGGTTTCAAGGCGACATTGGCTGGTTGGGCTTACGAAACAACACCGAACAAGGCCATCATCATTGGGGAACCCGAGGAAGAGAGTTTCGAGTCGGCCCCCCTGCGTTCCACTGAGCTCACTTCGATGGAGCTGCTTGCGATGGGTCACACCGCTGTAGCAGATCGCCAGCGTCGGATTGCTGTCCAAGTGCTGAGCTAAGACATTCTTGTTGTCGAGCCTTGCCATCGAAGGTTCCTAGTGTGAGAGAATAGCTGAATGAAAAAGGCCACCTGGATCGCTCCAAGTGGCCTTTCTCATTTCTGAATGAATTTATTTTCCTGCTTTAATTCTCACCCATCGTGCTTTCGCGCCAGCACTGATATTCGCTCTGGCTTCCGGCGACAAGGTGTATTTCTTCTTAGGTGCTGCTGTGAGTGACGGAGCCAATTTAGCCGCTGCTTTCAGTGGCGCTGCCGGAGCTTTCAGTTTCGCCCACCGTGCTTTCTGACCGGCAGCCATTCTGGCTCTGGATTCGGCGGAGATCGTTTTCCGCGTTTCCTCTTTGACTATGCGACCAAGTCTGGCGATGCGGCCAAGAGTGCCTCCGATCTCACCGCCAAGAGCTTCGATTGCACGATTCAGCTTGTCTCTTTCGTGTGTAAGCATTGCAAGAATATCTGGCATTGATCTCCCCTGTAGAAAGTGAGCAACGACCTGACACTAGCTCGGATACAGGGGCAAGGTCAATATGTGCCCGCTGAAATCAGCGTGAACGCTTTGTAAAGCAGCAAGAAACCCAAGGCGGCAATCACGACACCAATGGCCCGCAGGACCCAGATTGGCGACTCGGCGATCCATCCCACTGGGAAATCCCGTTTAAGTATGCGTGGTTGCATCATATAGCGGAAAGCTCCGAAAAATGTGAACGCAGCAAAAGCCATAATTACCACCGGAGGCGTGCGATCCATATGGGTATTTTAGCTCGAATTGGCCTTCTCTAGTTTCCATTCGGGCGACGAACCGAACGTCATTAAGCGCCGAATCATCGGGTCTGACTGAATCTCTGAATACGAATGGGTCTTGTACATTTCTCTCAGGAATGCAGCCCGTTTCTTCATTAGCGCGGGAACCAATTCTGCTTGCTCTTGGGATGCAGCCATGTCGTAGACGCTGAGAGCTTCTTCATGCCAACCATTCAAAGCACATGGGTAGGACTAGTTTTTTTTCTTTCGATCTCTGATAGTCGGCCTCGTTGATCTTACCTGTTCCATTCAAATTCCAAATCCAGATCGAAATCCCAAAAAATCGCCGCGCGGTCCGGTGACGTACCCCACCCCCCGGTGCAGGGTATAGGCCGGGGGTCTTTTAATATGTTCTGAAGGAATTGCGGAATTACGCCACGTCGGACGGCGAGCAGAACATCCCGCGAAAATGCTTGCAAGATCATCCGAAAGTGTGCGCAAGATCACCGAGAAATTCTCGCGCCAGCATCGTCCGCACAATTATTTTTACTTCGCGTTCAGTTTTCTCTTGACATCATTTTCAATTGTGTCATATGATGCGCCAGTAATAAGACGGCTCTGCCAGTCGCTAGAACGACGGACAGAGCCTAACTCCCAAAGTGAGGTTATTCACATGGAAGCTGTTCCTACCGTATCGCAGTCGAAACAATCCGTCTATGAAATCGTTACCAATCGCATCATCGCGGAACTGGAAGCGGGTGTCATTCCGTGGCGCAAGCCGTGGCAAACGGAAGCGCCTAAGAATCTGTCATCCGGGAGAGCCTATCGCGGGGTGAATGTGTTCCTGCTAGGCCTACGCGGATATTCTTCGCCGTGGTGGATAACATATCAACAAGCCTTGCAGCGTGGCGGGCACGTCCGCAAGGGCGAGAAGGGAAGCACGGTTGTTTTCTGGAAGTGGAATGCGCGGGAAGTAAAGGACGCGGACGGCGAGAAGCATACCGAGCATTCGCCGATTCTGCGCTATTACACCGTGTTCAACGTGGCGCAGTGTGATGACATAGCGGCACCCGTGGCAAGTCTGCCGCCGGTGAATTCAATCGCCACGGCGGACGGGTTGTGCGCCAATATGCCGAACGCTCCAAAGCGGGCGCAGGCAGATCATGCTGCATATCGCCCGTCTACCGATACCGTGTTCATGCCAGATATGCAGTCGTTCACGTCTGCCGAATCGTTTTATTCGACATTGTTCCATGAAATGACGCACGCGACTGGCCACGCTTCCCGCCTTGCCCGTCCGCACATCATGGAGGTGGCCTACTTCGGAAGTGACGATTACAGCCGCGAGGAACTGGTGGCCGAAATGGGCGCTTCGATGCTGTGCGCGGTCGCTGGCATCGAATCCCGTACCGTCAGCAATTCCGCAGCATATATCCAAAGCTGGTTGCGAGTGCTGAAAGGTGATTCCCGCTTGGTGGTAGTGGCGGCAGCGCAAGCGCAGAAGGCCGCGGACTACATTCTAGGGACGGTGGCAGAGCCTGTAGCAGAGCCGGAAGGGGGTGCCCAGTGATCTCCTCCGCTCCCTTCCGCGTCACTGAATACCGCAATTGCGACGGCGAGCCGTTTGGAATCCACTACACTTCCGCGCCCATGTGCCTATGCGACGCCTCACGGTTCGCGGCGGCATTGTCCTATTCTCGCGGCGTGTTCTGCGCCGTTCGCTCGGATGCCGACGCCTACGGGGAATTGTGGCTGGCGGGCGCGGTAGTCAAAATGACAGGGGGTGCCCAGTGAGCACTCCCACTTTCGCCTTTCCCGTTCGCTTATCGGAAAAATATCGCCCGCGCAAGGTGTCCGAGTTTGTCGGATTGCCCAAAGCGAAAAGAGTGCTCCAGCGGTTCACTACAACCCCTTATCCGTGCTCATTCCTTTTCTTCGGGCCTCCGGGTGTCGGTAAGACTTCGATGGCTATGGCAATGGCCGAGGAAATGGGCGCGGAGTTTCATCATCTCGGATCGCAGAAGTGCAACATCGAGAATCTGGAGGATATCTGCCGTATCTGCCAATACGTGCCATTAAGCGGCGGAATGCATTTCGTACTGATCGACGAAGTGGATTCCGCATCGAAGGCCGCGCAATTGGCACTCCTATCCAAACTCGATTCGACAGACGCGCCTAAAGGAACGGTGTTTGTGTTCACGTGCAATTCAACAGAGGGCCTGGAGCCGCGATTCCTTTCACGATGTCTGCCAATTGATTTCAGTTCGTACGGGATGGCCGGCGAGATCGCGGAGCACTTGGAAAACGTATGGCACGCGGAAGGCGGCAATGGGAACGGGCCGGACTTCGCGCGCCTCAGCAAGGAATGCCGCAACAACGTCCGCGATTGTCTGGGCCGCTTGGAAGTGGAATTGATGGCGCTCTAATGGCCAGCAAATGACATGGAGCGAAAGGATCGAAAGCGAATGAAACACACCTACACCACAAGAGGAGCCGCCGCCAAGATGGGCATATCCTTCAGGACGCTCAACCGCTGGCTGGCGCTTGGCAGGATCAAACCGTCACGAGCAATTGAGATGCCCGGTGGTAGAACGCTCTGGCTGTGGAACGATGCCGACGTGATCCGGGGACGCAAGGTGAAGGCCGCGCAACGTCGCGGTCCGCGTCCAGAGGTACGTCCAAAGGCGCGCAAGACATGACCGTGCGGGTAGCATTCTACGCCCGAATCAGCACCACAAATCATGGCCAGGACGTGAACCTGCAAACCCGTGAGCTTCGGCAGTTCGCGCTCGCTCGCGGCTGGCAGGTTGTGGGCGAATATATTGACGCCGGGGTAAGCGGTGCGAAGGATTCCCGGCCAGAGCTTAACCGCTTGATGGCCGATGCTCACAAGCGCCGCTTTGACGTTGTGTGCGTCTGGCGGTTCGACCGGTTCGCGCGTTCTGTCTCCCATTTACTCCGGGCGCTGGAAACTTTCAAGGCACTTGGGATCGATTTTGTGTCCTTTTCTGAGCAAATGGACACCTCCACTCCCGCCGGGAAAATGGTGTTCACCGTTCTGGGTGCGGTGGCAGAACTTGAACGCAGCTTGATCGTGGAGCGTGTCCGCGCCGGTCTGCGAAATGCGCGCGCGAAGGGTAGGACGTTGGGGCGCCCGCGTATCGCTGCGGATGCCGCTAGGATTGCCAATCTGCGGGCGCAGGGGCTTTCGTGGCCGCGTATCGCGCGGGAGATGGGAGTGTCCGTTGGAGCGGTTTATGCGGCGGGCCGCAGCCTTTCAAATAACCCCCGCGCGCAGACCACCGCAAGTGACTGATTCCACGGGGCGGATTTTTCGATTGTGAGCCTTTCACAAAACAGATGTTTTCCAACACGTTTCCCTGAACGCACGCAACGAACCACGGGGCTCGGCTGCAATGGGCTGTGAAATTAGAGCTTTTTGCGGAGAACACTTTCCCAGAACTTTGGGAGGAGCGCTCTACGGGGGTGAAGAGATATCAGGGTGAGGCATTTGTGGTGTATTCGTTGGACGAATGTGATGCAGGTAGAATTCTAACCGTATTAGATAAACCCAGCAGCAACGCGAAACCTACGGGCTAGTCGCGGGTCAATTTTGCTCTTGTATCTTGAAATGATAGTCGCAATTGAGTTTTGTGCTCTAAAGGATTGATATATTTGATTGTTTGTTGAGGCGGCCTCTAGGATTATTTGCAGTTCATCAGGGTCGAGATGCTTAATTCTTAGAAGGTTTGCCGCCTTTTCTGCCGCATCCGTAAACGAATTGCTCTCAACGAAGGAGTTTATGATGCCCTGCCGTATCTGACCTGACCGGGGTTTTTGATACCAGCCGAAGTGAGAGAGAATTTCACTCGAGGAGGACGGCTGGATATGGCATGGAGGAAACACAAACCGGAGCAGATCGTGACGTTGTTGCGGCAGA